>JACCEA011319243.1_pt1 | contig 78897 bp, 72 predicted proteins | sample 7449851 | NCBI WGS metagenome assembly JACCEA01 (sample SAMN15323453, study PRJNA562643) | freshwater metagenome | isolation source: river surface water | place: USA:Blue River Watershed | collected 2017-08-18 | reverse complement strand
GTCATGCAAGCGGGCAAGCTGCATCAGTGGAGTCGACCCTACGACATCTATCACCAACCCGCGACCCGCTTTGTGGCCGACTTCATTGGCCACAGCGTGTGGTTGCCGGCCACCTGGCGCAAGCACACCCCGACACCGGAACTGGCCCCTGCCAGCGCGGCAGGATCCTGGCGACAGGTTCAAACGCCCTTGGGCGAATGGCTTGCCCCAGCCGATGGGGTCACCGGCGAACATGGGCATTGCCAGGTCCTGTTCCGTGCCGATGACATCGTGCACGACGATGACTCCCCCATCAAGGCCCGCATCCTCAACAAGCAGTTCAGGGGCGCAGAGTTTTTGTATGTGCTCGAACTCGACGCAGGCCAGCAGGTGTTGTCCCTGGTGCCCAGTCACCACGATCATCAGCTGGGTGAGCCCATTGGCATCCGGGTGATGCCCGACCACCTCATCATCTTCAACGACTGACGCTGCCCATGAGGGCGGCCAGCCCCTGGCCTTCAAGCAAGGACCAATGCTGGGTCACCTCTAGCACCCATTCACGGGGCCAATCGTTGGGGCCAAACACGGCTTCGTGCTGGCAAGCGGCCAGCACCTTGTGGTGCAGACCCTCAGCGGCGTGCAGCCGGGCTTGCAAGGCGGCAGCCCCCGGATCTTGGATGTGCAGCGCTTGCCCCGACGCCGAGCAACCGCGGTCGAGATAGTGCAGCCAGACGGCCAGCGCGCTCATGAGTCTGGGCAGGGATTGGCCTTGTTGGAGTCCGGCGCGCAAGCCAGGCAGCCAGCGCACCGCCACCTTTTGGGTCCCGTCCATGGCAATTTGCTCGGTGCGGTGCGCCAGTGCAGCATTCTCGAACCGGTGCAGCAGGTCCAGCACATAGCGCCGTGCGTCGTAGCCTGCGGGCACCGGTGTGACCTTGAGCAAGTCATCCAACATGAGCGAGCGGATGTAGGCCGAGCACACCGGATGCGCCATCACCTCGGCGACCGTAGACAAGCCCATGCACTGCCCCACATAGGCAATTGCGGAATGGGCGGCGTTGAGCAAGCGCAGCTTCATGTCCTGATATGGCGCGACGGCATCCACCAGCAAAACTCCCGCTTCTTCCCAGTGGGGTCTGTCGGTGATGAAGCGGTCCTCGATCACCCATTGGCGAAACGGCTCGCAAACCAGTGCAGATTCGTCGCGCAAGCCCAGTGCCTCGCTGGCCCAAGCCAGGCTTTGCGGCGTGGCCGCAGGCACGATGCGATCGACCATGGTGTTGGGCAGCGCCCATTGATCTTCGATGCGCCCAACCAGATGAGGTGCCGTGCGACGAGCAAATTCGACGAGCCCCCCCTTGAGCACATCCCCGTTGCGATTCATGTTGTCGCAGCACAGCACATTCAAGGGGGCATTGGCGGGTCGGCGTGCCAGTGCGGCACACAACCAGCCCAGCACCGAACGGGGCAGGTGTGGGGTCTTCAAATCGGCAGCCACGTCGGGATGCGAGTCGTCGAGCAAGCCACTGGACGGGTGAAGGCCATAGGCTTTTTCGGTGACGGTGAGCGTCACCACCTTGACCCTGGGGTCAGCCAATGCCTGCATCACCAGCTCGCGTTGTGTGGGGGCATGCCAGGCCTGTGTGAGTGCGCCCACCACGCGCGCCTGGGTATCTTCGCCGTGACGTTCAAACACACTGTAGAGCAGGCCCTGGGGCTGCAGGCGCTGCCCCACATCGGCAGATCGCAGGCTCACCCCGGCAATGCCCCAGCGGGTGTCGCCCGTGAGGTTCATCACCGAGTCGGTGTAGAGCGCCTGGTGGGCACGGTGAAAAGCCCCAAGTCCCAGGTGCACGATGCCGGTTTGCACGGTGCTTCGGTCGTAGTGGGGGCGCAGCACGCCAGGTGCCAACAGGTCCAGGTGGTTGGGATGGAGTCGTTGCATGAGCACAAGGATAAGATGTTTTTTACAGTGGGAGCGTCCCACGGTCTGCGCAACAAAGGGATGGGGGCATGAACAAGCTGCAATTCGATGTGGTGGCCTTGGGTGAGGCCATGGTGGAGTTCAATCAGTCGGACCCAAGCGCCCCCCGACAATTTCTGCAAGGCTTTGGGGGCGACACCTCCAATGCCATTGTGGCCGCCGCCCGCCAGGGCGCGCGCACCGCCTACATCACGCGCCTGGGCGACGATGCCTTTGGCAAGATGCTCCTGGCTTTATGGCACGAGGAGGGCGTGAGCACCGAGGGCGTGGCCATCGACCCCGGTGCCTCGACGGGCTTGTATGTGGTCACCCATGGCGATAAGGGGCACGAGTTCAGCTATGCGCGCGCCGGGTCAGCAGCCAGCCGCATGCAGCCCGAGCAATTGCCGCTGTCGATCATTCGCAGCGCCCGCTTTGTGCATGTGTCTGGCATCAGCCAGGCCATCAGTCCCTCAGCCACCGACACCGTGCGGGCAGCCATCGAATGCGCCCGTGCAGCCCAGGTGCAAGTGGCCTATGACCCCAATGTGCGCCTGCGGTTGTGGTCTGCAGATCGGGCCAAGACGGTGGTCACGGCCACCTTGCCTTTGTGCAACTGGTTTTTGCCCAGCCTGGAAGACGTCCAGTGGCTCAGCGGCTTGACTGAACCCTCAGCGCTGCTCGATTGGTGCCATGCGCATGGCGCACCGCAAGTGCTGCTCAAGATGGGTGGCGATGGGGTGTGGCTCAGCGTGGCGGGTGGTCAGCGGCAGCACTGGCCAGCGCACCCCGTCAAGGTGGTCGATGCCACCGGGGCAGGCGACTGTTTCGATGGGGCCTTCCTCGCGCGCTTGGCTCAGGGCGACGCCGTCGAGCAAGCCCTGGTCTATGCCAACGCGGCGGCGGCACTCACCACTCAGGGTTTTGGTGCGGTGGCGCCTTTGCCCACACCGCCAGCGGTGCGTGCCCTGCTGGCCAAAGCCGCGGGCCATGCCTAAACGCTGTGGCGCAGGCTCTGTCGCAAATCCAGCCAACTGTTGACGACCAGGGCACCCAGGACCAGCACGCCGCCAGTGAGCACATTGGGTGCGGGGACTTCGCCGGCCAGCCACCAGGCCAGCGAGATGCCAAAGAGGACCTCCAGCTGTGAAAGCAGGCTGATTTGCGCGGCGCGCAAGGTGCGAGCCGCGATCACGGCCAGGACACAGGGCACAGCCAACTGTGCCAAGCCCAGCACAAACAGCCAGGTCAGGTCCTGGGCGGAACTTTGCATGGGCAAGGCCAGGGGCAGGGTCATCACGCAGGAGATCAGCGCCCCCAGCATCACCGAGTCCAGCATGGCATCGCCCTGGGCGGTTTGCTCCACCACATTCCATTGGATGGCGGCGGCCACCGGGACGGCCAGCGCAATGCCCATGCCCAACAAGGCCTGGGCATTGCCCATCTGGATTTCCAGCCCGAACATCCAGGCGATGCCCGCACCGGCCACTGCGATCGCACCCCAGGTGCGGCGGCTTTGACGCTGACGCCACACCAGGCGGGAAATCAAGGCGGTGAGCAAGGGGCAGGCCGCCAGCGTCACCAGCACATTGGGCGTGGGCGTGAGGGTCAGAGCCATCATGAAGGCGGTGAACATCACGCTCCAGCAGGCGGCAGAGATCCAGGTGCTGGCTGACGTCCAGGGCACTTGCCGCCAGTGCCGCCAGCCTTTCCAGGCCGTGAGGATGACGAACAGGCACACAACGGTGAAGGCACTGCGCCAGAACGTGACTTCAAAACCTTGGGCATGGTGCAGCTGCCGCGTGACGGCACCAGCAATGCCCCAGCCGAAGGTGGCCGCCACCATCAGTGCGGTGGCTGCAAGGGGAGAGGGTTTCAATTCAATGGGCTTTCAAGTTTGGATTCACGCACAGGGCAAAGGCGGCTCAGGGCAGGCCGAGTTGCTTGCGTGCACAGCGATGTTCCCACAGCGCCAGCCAAGCCTGCATTGTCATGGTGAGCATCCGGATATGCAGGATGTGATGCAATGTGTGCCATGTTGATGGAGGTGCGCATGGTGTCCTGGCGTCGCTTGGCATGGGGTTGCAAACGAGGCGTGATCTGCCTTGTGCTCGCGCAGGCGGGTCTGTCCTGGGCGCAGGAGGCCCCACAGCGCCTGGTGCATGGTTTGTGGTGGGATGCCCATGAAGTCACCATCGGTCAGGTCAAGGCCTTGGTTAAGGCCTCGGGTTTTGTGAGCCAGGCTGAAAAGGGTGCAGGCGGCCAGGTCTATGAGGCGGGCTGGACCACCAAGCCAGGCTGGACCTGGCGCACGCCCTACGGTGTGCCAGCGCAAGACGATGAGCCTGCGGTTCACCTCAACTTTGATGAGGCGCAGTCCCTGTGTCGGCAGCAGGGCAAACGCTTGCCCACCGATGCCGAGTGGGTCAAGGCCGCTTATCTGGAGCAACGTGATCCGTCCCCAGCGGGATGGATCAAGGGCAAGCGATACCCCTACCCGCAAGGCGATCGTCCCCTGGGCAGCCATTGCCTGGAGGGGTGCGGTTCATCCAAGGGGGTCGCGCCGCCATCGAGCCTGTGGCGTGGCACGGGGCATGTCCCGGTGATGCGAACCCCCGCTGGGGTCAACGGCCTGTGGGACATGGGGGGCAATGTCTGGGAATGGGTGGACACCGCATCGGGCCATGAACGCATCACGCGCGGAGGCTCCTGGTGGTATGGGCCTGAGCGTCAGCTGGAAGCGGACGTGGCCACCAAGCCCCGTCAAACCCAGGTGGTGTACATCGGCTTTCGATGCGTCAAAGCGCCCTGAGCGCTTCTTGCAAACGCATGCCGGTGTGCAAACCCCGCTGAGCCGCGCTGCGGTTGACGTGGCTGATCACCCCATGCGCCCAGGCATCGAGGGCGTCGCCAATGCGCGCACTCTCGTGGGAGACCGTCACACACGGCAAGCCCTGATCCTCAAACCGCTGCAAGGCCAGGATGCCGGCCTGGTCCTTGCCCACGCCAGCATCGTTGAAGCAGGCCAGGCGCGGGCGATGCTGCAAGGCAAATGCCGTGGAGCTGGCACCGCCGTGCGACCCGGTCACCACCACGCAGCCATCGTCGCTGGCATCGAGCTGGGTGATGGAATCCACCAGCACCAGTGTCCATCCGTTGGGCAGGGTTTGGCGCTGGTGAATCATGGCGGCGGCCTCAGCCAGCCAGGGATTGACGGAAAGTGGGCAGACCAATGCCAATCGCATCGAATCCGCCGTCCACGCCCAGGCATTGGCCATTGATGAACGATGCCTGTTCAGAGCACAAAAAGCCCACCGCCTGGGCCATTTCCTCCTCGGTGCCATATCGACCCAAGGGAATGGCATCGTGGTAGTCACGACGGATGGCGGCGCTGTGCACTTGCTTGGCCATGGCGGTTTCCACAGGACCAGGGCAAATCGCATTGACCCTGACCCCCAGGGCACCCCATTCGGCCGCATGCTGGCGCGTGAGGTGCATCACGGCGGCCTTGCTGGTGCCATAGGCCACGCGCAGGAGACTCGCCCGCATCCCCGAGATGGAGGCGATGTTGACCACCGCGCCCCGGCGCTGCTGCACCATGCTGCGCCCAAAGGCCTGCGAGCACAGAAACACCCCATCGAGGTTGACGGCCATGATGCGCCGCCATTCCTCAAAGGAAGTGTCCAGGGCAGGCGCAAAGCTGGCCACGCCCGCGTTGTTCACCAGTGCGTCCACCCGCCCCAATTCGTGCATCACCCGCTCGTGCGCGCGACTCACCTGGTCTGGGCTGGACACATCGGTCGGGATGGCCAAGGTGGTGGAGCAGGGGAAGTCCTGCGCGAGGGCGTGATGGGCTTGCGCCAGTTCCGGGCCATTCATGTCCAGCATCACGACCTGGTGGTCCTGCGCCAGGAACCAGCGGCAAATGGCCAGGCCAATGCCACGGGCGGCACCTGTGACCACGGCAACCGGTGTTGAAGAAGAAGGGGGTGTGGGAGTGGGGTTCATGAGCGATGATTGTGCGCGAGGATGAGTGCCCCACCATGAACCCAAACGACAGCCCCCCACTGCCCCTGCCCCCCATGTCCCTGTCCCCTTTGCTGGGCGTGGACCTGGGCGGCACCAAGACCGAGGTCATCGTGCTCGATGCACAAGGCCGCACGCTCTACCGTGCCCGCCATGCCACCCAAAGCCACGACTACCCGGCCTTGCTGCAAGGCCTCATGTCTGCGGTGGATCAGGCTCGCACCGAGTTGGGGCTGGACGCCAGCCTGCCAGTGGGCATGGGCATTCCGGGGTGCCTGGATCCCCGCACCCTCACCGTGAGGGGCGCCAACACCCAGTGTCTGAATGGCCAGCCTTTGCTGGCCGATTTGAGGCGCTTGAGCGCCTGCGACTGGCGCATCGAAAACGATGCCAATTGCCTGGTGCTGAGCGAAGCCACCGATGGGGCGGCGGCTGGGGCCGGCCTGGTCTTTGGTGTGATCCTGGGCACGGGCTGTGGCGGCGGCTGGTCCTGGCAAGGCCAGGTGTGGACGGGACCCCATGGGCTGGCGGGCGAATGGGGACACAACCCCTTGCCTTGGCCCAGCGCTGAGGAATTGCAAACACCGGCCTGCTGGTGCGGGCAAGTGGGCTGTCTGGAGACCTGGCTCAGTGGCACGGGAGCAGCGCGCCAACTGGCGCGGGAAACGGGCCTGGCTTTGAGCATGCCCGAGTGGCTCAGCCTGGTTCACCAAGGGCATGCCGTCGCTCAGGCAGCCTGGGCGCGCTACGTCAGCCGCCTGGCCAGAGCCCTGGCGGCCGTCATCAACCAGAATGACCCCGAGGTCATCGTTCTGGGCGGTGGGGTGAGCCTCATTGACGAGATATATACACAAGTGCCGCAGGTCTGGTCGCAATGGGGCTTCCATCGCCCCTTAGCCACGCCCTTGAGGAAAGCCCAATATGGTGACGCCAGCGGCGTGCGCGGCGCTGCCTGGCTGTGGCGTTCTGCGACACAATCTGCGGCGCGCACAACTTCCAATGAATCTTCACATGAGTAAACCCTTGATTGGCCTCATTGGCCTGGGTGTGATGGGTGAGAACCTGGCACTGAACCTGATCCGGCACGGGCATTCGGTGGTGGGCTACGACGCGGACGCCAAACGCCGCGATGCCTTCAAGCAATGCACCGGTGAGAGCGCCCGCGTGGCGGCCTCCCTGAGCGCCGTGTTGTCGGTGTTGCCAGCACCCCGCCTGATCTGGTTGATGGTGCCTGCGGGCGCCACCATCGATGCGATTTTGTTGCAGTTGCAAGACCGCTTGTCCCCTGGTGATGTGGTGATGGACGGTGGCAACTCGCACTACGAGGACACCGAGCGACGGGTCAAATCCTTGCAGGCCAAGGGCATCCACTATTTGGGTCTGGGCGTGAGCGGCGGGCAAGAGGGTGCGCTCAAAGGGCCTGCCATGATGCCTGGGGGCGACCCCAAGGCCTGGGACCTGGTCAGCACCTGGTTGCCCGACATCGCCGCCCACACCCCGCAGGGGCAGTCCTGTTGCCAATGGATGGGCAAGGGTGGGGCCGGCCACTTCGTGAAGATGGTGCACAACGGCATCGAATATGCCGACATGCAACTGCTGGCTGAATCGCATGCCCTCATGGAGCGCTTGCTGGGTTTCAAGGCCAAGGCCATGTCCCAGGCCATGCAAGCCTGGCAAAGCGGCTGGATGGACTCTTATTTGCTCGACATCACCATCGACATCCTGCGCCGCGACGACGCCGAGTCGGGGCAAGCCCTGGTGGATCTGATCCTGGACAAGGCCGAGCAAAAGGGCACTGGCCGCTGGACCAGCGAGGCGGCTTTGGCATTTGGGGTGCCCACACCAACGCTCACTGCCGCCGTGTTTGCCCGCATCACCAGCGCCCACAAGGCGCAGCGGTTGGATCTCTCAACGCACTTGCAAGGCGCAGCTCAACCGGCCACGTGCCCGCCCCAGGCGCAAACCCTGTCCACTCTGGCCGACGCCTTGCTCGCAGCGCGCATCCTCGCCTTTGCCCAAGGCTTTCACCTCATGCGCACAGCCAGCCAGGAGCGCCAATGGCACATCCCCTTGCACACCGTGGCCGAGGTTTGGCAAGCCGGCTGCATTCTTCGCGGCGAACTGCTCAAACCCATCGCCTCGGCCTTGGCGCGTTCACCCGAGGCCTTGCTGCTCACCGACCCTCAGATCCTTCAGGCCTTGAACGAGCGCATGGGCGCCTTGCGGCAAGTCGTGCAGTGGGCGGTGGCCAGCGATGTGGCCGTGCCTTGCTTCATGAGTGCCCTGGATCACTGGAATGGCATGCGAACCGCCGTGTCCTCGGCGCGCTTGATCCAGGCGCAGCGAGACTACTTTGGCGCGCACACCTATGAGCGCGTCGACCGCCCAGGACACTTTCACACGCAGTGGAGCGCAGGCTAAGGCGCAGCACGCGCGACGCCGGGCTCAGGCGGGGGACTGCGGATCGGGGTAAAGCCCGTGCACGCGGGCATGCACACGCGCCATGCCCAGCAAAGCCTTGGTGAAGGGCGTGGGCACCTGGGTGAGCTGACCCAGCTCCACCACGCTGGTGACCAGGGCATCGAGCTCAGTGGCACGCCCCGCGCGCACGTCTTGCAGCATGGACGTGGTGAAGGCACCCAGCTTGCGCGTGACCCCATGCCGGTCTTGCGGGGTTTGGTCGATGGCAATGCCCAGGCGCTCACCAATGGCCTTGGCCTCCAGCATCACGCTGGAGATGAAGTCCACCAGCAAGTCATCGGACATGATGCGATCGGTGGTTGCGCCCGTGAGCGCGCTGATGGGGTTGACCGTCATGTTGCCCCACAGCTTGAACCAGATGTCGCGCTGGATGCAGGGGCTGAGCGTGGCCTCGAAACCCGCCTGGCTCAACAAGGCCTGCAAGGCCTGGGCACGCGGTGTGACCGCACCGCTGGGTTCGCCCACGATCAGGCCGTTGCCAAAGTGGTGGCGAATGCGTCCGGGTCCATCGGCAGAGCAACTGGCGTGCACCACACCGCCCATCACCTGGGCTGCGGGGAAGGCGCGGGCCATTGCGCCATTCGGATCGACGCTGGTGAGGGGCGTGTTGGCGTGGGCTCCACCAAAGCCATTCAAAAACCACCAGGGCACGCCATTCATGGCCGTGTAGACCACGGTGTTGGGACCCAGCAAGGGGGCGATGTGCTTGGCCACCTCGGGCAGGGCGGGCGCTTTGACCGCCAGCACCACCAGGTCCTGAACCCCCAAATCCTGGGGTGAGTCGCTGGCCTCGATGGGCACCGTGAACTGGGATGAACCAGATGACAAAACCAGACCCTCGGCGCGCAAGGCCGACAGGGCTGCGCCACGCGCCACAGCACTCAGGCGCACGCCGGGCAGCCTGCCCAGATGAGCGCCCACCCAGCCGCCAATGGCGCCCACGCCGTAGATGCAAATCGTGTTGAACATGGCTGACCTCAGCTGCGGTAACTGGGGTCGATGCGATCCACCTGACGCACCAAGGCATCAAACACATCCTTGCCCACACCGCCGTGCTTCATGTCGAACTGAAGGGAGTCGCGTGTGCATTTGGCTGCAATCGCCTCGGGCACGGGCAAGGGGTCGCCCATGGCCAGGGTGGCCAACTGGATTTCGCAGGCGCGCTGCAAGGTCCACAGCACGGCAAAGGCTTCAGGCAAGGCCGCACCCCAGGCCAGCAGACCATGGTTTTTAAGGATCACGGCTTTGCGCTGACCGATGCTGGCCAGGACGCGTGGCCCCTCTTCGGCATGGACAGTGATGCCCTCGAACTCGTGGTAGGCCACCATGTTGTGCAGCTGGGCTGAATAGAAATTGCTTTGCGACAAGCCCCCTTTGAGCGAGGCCACCGCCACGCCCGCGGTGGTGTGCGTGTGCATGACCGCATGCGCGCCCGCGATGCCGCCGTGGATGGTGCTGTGCAGGACATACCCCGCCGGGTTGATGGGATGGGTGGATCCATCGAGCACTTCGCCCGCCAGGTTGACTTTGACCAGGTTGGACGCCGTGACCTCGCTGTAGTGCAGGCCAAAGGGGTTGATGAGGAACTGGTTGTCGCCTTGTGTGACCTCGGCGGGCAGGCGCACGGTGATGTGGTTGTAGATCATCTCGGTCCAACCCAGCATCGCAAAAATGCGATAGCAGGCGGCCAGCTCCACACGGGCGGCCCATTCGAGGGGATGACAGGTGGTGTTCATGGGGTTTCCTTCACGCGGTCAATTGAAAACGCAGGCAGCCCAGCGGGCCGTAATCGGCTTCGAAACGGTCTCCGGGTTGACCCGCCACGGGGCGGGTGAAGGAGCCAGCCAGCACCACCTGACCCGCGACCAGATGCTCGCCCCAGGGCGCGAGCTTGTTGGCCAGCCAGGCAATGCCAACGGCAGGGTGACCCTGAACGCCTGCGGCCAGGCCGGTTTCTTCCACCACGCCGTTTTGGCGCAAGACCGCACCACACCAGGGCAAGTCCACCTCATCTGGCTTGACCTGTCGGGCGCCGGTGACGATGGCGGCATTGGCCGCGTTGTCGCTGATGGTGTCTTGCACCTTGCGCATGACCTTGGTGTGTCGATCGAATTGCTCGATGCGGGCATCGATGATTTCGATGGCCGGGGTCACATGGTCGGTGGCGGCGAGGACCTGAGCCATCGTCACATCGGGGCCACGCAAGTCATGCTTCAACACAAAGGCCAACTCCACTTCGATGCGCGGCGCGATGAAGCGATCGAATGGGATGGCCAACTCCACGCCTTCCTCGCAGGTCCACAGCATGTTGTCGAGCAAGGTGCCGAAATCGGGTTCGTTGATCTGGCTGGCTTGTTGCATGGCGCGGCTGGTGAGGCCAATCTTGTGGCCAATTACGCGCCGCCCCTGGGCACGCTTGATGTTCATCCAGGCGCGGCTCACGCGGTAGCCGTCTTCCAGGCTCATGCCCGGAAATTTTTTGGAGAAATGCTCAAGCTGGGTGCGGGTCTGCTCGGCATGCTCCAGCGCCTGTGCCAGCTGTTCATACAGGGCATCGTCGAAAACAGTCATGGTTTGGCCTGGCCTTGGGTGAAGAGGGGGTGAATGTTGCTGTGCTTGTTGTCAAAGACCTCTTGACCCACATCGACTTGAACGGTGATGCCAAGGTAACGCTGGGCCATGAGCGAAGCCAGCTCGGCATGGACACACTGGGTGATGGCCTCGCCCGCACGCTGCTGGGTGGTGGGGCTGCGGCCTTTGCCCATGCGCAGGTTGAGGTACATGAAGGCGTAGTCGCTGCGCCCACTCGCGGCCATGCCCGCCTCACCGCCATCGGCGACGGCGTAATGCGGCGCGGGGTAGGCCATGACGCGGATGCCACCGGTGGGGAAGGCGGGCTGGTCGTGGTCGTCGCGCACCCCGCGCATGGTTTGCGCCAGCGTGTGGCACAGGGCTTTCATGTCGATCTCTTGATCGAGCTGGCCGGTGTAGGTGAGGATGAGGTGGGGCATGGGTGGGCTTTCAAAGACGAACTGAAACCGGGCTATAGCCCTTGGAGGCACTGGCCACCGCCTTGGGGATCTGGCTGCCATCCTGAGGGGTGACGTCAAACACCGCATTGAGCTGGCCCGTGCCGCTGGCGCCAAAGTAGGGCGTGACCAGTTCGACGCCGCCGTCATAGGCCGTCCAGCCCAAAGCGCCCATGAGCATCGCAGTGTCGTGCATGAAGCCCTCGCCATGGCCCTTGCTCGCGTATTCGGGCAGCATGCTGCAAAAGGCCTGCCACTCGCGCGCTTGCCACATGCGAAGGACTTCGTGGTCCAGGTGTTCCAGAAAGGGGCTCCAGATCTTGAAGGCGTATTCGGGCGCGAGGCCGTTTTGGGCAAAACGGTGGCTGAGGCTGCCGCTGGCGAGGAAGGCCACGCGTCCGTCGTAGTGCTGTTCCACCGCCTGGCGCATCGCCCACCCCAGGCGGGCACTGTCGTCCAGGTAGTGCGCCATGCACATGGCCGAGACCGACACCACCTTGAAATGCTGATCGGCATTCATGTAGCGCAAGGGCACCAGCGTGCCGTATTCGGGGTGCAGCGTGGTGTTGTCGTGCGCCAGGGTCTCCACGCCAAAGTCATTGCCGGCCTTGGCAAGGATGCGCCCGAGCGGCGCATTGCCAGGCGACTCGAACGCCATGTTGGCGATGAAGTGGGGCAATTCGTTGCTGGTGTAGGTGCCTTTGTAATGCGGCGCGCAATTGATGTGGTAGCTGGCATTGACCAGCCAGTGGGTGTCAAACACCACCAGGGTGTCGACCCCCAGCTCGCGACAACGGCGGCTGATTTCGCGGTGGCCGTCAATCGCATCCTGGCGTGTGCCCTGGCGTGCCCCGGGCAACTCTGACAAGTACATGCTGGGCACGTGCGTGATTTTGGCGGCAAGGGCGAGTTGTCCCATGGGGTGCTTTCAGGAGCTGTGGCGATTGGGCAGGGTGGCGGCGGGCTTTTTTTTCAGTCGCACATAAAGCGTTTTGTGAACGCGGGCCACTATATCGCCTGTCTCATCGGTGATCAGGACCTCTCGCTCGGGCAACACCTTTTGGCCGCCCTGGGCTTGCTCGGCAATGGCCTGGATTTGCTGCTCGTTCCACTCGAACACCGCGCGCAAGGTGCCGCGACCCGGTTTGATGAAATCGATGCGGGCGGCCTGGTCCCAGATCACATAGGCCGAACCCAGGCGTGCCACCAGCATGAGGCAATGAAAGGGATCGCACATGGCATAGATGCTGCCGCCAAAGTGCGTGCCAAAGGCATTGAGGTTGATGCGGGTGGAGCGCATCTCAACCACCACGCGTTCAAAGCCTGGGGTGACCTCTGCCACCCGAATGCCGCTGCCCCAATAGGGTGGGAACCAGGTCAGAGCCCAGCGAAAAAAACGTGGGTGGCGAAAGATCAGGGGCGCGCGCGACTGAGCGTGTGGGTTCATGAGTGGCAGCCTGAATCCATCCAGCAAGTGGGCTCAGCCCAGCAAACTCACGCCCCACACCGCCCACAGTGCCACCAGGACCGCCATGCTGGCAGCAAAGCATTTGAAGCGGGTCAGGACCACATTGGAACCACATTGCACACGGCTGTGCACGATGCGGGTCAGCACATAGACCCACGCCAGCACCAGTGCGGCCATGCTCACGGTCTGGGTGACATACAAGCCCAGGCAGGCCACGTGAAACATCACGGGGGTTTCGAAGAGGTTGGCGAAATTGTCCGCGCATCGCGTGTCCTTGATGGCCGCTGCAAACTCGGCGCGCGTGGGGACTTTTTGCGGGTGAAGCCGTTGCGCCTTGAATTGGCGAACGCGCTCACGGTAGGCGAGCACCATGACGACCAGCACCAAGCCCATGAGGGCGAAGACGGGGCCAAAGATCAGGCTGTGGTTGAGGGGGGATGAAGTCATGTGGTCTCCTTGTCATGTGCCCCAGTGCGGGATGTGGTGCGAGCCCAGGCTCACGGCGACGTTCTTGGGCTCGCAAAACACTTCATAGCTCCAGGTGCCGCCTTCGCGGCCAGTGCCGCTGGCCTTGGTGCCCCCAAAAGGCTGGCGCAGGTCGCGCACGTTCTGGCTGTTGACAAAGCACATGCCCGCTTCGATGGCGGCGGCGACGCGATGCGCGCGCCCCAGGTTTTCTGTCCACACATAGCTCGACAGGCCGTAGTCGATGTCATTGGCCAGGGTGATGGCCTGGGCTTCATCCTTGAAGGGGATGAGGCAGGCCACGGGGCCAAAGATTTCCTCTTGCGCGATGCGCATGCGGTTGTCCACATCGGCAAACACGGTTGGCCACACGTAGTTGCCCTGGTGCACCGAGGCGGGCAGGTAGGCGGCGTAACCGGGTTGGCCCAGGCCGCCGCATAAGAGTGTGGCGCCCTCTTTGGGGCCAAGCTCGATGTAGCTTTGCACCTTGGCCAGGTGGTTCTTGCTGATCATGGGGCCAATGATGGTGGATTCGTCCATCGGGTCGCCCACGCGGATGCGCTTGGCGCGTTCGACAAAGCGGGCGGCAAAGTCGGCATAGATGCTGCGCTGGACCAGGATGCGACTGCCTGCTGTGCAGCGCTCACCGTTGTTGCTGAAGATCATGAAGACAGCGGCATCGAGGGCGCGGTCAAGGTCGGCGTCGTCAAAAATCACAAAGGGCGATTTGCCCCCCAGCTCCATGCTGAATTTCTTGAGCCCTGCGGTTTTGACGATGCGGTTGCCGGTGGCCGTGGAGCCCGTGAAGCTGATGGCGCGCACATCGGGGTGGGCGCACAAGGGTTCGCCAGCATCGCGGCCATAGCCATGCACGATGTTGAGCACACCCGCAGGCACGCCCGCTTCGAGGGCAAGCTCGCCCAGCCTGGCGGCAGTGAGCGGCGAGAGTTCGCTCATCTTGAGCACCGCGGTGTTGCCAAAGGCCAGGCAGGGTGCGACCTTCCAGGTGGCGGTCATGAAGGGCACATTCCAGGGGCTGATGAGGGCGCACACGCCCACGGGATGGAACAGCGTGTAGTTCAAGTGGGTGGGGGTGGGGTAGGTGTGCCCGTCCACGCGGGTGCACATCTCGGCAAAGTAATGAAAGTTGTCGGCGGCGCGGGGCACGAGCTGCTTGCCCGTCTGGGCAATGACTTGCCCCGTGTCTTGCGTTTCGGTGCGCGCAATGTCGGGCACATGGGCGGTGATGAGCTCGCCGAGTCGGCGCATGACCTTGGCGCGCTCTGTGGCAGGGGTGGCCGCCCAAGTGGGAAAGGCGGCTTTGGCCGCTGCCACGGCGGCATGGACCTCGGCCTCACCGCCTGCCGAGACTTCGGCCAGCGGCTCCTGAGTGGCAGGATTGAGGGTTTCAAAGCGGGTGGCACTGGCCACGGCCTTGCCATTGATCAGGTGGGAGATGTGCATGAGAGGGGATCGGTTGAATCAGGGCAACAAGGCCCCGCGGGTTTGCATCTTAGTGGGCTTGGGTGAGCGGCAGGCCTCATTCGACGCGCTCACACCAGGTGATTCACCAGGCGGCCAATGCCGTCGATTTCGGTCACGACCTCATCGCCCGCGTTGACGTTCACCACGCCTTCTGGCGTGCCCGTGAGGATGACGTCACCAGCTTGCAGGGTCATGAAGCCGCTGAGGTATTCAATGAGTTCAGCCACGCTGTGCACCATGTTGCCCGTGTGGCCTTGCTGGGTCACGTGACCGTTGACCAGGGTTCGCAGTTGAAGGTCCTGCGGGTTGGGCACCTCATCGGCGCTCACCAGCCAAGGCCCCAGCACCGTGGCATGGTCGCGGTTTTTCACCCGCAGGTTGGGGCGATACCAGTTCTCCAGGTAGTCACGCACGGCATAGTCGTTGCATACCGTGTAGCCCGCCACATGCGAGAGCGCCTGAGCGGCCTTGACCTGGCGAGCCGTGCGCCCAATCACCACCGCCAACTCGCACTCATAGTGCATGAAACTCGCCTCGGGGGGGCGTGGCGTTTGACCCCGGTGGCCCACCACACTGTTGGGGCCTTTGAGGAACACCAGCGGTTCATCCTTGCTGGTCACAGTGAGTTCTTTGGCCAGTTCCTTGACATGGTCGGCGTAATTGAGACCCAGGGCAATGAGGGTGCCCACCTCAAACGGGGGCAGCCAAGTTACCTGGGTGTCGTCAAGCTGGGTGCCGTTGGCCAGTTGCAGGCGATGGTCCTGCCCTGGCACGGGCTGGGCCTCGTGGAGGTGTCCTTGCCAGAGCACGCGAGCGGTTCTCATGGGGCAGGCTCCTCGGGCACAAAGCGGTTGGTGAGGGGCGTGAGTCCCTCGATCTCGATGCGGCTTTGCTGCCCCACGCGCACACGCGGTGCGCCATGCGAGACACCCAGCAACAGGATGTCGCCCGCATACAAAGTCATGTAGCTGCTGACATCGGCAATGAGTTGAGCCACCCCCCGGATGCGATCGGCGGTGTCGGTGTGATGCACCAAAGCCCCATCGACCCAGACCTTGACCTCGAGCTGGTCTGGATGAGCCATTGCGCTGGCTGGGGTGATGCGTTGGGCCATGGGGCAAAACCCATCGCGCGCAATCAGGCGCACATGGGGCCGGTAAAACTGCTGATGCGGCACCCGCACATCGGCCACAGTGACATAGCCCGCCACCTGCGACAGCGCCTGGTCGGGCGACACGCCCTGGGTGGTGCGCCCCATGACCACGCCCAGCGTCGCGCCCAGCTCCAGCTCGGGCACGTCGTGCGGCACACCCACTGGACCATCGCCGCAGTGGGTGTTGCGGGGCTTGATGTAGAGCACCGGCCATTGGGGCGGGGCTTTGTAGGGAGGCTGGTGCACTGCATCGCCCAGCGCAGCCAGGGCAGGCCGATGGTTGAGCACCACGCCATACACCGCGCGCCCCCAGGTGTGCGGCGGCGTTGACCACCAGGCAGACGGAAACGAAGACATGGCCGGCATTGTGGCCAATAAATGGGGTCAGATTCCATTTCTGGGGTTTCCACTAGGTCCTGCCCAGCGCCGGATTCACAGCGCACAATTCAGGCATGACCACCTCCAAATCCATTCAAGCGGCCAGACTGGTCTGGCACCATCGTCAGTCTGGCCAGGCCATGGCGCACTTCCCCGATGCCATTCGCCCACACAACCGCCAGGAAGGCTATGCCGCACAGGCGGCGCTCCAGCACATCAATGCCCAGGCCCTGGCAGGGTGGAAGATTGCCGCGACCAGTCAAGCAGGTCAACAGCACATTGGCGTGAGTGGTCCCTTGGCAGGCCGCATCTTCAAGCCCACCGTGATCCCCCAAGGCCAGGCCGTGAGCCTGCAAGGCGTGCGCATGCTGGTGGCCGAGCCCGAGATGTGTTTTGTCATGGGTCACGACTTGCCGCCACGGCCTGCGCCGTACAGCCAGGACGAGGTGATGGCGGCGGTGTCTGCCCTGCATGTGGCCATTGAAGTGCCCAATTCCCGCTTTGCCGATTTTGTTCAGGCAGGTGAGGCCAGCCTCATCGCTGACAACGCCTGCGCCCATGCCTTTGTTCTGGGGGACGCTGCGGTATGCGACTGGCGCGGCATCGATTTGTCCAAGCATGCGGTATCGGCTCAGGTCCATCATGCCGATGGCAACACCTGGAACCGTGCGGGCAATGGCTCAGCCGTGCTCGGTGACCCCCGCATCGCCATGACCTGGATCGCCAATGAGCTCAGCAGCCTGGGCTTGACCCTGGAGCGTGGCCAATTCGTCACCACCGGCACGTGCATGGTGCCGCTGGAGATTGCAGTGGGCGACACCGTGGAGGCCGACTTTGGCGCGCTGGGTCGCATCAACGTGCGCTTTGCGCTTTGAGCGAGACAGCAAACATGGAACTGCCTTCCTACGAGACCCTGGCCTTGTCCTGGCCACAAGCCGATGTGCTGCTGGTCACCCTCAATCGCCCTCAAGTGGGCAATGCCCTCAACACCCAAATGGCGCACGACATGCTGGACCTGTGGCGACGGCTCGAGGCCGATGGACAGGCGGTACGTTGCGTGGTGCTCACGGGGGCAGGAGATCGCATCTTTTGTGGCGGCGGCGACCTCAAGGAACGCAATGGCATGAGCCGCGAGGCCTGGACACGCCAGCACGAGTTGTTTGAGCGCATGTTCTGGCAAATGGGCGATTTGCCCCAGCCCTTGCTGGCAGCCATCAATGGTCACGCCTATGCAGGCGGCCTGGAGATGGTGTTGATGTGCGACTTTGCCTATGCCAGTGATCAGGCGCGCTACGCCTTCACCGAGGTGGGCATTGGCATCATGCCGGGTGCAGGGGGCACGCAAAACCTGCCCCGCGCCATTGGGTCGCGCAGGGCCAAGGAAATGCTCATGACGGCCAGACCCATCGATGCCCAGCAGGCCTTGTCGTGGGGGCTGGTCAATGCGCTTCATCCCGCTGACCAGGTGCTCGCTGCCACGCTAGAGGCCGCCTCGGCGATTGCCGCCAATGCGCCCTTGTCCATCCGTCAGGTGAAGAAGTCGGTGCGTTATGGGTCGCAGATGGAAATCCGAACGGCCTACCGCTTTGAGATCGAGGCCTACAACCACCTCATCGACACCGACGACCGGCTCGAAGGCGTGCTGGCCTTCAACGAAAAACGCAAACCCCGCTTCAAGGGGTCTTGAGGCCGGTCACGCCCTGATAGGCATGCCAGGTGGCATGGCCAATGAGTGGTCCCACCACCAGCAAGCCCAAAAAGTAGGGCAGCATGGACAGGACCACCAAGAGGCTGATCAAAAAGCCCCACCACAGCATGACGGCGGGTTGGCTCAGGCAAGCCTTGAGGCTCACCAGAGACGCCGAAATTGCATCGCAGCGCTTGTCCAGGATCATGGGGATGGAGACCACACTGATGCCATAGATCAGTGCGGCAAACACGCCGCCCACGCCCAAGTAGGTCAGGATGAATTCAAGATGGTCTGGGTTGCTCAGCAGGGCCAGCAAGTTCGCCTGCGACGGCATGGTGCTGAAGTTCACCGCAAACACCACCATGGCGCAACGTCCCCAGAGCATTTCTAGGATGAGCAGCAAACCTGCAAACAGGGACAGCGGACCCAGGGCAGTGGTCCATGCCAGCATGGACTCCCCCAGGTCGGGCGGTGGCGTGCCTTCTTGATCATGCAGTTGCCAGCGTCGGCTGATGTCGTACAAACCCAAGCACAGGAATGGCCCCATGAGCAAAAACCCGGCACTCAAGGCCAGCACATTGGCTGGCGAGTGGTGGAACACCCAAAACAGCAACTGCCCCATGAGCCAAAAACAGCCGCCATAAAAGAGGCCGGCGCCCGGACTGCGTCGCAAGTCTTTGAAGCCCAGGGCCAACCAAGTGAGTGGGTCCTGCCAGGTGAGGGGGGCAATGGTCATGGACAGCACACGCGATGAAGGTGGTGTGTCGTCGACGGCTTCAGGTGTGGTGAGGCTCATGCGGCGCATCATGTCACTTTGGTGGCCCGCATGCAGCAGGGTTTTCATGCCCCTGTGTGCGGTCTTGGCCTCAGGTCTCGGGTGCCTGTTGGAGCCCCAAGGTAGGGCATGACCGCGCTTCACTTATGATGCTTCACGCTTGAGTTTGACAGGTGAGCTGATGTCGGATTGACATCGATGTTCGCCTCGCTCATGTCCCCGATCCCGACATTGACAGAGGAAGTCCAGCATGCGTGACATTCGAGTCCGAGAACTTTGGCAAAAGCAGCAATGCGCCTTCAATGGCTGGCTTGCCATTCCCAATTCACTGAGCGCCGAGGCCATGGCCATGTCCGGCTGGGATTCACTCACCATTGACATGCAGCACGGCCTGATCGACAACGCAGCCCTGGTGACCATGCTGCAAGCATTGGCTGCCTCACCCTGTACGCCCATGGTTCGCGTGCCCTGGCTGGATCCCGGTCCCATCATGCGCGCGCTGGACGCGGGTGCCCTGGGCATCATTTGCCCGATGATCAATTCTGTCGATGAGGCCGCGCGCCTGGTCGAATACACCAGCTATGCGCCCATGGGTGGGCGCAGTTTTGGCCCCATCCGCGCAGGCCTGGTGGACGGTCCCCATTACCAAGCTTCAGCCAACCAGCGCGTGATCCGATTTGCCATGATTGAAACGCGCAAGGCCTTGGATCAACTCGATGCCATCTTGCAGGTCGAAGGCCTGGATGCCATTTACGTGGGACCGTCAGACTTGTCCTTGTCGCTGGGCTGCAAGCCCACGCTGGATGATGTGGAGCCCACGGTGCAGCAGGCCATCGAGCACATCCTCGAGCGAGCCCACGCGCATGGACTCAAGGCGGGCATTCACAGCCAGACAGTGAACTTTGCCAAGGCCCGCAAGGCGCTGGGTTATGACCTGGTGACCACGGCATCGGATTTGCGCCTCATCCTCGCAGGAGCCCAAGACCTCATGAAGGCCTGGCGTGCGCCCTGAGCACCGTGCCCTCACTCCACGATGACAGCGCAGGGGGCTTTGACGTGGAGTTGCTTGCGCTGATCCTCACAGCGGTTCATGGACCGGCGTGCACCTTCTGAGCCGATCTTGATGTAGATGGAGCAGGTGAAGATCATTTTTTCTTGGTCTGAGGTGCTGTCAAAGGCGGTGGAGCAACGACCGTTCTCACCCAGATTGGGTTTTTCGTTCACATACGAACGCTGCACGGCGTTGGGCAGCTTGCGAAATTCAATGGCGGGATAGCCGTCTTTGGTCATGGACCACGCCGCAAGGGGGGCACAGGCCAGGGCCACCAAGAGGCCGGGGTAGAGCACGGACAGCGTGAGAGGTTTCATCGTGACTCAAAAAAGCAATCGATTCGGCATTGGGCCACAATTTGGGGTGCAACGCCTTGATTTTGAACAACAATCCAACACATGTTGAATGCGTCAAGCTTAACCCATCTCGCGTCGATGCCACTGGGCTGCACCGCTCCCATGCGGTCCTCTTCATGGCGCATCCCGGTCTCAAGTCTGGGCAGCTTGGGTCGATGTCTACTGACCATGCGGAAACTGGCCACCCTCTTGAGGGCTTTACTTTGGATGCTCATCTTGTCTTGGCTGATGGCAGCTGCGTCTGCCTCAGCGGGTTGGTCCATGCTGGGCATGCTCGATGGTCAGACCTACAGCATGGATGTCAACAACATCTCCACCACGCGCCAGGGCAACCGCCTGTTTTGGGCATTGGTTGATTACAACCACGAGACCTCGCACGGCGCCCGATCGGTGGCCATGCAGTTCGAGATCGATTGCCGCAACGATAAGATCCGCCGCGTTCAAGCCGTCGCCTACCGAGGGGATCTTCAACAGGGCGGGGTGGTCTGGGTCAATCGCCAGACCAGCGCCTGGACCAACGTCAGCCGCGACTCACTCAATCAGAGCGCCCAGCTCAGAGCCTGCAGCAAAGCCATCAAGGGCTTCAAGATCTACACCGACCAGTTCCAGCTTTGAGCCTGGACGCAGTGGCCGTTCAATCAAATTGAGCGATGACTCGCCCCAGCACCTGACCCGATTTGAGACGGTCGAGCACGCCGGAGATTTCGTCGGGGCTGCACAAGGCCGTGGGGATGGGCTTGATCTTGCCGGCTTTGGCCATGGCCACCACTTCTTTGAGTTCGCCCAATGAGCCCACATAAGAGCCCTGTACCGTGATGGCGCGCTGGGCCAGGGGCACGGTGGACAAGGGCAACTCGCCGCCGTAGAGACCCACGACCACATAGCGGCCACCTTTGCGCAGGCAGGCCACGCCCAGTTGCGCCGTGGCATCCACCCCCACCAGATCCAGCACACCCCAAATGCCTCCGGGCATGGCTTGCAGTTGCTCCAAGGCTTTGCTGTCGCTGGGGTTGAGCACCTCTTGTGCGCCCATGTCTTTGGCCGCCTGCCACTTCTTGGCATCGATTTCGCAAACCACAATGCGCTCGTGTCCCAAAGCCTTGAGCATGGCAATGGCCATGAGCCCCAAGCCGCCCGCACCCATGACCACGATGGTGTCCTGGGGGTCGCAGGGCAGAAGTTTGCGAACCGCCGAGTAGGTGGTGAGGCCTGAGCAGGACAGGATGGGCGCGAATTGAGGATCAATGCCCGTGGCATCCACCAGGTACTTGGGGTGGGGCACCAGCAGGTAGTCGGCATAACCGCCTGGGCTTTGCACGCCCATGAATCGGGGCGCCATGCACCAGTTGTCTTGCTCTTGCTGGCAACGTGCACACTGGCCGCAGCCAGTCCAAGGAAAGACCAAATAACTTTTGCCCGTCTCGACAGGGGCCAGGCCATGGGCTTGCGGTCCCAGGGCGACGAGCTCGCCATAGGGCTCGTGCCCCATGGTCACGGGCAGCTTCATGCCACGCTCGGTCATGTAAAAACGCTTGCCACCGCCCAAGTCAAAAAAGCCGTCGCGGATGTGCACATCGGAGTGGCACACACCGCAGTAGCGGATCTTGACCAGCACCTGGGTGCCCGTGGGTTGAGGCTGGGCACGCAGGGCGCGTTGCAGGGGTTGGCCCCATTCGGTGATGTCGTAGCTGTGCATGGATCGATGCTGTGAGGTGGTGAAAAAAGAGGGGATCTGGGTTGCGCGGATCAGGAAGACGAGGGCAACTCGGTGTTGATGGTGAAGTAATCGGGCGGCGTGGGTCCCCAGACATAAAACGAGTCCTCCACCGGGTGATCCTTGGCAGGCCAATCAAAGCCGGCGGGGACGTGATCGATGTCATGGGAGTATTCGCAAAACGAACCCCAGGGATCTTGCACATAGTAGAAATAGTTGGAGCCCAGCACATGACGGCCAACGCCCCAGCCTTTGGTGTAGCCCGCTTGCAGCATCTGCTCCATGCCCAAACCCACTTCATGGATGCTGGCCGTGTCCCAGCTCAGGTGATGAAGGCCAGGACCTTCGGATTTCACCAGACCCATGACATGGTGGTCAGAGCCATGGACGGCATGCATGAAGCAAATGATGTCGGCAGAGGAGTCGGTGGTTTTGAGGCCCACCGTGCGGTGCATGAAGTCGGCTGCGCGAGGCACATCGGGGCTGAAGATGAGTGCGTGCGAGAGGCGGCGCGGATGCACTGGCTTGACTGCCGAGCGCGCAGGGGATTTGCCCATGCCCAGAGGAACGGTTTCCACAGGCGCGGGCGGCGAGGGGTGGGTGGGCGAGGTGACGGGTCCTACGAACACCTGGACCAGATAGCCGTCGGGGTGATGAATCCAAAATCCGCGCTGGTCACCCAGTGGGTGCGGCTCGGCCTGTTTGGCATTGAGCAGGCAGCGGGTGCGGATGGCTTCAAAGTCCGCCTCGAAACAGGCAAAGCGCACAAAGGCCAGTTTCTTGTTGCCGGGGCCTTGGTGACCACCATGGACTTCAGCCCAATGGTGGGCATGGCTGAAGGTGCCCAGGGTCAAGTGCTGGCCTCGCGCCTGGACCTTGAGGCCGAAGGAGGTGTAGAAGCGGCGAGCCACTTCGAGGTCGGGCACTTGAAAAACAACACCATCTAGGGAGTGAACAGCAGGTCCCATGTGAATCTCCGTCAGATCAATGAATCAACACTGGTGCAAGTCAAGGCTTCAGCCAGGCTCGAGCCCAGCAGCCCGCACACCAGCCATGCAAATGAGTTCGTCTTCATCGCCGGTTCCACCGCTGGCACCGGCTGCGCCGAGGATGTGACCTTGCGCGTTCTTGATGAGCACCGCGCCGGTTTGCGGCAGGAATTTGCCTTCGCCTGCTGAGGCCAGGCTCACGAAAAAGTTGGGGTTCTCCTTGGCCCGCTCGAACAAGGCGCGGCTGGAGACGCCCATGCCCACGGCGCCAAAGGCTTTGCCGCGTGCGATGTTGAAGCGCAGCATGCTTGCGCCGTCTTCCCGCGCGAAGGCCACGGGGTTGCCCGAGTCATCGACCACGATGATGCCCATGGGTTTGAATTGCCGCTGTCGGGCCTCGGCAATGGCCGCATTGACAATGGTTTGAGCGATGTTGAGGGTCAGTTCAGACATGAGGCATCCTTTCAACGGCGCATTTGATCAGCACTTGGTCGCTTCTTGCATTGGTGAAACCGCCTAAGGTGTCGCACAGGTTCGCGACCGCGGCCAGGCGCGTTGCAAGGCTTTGGGCTTTGTCATAAATTGCGCGGACTTCGCCAGTGGCGTTTCACAAAGGGAATTGCTGTGCCCATTCATTCCATCAATCACTTCTTCATCCGTGCAGCCGATCTGGAGGCCACGCGGCGGTTTTTTGTGGACGTGCTGGGCTTGAGCGAGCAGCCGCGTCCCGACTTTCCCTTCCCCGGCTACTGGTTGGGCACCAATGGCGGCATCCAGGTGCACATTGGTCCGTCCCGCATACCCAATCGCCAAACCTATTACCTGGGCACGCCAGAGGACGCCGCAGATGGTCAGACCGGCGTGATCGATCACGTGGCCTTTCTCGCACAGGATCCGCAAGGCTTTGTCGACAAACTTCAGGCGCTCAATGTCCCTTTTCGTCCAAGGTTTTTCCCCGAATCCAAGCTCTACCAACTTTTTTTACGCGACCCCAATGGCGTCATGATCGAGTTGAATTTCTTTGGCATCGATGTCGCTCCCGCCTGGGGTGGCGACGACTATGGCCGAATGGAACGGGTCGAGGAAATCAAGGATTAAAGCTTGCATCTCTAGCGGGTCTGCATGACCTTTTCCCCAGCAGGGTCACAGTCGCGTGTGGCTCAGACTCAGGGTTTTGACCGATTCAACTTCCTTGCTTGGTTCTTACGATCCAGATCGATCTCTTCATTCATCAACAAGGAGTTCTTCATGGATCAGACCAGACGCAAGGTACTGGGTGCGGGCAGTGCAGGGGTATTGGCCGCCAGCATGCCAGTGGCTTCGGCCATTGCTCAAACCAACCCCATCAAGATCGGCATGAGCATGCCGCAAACAGGGGGTCTGGGTGCAGGTGGTCAATCTGCCCTGGTGGCCATTCGCATGTGGGTGGATGAAGTCAATGCCAAAGGGGGCTTGCTCGGTCGAAAGGTTGAATTCATTGCCTACGACGATCAATCCAACCCCGCCAACACCCCGGGCATCTACACCAAGTTGCTCGACGTGGACAAGGTGGATTTGCTCATCGCGCCTTATGCCACCGTGCCCACCGCGCCCATCATGCCGCTGGTCAAGCAGCGGGGCAAATTGCTCATGGGCAACTTCTCCTTCCAGGTCAACAAGACCGTCAAGCACGACATGTGGTTCAACAATGCACCCTGGAACGATGCTGACGGTTGGGCCAAGGGCTTTTTGGCCACGGGCAAAGCCGCAGGCGCCAAGACCATCGCCATCCTGGCCTCAGACCAGGAGTTCTCGCAAAACCTCGCCGATGGTGTGCGTGCCTTGCTGGACAAAGAGGGCATCAAGAAGGTCTACGACCAAAACTATCCCCCCACCACCAAAGACTTCTCGGCCATGATCCGCGCCATTCGTGCCGCGCGCGCCGAGATGGTGTTTGTGGCCTCGTATCCACCCGATTCGGTGGCCATCATCAACTCGGCCAACGAGATTGGCGTGGGTCCCCAGGTGCAGATCATGGGTGGTGGCATGGTGGGCTTGCAGTTCACCCCGGTGATGATCAGCCTGGGCTCCAAGCTCAATGGCATCGTCAACTACCACACCTATGTGCCCGGCATCAAATTCCCTGGCATCGAGGACTTCTTCAAGCGCTATACCGAGCGCGCCAAGGCCGCCAAGGTGGACGAGTTGGGCTATTACCTGCCGCCTTTCAACTACGCCATCTGCCAGATGCTGGAGCAGGCCATCAATGCCACCAAGAGCATCGAGGACCGCAAGCTGGCCGACTACATGCGCAAAAACACGCTCAACACCATCGTCGGACCGGTCAAGTTCGACGCCATGGGCGAGCGCGCCAATGAGCACCTGGTCACCATCCAGTTCCGTGGCGTGAAGGACAACGACCAGGAGCAGTTCCGCGATCCGGCGCGCCAGGTGGTCATCCACCCTGCCGACGACAAGACGGGCGCGGCCATCGTTCCCTACGAGAAAGCCCGCAAGAGCTGATCCCACTGTGTCTGCTGGGGGAGCGTGCGCGCTCCCCCGTCTGAAAGCGAGCTGTCGTGTTTTTTTCATTTGACCTCTTGTTTGAGGCCGTGGTGTTTGGCGTGCTACTGGGTTGCTTTTATGCCGCCGTGAGCCTGGGCCTGTCTGTTGCTTTTGGCCTTCTGGATGTGCCCTATGTGGCTCATCCCGCTGTGCTCATCCTGGGCTCTTATGGCACCTTCTGGCTCAATGCCAAATGGGGCCTGGATCCGGTGATGTGCGGGGTGATGCTCATGCCCGTCTTCTACGTGATTGGCACCATGCTCTACCGCTTCTATCACGCCAGTTTCGAGAGCCGGGGCAACGATGCCGCCGTCAATGGCTTGGCGTTTTTCTTCGGCCTGGCCTTCATCATCGAGGTGGGGCTGATTGTGTTCTTCGGTGTGGACCAGCGCTCGGTCTCGGCGGGCTACATCGGAGACAGCCTGGAGCTGGGGGATTTGCGGCTGCCCTACCGATTGGTGGTGGCCTTTGGTGTGGCCTTGCTGCTCACCTATGCGCTGACCGTGTTTTTCTCCAAGACCTTCATGGGTCGCGCCATCAAGGCCGTGGGTCAGGACGAAATGGCCTTGCGGCTCATGGGCGCCAATCCCGTTCGCGTTAAGCAAATGGCGTTTGGCATTGCCACGGCGGTCAATGCGCTGGCGGGAGCCATGCTCATCATCGTGGCCCCGGTGGAGCCGTCCATGGACCGCATCTACATCGGCCGCACCTTTTGCGTGGTGGTGCTCGCGGGTCTGGGCAGCATGAGCGGCACGCTGGTGGCGGGCTTGCTGTTGGGCATTGTGGAGTCCATCGTGCTGACCCTGTTTGGGGCCTCCTGGGCACCTGCGGTGGCCTTTGGTTTGTTGCTGGTGTTGCTGGGGCTCAGGCCTCAGGGCTTGTTTGGTCGCTGAGGGAGCAGGTCAATGAAATTCTGGATCGGCGCTCTCGCACTCACCTTGGGCTTGGGTGGCCTGGCCTTGAGCGGTGCCAACGAATACATCTTTTTTGCAGGCTTTGTGGTCTTGCAATCGATTGTCCTGGCCACGGCCTGGAACATCCTGGGCGGCTATGCGGGTTACGTCAACTTTGGCGTGCCTGCCTTTGTGGCCATGGGTGCCTACTCGGGTCTGGTGGTCTTCAAAGCATTTGATGCACCGCTGGTGGTTCAGATCCTAGCTGGGGCGGGTGTCTCTGGTGCACTGGGTCTGGGGGTGGGCTTGCTCACGCTGCGCCTGCGCGGCATTTTCTTTTCAATCGCCACGGTGGCACTGGTCTTCATCCTGGAGGCGGTCATCATCAACTGGCGTTATGTAGGGGGCGCCACGGGCATGCAGCTCACCCGCCCGGCCACCTGGGGACCGTTTGAGTCCTACACCCGCATGTTGTTTGTGGTGATGGCGGTGCTGGCCGTGGCCTCGGTGGCGATGGCGCGCTACATCCAGGACTCGCACATTGGCCGTGGATTGCGTGCGGTGCGCGATTCGGAAGAGGCCGCCGAATGCTCTGGCGTGCCCACCCTCAAGCTCAAGCTCATTGCCTGTGGGGTCTCGGGCGCTTTGCTGGGGGCAGCGGGTGCGCCCATGCCCATGTACCTGAGCTTCATCGAGCCCGCGTCGAGCTTCAACCTCAGCTATGCCGTGGCTGCGCTGGCCATGCCCATCATTGGCGGCATGTCGCATTGGGTTGGGCCTTTGGTGGGGGCGGTCTTGCTGGCCACCATCCAGCAAGTGGTCACGGTGACGATCTCCAGTGAGCTCAATGTGCTGGTGGTCGGGGGTCTCTTGGTGTTGTTTGTTGTTTTGGCTCCTGAGGGCCTCGTGGGTCTGTATCGCAAATGGAAAACATCCTCGAAGTGAATTCACTGTCCAAACACTTTGGCGGCTTCACAGCCTTGTCCAATGTGTCGGTGTCGGTGCGCAAAGGCGAACGGCTGGGTCTCATCGGGCCAAATGGCTCGGGCAAGACCACGCTCATCAGTTGCATCTCGGGTGCCCTGATCAACGAAGAAGGCGACATCCGCTTTCAGGGGCAGCTGGTCAACCGCAAGCCCGCGTTTGAGCGCTGCCGCATGGGCATTGCCCGCAGCTTTCAGATCCCACGCCCTTTCAAGAGCATGACCACCCTGGAGAACCTCTTGGTGCCATTGGCTTATGTGGGCCATGTGCACGGCCATGCCGCCGAGGAAAAGGCCATGGACATCCTCGAGCAAATGGGGCTGGCCGCCAAAGCCCATGTGGCTTCCAGCCAGCTGTCTCAGGTGGAGCTCAGAAAAATGGAGCTGGCCCGCGCCATGGCGGCTCACCCCCAGTTGCTGATCTCGGACGAGGCCATGGCGGGCTTGTCGGGCAATGAGGTGGACGAGGTGCTCGACATCCTCTTTCGCCTCAACAACATGGGCATCACCATCATCATGATCGAGCACATCATGCATGCGGTGATGAAGTTTTCTGAGCGCCTGGTCTGTCTGGATGCAGGTCAGGTGATTTGTGATGGCTCTCCCCAGGAGGTGGTGGGCAATCCTTATGTGCAAAGGGCGTACCTTGGCGATTAATCTCAACATCGAGTCCGTTCACGCGGCCTATGGCGCTGTCAAAGCCTTGCAGGGCGTGAGCCTGAACATCCACGAGGGGCAGACCGTGGCTTTGCTGGGCACCAACGGCAATGGCAAGAGCACCCTCATGAAATGCATCATGGGCATGGTCAAACCGACTCAGGGGCGCATCACCCTGGAGATGGATGGCCAGACTCACGAACTCTCTGCCATGAGCACCCAGGACATCGTGAACCTGGGCGTGGCCCTGGTCCCCGAGGGGCGACGCCTCTTTCCCAAGCTCACCGTCGAGGAAAACTTGTTGCTCGGCGCCTTCAGGGCGTCGGCACGCGAGCACATTGCACGCAACCTCGAATTTGCCTACGAGGCTTTCCCCGTGCTCAAGGAACGGCGCCGGCAGTTGGCCGGCTCCATGTCGGGGGGGCAACAGCAAATGCTGGCCATTGCGCGTGCGGTCATGTCCAATCCCCGCGTGCTGTTGGTGGATGAGCCCTCTGTGGGCTTGTCGCCCCTCTTGGTCTCGCAGACCATCACCCAGTTGCAATCCCTCAAGGACAGCTACAAGCTCACCGTGCTCATGGCCGAGCAGAACTTCAATCAGGCCATGCGCATCGCTGACATGGGTTACATCATTGTTCACGGCGAGATCGTTTTCCAGGGTGATGTGGACACGCTCAAGGGCAATGACATGGTCAAGAGTTTCTACCTCGGCATGGCCGCCTGAAGTTCCCCGTCTAGGAGTTGGCGCATGAAAGCACCTGCTTTTGATTACTGCAAACCCCAAAGCCTGGCGCAAGCCCTGGAGGTTCTCCAGACCCAGGGCGATGCAGCCCAGGTGCTCGCAGGCGGACAAAGCCTGCTTGCCATGATGAACCTGCGCCTGGGTGCAGCCAGCCTGCTGGTCGACATCACGGGCCTGGATGAACTCAAAACCGTGACCGAGCAGGCCGATCACCTGCGCATTGGCGCCTTGGTCACCCACAGTCAGTTGCTCGCTCATCCCTTGGTGGCCAAGCATGTGCCCTTGCTTCACCAGGCGGTTCCCCATGTGGCGCATCTGGCGATTCGCAACCGGGGCACGCTGGGCGGCAGCCTGGCCCTGGCCGATCCGGCCGCAGAGTACCCGGCGGTGGCCTTGGCTTGCGAGGCGGTGATGGTGCTTCAGGGTCCCCAGGGCGAGCGCCGCGTTAAGGCCAGGGATTTTTTCCAGGGCTTGTACGCCACGGCGCGTCAGGCCCATGAATTGCTGGTGGCCGTGGAATGGCCCAAGTTGAAGGACGGCGAGCGCGTGGGCTTTGACGAGTTGTCGCGCCGCCGGGGCGATTACGCCATGGTGGGGGTGGCCGCCCGTTTGCACATGGTTGCCGCCAAGGTGACGCACGCGCAGGTGGCGTTGTTCTCGGTCGCCGACACACCCTTGCTCGTGCCCCATGTCATGCAGGCCTTGAAAGGCCAAGCCCTCAACCCGCAAAGCATCCGTGCAGCCCAGGAGGCCCTGGCGCAGGATTTGCCAGCCAAGGGCGATTTGCAATCCAGCCCGGCCACCAAGCTGCACCTGGCCAAAGTCTTGTTGGGGCGCGTGCTCTCGCGCATGGGAGAAACGTCATGAAGGACATCACACACACGCTGTGCGTGCACGTCAACCACGAACGGGTCGAGCGCGAGGTGCCGGTGCGCATGCACCTGGTGGATTTCCTGCGCGAGGAGCTCGACCTCACCGGCTCTCACCTGGGGTGTGAGCATGGGGTGTGCGGCGCTTGCCAGGTTGAAGTCAATGGCGAAGTGGTCAGGGGTTGCCTGACCCTGGCCATTGCCACCCAGGGGCAACAGGTCCACACCATCGAGGGCTTGTCCGAGTCGGGTGAACTCAAGGCCTTGCAAGACGCCTTCCTGACCCACAACGCCTTCCAGTGCGGCTATTGCTCGGCGGGCATGCTGCTCACCGCGCGTCACATCGTCCATCACCATCCCGATGCCACACGCGACGAGATCCGCGATTTGATCTCGGGCAACTACTGTCGGTGCACGGGCTATCAGGCCATTGTGGATGCCATCGAGTCGGTGCTCGTGCAGCAGCGCACGGGTCAAGCCCAGGGAGCCCATGCATGAACGCCCGCTCCGAATTGCCTTTGCCCACCGAGACCCGCGCCAGCGAACAGGGGCACATTGGTGCGTCCACCCCCCGGCATGGCGCCAAGCGCCTCATCGAAGGGCGGGGTTGCTACCTCGACGACTTGCGCTTGCCGCGCCTGGCGCATGTGGTGTTTTTTCGCAGCCCCCATGCCCATGCCCGCATCAAGCAGCTGGACCTGAGCCAGGCCAAGCGACAGCCCGGTGTGATTGCCGCTTTCAATGGGCATGAGATTGCCCAGTTCTGCACGCCTTGGGTGGGGGTACTGGGTCACCTCAAGGGCATCAAGTCCGCCCACCAATATGCCGTGGCACCCGAGCGGGCCTGTTGGCAGGGTGAGGCCGTGGCGGCGGTGGTCGCCCAAACGCGCCGCGAGGCCGAGGACGCCCTGGACCACATCCTGGTCGATTGGGAAGTCCTGCCTGCGGTGGTCGACATGCACGAGGCCTTGTCTGGCCAGCAAGTCATTCACCCCGACCTGGGTGACAACGTGTGCTTCACCCGATCGCTGGAAACCGAAGGCTTTGCCCAAACCTTTGCCAAGGCCGATGTGGTGGTGGAGAAGACCTACCGCTTTGGCCGCCACACCGGGGTGACCAATGAGCCGCGCGCCATCGTGGCCGACTTCAATCCAGCCGAGCACAGCCTCACCGTCTACCACGCCACCCAGGCGCCCAACATGATGCAAGACATCTTCTCGCGTCATTTGGCCATCCCCGAATCCCAGGTGCGCATCATCTGCAAGGACGTGGGCGGCTCGTTTGGCATCAAGGTCCATGTCTATGCCGACGAAATGGCGACCGCCGCCTTGTCGGTGATGCTCAAGCGCCCCGTCAAGTTCGTGGCCGATCGCATCGAGTCCTTTCTCACCGACATCCATGCGCGCGAGCACGAAGCCACGGTGCGACTGGCGTGCACCAAGGAAGGCGACATCCTGGGCTTTGACCTGGATGACCTCACCGCCATTGGTCCCTACTCGGTGTATCCGCGCACCAGCGGCATCGAAGGCAATCAGGTGGTCAACCTCACTGGTGGCCCCTACAAACATGCGCAGTACCGTGCCAAGCTCAATGTGGTGTTCACCAACAAGAATGTGACTTGTCAGTACCGTGCAGTCGGCCACCCCATTGCCATGGCCCTCACCGAAGGCATTGTGGACGAGGCCGCACGACGCATCGGCATGGATCCGCTGGCCTTTCGCCGCCGCAACCTGATTGCCGATGACGCCTATCCCTACACCTTCCCATCGGGCGTCAAGTTTGAAAAGCTCTCGCACCACCAGTGCCTGGATCTGCTGGCCAAGACCATGGATTACGAGGGCTTGCGCGCCGATCAAGCGGCGCAGCGTAAAAAAGGCATTTACCGGGGCATTGGCCTTGCGGCCATGATCGAAGTGACCAACCCCTCGCCAGCGTTTTATGGCGTGGGTGGCGCGCGCATTTCCGCGCAAGATGGCGCTACCGTGCGCCTCGATCCCACTGGCTCGGTGGTGGTGCTGGTGAGCGTGACCGAGCAAGGGCAGGGCAACGAGGCCGTGTTCGCGCAAGTGGCCGCGACGGCCTTGAGCATTTCATCGCGCCAGGTCAAGGTCATCACGGGCGACACCCAGGTCACGCCCTATGGCGGCGGCACCTGGGCTTCACGCGGCGCAGGCATTGGCGGCGAGGCCGTCTTGCAAGCGGCCAAGGGGCTCAAGTCCAACATCCTGGATGTGGCTGCGGCCATGCTGCAAGTCGACAAATCCACGCTGGACCTGCAAGACGCACAGGTGGTGGACAAGCTCACGGCCGAGGCCAAATTGCCCTTGTCCGAAATCGGGCGTGTGGGCTATTTCAGACCCGACACCTTGCCCATGGGGTTCCAGGCCGAGTTGAGTGTGACCCGGCACTACACCCCCAGGGAATTTGGATTCACCTTCACCAACGGCATTCAGGCCTCCTGGGTCGAGGTGGACATCGAGACCGGTTTTGTGAAGCTGCTCAAGCACTGGTGCGTGGAAGACTGCGGCACCATCCTCAATCCCATGCTGGTGGACGAACAGGTCCGTGGCGGCATTGTTCAAGGCATTGGCGGTGCTTTGTTTGAAGAGTGCATCTACAGCCCAGAAGGCCAGTTGCTCAATGGCTCCATGGCCGATTACCTGGTTCCCATGGCGGGTGAAATGCCCGACATCGTGGTGGGCCATGTGCAAACGCCCACGCGCACATCCGAGCTGGGCGCCAAGGGCGCGGGCGAGGCGGGCACTGCTGGCGCACCGGGCGCCATCCTCAATGCCATCAACGACGCCTTGGCGCCCTTGGGTGCTGGGGTGACGGACCAGCCCTTTACCCCTGAGCGTGTGCTCAAGGCCTTGGGCAAGATCGCCTGACGCCGTCCGTTGCTCATCCCTTTCAACCCCGACCCGGCGAGTGCATCCCATGTCTTCATCCCTTCAATTCCTGGACCGCCCGCAAGGCGTTCGCATCGCCTGGCAAGCGGTGGGGGCGGCGCACGCACCGGCGGTGCTCTTGTCCAACTCCCTTGCGGCTGACCAAAGCATGTGGGCGGCGGTGGTGCAGCAACTCCGTGAGCAATTTCGGGTCATCACGTACGACAACCGGGGTCATGGTCACAGCACCTGCCCGGATGCACCGAGCTCCCTGGCCGACTTGGCCAACGATGCCATGGCGGTGCTCGATGCCGCTGGGGTCGCCAAGGCCTGGTGGCTGGGCGTGTCCCTGGGCGGCATGACGGGCATGCAGGCGGCGCTGGATCACCCCGATCGCTTGCTCGGCCTCATGGCCTGCCATTGCCGAGCCCGCATCGATCAGGCTGGCATTGACGGCTGGAACCAGCGGGAAGCCGTGGCGCGCGCCCAAGGCATGGCGGCCTTGGCCGAACCCACTTTGTCGCGCTGGTTCACCCCCGAGGTTCAGGCCGCACACCCGCAGGTCATGGCCGAGGTCAAGGCCATGATTGCAAGGCAGACCGTGGCGGGCTATGCCACCTGCACCCACGCCATCAAGACCATGCAGTTGTGGGACAGGCTGGGGCAATGGCAGTTGCCCACGTGTTTTGTCTCGGGGGCGCAGGACGGCGCGGCACCGCCCGATGAAATGTTGGCCATGTCCCAGCGCGTTGCCGGTTCGCGCATGGAGGTCCTGGACCCCTGTGGACACCTCTCTTGTATCCAGCGCCCGGATGACCTGGTGAAGATCTTCCTCAGCTGGCGTGCGGCGCACTGACCTGCTGGGCGTACCAGTGGGCAATGCCTTCCCCGGTCATGAAACGCACCTTGGGGTTGGCCAGCACGGCGTCGAGGAGCTGCTCAAAAAAACCAATGCGGTGGGGCACGCCCGTGATGTAGGGGTGCACGCTGATGGCCATCACACGCGGTGACTGGGCGCCATCCTGAACCATGCGCTGCATTTGCAATTGGCCACGCAGCAGCAATTCATCTGAGCGGTGGTGCTGCAAAGCCATCATGGGGATGTCGTTGAGCTCCACCGTGTAGGGCACAGACAGCACGGGCTTGGGTCTGGCCGCGATCCAGGTGGGCTGCTCATCGAGCACCCAATCGGCCACATATTCAATGCCCGCTGCGCTGAGCAAGTCCAGGGTCTCCTCGGTTTCGGTGAGGCCTGGACTTTCCCAGCCGATGGGGCGCTTGCCCGTGAAGCGGGTGATGGTGGAGAGGCATTGCTCGATGGCCGCTGCCTGGTCTTCGAGTTTGTGCATGGGGCCTTGAACATGGCCGTGCCCCATGAATTCCCAGTTGGCCTCCAATGCCGCCTGCGCCACTTGCGGGTAGCTCTCGCAGACGATGCCGTTGATGGCCAGCGTGGGCACAATGCCCCGGCTCACCAAGGCCTGGTGCAGGCGCCAAAAGCCCAGGCGCATGCCGTATTCATGCCAAGCCCAGTTGGGCAAATCAGGCAGCAGGGGCTGCCCCATGGGCGGTGAGAGCACGGTGCGAGGCATGGCGCGTTCGATGGACCAGTGCTCCACATTCACAATCACCCAGGCCAGCACATGCTCGCCCTGGGGGGTTTGCAGGGCAGGGCGCTGCGTGATGGGGGAATAAGGGGCGCGGTCGCTGAGCAAGGGTTTCATGTGGGACTCCAAGGGGCATCAGGGGTATCAAGTCATTAGCATGCCGCCGTCAACCAGCAGCGACTGGGCGGTGATGGCACTAGCGGCGTCACTGGCCAAATAAAGCGCCAGACTGGCCACTTCATCGGGGTGGAGGATGCGGTTCATGGGCACGCGCGAGAGCACGTTCTTGATGAGCGCTTCGGGGTCGCCGCTGGCTGCCGCCGTCTGGGCCTTGAGCTCTTCCACCATGTCGGTTTGCACAAAGCCGGGGCATATCGCATTCACGGTGACCCCGGTTTGCGCGGTCTCCAGCGCCACGCAGCGGGTGAGCCCAACCACCGCATGTTTGCTGGTGTTGTAGGCGCTTTGCAGGCGAGAGCCCCATTTGCCCGCGGTGGAGGCTATGTTGATGATGCGCCCCCAGCGTTGCTCGATGAGGTGGGGCAAGACAGCCTGGGTCATGTGCAAAACCCCAAAGAGGTTGACCTCCATGAGCTCGCGAAAGTCGTTTGCACTGTGGTTCAGAAAGGATTTGGAGCGGTAGATCCCGGCGTTGTTGACCAGGATGTCGATGCGCCCCATGCGCGCTAGGACGTCCTGGGTGAGCTGGCGGCAGGCGGCTTCGTCGCGCACATCCAGCGCCATGCACACGAGCTGGTCGCCGCCGCCCAGGGCCGCTTGCATCTGGGCCACCCCGTCGGGATGGGAGCACAAGGCCACCACGCGCGCGCCCTGGCGCAAATAGTTGTGCGCGATGGCCAGGCCAATGCCCCTGCGCGCGCCCGTGACCAAGGCCACTTTCCCGGACAACCATTCAGCCATTCTTCCCCCCTAGATTGCGGTCAAAATACACCTGTCACCACCTGGATGCAGGGCAGGTTCAGAGGCCAAGGATATCGCCCCCGTGCCGGTCCATCTGTCCAGTTTGTGCCATCATCACGATCAAAGAAAGTCCTTGCTGTCATGATCCAAACCCGCTCCCTCTTCGAATTGCGCCTCACGGTCCCCCAGATCGACGATCTGGGTCCCACCCCCAACGGCCACCGCAAAATCGCTACTGTCACTGGCGGGCAGTTCCAGGGCGAACGCCTCCATGGCACGGTGTCGGCCAGCCCGGGAGGGGATTGGCTCTTGCTCAGACCCGATGGCGTGTTGGTGCTCGATGTGCGCCTGACCCTCAAAACCCACGACGGCGCCTTGATTTATATGACTTACCGGGGCTTGCGCCATGGCCCAGCCGAGGTCATGCAACGCCTCAATGCGGGTGAGCCCGTCGACCCCGCGCTTTACTATTTCCGGATGACGCCGATCTTTGAAACGAGCGACGAGCGCTATGCCTGGCTCAATCGCCTGGTGAGCGTGGCCACGGGTCGACGCGAAGCCACCGGCCCCATCTATCAAGTTTTTGAAGTCTTGTGATTTGATCCCCAAGCATTGACACCATGAGCAAAGAGCCAGTCAGCACCATCATCCGCAGCGACGCCCCGCACTTGGTCGAGGTCAAGCCGGGTTCGCTCAATGCCAGCAGCACCAAGTCCTGGGTGGAGGCGGGCGAAGTCAAGCCCGAGGACAACATCGCGGTTGTCGCCTTGCCAGACGAGGCGCCCAATCGCCAGGCGGTCAACGCGGGTGCCGCGGGTGCGAATCATCAAGCTGCCGTCGAGGCCGCAGCCGGACAAGCCAATCGACAAAAGCTGGCCGACGATGCCGTGGCCAGCAACCGTGCGGCCTTGCCCGATGATGCCCTTGAAGACCAGCGGGCTGCCCTGCCACCCTCGGCACCCCTCACCACGCACCATGAACCCGTGCCCGAATCGGGTGCGTTGACCGATCACCATGAACCGCTGAGTCAGGACCACATCCAGGATCATCAGGAGCCCGTGTCTCAGGGCAATACCCAGGCTCACCGCGAGCCGGTCGATGCCAGCCACAGCCACGATCATGTGGAGCCTGCCCAGGCTACTCACGGCTTGGCCGATGGCCCAGAGATTGCCCCTGCGCCCACTCCATCCTCAGTGCCATCCCCAGCGCCTGCTGCTGCGCATGAAGCGGCCATGGGTGGCCACCAGGCTCATCCGGGTGAAGTCAAGCCCAGCAAGTCTGTTGCCCCATCTGTCCCGGTCGCATCAGCCAGGCCTCAGGCGGCTGTGCGCAAGATGGATCACGCCACCGCGGCGGTTCATCTCACCCACGACCCCGAGGCCTTCAAGAGCCGGGTCGCCGCCATCCGTGACAGCGTCTCGCACATCACCTATCAGCTCGATCACCTCGAGAAAAAGCACTGAGCCCGATGCAACTGGAGACCGCAGCCAGAGGTGTTCAGATCAGGTTGCGCAGGGCTTGAGCCGTTTCGCGCAAGGCGGGCAAGACCCTGGCCACCACCGCTTCCGATGATTCGCCCTGCATGGGCATGTTCAGGCTCAATGCGCCCACCATGTCGCCTCGGTGGTCGCGCAGTGCAAAGGCCACCCCCCTGAAGCCGACATCGAATTGCTGCTCCGAGAGTGACCAGCCTTGCTGACGGATTTGCATGAGGATGCGTCGCATGAGCACAGGGTCGGTGATGGTGTATTCGGTGAATGCGGGCAGGGGTGTTTTGGCCAGCCATTCGTCAATGGCCTCCACACTTTGATGGGCCAGCATCAGCATGCCAGCCGACGTGGTGTAGCCCGGCACGCGTGAGCCCAGCACAAAGCCCGAGTTCATGGCCCGATTGGGACCGTTTCTGGCGATGTACACGCAGTCCATGCCATCGAGCACACTGAGCATGGCAATTTCGCCGGTCTGAGTGGACAGTCGTTGCAAATAAGGTTGGGCAATGCGGGGCAACCGGGCCGATTCCAAGTAGTGCTGGCCTAGCCGCAACACCCGAGGCGTGAGCCAAAAGGATTTCCCATCGCTCGCCACATAGCCCAGGCTGGCCAGAGTCAGCAGGTAGCGCCGTGCGGCTGTGCGGGTGAGCCCGCTCAACTCGCCAACTTGCTGGGCGGTCAACCTGGGATGACTTTCATCAAAGCACTCGATGACACCAAAGCCCCGCTCCAGGCCAGCGATCCAGTCCCGGCGCAACAGCTCAGATTTGTCATGGATGGATTCGGGGGCTTTGACGCGTTCGGCTGGGATCATGTTTAACCCTGATTGCGTTCGTTCATCGAACGGATGTGTTCAATCATCGCACAAAAAGTCAAAGCCGTTTCACCCAGCCAAAGCCGTCAAAGATACAGTGCGCGGGTGGCCGGATTCCCGCGCCATTCAACCTCAACCCCGCCTCAGGTGGACTGTCCCTGGAGACATCAATGATCAAATCTTTCACGCTGAAGACCCTGACCGTGGCTGCATTGGCCACGCTGGCTGTGTCAGCTCAAGCTCAAACCATCAAGATCGCCAACATCGTCGAACTCTCTGGTCCCGGCACAACTTCGGGCTCCATGTTCAAAGACGGCGTGGAAATGGCCATCAAAGAAATCAATGCGGCGGGCGGCATCAAGGGTCGCAAGATTGAGTACACCACCGAAGACACCCAGACCAACCCCGGCGTGGCCAAAGGCCTGACTCAAAAGGCCGTGGACAACGGTGCTTTTGCTGTGTTTGGTCCTGTGTATTCGGGCTCCATCATGGTGTCGCAAAAGGAAAGCCAGCGCGGGCAAATCCCCAACTTCACCGGTGGTGAAGCTGCGACCGTGACCCAACAAGGCAACCCCTATGTGTTCCGCACGGCATTTGGCCAGGACGTGTCTTTCCCCAAAGTCGCCCGCTACATCAATGCCAAGTCCAAGAACATCGTCATCATTTACGTGAACAACGACTTTGGCAAAAGCGGCCTGAACACCATCAAGAAGCTGCTCGATGGCTCGCCCACCAAGATCGCGGCTGAAGTCTCCACCGACCAGGGTCAGGTGGACTTTTCTGCTGCCGTGCTCAAGGCCAAGCAATCGGGCGCTGACGCCATGTTTGCCTATGTGAACGAAGAAGAGTCTGCACGCCTGCTGCGTGAACTGCGCAAGCAAGGCTGGGACAAGCCCATCATTGGTGAAACCACCCTGGCCGGTGCCAAGGTCATTGAACTGGCTGGCACGGCTGCCGAAGGCATCATCAGCCACGTGGGTTTGACCGTTGAAGCGGCCCCTATGCAAGAGTTTGGCCGCAAGTACAAGGCGGCCTTCAACACCGTGTCTGACCACAACGGCATCAAGGGTTACACCGGCGTGTACGTGCTCAAGGCCGCCATCGAGAAAGCGGGTAACTTTGATCCCAAGGCTGCAGCTGCGGCCATTCGCAACAGCTGCTTTAGCGCCAAGCAACATCCTGGCATCCTGATGGATGTGTGCTTTGACGACAAGGGCGACCTGGACCGCGAAAGCTACATGGTCACCGTGAAAAACGGCAAAGCGGTGGTGGCCGAAACCCTGCCTCCCCTGAACCCACCCAAGAAGTAATGGGTTGAATCTGCGCATGGCAGGTCGTGTGACTTGCCATGCGTCATTCCCGCTCGCGCCAGGCGCGAAGCCTTGTTGCCAAACCTGGGCGATCTCACCCCCGGTTGGCCGTCTGAATTCTTATCCATATCCCCATGACTGATTTCCTGCAATTGCTATTCAGTGGCATGGCTTCAGGCAGCATTTATGCCCTGGTTGCGCTGGGCTTCACCCTGCTGTGGCAAGCCTCTGGCACGATCAATTTTGCCCAGGGCGAATTTGTGATGGTGCCAGCCATCGTGATGGTCATCCTCATCCATGCCAAGTGGCCTTTGTGGTTGGCCTTTTTGGTGGCCTGTGTCATCAGCTCGGTCATCCTGGGTTGGGTCTTCAAGCGCGGTCTCATCGATCACCTCTTCCGCTTTGGCCTCATGCCCATTGTGGTGGCCACCATCGGCTTGTCCATCGCCATTCGCAATGGCGTTCGTGCCGGCTACAGCTCTGAGCCCCAACCCTTTCCCCTGGTCTTCCCCGACGAGGTCTATCGCATTGCTGGCGTGACCCTCTCGAGCACCGACATCGGCACGCTGGTGTTTGCGCTGGGCTTGGTCTTGCTCACCCAATGGTTTTTGTCCAAAACCGTCACGGGTCGAGCCATGCAGGCCGTGGCCCAAAACGTGGAAAGCGCCACCGTCCTGGGCATCAATGTGCCCCGCATGATCCTCTACACCTTCATCATCAACGCGGTGCTGGCCACAGCGGCTGCCTTGCTGGTGACGCCCACCTACCTGGCCAAGTTCGACATGGGCGAGGGCTTGGGCACCAAAGCCTTTTTTGCCGCCATCATTGGTGGATTCAACAACACCCGGGGCGCCTTGCTCGGCGGCATCATCGTTGGCGTGAGTGAAAACCTGGCCGCAGCCTATGTCTCGCCGGCCTATAAGGACGCGGTGGCGCTGGTGTTGTTCATGATCGTGATCCTGTTCAAACCCCAAGGTCTTTTGGGCGCACCGGTGGAGCGCAAGGTATGAACATCCGTCACCTGTTGTTGGCCCTGGTGGCCTTGCTGGCCCTCATTGCACTGCCCACGTTCTTCAAGAGCTATGGCATTTTCATTTTCACCAGTTGGCTGATCTTCATCATCGCCACCATGGGCTTGAACCTCACGGTGGGCTATGCCGGACAAAAGTCACTGGGTCATGCGGCCTTTTTTGGCATCGGCGCCTACACCACGGCCATCTTGCTCAAGGCGGGCGTGAGTTTCTGGGTGGGCATGCCCCTGGGTGCCCTGGGCTGCTTTGTGGTGGGTCTCATCCTGGGCTTTCCTGCGCTGCGGGTACAGACCATTTACCTTGCGTTTGCGACTCTGGGCTTTAACACGGCGGTGTGGCTGGTCATGCGCAACGAAGAAGGCCTGACCGGCGGCACCTTTGGCATCAACAACATCCCACGCCCCAACTTTTTTGGGGTGGATCTGATGGCCAATCTGCCTTACTACTGGTTTGTGCTGGGCTTTACCGTGGTGCTGGCGCTGCTGTTGCTGGGCTTGTTGCGTTCCCCCTGGGGTAAAGCGTTCACGGCCTTGCGCGACAACCCCATCCGTGCCGAGAGCCTGGGCGTTGACACCCGCACCTACACCCTCATGGCCTTTGCCATTGGCGCGGCTTATGCGGGCATCGCCGGTGCTTTGTATGCCTGTCTGGTGGAATTCATTGATCCAGCGCTCTTCACGGTGGGCGCCTCCATCATGATGTACCTCATGGTGGTGGTGGGTGGTCCTGGCTATTTCCTGGGGCCGGTGATTGGCTCTGCGGTGGGCGTCGTCCTGCCCGAGTGGCTGCGCTTTGCCCAGGCCTGGTACTTGTTTGTATTTGGACTCACGGTTGTGGTGATGATGATTGTGTTGCCCGATGGGCTCCTGAGCCTTCCCGACCAACTCAAGGCCAAGCGCCGCGCACGCGAGGCTTCAGCCCAGCGCGCGGGCAAGGCTCAGCAGCAAGGAGTGTCGTCATGACTCAGGCGCTTTTACACGTTGAAGACGTTCGCAAGAGTTACGGTGCCATTCATGCCGTGGCTGGGGTGTCGTTTGAAGTCATGCCCGGAGAGATCTTTGGCGTGATTGGCCCCAACGGCTCGGGCAAGACCACGCTCTTCAACAGCATGCTGGGGCAAATCGTCCCTGACTCTGGTCGCATCCTGTTCAAGGGGCAAGACGTTTCTGGTCTTGGACCGCTGGCCTTGAACCGCCTGGGCATTGGTCGCACCTTTCAGACCCTGCAGGTGTTTGGCAAGATGACCGTGCGCGACAACCTCATCGTCGCCGCGCAAGAACACCACGGCAGTCTCTTGGGTCGCATGTTTGCGCCGGGAGACTCCGGTCTGGGCGAGAAAGCCGATGCGCTGATCGAGCAATTCCGCATTGCCCATGTGGCGCACCAGCGAGCGGGCGAGCTGAGCTATGGCCAGCAAAAACTGGTGGACATTGCCATGGCCTTCATGAGCGAGCCCGATTTGGTGTTGCTTGATGAGCCTTGCGCTGGGGTGAACCCGTCGTTGGTGGGGGGCATCAGCCGTTTGCTCAAGGACCTCAACCGCACCCGCAAGGGATCATTTGTGGTCATTGAACACAACATGGACTTTGTGATGGACTTGTGCCATCGCATCATGGTCATGGTGGAAGGGCAAGTCCTCGCGATTGGTACCCCGGAGGAGATCCGCGCCAATCAGCAAGTGCTCGATGCCTACCTGGGGAATTGACATGGCTTTGACATCTGAAGACACCTGCATCGAGTTCGACAACGTCGTGTCGGGCTACAAAGACCTCATGATCCTCAATCGCCTGAGCTTTCGCGCCAGGCGTGGCGCCATCACCTTGCTGATCGGACCCAATGGGGCGGGCAAGTCCACGGTGCTCAAAACCCTGTTTGGTCTGCTCAAGCCAAGGGAAGGGCGAATCCACCTCAATGGGGAGGACGTGACGGGTCAATCGGCCAAGTCCTTGCTGGACAAGGGCATCGCCTTTGTGCCCCAGGGGCGCAACCTGTTTGGTCAGCTCACCGTTCATGAGAACCTGGAGCTGGGTGGCATCACCTTGGGCATGACAACCACGCACGAGCGCATCCCTGAGGTCTTGTCGTTTTTCCCGCGCATCAAAGAACGCCTCAATTCGCGTGCCTCCTCCCTGTCGGGTGGCGAGCAAAAGCAGCTTGAAATTGGCCGCGCCTTGCTGCTGCGCCCCAAGGTCTTGCTGATCGATGAGCCCTCGATTGGTCTGTCACCCATGGTGGTCCAGGACGTGTTCAAGTTGCTCAGGCATTTGGCCGGCACGGGCACCACCGTGTTGATGGTGGAGCAAAACGTCAAGAGTGCGCTCAAGTATTCGGATGAGGCCATTGCACTTGAGTCAGGCCGATTGGTGTTGCACAAACCCGCCAATGAAATTTTGGCGGACCCCAACATGGATCGATTATTCTTGGGGGGTGCCATTGCAGAGAATTCCACCTCACCATGACTGAACCCGTTCAATTCAAATTGGCTGGCGTGATGGGCATGCCCATCTTCCAGTCCCGCTCTCCCGTCATTCATAACCACTGGATTCGTGAACATGGTATCCGGGGTGCTTATGGCCATTTCCCCGTCCAGCCCGATCGCGTCGAGCAAGCCATCAGCGGCCTCTCGGCTCTGGGCTTGGCGGGGTGCAACATCACGCTGCCGCACAAGGTCGCGGCCATGTCGCTCATGGACGAACTCACGCCCATGGCCAAGCGCATTGGGGCCATCAACTGCATCGTGGTGCAAGCCGATGGCCGCCTGGTCGGCCACAACAACGATGGCTTTGGCTACATCCAGTCCATCAAGGATGTTCAGCCCCACTGGAGAGCCGATGCCGGAGCTGTGGTGCTCCTCGGCGCAGGCGGCGCTGCCCGCGCGGTGCTCATCAGCCTCATAGAAGAGGGCGCCAAGGAGATTCGGCTCATCAACCGCACCCGTGAGAAATCACAGGCACTGGCCCAGGGCTTGGAGTCGGTGGTCAAGGTGTTGGACTGGCAAGACCGTCATGCTGCACTGGCTGGTGCGGCCATGCTGATCAACACCACCAACCAGGGCATGTATGGCCAGCCTGCGCTGGATTTGCGCCTCGATGAGTTGCCGCGCCAGGCCCTGGTGTCGGACCTGATCTACATTCCTTTGCAAACCCCCTTGCTGGCTCAGGCCAGCGAGCGTGGCAACCCCACGGTGAATGGCCTGGGCATGTTGCTCAACCAGGCCATCCCGGCGTTCGAGGCCTGGTTTGGTGTTCGCCCCCAAATCACCCCCGAACTCCACCGTTTGGTGCTGGCCACCTTCTGAGGCTTTGTTTGCTTTTTTGTACATGACGATGGATTTCATGTGCATTTTGGTGTGAATGAATCACATCTTGCCTACAGCCAGCCCCTCTTTTTCTTGGCACCTGTCAACCAGATCATCCTTGGACCATTAACCAATGGACCAAGGAGAAGATTTGTGAATCAGACCAACCGCACAACCCCATCCCAAGAATGCCAGGCCAAACCTGGTTTGAGCGAGCTGATCAGCGAGAAATGGCGCATTCACGAGCTCTTCGATGCCTTGCGCACCCAGCGACTGCAAGAGCGTGAACAGCGCACCCGGCCAGCCGCCAAAGCCTATTCGGGCATGCGCATGAGCAAGGCCTGAGTTCCGCACCACAGCTTTCCCTTTCCCGGTCTTTACTGTTTATCCCATCTCCAAAGCCTGCAATTGTTCTTGCAGTTCCAGCCAGCGGTTTTCAGCGGCTGCGATGCTTTCCTCTAATTCCTTGAGCTCCTGACCCATCTGTGCCCACCCCGGTCCAGGTTGCGGCGTGGCCATGGCCTCGTGCAGGCTGGCGCGCTTGGCTTCCAGGGTTTGGATGTGTGCCTCCAGGTTTTTGCATTCGCGCTTGAGCGGTGCGGTTTGTGCCTGCAAAGCCTGACGAGACTGCGCCTGGCGTTGTCTGGCCTCTTTGGGGTTGACGTCCAGGGTTGGCGCCGCCTGGCGGGTCATCGCCGCGGCTTTGTCCTGGGGCTGTCCACGGGACTTGGCACGCGCGAGCAACTCGCGCTCATAGCTGGCCAGGTCGCCCGCGTAGGGGCGGACCTCGCCGGCATGAACCCACCAGAAATCCTCGCACACCGATTCGAGCAGGCCGCGGTCATGGCTCACCAGCAACACGGTGCCATCAAAATCATTGAGGGCCACGGCCAAGGCCTCACGCATGGCCATGTCCAGGTGATTGGTGGGCTCATCGAGCACCAGGAGGTTGGGGCGCATGAAGATGAGGCTGGCCAGCAGCAGACGGGCTTTCTCGCCGCCGCTGAGCGTTGAAATGGCTTGCTTGGCCAAGTCGGCTCCAAAGCCAAACCCGCCAATGAAGTCGCGCCAGGTTTGTTCAGTCGGGGCGGCATCGTCGGGTCCCACCACCCGGTGGCCATGGCTCAGAGGGCTGTCCGTGGGGTCCAAGAGGTCCATCTCCTGTTGGGCAAAGTAGCCCAGGCGCAAACCCTTGCCCAGCAGCAGTTCGCCAGACAGCAACCCGAGGCTGCCCTGGATGGATTTCACCAGCGTGGATTTGCCTTGACCGTTGGCACCCAGGATGCCAATGCGTTGCCCGGCAAAGACCTCCAGGCTGACCTGCGAGAGCACGGGCTTGGCCGCCTCGGCAGTGGCATAGCCCATGTTGGCCTGCCGGGCTGAAAACATGGGGTTGGGCAGGCTGGGGGGCGGCTCAAAACCCAGCACGCATTCCGCTTCGGCCAGCACCGGCGCCACGCGCGACATGCGCTCCATGGCCTTGACCCGGCTTTGAGCCTGGCGCGCTTTGGAGGCCTTGGCCTTGAAGCGATCGACAAAGGATTGCAGCCGGGCGAGCTGCTGCTGCTGGCGCTCATGCGCGACTTGCTGTTGGCTCAACTGGGTGGCCAGGAGTTCTTCAAAGGTGCTGTAGGAGCCGCCGTAGCGGCTGAGCTTGCCCTGGCGGATGTGCACCGTCACCTGGGTCACGGCATCCAAAAACCGCTTGTCGTGGCTGATGACCATCAGCAATCCGCTAAAGCGCTGCAACCAGTCTTCCAGCCACACCAGGGCATCCATGTCGAGGTGGTTGGTTGGCTCGTCGAGCAACAAGACCTCGCACGGGCTCATCAATGCCCGGGCCAATTGCAGCCGCATGCGCCACCCCCCCGAGAACTGGGTCACTGGCCATTCCCATTGCTCGCGCTCGAATCCCAGGCCGGCAATGAGCGCCTGGGCGCGGGCTTGGGCATCGTGGGCACCGGCCTCGTCCAGGGCGGCGTGGGCGGTGGCCATGGCCATGCCGTCTTCGCTGGCGTGTGCTGCCTGCAAGTCGGCTCTGGCCTTGGCCAGCACCTGATCGCCTTGCAGCACAAACTCGGTGGCGCTCACGGGCTCATCGTCCAGGTGCTGCAAGACCTCGCTGATGCGCCAGGTCTTGGGCATGGACCATTCACCCTGGTCTTCCTGCAAACGCCCAGCCAAGAGGGCAAAGAGGCTGGACTTGCCCGCACCATTGCGCCCCACCAAGCCCACTTTTTCCCCGGGGTGCAGGGTGAGTCTAGCTTCGTCGAGGATGACGCGCGTGCCCCTGCGAAGGCGAATGCCGTCGAGCTGGATCATGGCTTGGCCCCTGAAGCGGTGGTCAGGGACAGGGTTTGCACCTTGGACAAGGCCAAGACCGCATCCTCGCCCGCAGAGGTGGCCAGCCACAGGGGGCTCAGACTGGGAAACGCCCGCTCGAAGCCCTCGCGTTCGTGGCCAATTTCAAGAACCACCCAGCCGCCATCGTTGAGGTGAGAGCCCACCTGCGATAGAAAGGGGCGAATGAAATCCATGCCGTCCTCACCACCGCGCAAGGACACATCCGGCTCGGCGAGGAATTCCTGGGGCAGGGCATTCATGCGCACATCGGCCACATAGGGGGGATTGCACAACACCAGATCAAACGAGGCCGCGACCTGTTCCCAGCCATTGGAATGCAGCCACTCGATGCGCTGTGTCACCTGGTGGCGCTGCCCATTGAGGCGGGCCACGGCCAGGGCATCTTGGCTCACATCTGCACCCACGATGTGCGCATGCGGCCAGGCCAGTGCCGAGAGCACGGCCAGGCTGCCATTGCCGCAGCACATGTCCAGCACCGTCTCAGGTTCGCGCCCCAGGGCATCGTCCATCCAGCCGCTGGCCAAGACCTCAGCGATCAGGCTGCGCGGGACGATGCTGCGCGGGTCAATGTGAAAGGGCACGCCTTGCAGCCAGGCTTCACCGGTGAGGTAGGCGGTGGGCAGGCGTTGTTCGATGCGGCGCTGCACCACCTCATCGAGCCGCCGTTGCTGCTCAGGGCTCAGGTCTGGGGCTTGATCGAGATCACAGTCCAAAGCAAGCCCAGCCGCCCACAAGACCAGCCAGGCGGCTTCATCAAAGGCGTTGAGGGTGCCCTGACCAAACGACAGCCGTGCGGCATCGAGGCGCTGGGCCACCTGCGTCACGGCATCGGCAATGCTCAAACCCATGGGGCATCAGGCCAGCTGGCGGGATTGCTCGTGCAAGTCAACCAATACCTGCTGATAAATGGCTTTGAGGGGATCGATGTCGCTCACCACCACATGCTCGTTGACCTTGTGAATGCTGGCGTTGGGGGGACCCAGTTCAATCACCTCCGGGCAAATCTTGGCGATGAAGCGGCCATCGCTGGTGCCACCCGTGGTGGAGACCTCGGTGTGCAAGCCCGTGACCTGCAAGATGGCGCGGTTGACCGTGTCGAGCAAGGGGCCTTTGGGGGTGAGGAATGGCTCGCCGCCCAGCGTCCACTGCAATTCATGCTGGACCTGATGGCGCTGGAGCACTGCCACCAATCGTTCTTGTAGCGAGGCGACGCTGGACTCGGTGGAAAAACGGAAGTTGAAGTCCACCACGCATTCACCAGGGATGATGTTGCCCGCCCCCGTGCCCGCATGGATGTTGCTGACTTGCCAGGTGGTGGGCGGGAAGTGGGCATTGCCTGCATCCCATTGCATCTGGGCCAATTCGGCCAGGGCGGGGGCGATGCGGTGAACCGGGTTGTCGGCCAAATGGGGATAGGCCACATGACCCTGTATGCCTTTGACCTTGAGCTTGCCGCTGAGGGTGCCCCGGCGGCCATTCTTGATCATGTCGCCGGTTTGTTTGACCGATGTGGGCTCGCCCACGATGCACCAGTTGAGGGTCTGGCCTCGGCGTTGGAGCTCCTGGCACACGATCACCGTGCCGTCCACTGCCGGGCCTTCCTCGTCAGAGGTGAGCAAATAGGCAATGCTCAGATCCGGGTCGGGGTGCGCCTGCAAAAAATCGCGCGTGGCCATCACCATGGCGGCCAGCGAAGTTTTCATGTCGCTGGCACCACGGCCATAGAGCCGCCCCTCGTGGTGGGTGGGTTCAAAGGGGTCGAACTGCCATTGTTCGCGAGGACCCGGCGGTACCACATCGGTGTGCCCGGCAAACACCAGCACCGGTGCGTTGCTGCGGGCACTGCGGCGAATCGCCCACAGGTTGGTGACCTCTGCGCCCTTGGGGCCACTCACCATGAACTCGCATTCAAAGCCCAGGGGCTCCAAGTGATCACTGAGCATGATCTGGCAATGGCGATCATCGGGTGTGACTGATGGCTGGGCAATGAGGGCCTCAACCAGGCGCAAGGTGTCGGACATCTCTGTCTCCGTGAAACCGAAAGGGTCAGTCGCGCAACAAATCGTTGAGGCTGGTCTTGGCGCGGGTTTGCGCATCCACGCGCTTGACGATCACAGCGCAATACAAGCTGTACTTGCCGTCGGCGCTGGGCAGGTTGCCCGACACCACGACCGAGCCCGAGGGCACGCGGCCATACATGACTTCGCCCGTGGCGCGGTCATAAATCTTGGTGCTCTGGCCGATGTAGACGCCCATGGAGATCACCGAGTTTTCTTCGACGATCACCCCTTCGACAATTTCGGAGCGCGCCCCGATGAAACAGTTGTCCTCAATGATGGTGGGGTTGGCCTGCAAGGGCTCCAGCACCCCGCCCAAACCCACGCCACCCGAGAGGTGCACGTTCTTGCCCACTTGGGCGCAAGAGCCCACAGTGGCCCAGGTGTCGACCATGGTGCCTTCGTCCACATAGGCGCCGATGTTGACGTAGCTGGGCATGAGGATGGCGCCTTTGGCAATGAAGGAGCCGCGACGCGCCACGGCCGGTGGAACCACGCGCACGCCGCTGGCCTTGAGCTCAGCCTCGTCGAGGTGAGCAAACTTGGTGGGGACCTTGTCGTAAAAGCCGAGTTGACCGGCCTTGATCACTTCGTTGTCACGCAGGCGGAAAGAGAGCAGCACGGCCTTTTTGATCCACTGGTGGGTGGTCCAGCGGCCAACGCCTTCGCGGGTGGCCACGCGCAGTCGGCCTGCGTTGAGCTCGGCAATCACATGTTCAACCGCATCCAGGGTTTCTTTGGGGGCAGAGGTGGGGGAGAGGGTGCTGCGGTTTTCCCAGGCGTTGTCAATGATGTTTTGAAGTTGTTGGCTCATGTGAGTTCCAGTGTGGGTTCAGACCCCGTTGCGGGCTTGGACGAATTGAACGATGCGCTTTGCAGCTTGTTCACAGTGCTCGGTCTCGGCCACCAGGGCGAGCCGGATGTATCCGGATCCCGGGTTATGGCCATTGACCTCGCGTGACAAGTAGCTGCCGGGCAGGACGGTGACATTGTATTGAGCATAAAGATCGCGAGCGAAGGCCACATCATTGCCCCCAGGCACACCAGCCCATAGGTAAAACGCCGCATCGGGCAGGCTCACATCGAGCACCTGCGCCAGCATGGGGGTGATGCGCTCAAAGCGTTCGCGATAGAGGCGGCGGTTTTCAGCCACATGGGCCTCGTCCAGCCAGGCCGCGGTGCTGGCTTCTTGGACCATGCCGCCCATGGCGCTGCCGTGGTAGGTGCGATAGAGCAAGAAGCGCCGCAGGATGTCTGCGTCGCCGGCCACAAAGCCGCTTCTGAGGCCTGGCACATTGCTGCGTTTGGACAGGCTGGTGAGCATGACCAGGCGCTGGAAGTCATGCCGCCCCAGCAAGGCTGCGGCCTGCAAGCCCCCCAGGGGCGCTTGGTCGCGGAAATAGATCTCGCTATAGCACTCGTCGGAGGCAATGACAAAACCATACCGGTCACTCAATTCGAAAAGGTGCTGCCACTCCTGCAAATCCATCACATCGCCGGTAGGGTTGCTGGGCGAGCACACAAACACCAGTTGCGCCTTGGCCCACACCGATGCCGGCACGCTGTCCCAATCCTGGCGGAAACGCGCCTTGCGCAACAAGGGCACAAAGTAGGGCGTGGCGCCGCTGAGCAAGGCCGCACCTTCGTAGATTTGATAAAAGGGGTTGGGCGACAGCACATGGCCTTGTGCGTGGGGATCCACCACCGTCTGGGCGAGGGCAAACAAGGCCTCACGGGAGCCGTTGACGGGCAAGACCTGCTGGTCGGCAGAGACCGTCACGCCATAGCGACGCTCCACCCATTGGGCGCAGGCTTGTCGCAAGCGCGCGTCGCCCAGGGTGGGCGGGTATTCGCGCAATCGGGGAAACCCACGGACCAGATGGTCGAGCACCAAAGCGGGTGTGGGGTGCTGGGGCTCGCCCATGCCCAGGCTGATGGCCGAGTAAGCCGGATTGGGCGAAACACCAGAAAAAAGTTGCCTCAATCTTTCAAATGGATAGGCCTGTAATTGGTCCAATAAAGGGTTCATGGAGGATATTATCCCCCGCATGAATCAATTGCTCGACATTGAATTGCTCAGTGGATTTGCACCCGACGCCAGCGATCAGGCCGAATTGCTGCAAACCATGCTGGAGAGCCTGACGCAGGACATCGAGCAACTCGATCAGCCGCTGGACGCAGCCGAACTGCACCGCGTCTTGCACACCATCAAAGGCTATTTGTGCTATGCCACCCGCGCGCCCGTATGGCAGAGCGTGAGCGATTGGTGCGAACGCACCCGCACCGACCCTGCTCAGTGCGCCGCCTTTGCCCAAGCCTGGCCAAGCCTCAAGCCCAGTCTCATGGAACTGCGCCAGGCCATTCATGCCTGGCTATCCAGTTATCATTCCCGCTGACTGAGCGGCCACCCTGGCCGCTGCCCTGTTCGCTGGTCGAACGCCCCAAGCCTGACAAGGTTGTTAGCAGTGCGCCTGAATTCCATCAAGTTATCCGGCTTCAAATCGTTTGCCGAACCTACCAATTTCATGCTGCCCGGCAAACGGGTTGGCGTGGTGGGTCCCAATGGTTGTGGCAAATCCAACATCATGGATGCCGTTCGCTGGGTGCTGGGCGAAAGCCGTGCCAGCGAGTTGCGCGGCGAGTCCATGCAGGACGTGATCTTCAATGGCACCACCCTGCGCAAACCCTCCAGCCGATCCAGCGTTGAGCTGGTGTTTGACAACGCCGACCACCGAGCCGGCGGCCAATGGAGTCAGTACGCTGAAATCGCTGTCAAGCGCGTGCTCACCCGCGATGGCACCAGTTCCTACTACATCAACAACCAGCCGGTGCGTCGCCGCGATGTGCAGGACGTGTTCCTGGGCACAGGCCTTGGCCCCAGGGCTTACGCCATCATTGGCCAAGGCACCATCAGCCGCATCATCGAGTCCCGCCCCGAGGACTTGCGCTTGTTCCTGGAAGAAGCCGCAGGCGTTTCCAAATACAAGGAGCGCCGCCGTGAAACCGAAAACCGCCTGAGCGATACCCGCGAAAACCTCACCCGCGTCGAAGACATCCTGCGTGAGCTCAACAGCCAGCTGGACAAGCTGGAAAAGCAAGCCGAGGTGGCTCAGAAGTACCACGACTTGCAGCGCTCATCGGCTCAGACCCAGCATCTGTTTTGGTACCTCAAGCGCCAAGAGGCTGCGCAGGCGCTGGACCATGCCCGTGTGCAAACCGAGCAGTCCCGCACCGACCTCGAGGGGCGCACCGCGGACTTGCGCCAGACTGAGGCGGCCCTGGAGTCCATTCGGCAATCCCATTTCTCGGCGGGTGAGCAGGTCAACCTTGCCCAGGGGCGCCTTTACGAGGCCAGCGCCGAAGTGGGTCGCCTCGAAGCCGAAATCCGTTTTGTGGTCGAAAGCCGCCAGCGCACCGAGCAGCGCTTGCAGCAACTGGCCTTGCAGGACCAGCAGTGGCAGGAGCAATTCGATCGCGCGGCCACCGAGCTCGCGGGCCTGGATGACGCGCAGCTCCAGGGCGAGCAACGCGTGGAACAGCTCGATGCCCAATTGGTGAGCCTGAGCGAAGGCCTGCCTCAAGCCGAGCAGGCCTGGCGCGATGCCCGCGAGAAATCCGACGCTCAGCGTCAACTCGTGAGCGATGTGCAACAGCGCATTCAACTGCTCTCGGGCGAGCAGCGACTCATCGATGAACAATCCCGCCAGTTGCAGACCCGCCTTGAGCGCTTGCAAGCCGAGCAACGCCAGCTTGGCGCCGTTGACCCGGCCCAACTCGACGCACTCAAAACCCGTCTGGCTGAGTCCGAGGCCTTGCTCGAGCAAGCCCGTGCGCAACTCGATGACCTTGAGCAGCAGTCGCCGCAATCCGACGAAGCCCGCCGTCAGGCGCAACAAACCTGCAACCAGGAAGCCGCCAAACTCACCGACCTCTCGGCACGCCGCGATGCCCTGCAAGCCCTGCAAGACAAACTCAAGACCGATGGGCGCTTGATGCCCTGGCTGCAAAAGCATGGCCTCAACGATTTACAAGCCTTGTGGACTCGCTTGCACATCGAACCCGGCTGGGAAAGCGCCCTTGAATCGGTCATGCGCGAGCGCATGCAGTCCCTCGAGGTCGGCCAGCTCGAAGGCCTGCAGGCCTTGGCCGCCGATGCGCCGCCTGTGAAGCTGTCCTTCCATTCGCGCCAGCCTGTGAGCGCCTCGGCCAGCAGCCATGCACAGCTCAAAAGCCTGGTGTCCCTTGTGCGGGTCAACGAGGCTCACCTGCAGTCGCTGCTCCAGGTGTGGTTGCAGGGCTGCTGGGTGGCCGACGATTTGGCCTCGGCGTTGCGCCAGCGTGCCTCGCTCAAACCTGGCGAGCTCATCGTGGTGCCCCAAGGTCACACGGTCACGCCCCAGAGCCTGAGCTTTCATGCGCCCGATGACCAGCAATCGGGTCTTTTGGCCCGTGCCCAGGAAATCGAAAACCTCGACAAGCTCATCCGTGCCCAAGCCCTCATGAGCGAAGAGTCTCAGGCGGCCTTGGTCCGTGCCGAGGCCCACCATTCCCGCATCCAGCAGCAACTCGGTGGGGCGCGTGAGCAGGCCAATCGCGCCCAGAGCAGCCAGCACCAGGCTCAGGTGGAATGGGTGCAAATGAGCCAGCGCGCCGAACAGACGCAGGCGCGTAACGACCAGATCCAGTCCGAGATCCAGGAACTCAGCCAGCAACTCGAAGACCTTGAAGCCCGCCGCATGGCACATCAAGAGCAGTTCGAGACGCTGGACATGCAATTGGCCGATAGCCAGGAGCGCCACGCCATGCTCGATGAGGCGGTCATCCAGGCCGAGCAGCAACTCCAGAGCCTGCGCAATCAGCTGCGCGATGTGGAGCGTGATGGCCAGGCTGCCCAGTTCGAACTGAGGGCATTGCTGGCTCGTCGCGATGAGCTCAGCCGCAATCAGCAAACCGCCACCGACCAGCGCAGCCAGATGGCCAGCGAGCGCGAACGCCTCAGTGCCGAATTGGGCCAGCTCAACGATGCCGCTGCCCAGGCTGGCTTGCAAGATGCCCTGGCGGTCAAAGTAGCGCGCGAAAAAGCCTTGTCTGACACGCGCAGCCAGTACGACGACCTGACCCAGCGTTTGCGCAACACCGATGACCAGCGCGTGCAAATCGAGCGCAGCCTCGAGCCCTTGCGCCAGCGCATCACCGACTGGCAGCTCAAGTCCCAAGCCGCCCAAATCGCCCACGACCAGTACGAGCAATACCTCACCGATGCCCAGGTGGATGTCAACGCCATGGTCGAGCTGGCTCAGACCAGCACACGCAAGCTCTCCGAGCTGCAATCCGAAATGGACCAGCTCCAGCGTGACATCGCCGCCTTGGGCGCTGTGAACCTGGCTGCGCTCGAGGAGCTCACCACCTCGCGCGAGCGCAAGGGCTTTTTGGATGCCCAATCGGCAGACCTCAATGAAGCCATCCAGACCCTGGAGGACGCCATCCGCAAGATCGACGGGGAGACCCGCGAGCTGCTGCAAAACACCTTCAACACCGTCAACGAGCACTTTGGACGCATGTTCCCCGAGCTCTTTGGCGGTGGCAACGCCAAGCTGGTCATGACCGGCGAGGAAATCCTGGACTCTGGCGTTCAGGTCATGGCGCAACCGCCTGGCAAAAAGAACCAGACCATTCACTTGCTCTCGGGTGGCGAAAAGGCCCTCACGGCCATTGCCCTGGTGTTTGCGATCTTTCAGCTCAACCCCGCCCCGTTTTGCTTGCTCGACGAGGTGGACGCGCCGCTGGACGATGCCAACACCGAACGCTATGCCAAGCTCGTCACCCGCATGTCCAGCGAGACGCAGTTCCTCTTCATCTCGCACAACAAGATTGCGATGGAGATGGCCGAGCAACTCATTGGCGTGACCATGCAAGAGCAAGGCGTCTCGCGCATCGTGGCGGTCGACATGGAAGCCGCCGTGGGCATGGCCCAATCCGAATGAGGAAGGACGCATGAACTCGTTGCAGATCTGGTTGGCGATTGCGGGTGGTGTGGTGTTGATCGTGCTCGTGGCCCACAGCGCCTGGAACAACCGCAAAAACCAGCCCCGTCAGGCTGACCCCCTGGTGACCGATGCGGAGCGTGAAGCCCTGGTGGGTCCCATGCCTGACCGCGCTGGCGAGCCTGGCTTTGATGACGCCGAGTCCGCCGCTGCGCGCGACGCGCCCCTGGGCTCTGATCCCTCCGATGGCCAACTCGAGACGCAGCTGGAAGACCGCCTGCAAGCCTCGGTCGCCAAGCCTGTGCTCATGCTCGATGCCCTGATCGATGTGATCGCCACCATGGAGCTCGATGCGCCCATTTCGGGGGACGCCGCCCTGGCCGCCATGCCCCCCACCCGGCGTGTGGGCAGCAAGGCCTTGATGCTCGAGGGCTTGAACGCCGAGTCCGGCGAGAACGAACCCGTTCGTGCGGGCGTGCGTTACAGCGCCTTCCAGATGGGCATTCAGCTGGCCAATCGGCAAGGCGCGCTCAATGAAATCGAGTTCTCCGAATTTGTCGTCAAGACCTCGGCCTTTGCCGAGGCCATGGGCACCACACCCGAATTTCCCGACATGCTCGAAGTCATCTCTCAGGCTCGCGAACTCGATCAATTCGCCAGCGCCTGCGATGCCCAGCTCTCCTTCACCTTGCAAGCCCTTCGCTCCGCCTGGAGCCCGGGCTATGTGCAGCAATGCGCGGCCCGCCTGGGCTTTGTGCCGGGCGTGATTCCGGGTCGCATGGTGATCTCCGCCAGCCAGCCCGCCTTGCCGCCGGTGCTGGTCCTGCAATTTGATACCCGAGCTGCGCTCACCGATGACCCGGCTTCCTCGCCGATTCGCCGCTTCACCTTGCACCTCGATGTGCCCCTGGTGGCGCAGGAGGAACTGCCTTTCCAGCGCCTGTGTGAACTGGCCATGGCCATGGCCAAGGACATGGAAGGCCAGATCACCGACGATCAGGGTCAGGCGGTCACCATTCAAGCCATGGCGCGCATTCACCACGAGATCGAAGGCCTCTATAGCACCCTGGCTGAACGCGATATTCCGGCAGGTTCACCCCAGGCGCGACGCTTGTTCAGTTGACGCGCCATGTCGGGCTCCATCCCTGATCTGTTTGAGACCCCCAAGCCTGATGAGCGCATCGACCAGCGCGCGGCGGCACTGCGCTCGCGTTTGCAGGCCTACGACCACGCCTACTATGTGCTCGATGCGCCCGAGGTGCCCGATGCCGAGTACGACCGCCTCTTTCGCGAGCTGCAAGCCCTGGAGCAGGCACACCCCGAATGCATCACGCCGGATTCGCCCACGCAGCGCGTGAGCGGTGCGGTGAGCGAGGCCTTTGCCTCGGTCAGACACCGCATCCCCATGTTGAGCATCCGCACCGAGACCGACACCTCGGAGCAGGGTGCGCGCGCCTTTGATGCGCGCATCCGCAAGGAGCTCGAACTCGAGCCGGGTGACCCGCCCGTGGCCTATGTGGGCGAGCTCAAATTCGACGGCCTGGCCATCAGCCTGCGCTACCAGGACCGGGTGCTGGTGCAAGCCGCCACCCGAGGCGATGGCGAGCAGGGCGAGGATGTGACCCACACCATCCGCACGGTGCGTCAAATCCCCATGCGCTTGCCCGACGATGCGCCCGCTGACCTGGAGGTGCGCGGCGAGGTGTATTTGCGCCGCGATGATTTCGAAGCCATGAACCAGCGCCAGCGCGAGCGGGGCGACAAAACCTTCGTCAACCCCCGCAATGCCGCCGCAGGCGCGGTGCGTCAACTCGACCCCGCGCTGGCCGCCCAGCGCCCCTTGAGTTTTTTTGCCTATGTCCTGGCCCATGCCGAGCCGCCACTGGCACTGAGCACCCATGCCCAGACCCTGGAGCAGCTCAAAGCCTGGGGCTTTGCCGTGGCACATCAAACCCGCGTGGTCATGGGCGCCGATGGCTTGGTGGGTTTTCACGCGCAAGTGGGCGCCGAGCGCGATCAGTTGCCCTTTGACATCGATGGCGTGGTCTACAAGGTCAACCGACTGGACTGGCAGCGTCGCCTGGGCTTTGTGACCCGCGAGCCCCGATGGGCCGTGGCGCACAAATACCCTGCGCAAGAGCAATTGACCGAGGTGCTGGCCATCGAAGTGCAAGTGGGTCGTACCGGCAAGCTCACCCCGGTGGCCAAGCTCAGCCCAGTCTTTGTGGGTGGGGTCACCGTGACCAATGCCACCTTGCACAACGCCGAGGAAGTCGCGCGCAAGGACGTGCGCGTGGGCGATACGGTGATCGTTCGCCGCGCGGGTGATGTCATCCCCGAGGTGGTCTGCGTGGTGCTGGAGCGCCGCCCCGAGGGCACCACGCCGTTTGAAATGCCCACCCACTGCCCGGTCTGCCAAAGCCCCGCCGAGCGTGAAGCCGACGAAGTTGATGCGCGTTGCATTGGAGGCTTGTACTGTTCTGCCCAGCGCAAGCAGGCCTTGCTGCACTTTGCCAGCCGCAAAGCCCTGGACATTGAAGACTTGGGCGAAAAACTGGTTGATCAGTTGGTGGACCAGGGCTTGGTTCACACTGTGCCTGATGTGTACCGCCTGGGGTTTGTGCAGTGGGTGGCGCTCGAGCGCATGGGTGAAAAGTCAGCGCACAACCTGCTCGCTGCCCTGGAGGCCTCCAAGCGAACCACCTTGGCGCGTTTCATTTATGCCCTGGGCATTCGTCATGTGGGCGAGCGCACGGCCAAGGACCTGGCTTTGCATTTCGGTCAGCTCGATGCCTTGATGGATGCCCCCGAAGCCGCCTTGCTCGAGGTGAGGGATGTGGGACCGGTGGTGGCACGCAGCGTGCGCCATTTCTTTGACCAGCCCCACCACCGCGAAGTGGTCGAACAGTTGCGCGCCTGTGGCCTTCATTGGCCTGAGTCTGAATCCGCAAGCGAGCGCCCCAAACCTTTGGCCGGACAGATCTTGGTCATTACCGGCACGCTGGCGCACTTTGGCCGTGATGCACTGACCGAGCAGCTCGAGAGTCTGGGTGCCAAAGTCACCGGCAGTGTGAGCAAGAAGACCACGGCGGTGATCGCCGGGACCGAGGCTGGCAGCAAGCTCACCAAAGCGCAGGAGTTGGGCATTCCCGTGTGGGACGAAGACCAGTTGAAGGCGGTGCTGGCTCAGGCGGCTGCGGCGACCTAGCCCAGGCCTGTTCAGGCGCGCAAGGCCTGCAGCAATTCGGTTTCCAGCTCCAGTTGGCTGCGGTTGTGCTGCAAGGCGGCGCCGTCCACCACCAGCGTGTCTTCCACCCGCTCGCCCAGGGTGGCAATGCGCGCCTGATTGAGGTTGATGCGGTGTTTGGCCAACACACTGGCGATGCGGTAGAGCAAGCCGGGGCGGTCGCTGGCGGACAGGGTGAGCAGCCAGCGCTGGGCTTTTTCATCGGGTTGCAGGGTCACGCGGGGCGTGATGGGGAAGCTCTTGACCCGGCGAGAAACCCGCCCCGTCCTGGCCTGGGGCAATTCACCGGGCTCGCTCAGCGTGTGGGCCAAACCGGTTTCAATGCCATTGATGAGTTCGCGGTGGTGCACATCCTCCACACCCGTCACCACCTGGAAGGTGTCCAGCGCATAGCCGTTGCTGGTGGTGTGCACCTTGGCATCGAGGATGCTGAGGTCGGCCTGGTCGAAAAAGCCGCAAATGCGGGCAAACAAGTCGGGTTGGTCGGGTGAATAGACCATGACCTCCAGCCCTTCACCCAAGGCCGAGAGGCGCGCACGCACGATCACGCCCACCTCGTTGTGGTCTTGCTGCGCCTGGGCCAGTGCGCGCGAGAGCTGGCGCGTGTGCCAGGCGATGTCCGAGGCATCGTGGCGCATGAAGTAGCCCACATCGAGCGTCTTCCACAAGGGCTCGTGGGCGCGGGCGGGCAGGGCGTGCAAGGCCAGTTCCTGAATGGCTTCGCGCTTGCGCTGTTCCACCATGGCCTCGGGGTCTGGCATGCCGCCCCCCAGTGCGCGCACGGTGTAGCGGTAGAGGTCTTCAAGCAGCTTGCCCTTCCAGGCGTTCCAGACCTTGGGGCTGGTGCCCCGGATGTCGGCCACGGTGAGCAGATACAAGCCCCTGAGCCAGCGTTCGTTGCGAACCCGCTTGGCAAAGGCCTGGATCACCTCGGGGTCGGACAAATCCTGCTTTTGCGCCACATGGCTCATGGTGAGGTGTTCGCCCACGAGGAAGACCACCAAGTCGGCATCTTCCTTGGACAAGCCATGGGATTTGGCAAACCGCCTGACCTCGGCCTTGCCAATGACCGAATGGTCGCCGCCACGCCCTTTGCCAATGTCGTGAAAGAGGGCGGCAATGTAGAGCAGCTCGGGCTTGTCCCAGCCGGCGGCCAGCTGGGAGCAAAACGGGTATTCGTGGGCATGCTCGGGGATGAAAAAGCGGCGCACGTTGCGCAACACCATGAGGATGTGTTGATCGACGGTGTAGACGTGAAAGAGGTCATGCTGCATTTGCCCCACCACCCGGCGAAACGGCCAGAGGTAACGACCCAGCACCGAGGTCTGGTTCATGAGGCGCATGGCATGGGTGATGCCCTGGGGCGCGCGCAGGATGTCGAGGAACAGGGCGCGATGCTCAGGCTGGCTTCGAAACTGGGCATCCATGATGGGGCGCGCGTTGTACAGGGCTCTGAGGGTGCGCGCTGAAAAGCCTTTGACCCCCGAGGTGGTCTGGTAGACCAGAAAAGTCTCCAGGATGGCCGAGGGGTGCATGAAGTAAAGCGCGTCGTCGGCAATGTCAAGCAGACCCGCGCGGTTGTTGAAGCGCTCGTTGATGGGCTCGACCGCCACGGCCTGGGAGTCCAGCCCTTCGAGGCGCGACTCCAGGTTGAGCAGCAAGATCTCGCTCAACTGGGTCACAGCCTTGGCCGCCCAGTAGTAGGTGCGCATGAGGGCTTCACTGGCCGCACGCGCCTGGCGTTGCTCATCGACCTGGGCAATCAGACCCAGATGAGCGGCCACCTGATGCTGCAGATCGAACACCAGGCGGTCTTCACGGCGCTTGGTGAGGGCATGCAGCATCCAGCGGATGAGCGATAGGCTGGCTTCGTTCTGGCGCAAGCGCTTGGCTTCCAGATCGGTGAGCAAGCCACTGGCGTGGAAGTCGTTCCAGTTGTGCCCCAGGCCCGCAGCCCGGGCCACCCAGCGCACCGTGTGCAAGTCGCGCAGGCCACCGGGCGACTCTTTCACATGGGGCTCCAGCGAGTAGGGTGTGTTTTCGTGCTTGACGTGCCGCTGGCGCATCTCCAGGATCTTGGCGGTGAAAAAGGCCTGCGGCTGCATGGCCTGATCCAGCGACTGCCTCAGGGCAGCGCACAGCGTGGTGCTGCCCGTGATGCGTCGCGACTCCAGCAAAGCCGTCTGGATGGTCACATCCTTGGCGGACTCGCTCAGGCATTCGGCCAGCGTGCGCACGCTCGATCCCAGCTCCAGCCCGGCATCCCAGCATTGGCCGATGAAGCCTTCCAGGGTTTCACGCAAGAGCGCATCGGCAGCCGGGTCGCAATCATCGGGCAGGAGGATGAGCACATCCACGTCGGAGTGGGGAAAGAGTTCAGCCCGGCCATATCCCCCCACGGCCAGCAAGGCTGCACCGCGCTGCTGCAAGGCTTGGGGCCAAAGCAGCTTGAGCGTGTGGTCGGTGAGTTGGGCCAAGTCCTTGAGGGCTTGCTCGATGCGGTAGGTGCTCTTGCGCCCGTGCCCCAGGGCGCGCAAGGCCTCGGTCCAGCTTGCAATGCGTTGGGCTTTTTGTTCGCGGTAATCCGCTCGAGGGGTGAGTTCGGCGGGCGCGTTCATGGTCTTAGCAGGCGGTGGTGGTCACAAAGTCGGGCAAGGCCGGGCTGCCCGCCGAGAGGGTGAGGACTTCATAGCCCGTGGGGGTCACCAGCACGGTGTGCTCCCACTGGGCTGAGAGCGAGCGGTCGCGGGTGACGATGGTCCAACCATCGCCGGCTTCCTTGATGTCGCGGCGGCCTGCATTGATCATGGGCTCGATGGTGAAGGTCATGCCCGCTTGCAGGGTGACCCCGGTGCCGGGCTTGCCGTAATGCAGGACCTGGGGCTCTTCATGAAACACCTGGCCAATGCCATGGCCGCAAAACTCGCGCACGATGCTGCACCCTTGCGCCTCGGCAAAGACCTGGATGGCCGAGCCGATGTCGCCCAGGCGTGCGCCGGGCTTGACCTGAAGGATGCCGTGCCACATGGCCTCGTAGGTGAGGCGGCACAGCCGCTTGGCCTGGATGGAAGCCTCGTCGCCCACCACGAACATGCGGCTGGTGTCGCCATGCCAGCCGTCCTTGATGACGGTGATGTCGATGTTGACGATGTCGCCTTTCTTGAGCGGCTTGTCGTTGGGGATGCCGTGACACACCACGTGATTGACCGAGGTGCAAATCGACTTGGGGTAGGGCACATAGCCCGGCGGGCAGTAATTCAGCGGGGCGGGAATGGCCCCCTGGACCTGAACAATGTGGTCATGCGCGAGGCGGTCCAGCGCATCGGTGGTGATGCCAGGCTGCACGTGTGGGGCGAGCAGATCCAGGACCTCCGAGGCAAGGCGGCCGGCCAGGCGCATGCCGTCAATGTCGGCCTGGGATTTGAGGGTGATCGTCATGGGGCAACATTATGTCTTGCATACACACGGCCTCTGGCCGCTCTCTAGAATTTGCCCCATGCACATCACCACCTTTGCCGCGCGGATGGGGACCGAATCCGGCGGTGTCCTCAGCCGTTTTCGCACCCAACAATGGCTGGATCGCCTCACCGCCCTTGACCCTCACATCGTGTCGCTGCACACCCAGCATCACTTCCTGGTGGCCACAGCGCAGCCCTTGGGCGCCGACGAGGCGCAGCGCCTGGGCCAATTGCTCGATGCCCAGCCCCTGGGCGCATCCACCGCCACCGTTCCCTCCGACCGCACCCGCCTGGTGGTGGTGAGCCCCCGTGTGGGCACGATTTCACCCTGGGCATCCAAAGCCACCGACATCGCCCGCAACTGTGGCATGGCCTTGCAGCGCGTGGAGCGCATCACCCTCTACACCCTGGGCTTTGACCGCGCCAAGGCAGCCCAGGCAACGCCCTGGCCAGCCCTCGCTGGCCTCTTGCACGACCGCATGACCGAGTCGGTGTTTGATCACCCGGCCGCCGCCCAGGCCTTGTTCGAGTCCCTGCGTGCAGCCCCCTTGGCCCAGGTGGACCTCCTGGGTCAGGGCAAGTCCGCCCTCGAGCAGGCCAATCGCGATTGGGGGCTGGCCTTGGCCGACGACGAGATCGACTATCTGCTGGAGGCCTACCAGCGCATGGCTCGCAATCCCACTGACGTGGAGCTGATGATGTTTGCCCAGGCCAACAGCGAGCACTGCCGGCACAAGATCTTCAATGCGCAGTTCACCATCGATGGTCAGGCGCAGCCTCAGAGCCTCTTTGCCATGATTCGCCACACCCACGCCGCGCATCCGGCGCACACCGTGGTGGCCTACGCCGACAACGCCTCGGTGATCGCTGGCCATGAGCTGGAACGCTGGGTGGCCAGACCCCACCCGGCCGACCCGGGCGCTGCGCCCTATGTGCGCGAGACCGCCTTGCACCATGTGCTCATGAAGGTGGAGACCCACAACCACCCCACGGCCATTTCGCCCCATCCGGGTGCAGCCACCGGGGCCGGTGGCGAAATCCGCGACGAAGGGGCAACAGGGCGGGGTGCCAAGCCCAAGGCCGGCTTGGCGGGCTTTTCGGTCTCCCGGCTCTGGGGCGAGGCGGCTGAGGCCGCCGGTGCTCGCCCAGCCCACATGGCCTCGGCCTTGCACATCATGACCGAGGGACCTTTGGGGGCAGCGGCCTTCAACAACGAATTTGGTCGTCCCAACCTGGCGGGATACTTCCGCGAATACGAACAAGTCGTCGATGGGGTGCACCGTGGCTACCACAAGCCCATCATGATTGCGGGCGGCCTGGGTCAGATTGAGGCCAGCCAGACCTTCAAATGTGCATTGCCTGTGGGCACCCTGCTGGTGCAGTTGGGTGGACCGGGGATGCGCATTGGCCTGGGCGGCGGTGCGGCAAGTTCCCTGGCCAGTGGCAGCAATGCGGCGGAACTGGACTTCGATTCGGTGCAGCGTGGCAATCCCGAGCTGGAGCGGCGCGCGCAAGAGGTGATCAACCATTGCTGGTCCAGCCTGGATCACAACCCCATTCTGGCCATTCACGATGTGGGCGCAGGGGGCTTGTCCAATGCCTTTCCCGAGCTGGTCAACGACGCAGGCCGTGGTGCCCGCTTTGACCTGTCGGCCATTCCCCTGGAGGAAAGCGGCCTCTCTCCCCGCGAGATCTGGTGCAACGAAAGCCAGGAGCGCTATGTGCTCGCCCTCAACAACGTCGCCGATGCGCATGCCCTCTCTCGCTTCAAGGCCCATTGCGAGCGCGAGCGTTGCCCCTATGCGGTGGTGGGCGTGACCACCGAGGCGCGGGATCTCTTGCTCACCCGCGAGCCGGACTCGCCAGCGGTGGACATGCCGCTGGAGGTGCTGCTGGGCAAACCGCCGCGCATGCACCGCGAGGTGAGCCGCTTGCCCCGCCGCGGACAAGCCCTGACCTTGGACGGCCTGAGCCTGCAAGAGGCGGTGATCTCGGTGCTCAGTCACCCCACCGTTGCCTCCAAGCGCTTTCTGATCACCATTGGCGACCGCACGGTGGGTGGCCTCAGCCACCGCGATCAGATGGTGGGGCCATGGCAAGTGCCGGTGGCCGATTGCGCCATCACCCTGGCGGACTTCAAAGGCTGTGCCGGTGAGGCCATGGCCATGGGCGAGCGAACGCCCTTGGCCAGCCTGGATGCGCCCGCATCTGGCCGCATGGCCGTGGCCGAGGCCATCACCAACTTGTTGGCGGCGCCCATCTCACTGGACAAGGTGCGCCTGAGCGCCAACTGGATGGCCGCTTGCGGCGAAGCAGGTGAAGACGCAGCCCTCTATGACACGGTCAAGGCCGTGGGGCTGGAGTTGTGTCCCGCCTTGGGCGTGTCCATTCCCGTGGGCAAGGACAGCTTGTCCATGCGCAGCCACTGGCAGCACCAAGGCCAAGCGCGCCAGGTCATTTCTCCGGTGAGCCTCATCGTGAGTGCCTTTGCCAGCCTCGACGATGTGCGGGGCAACTTCACGCCCCAGTTGCAGGCGCAAGGGGACACCAGCCTCATCCTCATCGACCTGGGGCAGGGTCAGCATCGCATGGCGCAAAGCACCCTGGCTCAGGTGCTGGATCAGTCAGGCGAGCGCGTGCCCGATCTGGATGACCCGGCCTTGCTGGTGAACCTGGTCAAGGCCATCCATGCTTTGCGCCAGCAAGGTCTGGTGCTGGCCTACCACGACCGCAGCGATGGCGGCTTGCTGGCCTGCGTGGCCGAGATGGCGTTTGCTGGCCATGTGGGCGTGGCGCTCAATGTGGATTTGCTGGTCACACCGGGCGACGGCATTGCCGACAGCCGAGCCGACCATGGCGACGCCAAGAACTGGGCGCAACAGGTGAGCGCGCGTCGGGAGGAAGACACCCTCAAGGCCTTGTTCAACGAAGAGCTGGGTGTGGTCATCCAGGTGCGCACCGAGGACCGCTCGCGCGTCATGGCCATCCTTCGCGATCACGACCTCTCCCGCCACAGTAACACCATTGGCAAGACCCGTCCCTGGGATGCGCCCATCGACATGGGCAAAGGCGCCTTGTCGATTTGGCGCGATGCCAAGGAGATTTTTTCAGCCCGCCTGGAAGACCTCTACCAGGTCTGGGACGTGGTGAGCTGGAAGATCGCCCGCGAGCGCGACAACCCGGTCTGCGCCGATCAGGAGCATGAACCGGGCGACTGGTCCCAGGATCCGGGCTTGCAGGTCAGGCCCAGCTTTGACCCGGCTCACAACGTCGCGGCGCCCTTTGTGAACCTGGCCCGCCCGCGCGTGGCCATCCTGCGTGAGCAAGGGGTGAACTCCCACCTGGAAATGGCCTATGCCTTTGACCTGGCTGGTTTTGAAGCCCACGATGTGCACATGAGCGATTTGCAGTCTGCACGCATGCGTCTGAGTGATTTCTCGGGCGTGGTGGCCTGTGGCGGTTTCAGCTATGGCGACACCCTGGGTGCTGGCGTGGGTTGGGCCAGATCCATCACCTTTCACCCGGCCTTGCGCGAGGCCTTTGAAGCCTTTTTCGCCAGGCCCCACACCTTTGGTCTGGGCGTGTGCAACGGCTGTCAGATGTTTGCCGAGCTCGCCCCGCTCATCCCCGGTGCGCAAGCCTGGCCGCGCTTCACCACCAACCTCAGCGAACGCTTTGAGGCGCGCCTGTCTCAGGTGGAGGTCTTGTCCTCACCCAGCCTCTTTTTCGAGGGCATGGCCGGCTCGGTGCTGCCCATCGTGGTCTCGCATGGCGAAGGGCTTGCCAATTTCAACTTGCGAGGCGACGCTCAGCAGGTGGTGGCCGCCATGCGCCATGTGGATGCCCAGGGCCAAGCCACCGAGCGCTATCCGGCCAACCCCAACGGAAGCCCGGGCGGCCTGTGTGCCGTGACCACACCCGATGGGCGTTTCACGGCCATGATGCCCCACCCCGAACGGGTGTTTCGCAACCTGCAAATGAGCTGGACCTCGGGCGAGGCCAGCGCCATGAGCCCGTGGATGCGCATGTGGCAAAACGCCCGCCGCTGGGTGGGTTAAGCCCAGCCCGGGTGCATCAGGATTTGAGCTTGGCAAAGGCGGCGGCCATGGCGCCAGTGGGTGCACGCGTGGCCGAACCTTGGGCACTGCTTGGGGCGTTGCGTCGCGCTGCGCTGCGCTCCTCCCCGCGAGGTGCAGCGCCCTTGGCGGCGGTGGGCAGCGCCGCACCCAGGCGCATGGTCAGGCCAATGCGTGCGCGTGCCACATCAACCTCGGTCACTTTGACTTTGACCACCTGACCGGTCTTGACCACTTCGCGCGCGTCTTTGACAAAGCGTTCGCTCATCTGGCTCACGTGCACCAGGCCGTCTTGGTGCACGCCCACATCCACAAAGGCGCCAAAGGCGGCGACGTTGCTCACCGTGCCTTCGAGCACCATGCCGGCCTTGAGGTCCTTGATGTCCTCCACACCTTCGTTGAAACGGGCCACCACAAAGTGGCCACGCGGATCACGACCGGGCTTTTCCAGCTCCAACACAATGTCGCGCACCGTGGGCAAGCCAAAGCGCTCATCGACGAAGGCCTCGGGCTTGATGCGCGAGAGCAGGGCGCTTTGGCCCATCACCGATTCGATGCCCTGGCCCAGGTGGGCGAGCAAGCGTTCAACCAAGGGATAGGTCTCAGGGTGAACACCGCTGCGATCCAGGGGATTGCTGCCGTTATGGATGCGCAAAAACCCGGCGCATTGCTCAAAGGTTTTGTCGCCCAGGCCGCTCACCTGACGCAAATCGGTGCGGCTGGCAAACGCGCCATGGGCATCGCGCCAGCGCACCACCGAGCGCGCCACTGCGCTGCTCAGGCCCGCAACCCGAGCGAGCAGGGGGGCTGAAGCGGTGTTGACATCCACCCCCACGGCATTGACGCAGTCTTCCACCACGGCATCGAGCTTGCGGGCCAAATCCATGGGGTTGACATCGTGTTGGTATTGCCCCACGCCGATGGATTTGGGATCGATCTTGACCAATTCGGCCAAGGGATCCTGCACCCGCCTGGCGATGCTCACGGCGCCGCGCAGGCTCACATCCAGATCGGGGAATTCCTGGCTGGCGTATTCGCTGGCCGAATACACCGATGCCCCAGCTTCGCTCACCACCATCTTGGCGATGTGCAGCGTGGCCAGCTCGGGGCGTTGGATGACTTCGCCAGCGAGGCGATCGGTTTCACGGCTGGCTGTGCCGTTGCCAATGGCGATCAGGCTCACCTGATGCTGGGCGCACAAGGCAGCCAGGGTATGGCCAGCGCCTTGCCAATCGCGCCGAGGTTCATGCGGGTAGACGGTGCAGGTGTGCAGCAGTTTGCCGGTGGGATCGACCACGGCCACCTTCACGCCCGTGCGAATGCCCGGATCCAGCCCCATGACGGTTTTGGCGCCAGCTGGGGGTGCGAGCAGCACATCGCGCAAGTTTGCGCCAAAGACCTCGATGGCCACGGCTTCAGCCGAGGCGCGCAAGCGGGCAAGCACATCGCGCTCGCTTGAGAGCAGCAGCTTGACCTTCCAGGTCCAGATCACACAGCGGCGCAGGAAGTCATCGGCAAGTCGCTGTTGGTGTTGCCAGCCCAGGTGCCGTGCTAGGCGCGATTCGGCTTCGCCAAGCGCATGCAGGCTGGGGGCTTGCAAAGCCTCGGGGATGCTCACACGGGCGTCGAGCATGCCCAGCTGACGGCCACGCAACACCGCCAACGCGCGGTGCGAAGGCACCTGGTGCAAGGGCTCGCGGTAGTCCCAATAGTCTTTGAATTTGGCCGTGTCGGGGTGGTCGGGGTTTTGGCCTGTGGCCAGCTGGCTGGTGAGCTCACCCACAGACCACAGCCAATCCCGCAGCAGCTGCACCAGGCTGGCGTCTTCTGCCCATTGCTCGGACAGCCAGTCGCGCACGCCATCGAGCACGCCCTGGGGGGTGTCAAAGCGCGTGCCCTCGGGGTCATTGAGCGGGCGAACAAAGGCTTGCGCCTCACTCAAGGGATCCAGGCTGGGGTCGTCCCACAAGCGTTGGGCCAGGGGCACCAGACCCGCCTCTTGGGCCATCATGCCTTTGGTGCGGCGCTTGGGTTTGTAGGGGAGGTAGAGGTCTTCGAGCGCTTGCTTGGTGGTGACCGCTTCGAGGGCAGCTTGCAAAGCCGGGGTGAGCTTGCCTTGCGCCTCGATGCTGGCCAGCACACTGGCGCGCCGCTCGTTGAGTTCTCGCAGGTAGATGAGGCGTTCAGACAGCTGACGCAACTGCACGTCATCGAGGCCACCCGTGGCCTCTTTGCGGTAGCGGGCAATGAAGGGCACGGTTGCCCCGCCATCGAGCAAGGCCACCGCCGCTTGCACTTGTTGCGGCCTCACTTGTAATTCGTCCGCCAGCAGGCGTTCCAACTCGGTCATGTCGGCAAAAAGCCGCGAGTTTGCCATGAGCCAGGCGGGCTTTGCGCCGCGCCCTGGATTCAATCAGTGGAAATGACCTTCAAAGCAATGGCGCAGCTCGTGACCCAGCACCACATGATTGGGGTTGGCGCTGGTGACGATGGTGCACACGCCTGTTGCCCGAGTCCAGCTCGCGCAGGCCACGGGCGTACCAGCCATGCCACCCACAGGGCGGCCTGCCGCCGCCAATTTTTGGCTGCAGACTGCTGAGGCATCCGGTCGCACTTCCCAGGTCAATTTGACTTCCTGGATCACCCGCTGATCGCGGGGCAGTGGTTTGAAGTCCGCATATTCGGCTTCAGGGATCGTCACACAGCCACTCAGGCCAGACAACAAAGCGATCCCCACGATGGTGTGAAGGAGGGGCGTTTTCATGCCCAAGGCTTTGCAACGCCCATGCCCAACTGGCCTCCATCCTGGGTCGGATTTGGCGTCATGCCTAGGTATTCAATCCTGCGGGGGATCTGATTGCTTTGGAAAACTCAGGTGGCAAATCGCACGGATGCCGCCCCTGAATCGAGCGGCAAAGCGGCAAGCTTTGTCCTCCCCCGGCAAGGCAGGTCAAGGCATGGTGGGGCGTTTAGGCCGTGGCAGGACGGCTTCGATGAAAGGTCAGCGGATGGATCTGGTCCTGCATCACCTGGGGCTTGATGCGCCCCACCACATGCATCTCGCAAGGCTTGCAGTCAAAGCGCAGGGTGAGCTTTTCTTTGCCGTGGATGAGTTGCATGGGCTCGGCTCGCACCGTGCCCTGCACGCCTGTCACCCCTTTGGCCTGCTTGGGGCACAGGCTGAGTGAAAAGCGCACGCAATGCTTGGTGATCATCAGGCTCACGTCGCCGGCTTCTTCGTTGGACTCATAAGCCGCATCCACCACTTGAACGCCATGGCGGCGATAAAAGGCATGTGCCTGGTGGTTGTAGACATTGGCCAAATAGCTCAGCGCCGTCTCCGGGTAGGGCGCGGGTGGATCGACGGCCTCGCCTCGGGGCAGGCGCGCCAAGCCCGCCTCGCGCGCCTGCATCAGGGCTTGAACACCCCGGCGACGCAGGTCATTGAGTTGGGCGGCGGGCACAAACCAGTCGCGTTCAAGCGCCAGGCTCAGGTGCTGGAGCGCAAACGGCGTATCGCCCAGTTTGCCAAGTTGCTGGCCAAGGCGTTCGCGCGATTGCGCAGCGTCCTTGGGCGCTTGATGCACCAGGGGCAAGTCGGCATGGGCAACAAAGCCATGGGCATCTTGCAGGATGAGGCGCAGACCCTGCTCAAGGGGCTGCTGTGCAGGCTCGTCGCCGCTGTCGACCAACCGCATCCACACGTCCATGCGACGCTCGGCGGAGGGCTTGTCCAGCATCCTCACCCAGCTCATGTCGCGGTTGCGGTTGAGGGTGAGGCCTTTTTTCAGGTCGGCATGGTCCGAGACCGGGTCTTTGGGAAAGAGTTGCCACACCAAGGGGTCGTGGGTGGCTTGAGCGCGATTGATGGGCAAGCCCACCAGGTTGTTTTGCAGGTCAAAGTAGCACAGTCCGTCGCCGTTGTGCAGGACGGTGCCGGGTTGATCGCAGGTGATTTCCAGGTGATCGCGGCCGACGTGGCTGACCCAGCCAATGGCCTGGCCGGGGTTTTTGGGGCTGTCAAAAGCGCCAATGTCGATCTGCCGACCCTGGACAAAGTAATCGGTGAACTCGCGGTTGAAGTTTTGCAGCGGGTCGGGGGTGAAACTGAACTGGCATTGGCCATGCGAGCTGGCGGCCAGCTCGGGGCGCTCGGTGAGGATCTCGTCAAAGAGGCGGCGGTAATGGGCAGTGATGTTTTTCACATAGCCCATGTCCTTGTATCGGCCTTCGATTTTGAAGCTGCGCACACCGGCTTCGATCAGGGCGCGCAAATTCTCGGACTGGTTGTTGTCCTTCATCGAGAGCACGTGCTTGTCGTGGGCAACGATGCGCCCCGCTTCGTCGCGCACTTCGTAGGGCAGTCGGCAGGCCTGGGAGCATTCGCCCCGGTTGGCGCTGCGCCCGGTGTGGGCATGGCTGATGTAGCACTGGCCGCTGTAGGCCACGCACAAGGCACCGTGGATGAAGAATTCGGGCACGCAACGCTGGGGATCGAGCACCTGGTGAATGGCTGCGATCTGGGGCAGGGTCAGCTCGCGGGCAAGAACCAGCTTGGACAAGCCCACGTCTTGCAGGAAGCGGGCTTTCTCAGGGGTGCGGATGTCGGTCTGGGTGCTGGCATGAAGCTGGATGGGGGGCAGGTCCAGCTCCAGCAAACCCATGTCCTGAATGATGAGGGCGTCAACGCCGACGTTGTAGCAAGACCAGGCCAACTGGCGCGCAGCCTCGAGTTCATCGTCACGCAAGATGGTGTTGAGGGTGACGTAAATGCGCGCGTGGTAGAGGTGAGCCTGGCGAACCAGGCGCTCGATGTCTTGCAGGCTGTTGTCGGCGGTGGCCCGTGCGCCAAAGGACGGCCCGCCAATGTAGACCGCATCGGCACCGTGCAACACGGCCTGAATGCCGATGTCGGCGGTTCGCGCCGGCGCCAATAACTCCAGGGTGTGTGCGCTCATGGGTGCCCCTTGTTCAAGCGTTGGCTCGGCGTACAGCTCAGGAGGTGGCAAACGGGGCCGTCACCGTGGCCCCGTCTTCACTGCACCTTGGCTTTGGCGCGGGTGGTTTCCTGGTAAGCGGCCAGACGACGTTGCAGGATTTGCTCGCCCAGTTGCGCTTTGACATCCTCGAACTTGGGCATTTCGATGGGGCGGGTGTCGTCCAGGCGGATCACGTGAAAACCAAACTGGGTTTGCACGGGTGCTGTGCTGACCTCACCTTTTTTCAGGGCCACCATGGCTTCAGAAAACGGTTTGACAAAGGTGGTGGCGGTGGCCCAGTCCAGATCGCCGCCATTGGCACCAGAGCCAGGGTCCTTGGAGAGCTTTTTGGCCAGTTCCTCGAATTTGGCGCCCTTGCCCAGCTGGGCAATCACGTCCTTGGCCTGAGCCTCGGTTTCCACGAGGATGTGGCTGGCACGGTATTCGTTGCCCTTGTTCTCATTGGCCACCTTGTCGTATTCGGCTTTGATGTCGGCCTCGGAGGGCTTGAGCAGCTCTTGCTGCTTGGTGAAGAGTTGACGGATCAGCACCGACTGGCGAGCCAGTTCCATTTGCTGTTTGTAGTCTTCGGTGTTTTGCAGACCCAGCTTCACCGCTTCCTGGGTGAAGATTTCGCGCGCAATGACTTCCTCACGCAGTTGGTTCAAGGCCTCGGGCGAGACCGGACGACCCGCGCGAGCCATTTGTTCGGACAAGGCAGTCAGACGCGCTTTGGGCACGGCTTTGCCATTGACGATGGCCACGTTTTGAGCCGTCACGGGCAGACTCAGGCAAAAGGCGAAAGCAAACAGGCCAAGGCGTTGGGGCGTGGAGAATTTCATAGGGACTCTTCAATGGAAACAGAGGAAAGTGCGGCGCAGGAGATCAGAGATCAAGCCACCGGTGGCGATGCCAGAAAGTCGATGGCCACAGCATGAAGTCCTCGGTCCAAGCAATCGCTGAGGGCATCATACACAAGGCGATGTCGGGCAACGCGGCTCAATCCGTTCCAGGAGGCCTTGGACAAGCGGATCCGCACATGGGTGGCCCCAGGGGCTTGGCCATCGGGGGTCGAGGGCATCTCCATGTGGCCTGCATGGGCAGCGCTCTCATCGAGCACGCTGAGCCAGTCGGGCTCCAGGGCTAGGCGCAAACGCGCATCGATCTCGGCCAGGGTGCACAGGCTCATGGCCGGGGCTCTTGCGGTGGGCTGGCAGGCTCGGACAGGCTGGCTTCGGGCGGGATCACGTAGCGACCCATGTAGACGGCTTGCAGCAACACAAAGACCAGCATCAGCCCCAGGCCGCCAAAGAGTTTGAAGTTCACCCAGATGTCGGTGTCAAACGAGTAGGCCACCCAGATGTTGAGCAGCCCCATGAGGCCAAAAAACACCACCCAAGCCCACAAGAGCTTGAGCCAGATGGGCTCGGGCAGCGCGACTTGTGCCTCCATCAGCATGCGAATGCCGTTGCGCTTCATGAGGTACCAGCCACCCACCAAGGCCACCGACATCACCCAGTAGAGGACCGTGGGTTTCCATTTGATGAAGGTCTCGTTGTGAAACAGCAGCGTTGCACCCCCAAAGACCACGATGATCACCAGGCTGGTCCATTGCATGGGTTCGATGTGACCCTGCTTGCGCCAGAAATAAAGCAGTTGCGCAAAGGATGCGGCAATGGCCACGCCCGTGGCGACATAGATGCCGTAGAGCTTGAACGCAATGAAAAACAGAAGAATGGGGAAGAAATCAACCAGCAGTTTCATGATTCAGGATCAAAGTCGAGGGCGGCCGAGTTCATGCAGTAGCGCAAGCCCGTGGGTTGCGGTCCGTCGGGGAAGACATGACCCAGGTGAGCACCGCAATTGGAGCACAGGGTTTCAACGCGCACCATGCCGTGGCTGAGGTCACGCCGCTCGGTGATGGCTTGGGGGTCGATGGCCTTGGAAAAGCTTGGCCATCCGCATCCCGCATCGAATTTGGTGTCGGATTCAAACAGGGTCTGTCCACAGCACACACAGGCATAGCGGCCGCTTTCCCAGTGCTGGTTGAATTTGCCCGTGAAAGGGCGCTCGGTGGCCGCATGGCGGGTCACCTCAAAGGCCAGGGGCTCGGTGTCTTTTTGCATCAGCCACTTGCGCCACTGCGTCTCGTCGAATTGTGAAAAGTCAGGTGGGGTCATGATGAACAACTGATGTGGAGGTCGTGTGCCCAATCGGGCGGGTCCTGAGCATACTGCGCCCACTGATCTGCGTCGGTGTATGGGTTTTTGAGTGCCGACTGCAAGCGATGGATCTCACTGACATCGCCGGCCTGGGCTTGGCGAATGGCCAACTCCGCCAGGTGGTTGCGCAAGACCCGAGCCGGGTTCCTGCCCAGCATGACCGAGGCGGCTTCATTCAAGCCAAGGCCTTGTTGCGCCAACCAAGTGCGGTGCTGAGCCAGCAGGTTCACGGTGTCAGGGTCGGTGGCCAGCGTGAGTTGCAGATGCTGGCGGGCCAGTGAGCGCACATAGGCCTTGGGGTCTTCGGCCAGCTCCGCGGTCAGCCTGGCGAGACCCCGCCAGCTGCGGGTGAAGTCAGCCTTGTGCCTCGCCAACAGGCTCAGCCAGGCGGGCATCCAGGCCTCAAGCGCCATCAAGGCCTGGGGCGTTTGCAAACTGGGTGGCAGCCCCAGCTTGTGCGCCCAGCGGCTCATCATGCTGGCTTCAAAGCGGGGCACAAAGCCATTGAGCGCGGCCTGCAAACCTTGGCCATCGCTCACCAGGGGGTGCAAGGCATGGGCAAGGGCCAAGAGGTTCCAGTGCGCCACGCGAGGCTGCTGGGCATAGGCATAGCGGCCATGGCTGTCGGTGTGGTTGCAAATGTGATGGGGGTCATAGGCGTCCATGAACTGGAACGGACCGTAATCCAGGGTCAGACCCCACACGCTCATGTTGTCGGTGTTCATCACGCCATGGCAAAAGCCCACCGATTGCCAATCGGCCATGAGGTCGGCCGTGAGCTTGACCACCTGGTCCAGCCACGCGATCGTGGGGTCTGCGTTGTCTGGCGCATCGTCTTGTGTCACGGCCAGGCCTGGCGGGCGGTGGCGGATGACATGATCGAGCAAGGCCTGGAGCGCATCGGTGTCTTGCGCGGCGGCAAAGTGCTCGAAGTGCCCAAAGCGGATGAAGCTGGGCGACACACGGCAGACCACCGCTGCCGTTTCCACGCTCTCACGCACCACGGGGTCATCGGAGGCCACCAGGCACAAGGCCTGTGTGCTGGGGATGCCCAAGCCCTGCATGGCGGCACTGCACAGGTATTCGCGGATGCTGGAGCGCAAGACCGCGCGCCCATCGCCAAACCGGGAATAGGGGGTGCGCCCTGCGCCTTTGAGTTGAAGTTCCCAGGTGCCTTGGTGCGGGCCTTCATGCCCAATAGTGCCCTGAGGAGGAGGGGGCAGTTGAACCTCACCGAGGCTCATGGCCCGGCCGTCACCCAGTTGGCCTGCCCAGACGCCGAATTGATGGCCGCTGTACACACTCGCCCAGTGCTGTCCCAGGGGCGGCGGCGCATTGCCTGCCATGCAGGCCAGGGCACGTGGGTCGCGCCACCACTCAGGGGTCAAGCCCAGGCTCAAGGCCAGCTCGTCATTCACTGCGACCCATCGCGGATCGCTCAGGGGCGTGGGCGAAACCGGTGTGACAAAGGGTTGCCCCATCTGGATCCAGGTCTTGACCCAGTTCAATTCGTGAAGACTCAGCATCGCTGGATTGTGGACGAGGGATTGGGGTTTGTCCGAGCCTTGGCGCTCAACCCCATGGCACGAATGGGCGTCCATGGGATGCACAATCGTGTACTTCATTGGTTCACATGCTTTCAGGAGACTTTGCATGCTTGGTTTGATGCAATCCCACCCCTTGTCGATTTCATCACTGATTGAATTTGCGGCGGGCAAACACGGCGACACCGAGATCGTTTCACGTCGCGTGGAAGGCGATGTGCACCGCAGCAACTGGGCCACCGTGGCCAAGCGCGCGCGCAAGGTGGCCAATGCCCTGGGTGGTGAAGGCCTGGCATTCAGCGACCGGGTGGCGACCTTGGCCTGGAATGGGTATCGGCATCTGGAGCTGTACTTCGGGGTGAGTGGGGTGGGGCAGGTGCTGCACACCATCAATCCTCGCCTTCACCCAGACCAGATCGCCTGGATTGCCAACCATGCAGAAGACCGCATGGTGTGTTTTGACATGAGCTTTTTGCCCATCATCCAGGCCATTCATGCCAAATGCCCTCTGGTTCGCAAATGGGTGGCCTTGTGCGAGGCCAAGGCCTTGCCTACTGACACCGGCATCCCCAACCTGGTGAGTTACGAGGCCTGGATCGAACCTGCCCCTGATCAATTCGATTGGCCCAGCTTCGACGAAAACAGTGCATCGAGCATGTGCTACACGAGTGGCACCACGGGCAATCCCAAGGCCGCCTTGTACAGCCACCGCTCCACCATACTGCATGCCTATGCGGCGGCCTTGCCCGATGTCATGAACATCTCGGCTCGCGATGCCATCTTGCCGGTGGTGCCCATGTTCCATGTCAATGCCTGGGGCATTCCCTACAGTGCGGCGGCCACCGGGGCCAAGCTGGTCTTTCCTGGTCCCGCCCTGGATGGCCAGTCGGTCTACGAATGGATCGAAGGCGAGGGCGTGACCTTCGCCGCCGGTGTGCCCACCGTGTGGCAGATGCTCCTGGGTCACATGAAGCCCAAGGGGTTGAAGTTTTCCACCTTGCAGCGCACGGTGATTGGGGGCTCGGCCTGTCCGCCCGCCATGATGGACACCTTCATGAAGGACTATGGCGTCACCGTCCTGCACGCCTGGGGCATGACCGAGTTGTCGCCGCTGGGGACGCTGGGCACCCTCAAGTTCAAGCACACGCGCTTGTCGCATGAGGACCAGCGACACATCCTGCTCAAGCAAGGCCGTTGCATTTACGGCATCGACATGAAGATCGTGGACGACGAGGGCAAGTCCCAGCCTCACGATGGCAAAGCCTTTGGCAACCTCATGGTCAAAGGCCCCTGGGTGGTGCGCGACTACTACAAGGCCGACGGCCCCAGCCCCCTGGTCGATGGCTGGTTTCCCACCGGTGATGTCGCCACCATCGACCCCGATGGCTACATGCAAATCACCGACCGCTCCAAGGACGTGATCAAGTCTGGCGGCGAGTGGATCTCGTCCATCGACATTGAAAACATCGCCATGGCGCACGAGGCTGTCGCCATGGCGGCTTGTGTGGGCATGCCCCATCCCAAGTGGGACGAGCGCCCCATTGTGGTGGTGGTCACCAAGCCCGGCGCCACCGTCACCCGCGAGGCCTTGCTGGCCTTTTACGAAGGAAAAATCGCCAAGTGGCAAGTGCCCGACGATGTGGTGTTCGTGGAGGCCATCCCGCTGGGTGCCACGGGCAAGATGCTCAAAACCAAGCTGCGCGAGCAGCTCCATGGTTACCGATTGCCGGGTTTGTGAAGCCTTTTGTGGCGGTCGTCACCATGGCCTGAGCAATCTGTATTTAGAATGAATCGAACGGTCGTTCGCAGCGAGCGACCCAACCCCAAGGAGAAGGAATGACTGCACATTACGACCTTCACGGCGACGTGGCCGTGATCACCCTGGACAACCCCCCCGTCAACGGCCTGGGTTTGTCCACCCGCCTGGGCATTGCCGATGGCCTGCAAAAGGCCCAGGCCGATGCCAAGGTCAAAGCCATTGTGATCACGGGTGCGGGCAAAGCCTTTTCGGGGGGTGCTGACATCCGCGAGTTCGATACCCCCAAAGCCATCCAGGATCCCAACCTGCTGGCCCTGATTGCAGCCTTGGACCATTGCACCAAGCCCGTGGTGGCGGCCTTGCACACCGTGGCCATGGGCGGTGGCCTGGAGCTGTCGCTGGGTTGTCACTACCGCATTGCCGCCCCCGACACCCAAATTGCCTTGCCCGAGGTCAAGCTGGGCCTCATACCCGGGGCGGGCGGCACGCAGCGCCTGCCGCGCGTGTTGGGCGTGGAAGTGGCGCTCAACCTCATGGTCTCGGGCGATCCTCAGCCCGCAGCGCGCCTGGCTCAGGTGCCTGGCCAAAAACTCTTTGAGCGCATCAGCGCCAGCAAGGACAGCCTCATGGACGAGGCCCTGGCCTTGGCTCGCGACAAAGCCGATGTGCGTCCCTTGCCCCGCGTGCGCGACTTGCCCTGCAAGCACCCGCAAGCCGAGGGCTATTTCCAGTTTGCCCGCAACATGATCAAGGGGGCTTTCAAGCATTACCCAGCCCCTGCCCAGTGCGTCGATGCGGTGCAGGCCGCCACGCAAAAGCGCTTCGACGAGGGCATGACGCAAGAGCGCGAGATCTTCATGAACCTCATGTTCACCCCTGAATGCCGGGCGCTGCGACATGTGTTCCTGGCTCAGCGGGCCACCTCCAAGATTGCCGATGTGCCCAGCGACACCCCGCAGCGCAAGGTGGAGTCCGTGGCGGTGATTGGCGCGGGCACCATGGGTGGTGGCATCGCCATGAACTTCCTCAATGCAGGCATTCCCGTCACCATCGTCGAAACCAGCCAAGAGGCCTTGGATCGCGGTGTGGCCACCATCCGCAAAAACTACGAGGCGCAAGTCAAAAAAGGCAAGCTCAAGCAAGACAAATACGAGCAGCGCATGGCCTTGCTCAAGCCCAGCTTGCAGATGGCCGACATTGGCAAGGCCGACCTGGTCATCGAGGCGGTGTTCGAGGAAATGGGGGTCAAGGAAAAGGTCTTCCAGCTCATCGATGCCCAGGCCAAGCCGGGCGCCATCCTGGCGTCCAACACCTCGACCCTGGACTTGAACAAGATCGCCCAGTTCACCAAGCGCCCGCAAGACGTGGTCGGTCTGCATTTCTTCAGCCCCGCCAATGTGATGAAGTTGCTCGAGGTGGTGCGTGGCTCGGCCACGGCCAAAGATGTGATGGCCACGGTCATGTCGGTGGCCAAGACCATCCGCAAAACCGCAGTCGTTTCTGGCGTGTGCGATGGCTTCATCGGCAACCGCATGATCGAGCAGTACTCGCGTCAGGCGGGCTTCCTGCTGGAAGAGGGCTGCACGCCCCAGCAAGTGGACCGTGCCATCGAGAAATTTGGCTTTGCCATGGGTCCTTTCCGCATGGGCGACTTGGCTGGCAACGACATCGGCTGGGCCATTCGCAAGCGCCGCTACGTGGAATACCCCCACGTTCGCTACAGCAAGACCGCTGACTTGCTGTGCGAGATGGGTCGCTATGGCCAGAAGGTGGGCAAGGGCTGGTATGACTACGCACCGGGCAAACGCGATGCGCTGCCCAATGCCGACGTTGAGGCCATGATCGTCAAGCACCGCGAGTCCCTGGGCATCCAGCCGCGCAAGATCTCTGACGAGGAAATCGTCCAGCGCCTGGTGTTCTCTTTGGTCAACGAGGGTGCCCGATTGCTCGAAGAGGGCATTGCCGCTCGCGCCAGCGACGTGGACATGGTCTACATCACCGGCTATGGCTTTCCCCCTTACCGTGGTGGCCCCATGCACTACGCCAACCAGTTTGGTCTGTTCAACATGCTCGGTGCCATGCAGCGCTTTGCGCTCAACCCGCATGACGATGCCCAGTTCTGGCAACCCGCTCCGCTTCTTCAGCGTCTGGTCGCTGAAGGCAAATCTTTTCAGTGAGGTGATTTCATGACCCAAGCATTGATCGTTTCTACCGCCCGCACCGCCCTCACCAAAAGCTGGAAAGGCGCATTCAACATGACCCACGGAGCCACCCTGGGTGGCCATGTGGTCAAGCATGCCGTCGAGCGCGCCGGCATCGAGGCCGCCCTGGTCGAGGATGTGATCATGGGCTGCGCCAACCCCGAAGGCGCAACGGGCTGGAACATCGCCCGCCAAAGTGCGCTGGCCGCTGGTTTGCCCGTGTCGGTGAGCGGCATGACCGTCAACCGGTTTTGTTCTTCGGGGCTGCAAACCATTGCCTTGGCCGCCCAGCGCGTGCTCACGGGCGAAGGCAGCGTGTACGTGGCCGGTGGGGTTGAGAGCATTTCTTGCGTGCAGCAGGAGATGAACACCCACATGTTCAAAGATCCCAACCTTGAAGGCCTCAAGCCCGAGATCTACTGGAACATGCTGCAAACCGCCGAACAAGTCGCCAAGCGCTACGGCATTGCCCGCGAAGCCATGGACGAGTTTGGCGCCGCCAGCCAGCAAAAGGCCTGTGCAGGCTGGGAGGCGGGCAAGTTCAATGACGAGGTGGTCCCCATCACGGTCAAAGCCGGCGTCATGGACCCCACCTTCGGTCTGATTTCCAAGGAAGTCACGGTGTCGCGGGACGAAGGCATTCGCGCCGGCACCACCGCCGAGGGCATCTCCAGCATCAAGTCCGCCATGCCCGGTGGCAAGGTGACGGCGGGCAACGCCAGTCAGTTCTCTGACGGTGCAGGGGCCTGCGTGATCATGCACGAAGACGAGGTGAGCCGTCGCAACCTCAAGCCCCTGGGTCGTTTCCTGGGGTTTGCAGTGGCCGGGTGCGAACCCGACGAAATGGGCATTGGCCCGGTGTTTGCCGTGCCCAAGGTGCTGCAACGCCTGGGGCTCAAGGTGAGCGACATTGATTTGTGGGAGCTCAACGAAGCCTTTGCCGTGCAGGTGCTTTACTGCCGCGACAAACTGGGCATTCCCAACGACCGCCTCAATGTGAATGGCGGTGCGATTGCCCTGGGTCACCCCTATGGCATGAGCGGCCAGCGACTCACGGGACACGCCCTCATCGAAGGCAAGCGCCGGGGTGCCAAGCGCGTGTGCGTGACCATGTGCATTGGTGGCGGCATGGGCGCCGCCGGTGTGTTCGAAGTCCTGTGAGTTCGATGGGACGCCAACCCTCCTGACTGCAGGCTGATGCCTTGAGCCCCTCACTGCGAGCCACGCTGGACTTCCTTCTTCACGACTGGTTGAGGGTGGATGTCCTCACCCAGCGTGAGCGCCATGCCGAGCACAGCCGCGAGACCTTCGATGCGGTGCTCGACACCTGTGAGCGCATCGCGCGCGAGAAGTTCGCGCCCTTCAATCGCCTGGTTGACACCGAAGAGCCGCGCGCGGTTCTGGGTGAAGACGGTGCCTTGAAAGTCATCTTGCCCCAGGCCACGCACGAAGCCCATCGCGCTTACGCGCAAAGCGGCATGCTCAGCGCAGCCCAGGACCACGAGATGGGTGGCATGCAATTGCCCTACACCCTGGAATCAGCGGCCAATGCCTTTTTTGCCATGGCCTCGGTGAGCATGGGCACTGGATTGCTCACGGTGGGCAATGCCAATTTGCTCATGGCCCATGGCACCCAGCGCCAGCGCGAGGTCTTTGCCCGCAATGCCTTTCTAGGTCGCTGGAGCGGGACCATGTGCCTGTCTGAACCTCAGGCTGGCTCGTCCCTCTCCGACATCGCCACTCGAGCGCTTGCCGATGGTCCCGACTTTGAATCCGACCCCCTGGGTCCTCGCTTTCGGCTCAAGGGCAACAAGATGTGGATTTCGGCCGGCGAGCACGAGCTAAGCGAGAACATCGTTCACCTGGTGCTTGCCAAGATTGCCGATGCCCAAGGCCAGACCGTGCCGGGTGTCAAAGGCATTTCCTTGTTCATCGTGCCCAAGCGCATGGTCGATGC
>JACCEA010456142.1_pt1 | contig 79749 bp, 70 predicted proteins | sample 7449851 | NCBI WGS metagenome assembly JACCEA01 (sample SAMN15323453, study PRJNA562643) | freshwater metagenome | isolation source: river surface water | place: USA:Blue River Watershed | collected 2017-08-18 | reverse complement strand
GGTATGTTGACGCCTTTTGATTTTATTCAAAAATGGAATAACATGAAAACTGAAGATAGACCTAAAATAACTATTTTTGATGATAGAAAAGTATAACAAAACGGTCAACCTATTTTAGGGAAGTACAGAAAATACTTTTTACATTAAAAAAAAGTCTACAAAACAAAAAATCATCCGAAGTAAAGCTCTTGGGATGATTTAAAAAAAAATGTTGCGTCAAATAACGGCTAGGAAAGAAGGTTATCTTTTGAACAGAAAAGTAAAACTTCATGAATTCTTGCAGTTATTTACACAAAAGTAGTGCATTTATTAGCAGTAATCGATGCTGTTTTTAACTTTTTTTTGAAATTATAATTAACGTTCTTTTTAAGCGATTAAGAGGCAAAAAAATGGGGTTTAATATTCGTCTTCGTTGAAAAGAAAATCCTCTCGTGACGGGTAATCCGGCCAAATTTCTTCGATGCTTTCATACATGTCTCCTTCGTCTTCCAAATCTTGTAAATTTTCAACAACTTCTAAAGGTGCACCAGTTCTGATTGCAAAGTCAATTAATTCCTCTTTCGTTGCTGGCCAAGGTGCGTCTTCTAAATACGATGCTAATTCTAATGTCCAATACATATTTTATAATTTTATTCTGTTCTAATTTTCGGCAAAAGTATTCTTTATTTGATATAAAGCAAATAAAAATTAATTACTTAACAAAAGTTTTATCAACAGTTTAGGTGACAGTAACGATTTGCAATCCATGATTTTATAACAAAAGTCCCATTTTTTCTCCATTAGACTAATTAACAGCATTTGCGTTATTGTGAATATTTAATGAATTAGGTGTAACTTTTTAGCAGGTCAATTGTCTTAGCTAAAAAATTAAAATGCGACAAATTTTACTTTTTACTCTGCTTTTAAGTTTTGCAAACTCGTCTAGTGCCCAAGAAAAACAAACTAATTTTCCAATTGAAAAAAACACTATTTACGTTGAAGCTTTTGGTCAAGGATTTTGTTGGTCTTTGAATTACGATCGGCTTTTAAATACGGATAAAAAAGTGTTTAATTCTTTCACTGCAGGGGTAGTTTATGTTCCAAAAGAAATTCAATTTGGAGATGGTAGCTATTTTGGCGTTCCTGTTTCTTATAATTGGTTTTTTGGAAAGAAAAGTCATCATTTAGAACTAGGCGTTGGAATCACTGGAATGGCTGTCAAATCAAGGTTTGGTCTTTCAATAACTAATAATTTTTATACCTATTTGACTCCAAAAATTGGCTATCGTTTTCAGCGTCCAAAAGGAGGTTTGTTTTTAAAAGTTACAGCCACTCCAATGATTGACTTAGTCAGTTTTAGCGATGTGTGGAGTAACAATGGGTCAATGAGAATTAGTTCGTTATTTTGTAATGTTCTTGGACTTTATTATCCTGCTTTTCCTTGGCCAGGATTTAGTATTGGATATACATTTAAATAAGCATAAAAAAAAGCGCTAAAGAAAACTTTAACGCTTTAATTGATTGAACTTTAATTGTTTACTTATTGTCATTTGATAACATTGCCTGAATTTGTTTCATTGTCTTTTGCATTCCTTCAGCGCTTCCATCTAAGAAAATCGTATTTCCTTTTCCATATTCAGCAAAGTTTTTAATTGCTTCTGTCCACATAGAAAACAAAATTACATTCGTGTCAAGATTTGCTTGTTTCATTTCTTCTGCCGCTTCTGACATACCTTTAGCTACTTCTTGACGGAACAAAGCAACTCCTTGACCTCTAAGCATTGCTGCTTCTTTTTCAGCTAAGGCTGCAATTTTTATTGCATTTCCTTCCGCTTCGGCTGCTTTCGTTTTTGTAATCAATAATGCTTGACCTTCATTTTCTGCTGCTGCTTTTAAATTGTTAGAAGCCACAACTTTGCTCATACTTTCGATAATTGCAGCATCAAACGTAATGTCGTTAATTTGCAAATCGAGTAGGTGGTAACCCCAAGTTTCTAAAGTGTGATCGATTTGACTTTTTACGTTTTCCACTAATTCGTGACGTAAACCCAAAATTTCAGATTGCTTTTGACTTGCCACATACGAACGAATCGAACCTTCAATGGTACGAATCAATGCTTGCATTAAATCTTTGTTTGAAATGAATTTAAAGGCTACTTTTTTAATCGTTTCCTCTTCCGCATCCATAACACTGTAAAGCAACATACTCTTAAAGTAAACATTCGCTTGGTCGATTGTAACTGCCTGAAATTCCATTTCTATACTTTGATTTTGAATAGAAATTCGTTTCGTAACCTGTTCGATAAAAGGAATTTTAAACCTCAAGCCGGGTGGAAGGGCACGTTTGTACTTTCCGAACATCGTTATAACAGCGATAGTTCCTTGTTTAACTGTAAATAATGATAATGCCATTAGAACGATTACCACTGCAATAACTATAAATATTGGTTCCATATTTTGATTTTGAATAAAAGTACTCATTAAAACTATCCTCCTTCTTTGTTTTTGAAGAAAGGTTGATTATCAGGACTAAATATGAAATTTTCAGGTTAGAAATTATCTAAACAAAAACACGTTCAACATTCAATTCACCGAAGGAATAGGGTAAATAAGCTAATGATGGAATTTCTTTTGTTAAAATCAAAGGAGACTTGCTACCTAAACAAATTTTACCATGTGTTTCAGAAAGTCCCATTGCAAATGAAGCGTTGATTGTCAATGCATTAAAAGCTTCTTCAGGAGTCATTTTTAATTTAATACAAGCCAATGACCAAATAGTAAATAAGTTGTAATTCGGCGTAGAGCCAGGGTTAAAATCGCTAGCTAACGCAACGGGTAAATTTGCGTTAATCATGCGTCGAGCATCGCCAAATGGAATTCCTAAAAAGTGAGAACAACCAGGAAGAATAGTAGGAATACAATTTGAGTTTTGTAAAGCGATAATGTCTTGGTCTCCCAATTCTTCTAAATGATCGACAGATAAAGCACCTAATTCAATCGCTTTTGAAACTGCTCCCATCACTGAAAATTGGTTAACGTGAACTTTAGGAATTAAACCGTATTTTTTTCCCGCCTCTAAAATTTCACTCATTTCTTCAACTGAAAAATAGTTTCGTTCACAAAAAACATCAATGTAATCGGCGAGTTTTTCTTCAGCGATAATTGGAAGCATTTTATTGATAATCAAATCGATATATCCTTGGTGATTTTCTTTAAATTCAGTTGGAAAGGCATGAGCACCTAAAAAAGTAGCTTTAATTACTATGGAGTTATTTGATTTCAAACGTTTTATCACGCGCAACATTTTTAATTCTGCCTCTACACTCAATCCATAACCTGATTTAATCTCAATTGCACCAGTACCACAAGCAATCATCTTGTTGATTCTTATTTGAGCCAATTCTAATAATTCATCTTCTGACATTTCGGCCAATTTTCGGGCTGAGTTTAAGATTCCACCACCTTTTGCGGCAATTTCTTCGTAACCTAAACCATGAATTTTATCTACAAACTCTTCCTCACGTGTCTTTGCAAAAACGGTATGCGTATGTGAATCGCAAAAAGCAGGAAGTACATATCGACCTTCCGCATCTACGACTTCTAAATCCCGCCAATCTGTGATTCCTTCCCAATCCTCCATCAAACCATAAGCGATAACTTCATTGTCTTCTAAAGCCAAGAAAGCATTTTCAAGGATTGGAAGTTCCTGCATTTCTTTTCCTTTTCGAAGAGCAGGTAAATTTTCTCCAACTTGCACTAAGCCTTTGATGTTTTTAATGAGAATCTTTTGCATGGATTTATTTTTAGCAAAGATAGAAAGATTAGTTTTTGAGACAATTCCAAAGCATTTTATAAGTCCATTTTCAAATTAACTCATTTTAATCCGACAGTAGACGGCCAAATAGTTATTCCGTTCGCAATTACTTCTTCCATTTAAAATAATTCTTCTCCTGCACCGGTCGATTTTCCTCAATTTCAGTCAAAGGTTCGCAAAGTAGGAGGGAGGCATGACAATCTGAAGGGAGTTTTTGATACAATCCAGTTCCTTCCGTTTTCCACGCAATCATTTCGTCGCTCACTTGCTTGATAATCTTCGCAGGATTCCCTACAACCAAGCTGCGTTCAGGAATTTCCATATTTGCAGGTACAAAACATAACGCTCCGATTATTGATTCTTTACCAATTTTTACATCGTCCATAATTACTGCGTTCATACCGATAAGGCAATTTTCTCCTAAAGTTCCGCCGTGAATAATGGCACCATGACCAACGTGTGCACCTTTTTTCAAATGAACAGTTGTACCAGGAAACATGTGAATGGTACAGTTTTCTTGCACATTGCAACCATCTTCGATTATAATTTGTCCCCAATCACCACGAATGGCAGCACCAGGACCGATATAAACATTTTCTCCAATGATCACATTTCCAGTCACAGAAGCTTGTGGATGTACGAAACTCGAAGGTTTTACAACTGGAATAAAGCCGTTAAATGAATAAATTGCCATATATTATGTTAAATAGAATGAGAATTAGTTATTTGAATCTTTAAATTTGGCTAAAATTACAATTATGAAAAAGATTTTCTTGTTATTCGCTTTAATATTCCTAGGATTTACTTTTACAGCACAAAAAAGATTGTCTAATGAGGAGTTCAAAACTATAATGAAAGAAAAGGGTGCCCAAATTTTGGATGTACGAACAGCAAAAGAAGTTGCTGAAGGAAAAATTGAAGGTTCAATAAATATCGATTATTTTTCACCAAAGTTCTTAGAGAATGCTTCAAAGCTCGACAAAACCAAACCAGTGTTGATTTACTGCGCTGCTGGCGGTAGAAGTTTATCCGCAGCAAAAGATTTGAAAAAAGCCGGTTTCAAAAAAGTGTACGATCTACAAAACGGCTACGATGGCTGGAAAGAATAGAAGTTCTAATTCAATTGAAGGAAGCGATTTTTAAGAGTCGCTTTATTTTTGTTTCTATAAATAGTTATGTGGGTAAATATTGTTGATTAACCTATTGCTAAATTATTCTATTTAACATAATAATAATTATAATACAAATTAGTTTCAGGAATTCTTTAGACTTTATTAATCTTAAAATGAATCGAAAATTCTGATTAAATTTAATTATGAAAATATCGTTGCAAACAAAAGCCCTGAAATTTTTAATCGTTGTAGTTCTTGTAAGTTGTCAATCTGCAAAGTTACCAACTACTTCAAATGTGAATATAGTTCATCCGACAAATGCACTTTCAAGATTTACAGTTTATTTAGACAGTGTTGGATTCATTTCTGACACATCACGAGCCAAAATAACAGCAACAGAATTAATTCTCTCAGAAATAAATTATTTTCATAACAAGCTTTTCTATACTCTAAATCCAAAAAATCACGAGATACAACAGTCGAAAAAATTTCTGAGAAATTTTAAAAAAATTGACACAATCAACGTTGATTTTGACATTTTCTTGAAACCAAAATCTATTTTCTCTTATTATTACCGTCAAAAAAAAACAAAGTAATTTTATCGAAGATGGTATAATTGAAGAATGGCATTATAGCTCGAAAAGTGAGGCGCAATATGCATTCTCTGAAATCGTAAAGATTAATGATTTAGTTTATGTCAATACTTTTTCATTTATTCTAGTTAACGAAAATCAACTATATATTTTTCACACTAGAGCGAGTGCATTCAGGACTACACTAGAAAGGTTATTTGAAGCGTTTAAAGAAAGTTTGAAGTGATTTTAAATGATTTGCTCACACCTGCATTCACTCCAATATTCCATTTAATCCCTAGTCCTGAAGAACTTAGTTCAATAGTATTCATCATTTTATTCAAAGATTTCTTTGCGTGTTGATTGTGGATAAGGTAAGCTGTCAAATCAAATAAAAACAAAAATCCACCTTGCATTAATAAGCTGTTGCCAAAACCGTTGAACTGATCACGCTTTGAAAGATTAATTTTTGCGTTGCTTTTTAAAAGTAAACCTGCTGAAATATAGGCTACGTCTAATCCAGTATTGATTAAAAATATTTTTTCTGTTTTATGTTGATTCAAAACTGATTTATCAAAAGTCAAATTTGGATTTGATTTCTTTGCATTCAAATAACCAGGAATTGCTAAGCCAATATTTACGGTATTCCACATTACATTCATTTGATGGAAATAATGAGCTTCCCCTTCTGGAACCGTCGCCCACCCTACTCCACTAACTAAAAAATTGGCGGCTGCCCAACTTCCAAGACCAATCATTAAATGCTTGTCAGTTTTCAATCGATCTTGATTAAATTGTAAAAGTGGTTGAGTAAATGAAACAGAGCTGATAAATAAGAATAAAGGTATTAAAAACTTCATTTTTAAGATTTTGTATACAAAGACATTAAACAAGAAGGATTAGTTTTAGTTCGGATTTGTAGTTTTCAAACTAATTTTTAAGACTTAAAGTTATGGATTTCTATTAAGTTATTGGTTATTAAGGTATAAAAGACACTTCTGGCTAATTGTCTTAACAAATGAAAGTCATCCCCCTAAATCCCCCTTCAAAGGGGGAAGGTTGAATCTCACTTCGGTTTTACATTTATTTCAGAAAATACTTATATGCTATTTCTTTTGAAGAAATGATTTTTTCCAACCAATTAACTTTTCTTTGATTTACTTGTTTGATAATAAAACTAATTTTGTCACATGGAATTAAAACAAGTACCACTCGCTTTGGTCAACTCAATGAACAAGAATACACTCATGGAACAATTGGGTATTGAATGTGTCGAAATTGGAAAAGATTATGTCATTTCTAGAATGCCTGTCGATAACCGTACACACCAACCTATGGGATTATTACACGGTGGCGCAAGTGCTGCGTTAATCGAAAGTATTGGTTCAATGGGTTCTACCCTACTGATTGATATTCAGAAACAAGCGCCAGTTGGAATTGAAATTAATTGTAATCATGTTAATGGTATCAAAGAAGGTTTCGTGAGAGCCGTAGGAAAAATTGTTCACGCTGGAAAACGTACGCATTTGTGGCAAGTGGACATCAACGAAGAAGGAACAGATCGCTTGATTTGTACCGGTAGATTGACCGTTATGATTATCGATAGAAAATAAATCAATGCTACTCTATCGCTTTCCAGGTAAAGAAATAGTTCAAAAAATGGGCTCGTTTGAAAAACAAGCTTCTTTTTCATCCTTTGGTTTTATTGTGAGTAGTTTTAATGGCGAAAAAAAATATCTATTCGTCGAAAAAGAGCAACAAGCATGCGAAATTCCCAACAAAACGATTGTTTCTATAAACAAAGAGGAATATCTAAAGCAAGGAGAAAAACTTATTGCAGCGATACGAAATTTGGGAATTCAAAAAACGGTTCTTTCTCGCATTGAAACACAAGATTTTGATTCCGAGAAAGTATTGGATTTATTTTATTTACTTGAAAAACAATATCCTACAGCTTTCGTTTATTGCTTTTTTGACGAAACGTTAGGAACTTGGTTAGGTGCAAGTCCTGAGATTTTATTTCAAAAATTTGAAAATTCTGGCTTTACTGTTGCCCTTGCTGCAACTAAAAAAGTAGCAGATTCAAGTTCTTGGAACCAAAAAGAAACGCTTGAACAAGCTTTTGTAAGTGATTTTATTTTGGAACGTTTGAACCAAATTGAAATTTCAGATATAGAACAAACGGGACCTTTCGAACATCAAGCTGGTCCTGTAAAACATTTAAAAACAGACTTTAGTTTTTCAATTGATTCACATTCATCCTTTGAAATAATGGAAGCCCTCCACCCTACTCCAGCAGTCAGTGGTTTGCCCCAGGCTATTTCCTTGGAGCTTATTGATTCTTTAGAAAAACATCAACGCGATTTATACGCAGGCTTCATTGGTTTGGTGAAAGAAAATCAAGCATCGGTTTACGTAAATCTTCGTTGTTGTCAACTTTCGCAAGGAAAAATACATTTGTATTTGGGTGGAGGTTATACCAAAGATTCTGATCCTCAACACGAATGGGAAGAAACTGTAAATAAAAGTAAAACCATCCTCGACCTTGTGCAAAAATTGTAATTTTACGACATGCTAACTAGCGATAAATTAATGGTGCAATTGGTGGTAGATCAATGTGAAGAACATGGAATTCGAAAAATCGTTTTTTCACCCGGTTCGCGCAATTCTCCATTTGCGATTAGCTTCGACGAAAATCCATTTTTTCAAACGTATGTCATTCACGATGAGCGAAGTGCCGCTTTTTTTGCCTTGGGAATGTCGCATGAATTACAAGAACCAGTCGCGCTTTGTTGTACGTCGGGAACAGCAGCGTTGAATTATTATCCAGCAATTGCAGAAGCTTATTATCGTTCGATTCCTTTGTTAGTAATTACAGCTGACCGTCCTGAAAGTTGGATTAATCAAGGTGACGGACAAACAATTGTACAACGAAATGTTTTCCAAAATCATATTCGTTACGCTGTGAATTTGACTGATGGCAAGGAATCAGAAACCGATGTTTGGTACGCTCAACGTGAGACAGCGATTGGAATGTCAATATTGACTGGAAAATGGAAAGGTCCCGTTCATTTCAATGTTGGCTTAAACGAACCGCTTTATAATTCAACTGAAAAATCAACAAATTTCGCTCGAAGATTCTATCAAAATCAAGTTTCAAGTCAATTGAGTATTGAATTTTGTGAACGTGCTATTTCTCTTTTGGAGTCAAGTAAAATAATGGTTTTGTGCGGTCAACTACCTGAAAGTAACCAATTTCAACAAACGCTAGAAAAGTTTAGCAACCACTCCAACGTTATTGTTTTAGTGGAAAATACTTCTAATATTCAAAGTGAAAAATTCATTCATTGCATCGATCGGACTTTAAACGGAATTGAGAAAGAAGAAGAGTATTATCCTGATTTATTGATTACCATTGGTGGTGCTGTAGTTTCCAAAAAGATTAAAGCATTTTTACGCAAAGCGAAACCAAAAAATCACTGGAAAGTTGGCTTTGATTTCCCACAAATGGATACGTATCAATGTTTAAGTGACTCAATTGAATTAGCTGAAAATCAATTTTTTGACACCTTAAATCAATTGGATTTCAAAAGAAGTCAATTGAATTATTTCGGCAAGTGGAAAAGTATTGATATTCTAGCGAAAGACAGTATTGAAATGGCTGTTAATAGCTTAACTTCATTCACAGATATTCATGTTTTTTATCATTTATTTGATTGTTTACCGGAGCATTCCATTTTACATGTTGCCAATAGCTCAGTGGTGAGATATACTCAATTATTTGATCCAATTCGTTCTGTGCGCTTCGAATCCAATCGAGGAACAAGTGGTATTGACGGATCAACAAGCACAGCAATTGGTGCGGCAGTTGCCAATCCAAATAAAACGCATTATTTCATAACAGGCGATATTTCAGCACTTTATGACAGCAATGCTTTTTGGGTATCGAATTTCCCGAAGAATTTGAAAGTAATTGTTATCAATAATTTTGGAGGTGGAATCTTTAGAATTATCCCCGGTCCAGCAACTTCAAAGCAGCGAGATGAATTTTTCGAAGCGAAACATATTCAAAATGTGGCTTCAGTTGCAAATGCTTTCGGATTGAAAACTTTATCAGTATCTGTAATAGAAGATTTCGTAAACTTGCTACCTGAATTTTTGAATCCTGAAAATGAGATTCAGTTATTAGAAGTATTTACAGATGCGGAACAAAACGCAGAAAATTTGACTCAATTTTTTAAATTAATTAAACAATAAGAATGGAAGTTTTTGATATTTTAATGACCTTTCAAGGTTGGATGTATTTGATTATTCTAACGCTTTTAGAAATCGTTTTAGGTATTGATAACATCATTTTCATTTCCATTATTACTGATAAATTAGTACGTGAAGATCAGAAAAAAGCACGAATATTAGGTCTAAGCTTGGCATTAATTATCCGAATTCTACTTTTAAGTGTGATTTCTTGGATTATGACACTAGATAGAACAGCATTATTTACAATTGCCGAAATCAAATTCACAGGTCATAGTTTGGTTTTGTTAATTGGAGGTTTATTCTTGATTTATAAATCGGTAACTGAAATGCACTCAAGTGTAAAAGGCGAAGAAGAACATCATAGCACTGACAATAAAAAGAAACAAAAATTGAGTTCAGTAGTCTTTCAAATTGTAATGGTTGACTTTATTTTCAGCTTTGACTCTGTGATTTCAGCGGTTGGTATGACAAATGATATTTCGCACGAAACACATGGCAACCCAATGGTAATCATCGTTATTGCTGTAATTCTTTCGATGATTGTAATGTTGTTATTCTCTAAACCAATTAGCGATTTCATTAACCAACGACCAACTATTAAAATGATTGCACTTGGATTCTTGGTGACAATTGGTGTACTTTTAATTGCAGAATCATTCGGTCAGCACATACCAAAAGGCTACATATACTTTGCGATGGTTTATGCCTTAGGTGTTGAATTCCTGAATATCAGAATGCGTAAAAATAAAGGCGGTGTCAATTAAAGAAGCAGAAACGCTATTAAGACTTGACGAATTTGATTCAGCTGAAGAAGCACTGGAACAGCAGTTGTTTGACCTGCATCAACAATTAATTTCAAAGCCGATTATTCCGCAATTATTACAAGCTAGAAAGGTTAAATTGCAACAATTAATAGAAATTAGTCGCGTTCTTTCAATTGAAACAAATCAAGAATTTAATTCATTTAAAATTAATGAGTTAGATTCGATTAATTTAATTCAAAGTTTCAATGATTATCAGAAAAACAAATCTTTAATTCTATCTCAACTTGCTCGTGATTTGACAATTCAAACTTTAGACGCTGCGTTAGATACTTTACTTTTAAATCTGAAAAATTGGTCTAAATTATGGCCAACAATTTCAATTTTAGAAGATGAAAAAATCTTACTTTCTAAAGAGTTAGAATCAATGGAATTTTTTCAAGTTTTAAAAGAACTAAAACAAGCTAATGTTCTAAATTTTAAAGATTTAAATTTTACCCAAATACCTTTAAATTTACGTCATGAAATCAAACGATTGAATTTGATTAATGCTTATTTTTCGCAATATTAAAGTTTATGATAATTTACTTATGAGAATGTTTTCTGCTTTTTTTGATTTCATTTATTCGGTATAACTTTTTTTCCTTTTATCCAACTTTAATTAATGATTTTATAAATCTAACAACTGAAAAGGAAATTCTAAATTCAATTCAACTAACTTTGGACCCCAACTCAATTTTGATTTGGAATAATAACATGAACAAAATGTCAGAAGAACGCTTAGACAAAATATTAATCGACCGAAAACTAGTAACAACCAGAGTTCGTGCGGAACAGATAATTACCGAATCAGGAGTTTTAATTAACGGAAAACTGATTACAAAACCTGGAAAAAAATTCCCAATTGACGTTGAAATACAAGTAATGGGCGAAGAAATCCCTTGGGTTTCTAAAGGCGCTTTGAAGTTAATCGGTGCACTTGAAAAATGGAATTTAGATTGTAAAGGCAAAACATTCATCGATTTAGGTGCCTCAACAGGTGGTTTCTCTGAGGTTTTGTTACATAACGGAGCTTCTAAAGTATTTTGTGTGGATGTCGGTACAAATCAATTACACCAACGCATAAAAGAAGATGAGCGTGTCATTAACCTTGAAAAAACACATGTGCGCGACTTGACTGTAAAATTGATTCCAGAATTAGTAGACGGTTTGGTGGTGGATGTTTCCTTTATTTCCTTGGAGAAAACGATTCCTTTTGTGCATTCATTTTTGAAAGAAGGGGCTTGGGTTGTTTTGTTAATCAAACCTCAATTTGAAGTTGGAAAAGCAAACTTGAGCAAAAATGGAATCGTAAAAAACACTTCACTTTATCCCGAAGTGATTGAAAACGTGAAGAATATGTGCGAGAAAAACAATCTTGTATTTCAAGATGTAATGGATTCCCCAATTTTGGGTGGCGACGGAAATAGAGAGTTTTTGGGGTATTTCGTTAAGAAATAAATTTTCCCGGAGAAGAAACAGAAGTCGCAGAAAAAAAAAAAAAAAAAAAAAAAAACTGATTGCAACCTCTTTTTCAATCCCCACAATTTTATTAACACTTAACTTCGCCCCAAAATTAAAACATCATGAAACACGCATTTTTTGTAAGCGGAATTGGTACTGACGTTGGAAAAACAGTTGTAAGCTCCGTTTTATGTGAATTGCTTTTTGCAAACTACTGGAAACCTGTTCAGTCGGGCGAATTAGACAATACTGACAGCATGAAAGTGGAGCGTTTGGTGAGTTTTGAAACGTTTCAATTTTTCTCTGAGAAATTCCGATTGACGCAACCATTATCTCCACACGTTTCAGCAAAATTAGATGGCGTTCACATTGAAGCAACTGATTTTACTTATCCTGAGTTTACTGGAAATTTAATCGTTGAAGGCGCAGGTGGCTTAATGGTTCCTGTTAACGAAAACGGTTTGCTTTATTGCGATTTAGCTGCCGAATGGAAATTGCCAACTATCTTAATTTCAAGACATTATTTAGGAAGCATCAACCATACTTTGATGAGTATTGAAACCCTTCACAACCGAAATATCCCCATTTTAGGAATCATTTATGTGGGCGATGAATTACCAATGACCGAAGAAGTGATTTTCACGAAAACACAGATTCCAACCTTGTTTCACGTTCCGATTTTTGAAAACCTTTCCAAGGAGACGATTTCGACTTTCGCAAACCAACTGCGTACTCCCGAAACTTTGGCTAAATTTGGCCTATGAGTAGTTTAGAAGACGACGCAAAGTATGTATGGCATCCTTTTACCCAAATTCAAACGGAACCCTCTCCCCTTTTGATTTCTAGTGCAAAAAACGCAACGCTTTTCACAGCGGATGGAAAATCGTATTTGGACTGTAATTCTTCTTGGTGGGTTAATGTGCACGGACACGGGAACGAACACATTGCAAAAGCCATTGAAACGCAATTTGCAGCAATTGACCACATAATTTTTGCAGGAGCGACACACGAAAAAGCCATTGAGTTATCGAAGCGAATCATTGAGAAACTCAATTGCGAATTACAAAAAGTCTTCTTTTCCGACAACGGTTCCACGGCTGTTGAAGTAGCCATTAAAATGTGTATGCAATTTTGGCACAATCAAGGAATTAAGAAATCGCGCGTTATGGCTTTGGAAGGCGCATATCACGGTGATACGTTTGGAGCAATGTCGGTGGGTGAACGTGATTATTTCAACGCACCTTTTGAACCTTTTTTCTTCAACGTGGATTTCTTGGAATTCCCGACAGAATCGAACGAAAAACAACTCTTAGCAAAAGCGAAAACCCTTTTTGAATCAGGCGAATTTATCAGTTTAATCCTTGAGCCCTTGATTCAAGGATCGGCAGGAATGCGTTTTTATTCGGTTTCGTTTTTGGAAGAATTGGTAAAACTTGCAAAAGCCAACAATGTACTCGTAATTTTCGATGAAATTATGACCGCATTTGGGCGCACAGGAACACTTTTTGCCTTTGAACACACGAACGTTCGACCTGATATTATTTGCCTTTCCAAGGGTTTGACGGGTGGTGTTTTGCCTTTAGGTTTAACCGTTGCCACCAACGCTATTTTTGATGCATTTTTAAGCGACGAACGCGCGAAAGCCTTTTTACATGGACATTCTTTTACAGGAAATCCATTGGCATGTGCGGCAGCGTGTGCGAGTTTAGATTTATTCGAACAAGCAGCAACTTGGGAAAATATCAAAGCGATTGAAACACGCAATTTAAACTTCCTTCAAAAACTCGAAAAGCATCCAGCTATTGATAATGCACGTGTTTACGGAACCATTTTAGCCCTCGATTTAAAAACCGACGGACCTGCAAGTTACTTCTCTAAAATCCGCGACACAGCCTACGCTTTTTTCCTTGAAAATGGTTTACTTTTGCGCCCTTTGGGAAATGTTTTGTTCATCAACCCACCGTATTGTTTGACAGAGAAAGAGCAGCTAACTATTTTTGGGGTGATTGAACGGTTTTTGAATAATGTCGAATGATGAATGTTTAATTCTTAATATGCTTATCCGTGAGTTTCCCCAAGCCAATTCCATCGATATTGAGTTGATATCATCAAAAGTCTTCCAAATAAGTCAACAAAATACCTCCTGTTGAGTTTGTAAGTAAATTCGTTGAGATAATTTTGTAAAAAAAATCCTCAACAATTTTGTGATGCACATCAAGAAATAGTTTTTTTTTGCATTGCTAATTGAAGTATGCACCCATGGAAGTTTTTTAGAGGATTCATTTTTAAAAGCACCTCAGGCATACGCTCATAATCGATTTTAAATCATTGTAACTATTTAAACCATCTGTTAATACAATGGTTTCAGTCTGAATCATTTCATTTTTGAGGTTTTTGGTACGCTCTTTCTTGAAACTATTAATAACCTTCATTTTGATAAATCGAAATTTCCGATTTTTCTTGTAATCTTTTCTAAGTCCTGAAACATCTGGTTTTACTTCTATGGATTCTGCTGCAAGAAGAACATTTGTTTGTTTTTGGCTTCCTTTACCACGTTTACGTTTTTCATTCTTTCCCTTTTTGGAAACTGTTTCAAAACTCCCATCATCTAACTCACATTCCCCATATAAAATATACTCATCTTCACGTAATCTCGTAATTGCTCTAATTTTATGAAGCATTGCCCAAATGGAGTAAATTTAATTACAAATACGACATTAGTTTTAACGGAAATCCTCAATGTGATTTATTGATTTTACTAGGCATTTTTGCTTGTAATTTTTACATTGCATCGGTATCTGGAGCAACAGCAGGAATGGTTTAAAATCTGAATTTAAGGTGGTGATAAAGCTAAAATCCTTGGCGCTTTATAAACTTGAACAGTTATTGAAGTTGAATTTGCACATTGACCTGAATTTGGTGTGAAAACATAATTCGTAGTTTCAAAAGTATTTACTGAAGGACTCCAAGCCCCTGAAATACTATTTATTGAAGTGCTTGGTAACGTAAAATTTCCTCCTGAACAAATAGCAGAAATATCAACAAAACTTGGATTCACAGGTTCGTTTACAATAACTGCGACAGGATTAGAGAAAGTGATTGAAGAACATAAACTCACAATTTTTACAAAGTAATAAGTTGTCCCAGAACTAGAAACGGGTGGTGAAAAAGTAGAAGTTATAGCACCCGAAACAGGTGATGCTCCACAATAAGAATCAATTGAATTACTATACCATTGATAAGTTAAACTTGCTGAACTAGTTGCTGAAACTGAAATAGAGACAGCTTCATTTTTACAAACTGTTTGTGCTTGTGGTTGTTGTGAAATGGTAATTGCAGCGCTCGAATTAGGAGTAGAATCAATTCCTCGAAATAAAAAGTTTGAACCAGAAGTAAGCAAGGTTGAGGCTATTGTCAATGAACCATTATCTGTAATTTTAATGATTTTGTTGTCATTGGTTTCCGTCGTAGTCGCATATAGAACAGGATTGATTCCAGAATAATCTACAACTAAACCTCTAGCTTGAGTAGGGTTATTATATTGAAAGTTCCAATTTCCACCATTGTCTTTGGTCCATTTTGAAATTCCAGGATAATTCGTTGAACCATCGTCTGCAATGTAAGCCGTGCATCCATCTGGACTGATAGAAAATCCATAAGGTCCACTTCCATTCGTTGAAGGATAAGTTATAAATGGGCTTGCAGTTGCCGATGCTGTTGGTAAACCTGAACCTAGCACATAAATCCCAATATTTCCAGAACTTGCTGATGCTGTGGAATAATACAATTGTCCATTGAAAATTTCGATATTCCGAGTATTGAAATTAATTAGCTGATTGAAATTTGTTCCATCAAAATAAAAAACACCTTTTGTGGTGCCATTTCCATTTCCTGAAGCATAGAAAGTGGTGGTTGTTAAAGGTATTGCCGAACGATAATTGTCAGAATCAAATGTCGAACTTGGATGTGGATAACGATTCACAATACTTGCTGATGCATCTAAAATCGTTGTGGCTTTTGTGTTTTGTTGGTTGACATCAATTGTTCCATTTGCACTTATATGACCGGGAATTGCAACTAAATTATTGTACGAATTCAGATTTCCATTTGATAAAGCAGAACCACTTTGGGTCAATAAATTACTCGCTAAAAATGGTGATGTAAGTGTTTGAATAATAGTTCCATTATTTGGATTTACCTCAAGTAAAGAAACAGGAACTGCAGACGTATTCAAAGTCAAACTTCCATCACCAATTCGATAGACTAATAGATTACAACTTTCAAATGGCAAGGTAGGATTTACAACCGAAGCCGTTCCCCGAAAAGCAACATTATCAAAACGCCAAGTACCGAATGTTCCAGAAATCACAGTTGTATTATAATTTTGAGCTTGTTTAAATTGATTGGTTGCATCGTAATGACTCGCTAGCAAACGTACACCGAAACTGGGATTGTCATTTGCAGCTAAAATACTCGAAAAATCAACAGTTCTCCTACTCCATGCATCTCCAGCGTTTGTTGTTATTGGATTTCCAACATCAATTTTCCCGTTGTCTAACGCACTACGATTGGAACAACCACTGATAAAATTAGAACTTGTCAGTGGGAAATTTATCCAAGTCGTTCCATCTGTTGTGTATTGTACTCGAACCGTTCTTGTGGAGGCATTTGAAAATCGTTGATCCCATGTAAATTGAATGTTTTCATAACCAACTGTGGAAGATTTAAATTCAACACCCGAAGATTCTAACGTTCCTGGATTTGCAGTTGCTATTTGCCAAGCTTGTGTACCCGTAGAATTTGAACCCGTACAACTATTTATCGTTCCAGTCGCTACTCCTTCTCCTGACATGCTTCCCACTTTTTGTGCCGTTCCTATACCTGTTGTTGGAGAAGGTGTTGTGTTGCCACCTGCCAAAGGTGAACCAGTTTCAAAATCCCAGCGTGCAATGTCAACTTGAGCATTATTAGAAAAAGAAACGAGAAAAGAAAACAAATAAAAAACTAAACTCAACCGAGGAAAAAAATCAATTTTCATAAAGGTTTTAAGCTTAATTATACCAGACAAATTCACGTGCAAAACTACTTGGAGACTATTAGTTCAGTATTATCTTAAAAAATAGCTTGTATTACTTATTTGTGAAGAAATATAAACTGTTGCCTTCGAGAACCCAGAAATTGTTTCCTTCTAGAACCTCAAAATTGTTGCCTTCGAGTACCTCAGTCAACAATTTCAACAAAAAAGCCTGTCCATCGCTGAACAGGCTTTAAAACTCTTAGTAGTAGGAAAATGTGATTAGAGTTTTATAATTCTAAATGTTGTTGATTGTAAAGCATTTGTAACTTTCAACAAGTAAGTTCCGCTAGATAAATCAACTAAATCGATTTGTTTTTCATTTCCTGAAACACTAGCTTGTTGTACGATTTTACCTTCTAAATTGTAAACCAAAATACTTGCTTCGGTGTTCAACGTAGCAGTGATTGTTACCATTTCACTTGCAGGATTTGGATAAACTGAAAAGGCTATTGATTCTTCGGTTAGAGAAGCACAATCATCAGAGAAAACTTGCATTGCATCTGTTGCTTGACAACCGTTTGAAGCTGTTGTTGTAACGGTGTATGTTCCTGCTTGTGTAACTGTAATAAAAGGCGTCGTTGCTCCTGTGTTCCAAAGAATAGAAGAACCATTTCCAGTTGCGTTTACAGTAATTGGAAAATCGTATTCACACACTGTAAGATCTAAACCAGCGTTGACATTCGGTGAATTATTAACGGTAACTATCAAGGTATCTTTTCCAACACAATTATTATCATCTGTGAAAGTCAAGGAATAAGTACCTATTGAACTCACTTGAATTGAAGATGTCGTTTGTTGATTGCTCCAAAGATAATTTGTTCCTGTTGTAGTTGCTTGAGCTGATAGTGTCAATGGTAGTTCGTTTGAACAAACTTGGCTTGCTCCTTGAATGTTTACTATTGGCAAAGCATTTAAGATTACTTCAACGCCTGCAGTTTTTGAACATCCAAAACTATTTGTTGCTGTTACTGTATAATTTCCAGCTGTTGAAACTTGTGTATTTGGTGTTTGTGCACCTGTATTCCAAACAAATGAAATGGAAGCATCTGTTGATGTTGCTACTAAATTTACTGGAATTGCATCCGCACACACTTCAATTGCTGAGCCAGCAGAAACGTTTGGCAATGGATTTACAACAACCACTAAACTATCTGAATTTGAACAATTGTTTACGTCAATTCCAACGACTGTGTAGGTTACGGTATCTGCTGTTTGTACAAAATCTACTCCATTTGCAACGTTGTTATTCCAAGAATACGAAACAGCACCTGTAGCCGTTAAAGCGATTGTATCAGTTTCACAAACTGTTAAATTAGTTCCTGCATCAACAGATGGTAAACCTAAAACTACTACTGAAACTTGAGCTGAATTAGAACAACCTGTTGTTGCATCTGTCCCAGTCACTGAGTAGCTACTTGTCGAAGCCGTTGTTCCTGTGTTCACAGTTAATGTTGCACCAGTTGTTCCTGTGTTCCAATCATAAGTTGTTGCTCCTGTTGCTGTGAAAGTTACTGGCGTTCCTCCACAAATTGTTTGTGTACTTCCTGCACTAACAGTTGGTAAAGCATTCACTTGAATATTTAAAATAAGTGATGTATCCGAACAAGCTAAAGTTGAATTGTTAACCGCTACTTTGTAAGCACCAGCTTGATTTACAGTTAAAGTTGCTGCTGTTTGATTTGCCAAAACTTGACCATCTTTTATCCATTGGTAAGTTACGTTTGGAATTGCAGATACTGAAAGTTGTGTGCTTTCACCTTGACAAATCGCAGTTTCAAGCGCCGAAATCGTTGCTCCTGAAGCGACAGCACAACTATTGATTTGATAAATAGATAAGGTTGAACTTACTTCATTCGCTAAAATTAGAATGTCATTTCCGTTTGGCGATTGTGCAGCTGGAATGAAAATGATTCCTTCTGCTCCTAAATCTGGGCCACTTGCAGAAGTAGAACGATTGTTGGTATACCCTACAAATACAGGATTCATTGGATTTTCAACATTAAACATCATCACCCCACCGATTCTTTCTAAGGAAACAAAAGCATACGGTTTTCCATTGATAACATTTACAGAAACTCCTTCTGGCTCAGGACCTTTGTCATCACTTCTATTTTTCAAAGCTGGTGTTCCAGTTGAATTTGAAGCATTGAAAATTGCTCCGAAAGTTGGATGATTAGAAGTAATTTGTTCAATTAAATCTTTTGAATCCCACACTAATGAACCATCTAATGGATTGAAAATACTGAATGAACGTCCACCCATTACGTGAATTTCATCGTAATCACCATCGCCGTCTGTGTCTCCAGAATATTTCAAGGTATTCAAACGTCCTAAGAATTTGCTATTTCTCAAGATATAAGCATCTGGAAAGGCCGTAGCATCTAAGTTATTAAATGTTGCAGATGAAAATCTATTTGCATCTATAACTGAACCAAATTCTCTTGAATCTCCTTCGTTTGCTGTAAAGATATACCCTTGATTTCCTATCGTTTTATAAACCATCGCGTCAGGCATAAAAGCTCCTTTGATGGGTAAATCACCTGTAATCAACACACTTCCACTTTGATCAGAAGCATCTAATCCATTTCCAGAACCAGTGGCATACGAACTATAACCCAAAGGATTCAAAGCGGTAATAGTATTCGTTGCCAAATCTATCGTTACCATCGCATTATTTTCTTGAAGTGTTACATAGGCTTTTGTATTATCCTCAGAAACTGCAATGTACTCTGGTTCAAAATCTTGGGCTACACTAGCACTTGTTGTAAACACACGAATCCCTTGTGCTCTTAAAGCTATTTCTTGTCCATTGTAACCTGTGAAACCAACAGTAGTAACGTTTGAATTTGTTAATGAAGCATAACCAGGTGTTACATCCACAATTGAAACAGAACCTTCTGGATCTAAAGAATAATCAGCATTTGGTTCACCTTCGTTAGCTGTCAATACTTTCGTGAAATCTCTATTAAACGTAATCATATCTGGCATTGGACCAACTTCAACTTGACTAATAAAAGTTCCATCTGCATTTAAAAAAACAACTGAACCATTTGCTTGTGGATTGGTATTTTCGATTGCCATAGCAACTACCCCATTGTGAACAGCAACAGAATTGATATTTCCGTACGTTGAAATAGAAATACTATTCAATAAAGATGGATTTGCAGGATTTGAAAAATTAACAATATCTAATTTACCAGCAATACTATTTGCAATGTACAAACGGTCTGTACTTTCGTCAAAAGCAACAATTTCCGCTGAATTTGAGCCTGCTGTTCCATTCGAAAAGCTTGTCAATAATTCAAAATTTAATTCGTTTGTAGCAACCGGCGCTTGGTAATCGTTATCTTTTATGAAGATAATTTGATAATTATTTGTTGCTGAAATATTAGCGTTTGTTCCTGACAAAATTTTCACAATGATACGTTCTGCTTTTTCAGCTAAAGCATCGTCAACGATTGTTATTGGTAAGTTAAAAACACCATTCGAACTTGCTGGGATAGTCAAGGTATTTGTCCAAGTGAAATCAGAATTTTCGACAGAATTAGAATAAACGGATAAACCAAAAACTAAATCAACGGCAGCTAAATTAGCATTAGCCACAGTAATTGGAACATTGATTGTTCCTGCATTTTCGTTTACAACCACAAAATTGGAAGCACTTGCAATAGAAATAGATGGAGAAGAACCAGTTATTGAAACGTTATCAAAACGCCAAGTTCCTGCTGTAGCTATATTTGCAGTGTTTGCCGTTTGTCTGAACTCACCCGTTGTTTGGTAGTGAGCAGCTAAAATTCTAACTCCAAAATTCGCATTATTATTTGCTGTGGTAATTGCTGTAAAATCTACTGAAATACGGCGATATTGGTCTCCAGATGTATTTACTTCAAAACGTCCATCATTGATTGAACCATTGCAAAAAGTAGTATTTGCACTCGTCATTGTGAAATTTTGCCAGCTAGTTCCGTCTGTTGTATATTGAACGCGAACCGTATTTGTTGCTGTGTTTGACCAACGTTGATCCCACGTAAATTTGATTCCTTGAAAACCAACTGTCGAAGCATTGTATTGAACACCGCTACTTTCGTTTAAAGCTCCAGGATTTGCTGTAAAAGACCAAGCTCCTGGGTTGGTTCCATTTTGTGTACCACATCCGTTATTTGTAGTTGGATGCATTCCCGTCGCTGCATTTGCAATAGTTAAAGAACCAATAATTGCTGAACTTCCTGTACCGATGTCTGCAATTGGACTTGTTGGTTGTCCTGTGATTAAATCGTAATTCCAAACCGCGATATTAGCTTGAGCGTTTAGTTTCCCGCTAAAGAATGCAAGTGCAATTCCGAGAGACAATTTGAGTAAACTTTTTCTTTGCATTTTAAAAATTTATGCAAAGGTCAGTTTACAATCTCAGTAGTTTATTAGCTAAAAATGAAGTTTGAATTGCTAAATCATGAAGAGAAAGTTAATTTAGTTAATCAGGTAAAGCATAATGCTATTTTTTGATTTAAAAATTGTTTTATCATGGTGTTTTCATAGAATTAGCTATTTTTTAGTTTTTTTTGAACCTTTTTAAATGCAAGCTGTAAGCCTTCAAAATAACAATTATGAATAAGATAGTAGTTTTAGCTTTTTTACTTGGAAGTATTTTCCGAGTTCAAGCAGGAGAGAAAGAAATCGTAAAAGCAACTTTAAATGAAGTAACAGTTTACTCACAAGGTGCACAATTACATCACAAAGCAAATTATACGGTAAAAACAGGAGTAACCGAAATCATTGTTGAAGGGATCAGTTCCTTTATAGATGCAAAAAGCATTCAAGTGAAAGCAGTTGGAAATGTGGTAATCTTAGATAGTCGTTACTCGCTTTACTACCCGCAACCTGGTCCATTGACAGAAGATGGAATTCCTGTAAAAATCAAGAGAGACATTGCACTTTTGGAAGATTCATTGCGCAATTTAGGTTATGATCAAAAAGAAATTCAAGATGAAATTGATGTTTTGAACACAACAAAATCAATAGTGATGAATAATGGTTCTATGAAAAGCCAAGGTCGAGTAAATGATTCATTAAATTTTCTGAAACAAGCCGTAGAATTCTACAGTTTAAAAATCACAGAAATCAACAAGAAATTACTGGCTTTAGAAAAACGTAAAAATGATAAAATAGCCAAACGAGAAGACATGGAAGAACGTTTGTTGAACTTAAGAAACTACCAAAATGGAAGTGGTTTTAATCAAAAAAACAACAACCCAATTCCACGAATTATTGTGACTGTTTCGTCAACGGAACCCGTTTCAGGAAAAATGAATTTATCTTACTTCGTTTCAAATGCTGGCTGGACACCGTTCTACGATTTAAGAAGTGAAGCATTAACTGGTAAAATAAACCTTACTTATAAAGCACAAGTTTATCAAAACACAGGTTTAGATTGGAATGATGTTAAATTGAATATTTCAACCAATAATCCGTATGCTAACAAAACAAAACCTGAATTACAACCTTGGTACATTGATTACACAACTTACCGTGTAGAAGCTACTAAAAAAAGAAACTTAGATTATAACCAACCAGCATCAGTACAAACAGAAGCATTTAATATGGGTTATATGTTTAATTCCAATGCTCTTGAAGATAAAGTAGCTTTAACAGCGAATCAATTCACAACGGTTGTTCAACAATTGATTGCAGCAGAGTTCAAAATTGATTTACCTTATACTATTAAGTCAAACAACGAGCAACACATGGTTTTGATTAAACAAACAGATTTGGACACAAAATTCAAGTATTACAGTGTTCCAAAGATAGATAAAGGTGTTTACCTTGTAGCTCAAATGACAAAATTAGATGAATTACAATTGGTTCCCGCAAGAGCAAATATTTACTTTGATGGTTCGTACATTGGTGAAACGTATATTGACCCAACAAGCATGGACGACACGCTGAATTTATCGTTAGGGAAAGATCCAAACATTATGGTAAAACGTACCCTTTTGAAAAAAGATTCGAAAGATAAAATCATCGCTGAGAAGAGAGAACGCAGTTTTGCTTATTCAATTGAAGTGAAAAATATGAAATCAATTCCGGTTGAAATCGTGATTCAAGATCAAATTCCAATTACTCAAAATGCAGATATTACCATTGAAAAATCAGATTTAGGTAAAGGCGGAAACTTAGATGAGACAACAGGTTTAATGGAATGGAGTTTCACTTTAAAACCAAAAGAATCAAAATTATTTGATTATAATTTCAAAGTAAAACACAACAAAGACAAACAAGTAAATTTGTAATAAAGTAAAATATCAAGGAAAGCTGTTCATTCGATTGAGCAGCTTTTTTTTTATTTAAATTATTGCTATGCACTAGAAATTGATTTTAAGCGTTAACTCAATCATGTTCACAATTAGGTTAAATGTCGTTTTTCTTGGGGTTTTATTGCCTTTATTGTTTTCTTCTTGTAAAAACGAACCAACTATTACTCACAAAATCAACCCGAAGAAAACAGAAAACATTTTAAAAGGTTCAGAATGGTCGAGTGAATTTTATTATTATCATAATCGTTACTTTTTCAAAACAAATTCCAGCGGCTATTCCGAGGATGGACAATATGGCTGGAGCACAGCAATTGACCCGAAGTTATATAACAATTCCAAAGACTCCATTCTCTATGAGGACAAAGAAGCGTTTACTTATAAACTAGAAGATACGGTTTTAACCATTACTTATAAATCAAAAGAAGAAGGAAACGAACCTCGCATTTTTTATATGGAGAAACGAAAAAACAAGGAAATCGTTTTTAGATCAGAATACGAATACACTTATGGCCGAGAGTATCTTTTTAAAAATAAAATCAAAAAATAAATCTTAAAATTTGATGATGACTATTGAAACGAAACTCCAATCTATTCTTGATAAATTAATTGATAACAAAAAAGTCTTTGGAACTTCCTTCGCCATCAAGAAAGGAGATTTCAATTGGTCAGGAACTGCTGGAAATTTTGAACCGAATCAAGCTTATTTTATAGCAAGTACCACTAAATTGTTTACCAGTGCTTTGATTTTTAAGTTGCGTTCTGAAGAAAAACTCAATTTAGAGGACAAAATCAGCATTTATTTGAAGCCAGAAATAATTCAAAATCTTCATATTTTCAATGGAGTTGATTATTCGGAGCAACTTACCATCAAACACTTATTGGCACACACTTCTGGATTGCCTGACTATTTCCAAAACAAAGGGAAAAATGGAACAAGTTTGGAAGATGAATTGATAAACGGCAACGATCAATTCTGGACTTTTGAACAAAGTATTGAGCGCAGTAAAGCAATGGAACCACTATTTGCACCTGGCACAAAAGGAAAAGCACATTATTCTGATGCAAATTATCAATTATTAGGTAACATCATAGCAACTATTTCAGGGAAAACGTATGCTGAAAACTGCCGAGAATTTATAATTCAAGCACTTGATTTACAACATACTTACTTATATCAAGACCCAACAGATACAATTCCAAAAACACTATATTACAAAGACAAACCGCTTCCAATTCAAAAAGCAATGACTTCTTTCGGTGCAGATGGTGGTATTGTTTCAACATCTGAGGATATGCTAAAATTTATTGAGGCATTTATGACAGGAGTTTTATTTCCAGTTAGTTACATCAGCGAAATTCAAGTTTGGAATAGCATTTTTTTCCCGATGCAAGCTGGAATTGGCATTCATTTATTCAAGTTGCCTTGGTATTTCAATCCTTTCGGTACTGTCCCCTACTTCATCGGTCACTCCGGACTTTCAGGAGCTTTAGCGTATTATTGTCCGAAAAAAGAACTTTACGTCGTTGGAACGGTGAACCAAGTATCATACAATGATTTATCATTTCGAACGATGATTAAAATTGCAATGACTGTATAAAAGTACTTTAGGCTCACAATTCGGAAACTGTAGTTAAAATGGTATTAAAACTATTTCTACTAATAATTCCACTTTTTTTTACTAAACTTGAATTAACATAAACTTTAAACAATGAAAAAAACTATCCTTAGCGTATCAATAATTGCTTTACTTTTTGCTTGTGCTACTCCAAAAGAAAGCACTTCTTCCACTGAAAACAAAGTTGTTTTGAGTGATTTAGAGATGGGTCAAAAATTATATCCAGGTTATACACAAGTAAATTTTGACGACGGAAAAAACTTATATGATTCTAAGTGCGCAGCTTGTCACGCAGCAAAAGCACCAAGTTCAAAATCGCCAAATGAATGGAAAAGCATTGTTCCGAGTATGAGTGCACTTTCTAACAAAAAGAATAAGCCAATTTCAGCCGAAGAAGAGGTGTTGATTACAAAGTATTTAGTGTCAGTGAGTTCAAAGTGATTTTTGGGTGCAACAAATTTCTAATTGTTGTTTATGAATGAGGATTTTGATGATTTATTTGACTAGTCTGATGTCATTTTAGATCGATTAATTTCATGAGCTTAATATCAATTGCGATTTAATTAATTTGAACCTAAGTTTTGAGTTGAATAATCAATATTTTGGAATTTTAGAAAAGCAAAAAATGATGGAAATCGTAACTTTAGCCTTAAAGGGTTTATTATTTCCGAATTTGCTTCAGTAGAATTGATGCACATTAAAAAAAATCAAGCTAATGACCGAACTCAAAGAAAAATTAATTTATGCTGAAAATATTGCTCTTGCTCTCTTTTCTGAAATTGAGAACAGACAGCTTATTGTTGCTGGAAAAGACGAAGACACTTTAAATGAGGAGATTTTTAAGGTAGCGAAAGAACTCTTCAACATCGAAAAACATTGGCATAAACGCATTATCCGAAGTGGAGAAAATACTTTACACCCCTATAAAATAAATCCACCCAATCGCGTTTTCAAGGAAGATGATATTCTATTTTTCGACTTTGGACCTATCATTGAAAAATGGGAAGCTGATTTAGGAAGAACTTATGTTATTGGATCAAATCCGTTGAAACTTAAGCTAAAAAATGACATTGAAAAAGCGTGGCAAGAAACAAAAATATGGGTCAATTCACATACTGAATTATCAGCTTCTAAGTTGTTTACATTTGCTACAAATAAGGCCAAAGAATATGGTTGGGAATTTGGAGGAGAACTTGCTGGTCATTTAATTGGAGAATTTCCGCATGAAAAACTGGAACCTGGCAATTATCGATTATATGTGCATCCAGAAAATGAAACAAATCTTTTTGCATTGGATGAAAATGGAAATGAAAGACATTGGATTTTAGAAATGCATTTCATTGATAAAGTGAATAAAATTGGTGGTTTTTATGAGCAGTTACTTTTGTAAGGATAAAACTTGACTAAATAAAATCTCCAACTACAAATTAAACTTTTTTAAAACGTACAAATTCTTATTAAAAACTATATTTTTTGTTGTCTTAATCGTATTCCAATTGGTTGAGCAAGAGAATCGTTTGTTATTGAAAATTACGTCCATGTCATAACCATCGATGCAATTTATCCAGCGATAAAGTATCTTATTTTTCTTTCTCACAACCTCCAATGTTGGCGGACGTTTTTCACGTAAATATTGATCAAAAATTTTGGTTAAATCCATTTTTAATTCACGAGACATAAAACTTTCAATTTCAGCAGAAGTAACCGTTTGATGATAAAATTCTTGATTCATTTTTCGCAAAGTCATTCGGAATAAAGTATCGTTATTTACTAGCGTTCGAATCGTATGTATGAGATTTGCACCCTTGTAGTACATATCACCACTACCCTCACTTTGAACAAGATAAGAACCGATTATTGGTTTGTCATTTAAAATATTTTGTCGCAAACCAATACAATATTTACTTGCTGCATCTTTTCCATACCAATAATCTATAAACAAAGATTCTGAATAATCGGTAAAGCCTTCATGCACCCACATATCCGCAACATCTTTCGTTGTGATATTATTTCCAAACCATTCATGGCCTGTTTCATGAACGATGATATAATCCCATTTTAAGCCCTCGCCTGTCCCACTTAAATCGGTTCCTTGATAGCCATTTTTAAAACCATTACCATACGCAACCGCACTTTGATGTTCCATTCCTAAATGTGGGGCTTCCACTAATTTATAACCATCTTCATAAAATGGATAAGGACCAAACCAATATTCAAAAGCTTTTATGGTTCTAGGAACATCTTGAAATTGCTTTTTCGCTTTATCTAAATTGCCTTTCAACACCCAATAATCGAGGTCTAATTTTCCCTTTTCTCCCATAAAATCTTCGTGAAAAGTGACATAATCACCAATGTAGGGAATCATACAATAATTGTTTATTGGATTCACAACTTTCCAAGAATAGGTACTTTGTGATTCATTTAGTTTCTCTACTCCTACCAAACGACCGTTGCTCACACATTTCAAATTACTCGGACACGTATAATGCATATCTACGCTGTCTGGCTCATCATATTGTGAGTCTTTGCAAGGGAACCAAACACTTGAACCTAATCCTTGACAAGCAACCGTAATCCAAGGCAATCCATTTGCATCTTTTTTCCAAATCATACCACCATCCCAAGGAGCTCTAACTGCTTTTCGGGGTTTTCCGTGATAATAAACAGTAAAACTTGCCGATGAATTTTCTTTTGTTTTTAAATTAGCCGTTTCAAAGAAATACGCATTTCCTTCTTTTCGAATAGCTGTATTTGGTAAAAGCTTCGCTTCAAAAATAATACTGTCCAAAATCAGGGGTTCTTGTAAATCAATTTGAATGATTTTTTTTCCTGCTTTTACATTTTTTAAAACGCTGTAAGTTACACTATTTGAACCCTTTATTGTTTGAGTTGCAGGTTGAAATTCAACGCTTAAATCATAATGTGTCAAATCCCACCAATTGCGAGATTCACCATAACCTCCACGCAAAGAATCAGCTTTTGAAAATTGAGAAAAGGAAATGTGAGTAAGTAATAAAAAGAAAACGAGTAAACGCATAACTGATGAATTTTAAACAAAAATAGAATTCCAAATCACAAAAATCGATTTTTATCTAAGCTAATTAACTCGCAAACATCTTTAAAAAATACTTTACGATTAGCAGCAATTCGGTCGTAGACAAAATCGCGGAAAAACCGAGGGAAAATATAAAGTATTTTTAGCAAGCCAAAAGGACTTTTCAAATAAGGAATCAACTTCATTGCAGCACGTGATTTATGATAGAGTTTTCCGTTTTCGAATAGATAAAGTGTATTTGAACTTACACTTTCAATTCCACGTTCAGCCAAAAAATGAATTGCAAAATCACCTTGTAAAGAACTAAAAAACAACTCATTAGAACGCTCGTTTTTAAGTATAAATCGAATTGTCCTACTACAAACTCCACATTCCCCATCGTAAAACAATATCGTTCGATTTTCCATTTGATTTCTAATTTTTGCTATAATCAACTAGTTTCAAGCTCGTAACATTCTTTTTAATGTGTCGTCGGTAAACCAACTCTGCTGCTGTATTTTGTGAAATCGCCCAAAGTAATTTGTTTTGTACTTTTTTGAAAAACTCAATGGTTTTTTCATTTTTCGGGTCATAATCGATGCTCGTGGTATAGATGTCTTTTATTTTTTGGTAAAAAAACTTTTCAGAAAGTCGAATTTCGCGAATGCGGTTTTGCAGCTCATTGAAATAATTCATCGACGTTCCAGTTTTAAAACGTTTATCGTTCAAAGCAAAACCTTTGATAATGTATTCTTTCAAACGTTGCGTTGCCCAAATTCGAAATTGCGTTCCTTGTTGCGATTTTACGCGGTAGCCGACAGAAATAATAACATCTAAATTATAATGTTCAACATCTCTTTCCACCTCACGATTTCCTTCTAATCGAACTAGTCGGAAATTCCGAAGAGTTGAATTTTCATCCAATTCACCTTCTTTGAAAACATTACCAATATGTTCGGCAATTGTACTTCTTCCTTTTCCGAATAATTGTGCCATTTGGTCTTGTGTCAACCAAACGGTTTCTTCTTCCTGCCTTACATCTACCTTGATGTTACCTTCTTGGTTTTGATAAATTAAAATGTCTGAATTCATTTTTAACCAATTTTAAAAATCTCTAATCAAACTATTGTTTTCCTTTTCTCTGCCAAGACATCAAGTATTTGTCATAAAATTGCCTTTTAAAATTCGGTATTCTCTTAAATATAGAACTTTTGAAGCTAAAAAATAACTAATAATTAGAAAAAAATGAAATTAAAACAATAAACTATAATTTGTTTTCAATACCGTATTAATATAATTATAAAAATGAACCTTCGCACTAATTAAAATTACAAAAAATAAGTAAGAATAAAAATAAATTAAGTTTATCTATTCAGCCATCTTCACAAATTTCTTACGCACTTCTACTCCATTTACGTTGGAGGTAAAAATATAATAACCATTCATCAATTGAGAAATGTCAATGTGAAATAAGAAATTGGCATCATTTCCTGAAAGTACTTTTTTACCACTTAAATCTAAAATTGACCATTCTGGTTCTATTGTAAAATTACCTGTGAATTCAACAGTTATTGACTCTTTAGATGGATTTGGATAGACCAACATTCCATTATCTTCAATTAATTCTTCAATTCCAGCTGTTGATGGAGCAGCACAAGTACACTTATTCTTAACAACATTCGTTTGAATTACTGCTGGTGCAGTGTAGGTTGCTTTTACCCAACATTTTTGACCATTTTGAGTTGCTGTGGTGTTTCTAATTCGAATCGTGTGCCAACCATCGTAAGTTGCTGTTTTATTGAAAACCAAATTTCCAGATCCAGAAATGGAATCAATTTGATTGCAGTCTTTGTCAACAAGAATTAAAGTGATCGAATTTACAGGTGTTGATGGATACAATTCTAATGCGATTTGAGTTCCAGATTTTGCAAAAACTCTTCCAACTGTTCTACAATCTCTACTGTTATTTGGTAAACGTCCTCCTTGCTCCAATGATTTGACATGACTGTCACCTAAATCATCTTCCATTTCCCATTCTTGAGTAACAGACTTTGCAGGACGTTCGTAATTCTGAACTATCCCTTGTGGTGCCCAAACGCAATATCCTCTTCTTCCTTGAGCAGCTGTTCCATTACATGGGGGAATGCTAATATTAACCTTTCCACCACCGTAAACAGTTCTTGTTGCAGTTCCATTTGCTCCTGAATAATCGGAAAGCACAGTTCCATCAGGCCAATTAGTTTGAACACCATATAAATCTTGCCAAGTTGTCCAATTATCTGTAATTCCAATCAAAGCCTTTCCTCCTCTTTCAATCACAAGTGCATCAGGTGCTTGCCAACGAACGAAATAAGCTCCTTCTTTGAATCGTAAATTTTGGTGGCACCAAATTAAATTTTCGATATCGCTTCTTGCTGGTAGCGTTGAGTCAACGTTTGGTCGGTGATTAAAACGATTTCCATTGTATCCAATATTAAACAAATCCTCAAAAAACACTTGAGGTGCACCATCAACAGAAAGCGCAATTGCGTGTGCTGCACTATTTCTACCGTCATTTGGTTCAATTTGCGTTCCTAATTGAGAACCCGAATTCCAACCATTATAATTACCTGAAGAGGTTAAAATTGGACGGAAAGTATCATGATTATTTACGAAAGGAACTGTTCTGTTTCTGTTTGACTGTTGAGCGGAAGGAATTGACCCTAAATCAAAGTTTCCATTTCCGTTAACCATATTTTGGATTGCTCCTCTAATTGCAAAATCAAATGTTCCCGAACGGTCTTGAACTGAACTCACCCATGAATCTAATTCTGAGGCTCCTCCAACCCATTCTCCAACTGAAAAGAAACTTTCTCCTCCACTTGCCCAACCTGCATTGTTTTGCATATTCCACAAAATATCTTCCATAGCGTAAGAAGGAAAATGCTTCACAGCATCAATTCTAATTCCATCCCAACCAACTTGCTTTTTGTACCAAATCATCCAATTACGCATACCACTTCGCATGTAATCTGAGGATTGAGCTGGATTATAAGTTGCATTTGAACTTAAACCAAATGCATTACTTTCATAGGAAACATCTGGGCCCCAGTAAGGTGAATTAATTTGATTTGAGCAACAAACATTGTTATTATTTGGGTAGAAATTTTGCCAATTTTTTGGAAAACGTCCTTTACGTGAAAGATAATTTGAACTCGTTTCATTAGTTGCTGGACTTCCATAAGAAACATATCTAAAGTTTTTAAATTTTGATGTTGAACCATCATCCATCGCAGCGGGATCGGCACCTCCAGCACCAGTTGCACTACCAGCATTTGTTACGTGATTGAGTACAATATCTTGTATTACGTCAATTCCATTGGCTTTCATTACGGCAACCATGCGCAACAATTCATCTTTGTCACCAACACGCGTTTTTAAAGAATTTTTTTGCCATTTATCTCCTAAATCATAATGATCAAAAGGAGAATATCCAACACTGTTTGTTCCAGCATTTTTAATGGTTGGTGGAATCCAAACAGCGTCAACTCCCATATCCTTTAGTCTAGGCGCAAGTTCTGCAAGATAATTCGCCCATCCATTTGGATAATTAGAATTCCAATAATCCCACCAAAATCCTTGAAGGACAACTTGACGATTCGTTGGATTTACTTGTGCATTTGAGTTTTGCAAAAAAGCAATTAGAACAAATACAATTAGCAAAATTCTTTTCATTTCTTAAAATTTAAACGGTTTGTGTTGTCAAATTAATTGTTCTTTCCTCTGTCGCATTCAATGTGATTCTATCTGTTAAAACATTCATTTCCAAGGATAAATCACCCAAATTTTTAATTTTTATTTCTGATTGAGAAACAGCTATTGTGATTGGATTGTTCTTATAAAGTATTTGAAATTTATAAGATTTCCATGCTTCTGGAATTTTTGGGTCAATGCTTAATCCGTTTTCATAGATTCTAACACCAGCCATTCCTTCAACAACACTCATCCACGTACCTGCCATCGAAGTAATATGCAACCCTTCATCCGCTTCGTGATTGTAATCGTCCAAATCTAAACGAGAAGTTCGTAAATACAACTCGTACGCTTTATCCATATTACCAATCTTAGCTGCTAGGATTACGTGAACACAAGGTGATAAGGAAGATTCATGAACTGTTTTTGGTTCATAAAACTCAAAATTTTCACGCAAAGTCTCCACGTCAAAATGATCTTCAAATAAATACAACCCCTGCAAAACGTCTGCTTGCTTAATAAAAATAGAACGTAAAATTCTATCCCAAGACCAATGTTGATTGATCGGGCGTTGATTTTCAGGAATATCGTTTGCTGATAATTGCTCTTTATCCATAAATCCGTCTTGTTGAAGGTAAACTTTAGTTCCTTCAAGGGTAGGGAAATAAACATTATCAATAATATGTCGCCATTTATCTTCTTCACCAGTAGTTAAAACTGATTGCGATTCGTTTCGAACTTGAGTATCAACTTCTAAGGCATATTGAATACACCATTTTGCCAAGTAATTTGTATACCAGTTATTGTTAACGTTGTTTTCATATTCATTTGGACCGGTAACACCAAGCATTACATACGCTTTCTTACTTTCCGACCAATTAAAACGTTGCGCCCAAAAACGAGCGATTCCAACTAAAACAGGACGACCATATTGGGTTAAATATGAAACATCACCCGTGTGGCGAACGTAATTGTAAATTCCAAAAGCAATAGCACCATTTCGATGGATTTCTTCAAAGGTAATTTCCCATTCGTTGTGGCATTCTTCACCGTTCATTGTAACCATTGGATACAAGGCGGCTCCGTCTGTAAAACCTAATTTAACCGCATTTTCAATCGCTTTTTCTAAGTGATTATACCTATAAATCAATAATTGTTTTGAAATCTCAGGTGATGAAGTTTTTAGATAAAATGGCAAGCAATAAGCTTCTGTATCCCAATAAGTTGCGCCACCATATTTTTCTCCAGTAAATCCTTTCGGACCAATGTTTAATTTTGCGTTTTTTCCCGTGTAAGTCTGATACAGCTGGAAAATATTAAAACGGATTCCTTGCTGTGCGGCAGTGTCTCCTTCAATTTGAATATCAGCGTTTTTCCAAATGTCTGACCAAGCAGATTCGTGTTCAGCTAAAAGCACATCAAAACCAGCGATATATGCATCTCTAACTTGATTTATTGCTCTTGCAATTATTGAAAATTCAGAATGACTTAAGGTTGAAACAATGGAAACGTATTTTTTAAGTGTAAACTTCACACCTTTTTCAAGATAGTATTCAAAGTTATTTTCAACATAAAACTCATGTTGCGCTATATTTGGATGAATTTCTAACAATTCTTTTTCACGCCAGAAAGAATAGCGCATTGCTGTGGCTACTGCAAAATTCGTTTTCTTCGTTTTAGCACATACAACCCCTTTTTTATTATCTACTTTTCGACTATCCTCTTCCCAGAAAAACTCGTTGTAATTGGAATCGTGATTAGTAACTTTTCCATCTAAATAAGGAGTGAATTTGATATTTCCACTAAAGTTTAAAGGTGTTACAGAGTATGAAATTGCAGCAACTTCTTCTCTGTGCATCGAACAAAAACGTAGCGAACTAACCTCAATCTCTTTTCCATTTGGAAATTTTGCTTTGAATTTTCTCGTCAACGTACCTTTGAACATATCCAATTCACGGTAAAAAGAACTCACTTCACACGTATTTAAATCTAGCGCAATTCCATCAATTTCAATATTGATTCCAATCCAATTACAAGAATTTAAAACTTTTGCAAAATATTCTGGGTAACCATTTTTCCACCAACCAACTCGCGTTTTATCAGGATAATAAACTCCTCCCACGTAACTTCCTTGTAAGGAATCGCCCGTGTATTTCTCTTCAAAATTTGCACGTTGACCAAACGAACCATTTCCAATACTGAAAATACTTTCAGCTTGTTTTTGTTTCGTTGGATCGAACGATTTCTCAATTATTTTCCAATTATCAATTTCAAATAAATTACGCATAGTCTTCTAATCTGAATTCAGTTAAATTGTTATAATATTTTGTTGCTATTTCTTTTACCTCCGGATTTCCAACTCCAATGTCTAAAAATCCTCCCGCTTTTGCTGCTTGAATTCCACTTGCTGCATCTTCAAATACAATACATTCTTCAGGTGATAATCCGAGCGCTTTTGCTCCGTTTAAAAATACTTCAGGATGTGGTTTTGGATCACTAACTCCATTTCCATCTACTACAACGTCAAAGAAATCGGCAATACCTAAAAGTCCAAGAATGAAATTTGCATTTTTGCTAGAAGAACCAACACCTAATTTTATTCCTTGTGCTTTGGCATTAACCAATAAATCCATCACTCCAGGTAATAAATCCGATTGATTCAACTCTTGAATAGACTCAAGGTAAAAATCATTTTTACTTTTTAATAGTGCATCAAATTCTGATTCTGAAATGAAAACACTCCCCATTTTAAGAATCATTTTCAAAGAATCTATGCGACTAATTCCTTTTAATTGCTCGTTTTCACGCTCCGTAAATGGCACGCCTAATTCGTCAGCTGTTCGTTTCCAAGCTACGAAATGATTGTGTTCTGTGGTTACGAGCACCCCATCTAAATCAAATAATAATCCTTTAATTTTCATTTTTAATAGTAAAATTCAATATTCCTGCTAAAATCATTAATCCACCGCCAAGCATAAGTGCGTATGCTGCATTTCCACCAAAAAGATGTTTAACAATTGGTCCAGAAAACAGGGCACTTACGATTTGAGGTAAGGTGATAAAGAAATTGAAGATGCCCATAAAAACACCCATTTTGTCCGCTGGAATCACACCTGACAACATTGAATATGGCATTGCAAGAATACTAGCCCAAGCAACTCCAATAAATATCATTGGTAAAATCATTGCATTTTTATCAGGCATAAAATACATCAAAATCAATCCAAATCCTCCCATTACAAGTGAAACCATGTGAGTTCGAGATTTGCCAATTTTAGCTGCTATCATTGGAATTAGAAGTGCGAAAATTGCCGAAACACCATTATATATTCCGAATAAAATTCCTACCCAATCTCCTAAATTTTCACTTAAAGCTAATTGTCCAAGTGCAATTTTATCTGTTGGATTTTCTTTTAAAATTTCTTTCAATGAATCGATAGAAGGTAGATCATACGTATGTTCTCTTAAAGCTGTGGTAGTGTAAACCCACATACAAAATAGTCCAAACCAAGAGAAAAACTGAATCAATCCTAACTTCCACATAGTAATTGGAATGGTGAATTTTTCCTTTGGTTTTTCAGCCTCGACAATTCCCATATCAATACGTTCTTGTGGCGAGTATTCTTTTGTTTTAAAAATAGTCCAAAGAATTGCTCCCATAAATACTACTGCACCGAAATAGAAAGAATACACAACATTCGGTTGCACTTTCACATTTGTCAAATTATTTGGAACGCCAAACCAATTGGTTAAAATCCATGGTAAAAACGAACCAACAACAGCTCCTACTCCAATTAATGCGGTTTGAATTGAAAATCCTTTCGTACTTTGACTTTCAGGCAAATTATCTGCAACCAAAGCGCGAAAAGGTTCCATTGAAATATTAAAAGATGTATCCATCATCATTAAGAATCCAGCTCCTACTAATAAAGCAGGAAAAACGCTAGTAAACTTATCTGCATTTGGTAATAACACGAGTGCAATACAAGCTAAAATGGCTCCACCCAAAAAGTAAGGTCTTCTTCTCCCCAATGTTTTTAACCAAGTACGATCGCTCCAATAACCAATTAAAGGTTGAACAATCATACCAGTTAGTGGGGCTACGAGCCAGAACCAAGAAAGACTTTCAACATCAGCTCCGAAATCAGTTAATATTCGACTTGCGTTACCATTTTGAAGTGCAAATCCCATTTGAATTCCCAAAAATCCAAAACTCATGTTCCAGATTTGCCAAAAAGATAAATTAGGTTTTGTTTTATGCATGTTTTATATAGTTTAGGATGTTAGAGGACTTTAGGATATTAGGATGAATGAGAGAATGAAGAATGTTGCAATTTGCAATGAGTAATCTGCAATTTGCAATACTTAATCCGCAATCCGCCAATCCTTATTTATAATAAACTCGATATCCCCAAGCTTCTAATTCAGTTTCTACTTCTGCTTTCATTTTAGCTTTTTTTCCAGAAAACAATTCTTTATATTTTCCAGCAAGTAAAGCGTTATTCAATTTTACTTTTTGGTCATTTCCAGTCATGTTTATCATTACTAAAACTTTGTTACCGTCTTTTTCTCTTGTAAAAACTAAAACATTTTTTTCATCTGCAGCAGAAATAAACTTTACTTCTCCCCCATTGTCTCCATTCCATAATGCTTTATTTGAACGATTCAATTGCAATAGTTTTGTGTAAAAAGGAACTAAATCCATTTTTATCCAATCGATTGAATCTTTTTCGAAGAATTTTAGTCTTCTGTCTAATGAAGTTTCTTGACCGTTGTATACTAAAGGCATTCCCTCAAACGTTGCTGCAAAAACAGCAAAAGCGAATCGAGATTCCCCCATTCGCTCCATTTCAGTGCCATTCCAAGAATTTTCATCGTGATTTGATGTAAAATTCATTCTATAAGCCGACTTCGGATGTTTGTTGTCTTTTGCATAATTGTAAAAGGCAGTAACATCCTTTTTTCCTTTAGCAACATCGTTCATAATATGGTGTAAATTCCAACCATACGTCATATCAAATGCTTTGTGCATCACTACTTCTTCAGCTTCAGCAAGCATAAATACTTTTTTAGTCGCATCTAATTCTTTGCGTGCATCTATCCAAAAATCAATCGGAACCCAGCTTGCTACGTCGCAACGAAATCCATCGATATTTGTTTCTGTCAACCAATATTTCATGGATGCAATCATTTCTTTGCGCATTTCTTTATTGTCGTAATTTAAATCAGCAACATCCCACCAATCTGTTCCGATAGTTGGTTGAAGATTACCTAGTGAATCTAAGGTGTACCAATCTTTGTGACCTTGTTTAACCCAAACATTATCCGGAGATGAATGATTTGCAACCCAATCAATGATTATTTTCATTCCTTGAGCTTGAGCTGATTTCACTAGTTGTTTGAAATCTTCTAAAGTCCCGAACTCAGGATTTACAGCTTTATAGTCACTAATTGCATAGTAACTTCCTAAACCTCCTTTACGATTTTCAACCCCAATTGGATGAATTGGCATTAACCATAAAATATCAACCCCCATTTTTTTCAATCTTGGCAAGTGTGTTTCAAATGCTTTGAAAGTACCTTCAGGTGTAAATTGTCGGATGTTTACTTCATAAATTGTGGCATTTTTCGCCCAATCTGGAGTAACATATTGAGCAACGTTCTTGAAATTCATTAGAATTAGAAAAACAAATAAAAGCAAGTTTTTATTCTTCATATTATGCTATTTCTGTGTTTAAAATATATTTAAGATGGTAAGCAACAAGTGCTTCCGCAGGTCTTCTAATCAATGAACCGATTGTTACATTATAAACTGCCGCTGCTTCTCTTAATTCTTGTTCAAAAATTTGAGAAATGGAGCCTACAAAATTCACTTCTAACTCTTGGTAGTTTTTGTAACAAGTCACATGTACATCGATAAAACGCTTAAATCCTTCGCGCACCATATCCTTGAAATAAGGATTGTCTTTGTGTTTTGCGATGAACGGCATAAATGAGGCAATAAACACATTTGCATTTGGCTTCATATAAACATTTTCCACCAAATCATCCTTTGAAAAATTGTATTCAGCAATAAAATCTTGTTCGATTTCTTTTGGTAAACGGTGATATAAAAAATTAGCAATCAATTGTTTCCCGAAAAAACTTCCACTTCCCTCATCTCCAAGTATATATCCAAGAGCAGGAACAACTTCTGAAACGTTTTCTCCATCGAAATAACAAGAATTTGAACCAGTACCAATTATACAAGAGATTTGAGGTTTACCACTATACGTTGCATAAGCACATGCTAACAAATCGTGATCTACTAAAATTTTAGCATTAACGAACACTTTTTGCAAGCCTGCTTCGACGGTTGCATTTAATTCATCGCTTGAGCATCCTGCCCCATAGAAGTAAACTCCCTTAATATCAGATGCAATGGCTGCAATCTTTTCAACTTTTTTTAATTCTGTTTCAATTAATTCCGAAGAATGAAAATATGGGTTAAAGCCCATCGTCGAACAAAAACTTTGGTTATTTTTGCCATCGACTAACATCCAGTCGCATTTAGTTGATCCACTTTCTGCTATGAAATACATAAATTTAATATTGATTTAATGGTCTGTGTGTCATTTTTACACTTTCAAATATAAGGATTATCACAAAAGAAGTATAAATTATGCAAAAAAAAATTGTTTCTGAGTTAAATCCAAACGTATCAGTTGACTGCGTCATATTCGGTTTTGATCTAGAAAAGCTTAATGTTTTGGTTATCGACAGAGGTGAAAATAAAGTAGCAGAAAATGTTCGATTAGCGCTTCCAGGTAACTTAATTTACAACAACGAGAACCTCGAACAAGCAGCTTACCGTGTGTTAGAAGAGTTAACAAGTTTGAAAGATATTTACCTTGAACAGATTGGTGCTTTTGGTGATCCAAACCGAATTTGCAAGGAAGCTGACCGAGCTTGGTTGCAATCAATTCGTGCTGAACCAGAAGCAAGAGTTATAACAGTTGCTTATTTTTCGTTGGTGAAAATGGAAGATTATATGCCACACGCTGCTTCTTTTGCCAAAAATGCCGCTTGGATTCCTGCAAATGAAATTACAGATTTAGCTTTTGACCATTACGATATTTTGCAAGCTGCACGCAACAAATTAAAAGAGAAAATTAAAATTCAACCTATTGGTTTTAATCTTTTACCAGAAAAATTCACCCTTAGTCAATTGCATAAATTGTACGAAAGCATTTTAGACAAAGAACTCGATAAGCGAAATTTCAGAAGGAAAGTTCAAAAATTGGACATCTTGACACAACTCAACGAAAAACAAGAAGGAGTTCCGCATAAACCGTCTGAACTATACAAATTCAACGAAGAAAAATACCAAGAATTAACTCACAATGGTTATGATAATTTTGGGTTCTAGATTGAATTTCGAATGTAGAATTTAGAATGTAGAATTGAACTTCCAAGTTGTTTCAAATAATTTAAAAAAAATACTCTAGTAAGATAAAGTTTTTGATTGTTGAATCCACTGAGTCAGATAATTCCTTATTGACAAAGCATTCCTCTCTGCCTTTGGAAAGACCATTTCATTAGAGGGGAACGCGAAAATACTACGCATTATCGCTAATTTACCAAACTCAAAAGTCACCTCGAACATGTTGAGTTATCCTTTGACTTGAGGAGGTAAATGGGAAATGCATTTACCTAAAAATAAATTCAAAATTCAACATTAATAATTCAAAATTATTAGAAAGCTTATCCTTTTGTTTCCATTTTTCCATCCGAATGTTTGGCAAAACGACCAAGGTTTCTGTCATGAACGTAGTCGTATTTAGGCCAAGGCCAACCACCAAATTGTGTTTTTTGATAATCTTCAAATGCTTGGTAGATTTCTTGCTTCGTATTCATAACAAAAGGTCCGTGTTGAACAACAGGTTCATTGATTGGTCTGCCTTGTAAAACTAAAATTTTAGAGACTTCGCCTTTATTTTTAATTTTCAAAGAGGCAGTTTCTTCTACTTCGACTGCATGATAATGAGGAATTTTTGTTCCATCAATTTCCAAATCGTTTCCTTCATAATAAAAAACAGTTCTATTAATTCCTTCTAATGTCGCAGGTAAAATCCATTCTGCATTAGGCTCCAACTGGACATTATAGATTGCTACTGCATTATTCGCATCAGCTGCCCAAGAATTTGGTGGTGGAGTTGAAGAAGCGTGTGTTCCTAGTTTACCAACGAGTACTTCAACATTTATTTCGTTGCCATTTGCATCTTTATCTGTGTATTTCGGAACTTCTTCGGCCCAAATCATTTTAAAATGTGGTTCAACCATTTTACTTTTCTTTGGAAGATTCAACCAAATCTGAAATAATTCCATAGGATTTTCTTCCTCTTCTTTTAAAAGCGGGAACATTTCAGAATGTTGAACTCCTTTTCCTGCTGTCATCCATTGCACATCGCCATTTCCATATCTCCCAGCAGCTCCAGTAGAATCAGCATGGTCAACTAAACCTGTTCTTACAACAGTTATCGTTTCAAATCCTCTGTGCGGATGCCCGGGAAAACCTGGAACAGTCATACCATGATACATTCTGAAACCATCTTTTACGATAAAATCTTGCCCCATGTGACGACCATTTAAGTAGACTTTAGCTGGTCCCATTTCACTATTTCCTCTCGGAAAATAATCTTCATGGTGCACACAAAACAAAAACGGATCAGATGTTTCCCATTGAAAGCCCAAAGCTCTTATTTTTTTAATCGATTTTATTTCTTCCATACTTTTTTCTGAATTTTTTCCCCAACCAAATAATGGTAAAACTGCTAAAGATGAAATCCCTAAGGTTAACTTACCCAAAAAACTTCTGCGTTCTAATTCTTTTCCCATGGAGTTTAATTTTGTTCAAATGTAACACAATGAAAAATAAAATGTTCTTGACTTGGGTTAAGTTTTTTTTGGAGTAATAGAATTAATCCATTCGCAATAAAACGCCTTCTTTCAAGGAGCAAGGTGAAATTACGATGCGATTTGCTTTAATTTTTTTGATAACCCATCGCGTCTTAATAGCAGCAATAGGAGCCATTTTTTTACGGATTGGTATAATGAAATCGTTCAAATCTCTTTCAGATTGTGAAGTTGATATTATCCAATCTAAAATTGATTCAAATTCTTTAAAATCAAGTTCTTGTGTTTCATATCCTTTAGGATAAGGCGTTTGATGAACCAATTCGTAAAAGGTTTCAAAACTACCCGAAGCACCAACTAAGGTTTGACAATTGAAGCGATTAAAAAAATCGTGGTCTTGAGCTTCCAAGTAATTTTCTACGTTTAAAATATCCTCCGATGTCATTGGATTGGAAAATGAAAAAAGCTGAAAAATTCGCGAAACTCCAATATTTAACGAAATTAAATCTTTGATTCCATTGGCATTCGCAGCAATAAATTCAGTACTTCCTCCTCCAATATCCATTATTAAACTCGGAGATTCAAAATTGTAAGTGTAGGCAATTCCTTGGTAAATCAAATTCGCTTCTTGAATTCCATTGATAACATCAATTTCAATTCCGGTTGCATCTTTGACGGATTTTAAAAATGTTTGCTTATTGCTTGCATCACGAATTGCAGAAGTACCAATCGCCTCAATTTTAGTGACTTGAAATTCGTTACAACGACTTTTGTATCGTTCTAAACAAGCAATTGCCCGTTGAATAGCATCCTCTGAAAGTAATTTATCATTGATTCCTCCCATTCCTATTGCAACACCTTCTTTCTCAGCGTGTAACAATTGAATTGAATTGTTTTTCACATCAGCTATCGCCAAGTTAAAGGTGTTCGTTCCTAAATCAATGACTGCTTTTCGCATTTATTTGGATTTTAAACCTTGAATAATATTCTTTAGTTTGGCACGATGTCCGAATTGTAAAATTCCATTTTTATAAATTTTTCCTGCAAACCAAAGCAAAACAATTGTAGAAACGACCAAAATCAATAACGAGAGGATCACTAAATAATAACTTCCAATCGGTAAACCTTGCGCTAATTTAACCATCATCACCACTGGCGCAGTAAAGGGAATTAAACTCGCATATTTTACTATCGTCGCATCTGGTATCACAACCGCAAAAAAGCCTAAATAAACCGATAATCCTAGAATAATTACAATTGGTAATACAAACTGTTGTCCATCGCTTTCCGTTCCAGCAATAGAGCCAATTGTACTGAAAAATGCACCGTAAAAATAATAAGCAGCGATAAAAAAGAACAAGAAATGAACGAACATAAAACCAAAGTTGATACGTTCATAAATTAAATCCACAAACTGATTGTAACGTTCTGCAGAATTGGTTTCCATTAACTGTTGTTGAACCTCAGTACTTACTTGAATTCCTTCCCAATTAGATGGATCAAACATATCTGGGAAAATGTATTGACGGAAAACAATTAAACCAATTGCTATGAAAAAAGTCCACACAAAAATCTGAATCAAAGCTGCGAGACCAATTCCTGTAATTTTCCCCAACATTAATTGATACGGTTTTACAGAGGCCAAAATCACCTCGACAATTCGGTTACTTTTTTCTTTGGTTGTGCTTCTTAGAATAGTCATTCCAAAAAGTAAAACAAAAAGCACAATTAGAAAACCAAAAACCAAACCTACATAACCCTCGAGGTCTGAAGCTTCATTTTTCGGGTCGTAAACATTGCGAAAATCGACATTTAAAGGCTGCTTAATTTGTCGAAACTGATCTACAGAAAGATTGGTAAAGTTTTCAATCATCACTTCCTCTACCCTTCTTTCTAACTGAAATTTGAGTTGCATTTTAACATCCGCTGAAGGATTTTCACGGTAAAAAACAAATGATTTTTTATTCATCAAGACTTTTTCATTCACTTCAATCAAAGCGTCGAAGTTTTGATAGGCCTTTCCATCTCTAAATTCTTCAATTTCAAGGTAATCACCAATAAAATAGTAATTTACACTTTTTCCTTCCGAAGAAACGATTTTATTATCCATCAAACCAGCTGGGTCGGCAATTAAAACCTTCAGTGATTTCTTTCCTTCATCACCAGATTTAAATAAAAAAAATAGAAAAAGTAAAAAGCACAAAGGTCCAAGAACCATCATCCACAAGAAAGTGCCATTCGAAAAACGTTCCTTTAATTCACGAATCGCAATTAGCCAACTATTACGCATGTTCGACCTCCTTTCCACTGATTAAATTCATAAAAACTTCTTGCATTGTTGGAATTCGTTCTTCGACTGCTTCAATTTTTATTTGTCCCATCAAGGCATTTAATAAATCATTAATTTGGTTATTTCCGCGCATTTTTACGACTGTTAAAAAACGATTATCGCCCAATTCTTTTTTGTCAATTAATTCAAAATCAGTCCAAAGCGCGTTAGCAAAAGCAATCATATTTCCGCTAAAACGAATTGAAAACTCGCCACTTTTTTGAGCAGCTCTTAAATTCCAAACACTGTCTTCAGCTAATTTCTTTGAATGATGAATTAGTGCAGCGCGGTCGCAAATTTCTTCTACACTTCGCATATTATGTGTTGATAGAATGATTGTCTTTCCTTGTGATTTCAAGGATTTCAATTCATTCAAAATCAATTCTACATTCAAAGGATCGAAACCACTTAAAGGTTCGTCAAGTATCAATAAATCAGGCTCGTGAACTAGCGCTGCGATGAATTGAACTTTTTGCGCCATTCCTTTGGATAATTCCTCAATTCGCTTTTTTGACCAATCTTTGATGTCAAATTTTTCTAGCCAAAAATTAGCACTTTTTACCGCGTTTTCTTTTGACATTCCACGTAATTGTGCCAAAAAAACTAACTGTTCCAGAACGCCCATGGATTTATATAAACCACGTTCCTCAGGTAAGTAGCCAATTAAACGCAAATGTTCATTGCTCATCAATTTACCATCAAAGCGTAAAGTTCCTTTGTCAGCTTCAATTATTTGGTTAATAATTCGAATAAGCGTTGTCTTTCCCGCTCCATTTGGTCCTAATAAACCATAAATTTCACCTTTCTGAACATGAAGTGAAACAGCATCTAAAGCCAATTTTCGATTAAATGACTTTGAAACATCCGTGATTGTTAACATTCTGTAAAGCTATGAAAAATTGAACTATGTAAGAATTGAAAATGAAAAAATGAAAAAGTAAAAGCTAAAATTTAATTCTTAATTCTTTTATCCTTATTTATGATTTTCCGCCCTATCTAATCCTTATATTTGCGCGATGCAACGAGTAAAGGACATAATGGCACCGATAGAAATGGAACTCACTCAATTTGAGGAACATTTCAAAAATACGATGCGTTCGGAAGTTCCGCTACTCGATAAGGTCACCCAATACATTGTCAAAAGAAAAGGAAAACAAATGCGTCCGATGTTTGTGTTTCTAACGGCTAAAATGCTCGGAGAAAGCAATGTGACCACCTTCGATGCTGCCTCTTTAGTGGAATTATTACACACAGCAACGCTCGTTCATGATGATGTTGTAGATGATGCAAACGAACGTCGTGGCTTTTTTTCAGTCAATGCGCTTTGGAAAAATAAAATCGCTGTGCTTGTCGGAGACTACATGCTTTCGCGTATCCTTTTACTCTCTATAGAAAAAAATAACACAGAATTATTAGGTGTTGTGGCTAGAGCTGTTCGTGAAATGAGTGAAGGAGAATTGCTGCAAATTGAAAAAGCACGTCATTTGGATATCACGGAAGAAGTTTATTTTGAAGTAATTCGAAAAAAAACAGCTTCTTTAATCGCTACTTGTTGTGAAGCAGGTGCAATCAGTGTTGGCGCAATGGAACAACGAGAAAACATGCGTAAATTTGGAGAATTAGTTGGTTTAGCCTTCCAAATAAAAGACGATATTTTCGACTTTGGAAGTCCTGGGAATATTGGTAAACCAACAGGAAATGACATCCGCGAACAAAAAATGACCTTGCCTATTATTTACACCATCAATCATGGTTCAAAAGAAGCGCGTTCGGAATTGGTTGACATTGTAAAAAACCACAACGAAGAATCAAAATGTATACAAAAAGCGATTAAATTAGTAATTAATAACGGCGGTATTGAATATGCACATCAACGAATGACTGAACTTGCAAATGAAGCATTGGCAATCCTTCAACCACTCCCTGAAAGCGTTGCAAAACGTTCTTTAATTGGATTAGTTCATTACACTATAAATAGAGATAAATAAATATGAAACTTGTACTTTATACCTTTTTATTACTTTTCATTGCTGTTTCTTGCACAGATAAAAAAGAAGAGGAAACAATTAAAAAACCAAAAACTGAAAAACTTACAGAAATTAAAAACGGACGTTTTACTGAATGGTATCCTGGTAAAAAACAAATCAAGTTTCAAGGAATGTTGACTAAAAAAGGTAATAGAAACGGCAAATGGACTTTTTATTCTGAAACAGGAAATGAACTTTCTATGACGGTTTATGAAAATGGCAAAAGAGAAGGTTTTACGATTGTAAAATACCCGAACGGCGCAATTCACTATACCGGAGAATACAAAAATGATAAAACGGTGGGTGTTTGGAAAACATACGACGAAAAAGGTAAATTAGTCACTGAAAAAGATTTTGGCTATCCTGAAGAATGAGTAAAATTCCAAGTCATACGATTGATGAAATTATCCAAACCGCTCGCATAGAGGAGGTTATTGGAGAATTTGTAAGTCTTAAACGAGCAGGTTCAAATCTGAAAGGCTTAAGTCCTTTTACGGATGAAAAAACACCTTCATTTGTTGTTTCGCCTGCTAAGCAAATTTTCAAGTGTTTCTCTACAGGAAAAGGTGGTTCAGTAGTGACTTTTTTGATGGAAAAAGAACATTTTTCCTACCCAGAAGCCTTGCGTTGGCTAGCTGACAAATACAACGTTCAAATTCCTGAAGAAACTGCGCCAACTGCTGCTGAATTGGCCGTAAAATCTGAACGCGATTCGTTGTATATCATTAATGAATTTGCTAAAAATCATTTTATGCAGAATTTGCACGAAAGCGAAGAGGGCAAAGCAATTGGAATCACTTATTTTGAAGAGAGAGGTTTCAGAAAAGATATAATCGAACGTTTTCAGTTAGGGTATAGCATTAATGTTAGTGACGATTTTACGAAAGCTGCAATTGCAAAAGGATACAAATTAGAGTATTTACAAAACGTTGGTTTAGTAAAAACAAAAGACGAGCGCAACTTCGACTTTTTCCGCGGAAGAGTAATGTTTCCAATTCATAGTATTTCAGGAAGAGTTTTAGGTTTTGGAGGTCGAACGCTTTTCACTGATAAGAAAATTGCAAAATATTTCAACTCGCCAGAAAGTATCATTTACAACAAAAGTGAAATTCTTTACGGTTTGTTTTTTGCCAAAGGCGACATCGTTAAATATGACGAATGTTTGCTTTGTGAAGGTTATACAGATGTAATTTCCATGCACCAATCGGGGATTCAAAATGTGGTTTCCTCTTCAGGGACTTCATTAACGAAGGAGCAAATAAAATTGGTGAAACGCTACACGCAAAATTTAACGATTTTGTATGATGGTGATGCAGCGGGAATTAAAGCTAGTTTTAGGGGAATTGATTTGATTTTGGAAGAAGGAATGAACGTAAAAGTTGTACTTTTTCCAGATGGAGAAGATCCTGATTCGTTCGCTAAAAAAACAAGCACAAGCGAATTAGAAACCTTTATAAAATCACACAAACAAGATTTCATAACCTTTAAAGCATCGATTTTACTGAAAGAAGGAGAATCAGATCCACTTAAAAAATCGGAATTGATTCGAGAAATCGTTCATTCTGTTTCGTTGATTCCTGACCAAATAACGCGTTCTGTTTACGTGCAAGAAATTGCAAAACAATTCGATATAAGCGAAACAATCATCAGTAATGAGTTGATGCGTTTGCGTAAAAATACGATTGCAAAACAAATTCAAGAACCTGAATTAAAAGAAGTTCCGTTACCTTTAAATAATGAGTCTTTTGATTCTAATAATAAAATTGAAACGGTTCAAATTGAAAAAGAAAAAAGTTTTCTATTCGAAAAAGAACTGATTCGTCTTTTGATGAAATATGGTATTCGAGAAGTCCATATTCCTAATGCTGTTGACAATGAAAAGAATAAAACCAGTGTCATTGAACTCATTCACGAAGAATTAAACAAAGATGAGTTGACATTCGATTTTCCTTTATTTGCTACAATTTACAGTAAATTTGTGGAAGGATTAAATGAAAATACGCTTTATTCCTCTTCGTTCTTTTTACGCCATGAAGACCAAGAAATTGTGAATTTCGTGAGCGATATCGAATCCAACGAACAAGAATTAAGTCATAATTGGGTCAACAAGCACAAAATTTTCACGCGTTTAGAAAGCGATGATTTATATACAACTGTCATTTTTTCAATTTACAACTTTAAGTATAATAAAGTGGATATGCATTTGAAAGAACTTAAAAGAAAACTAGCAACAGAAAAGCTTCAAGACGACGATTTGTTATTATTACTTTCCGAACAAATGGCTTATGAACGTGTGAAGAAAGTCTTCTCTGAAAAATTAGGTCGAATAATTTTAAGATAGTTATGTTTAGTGCAACCTTATTCAATATAGGACCATTTAATATTTGCTTTTGGAATCTTATATTCTTAGCAATCATATTTTTAATTGCTGCAATTCTGCGTCGACTAGTTCACAAATTGTTAAAAAATTATGCAAAATCAGCTAATATTAATCTTCAAGGTCGTCGCTTAACTTGGTTGAAATTAATCAGTCAAAGTGTGTATTTAGTGGCGATTTATGTTGGAGTTCTAAGCTTTAAATTCAACAATAAAGACATTACATTTAGTGATTTTCTCGACTTTAAATTAATTGACTTAAAATCATTTCATCTAGATTTTTACGACATTTTAGTAATCATTTCAGTATTCTATGGAGCACGAATCTTAGTGAACCTTGTACGCTTATATTTAGGACGTAAATTCAGAAATAGCGAAAGTCATGATTTAGCTACAGAATATGTCTACATGCAAGTTGCTCGTTATGTGATTTATGTTTTTTCAATATTATTCTGTTTTCAAGTTTTAGAAATTGATTTAACTTTACTTCTGACAGGTTCTGCAGCGTTATTGGTGGGAGTTGGACTTGGTTTACAAGATGTTTTCAAAGACATGTTTGCTGGCGTTGTACTTCTTTTTGAGAGTAATATTCGTGTTGGTGACATCGTTGAAATCAATTCTTCAGGTAAAACAGGAGGAAGTGATAGCATCATTGCTAAAATTGTGAAAATCAATGTACGCACAACCCAAATACAGACACGCGACGGAAATGTTTTAATTATTCCAAACACACGTTTAACGCAAGAGCAAGTTGAAAATTGGAGCCACGGTTCTGAATTATCGCGATTTATAATTGAAGTATCTGTTGACTACGGTTCTGATACTGAACTAGTTCAAAAACTTTTAAAACAAGCTGCTTTATCTCATCCGAAAGTAAAAACAAATCATCCTGTATTGGTTCGACTTGCTAATTTCGGTGATTCAGGACTTCAAATGGAACTCGTATTCTGGGCAGATCAAAGTTGGGATATTAACAACTACAAATCAGAAATACGATTGGAAATTGACCGATTATTTAGAGAAAATAAAATCGTAATTCCTTATCCGAAACGATCAGTTATTGTTCAAAATTAAAAAGAAGCGAATGAAGCTTCAGTTAAGTTGAATTACGAAATTTAATAGCATTTTGAAGATTATAAAATGATTAAATTCATTTACTTAAAAAATAAGACTCTTTATTTATAATTTCTGCATATTACTAATAATTAAACTTGTTTATTTGAATTTAATATACCGTTCTTTAAAAACCATTTAAAACCTACTACTCTTAAAGTCTTACAATATTTAAAGATAAACTACCCTATCAAAAAAGACGTAAAAAAAATGAAAGTCAAAGTTTTCCGATAAGACATTTTTATCAGCTATCAATTAGAATTCACTAATAGAAGTAAGATTTTGAGAATTCAATTTAACAAAAAAATCTATCCTCTTGATTTAAATATATATTAATCGTATTTTAGAATAATATTTAATCAATGGATTCACTAAAAGAAAATAATCAAAACACAAGCTCATTATTTCAAGAGCTTTCAATAATTATAGAAAAAAGTAAGCAACAAGTCCAACGTGCGGCTAACAGTACATTGTCACTTTTATTTTGGCACGTTGGAAAACGAATCAATGATGAAATACTTAACAACGAACGGCGCAATATGGTAAACAAATTGTAGCATCTGCCTCTGAACAATTAGAACTAAAATATGGCAGGAATTTCAACGAAAAAAATGTGCGTCGAATGATGCAATTTGCATAAGAGTTTACCGATATTGAAAATGTCGTTCCACTGGCACAACAATTATCTTGGTCACATTCCAAATTAAACAATGGTTTCAACCATTTTCCTATTTCTTATTTTATCCTTTGATTGAAACCAAAGAACGAATTGCAAGGAATAAAAGTATTGAAAAATAAGTTGTTTGAGGGTTTTAATCTAATTTTCGAATCACCATTTTTAACCCACTTCTCCCAAAATCTTACAAAATTTAAAAATTAAACGACAATACTTCCTTTGGATGTATTAACTTTGCCACCCGTAGTTACAAAATTTTTTATGTCCAATTCAACTAAGTATGTTTTTGTAACCGGGGGTGTAACATCTTCTCTGGGAAAAGGAATCATTTCAGCATCGTTAGCAACACTTCTTCAAGCAAGAGGTTATTCAACGACCATTCAAAAACTAGATCCGTATATCAATATCGATCCAGGAACTTTAAATCCATATGAACACGGTGAGTGTTTCGTAACAGACGATGGCGCTGAAACCGACTTGGATTTAGGACACTACGAACGCTTTTTAAATGTCCCAACTTCGCAAGCAAATAACGTTACGACTGGTAGAATTTATCAATCCGTTATTGAGAAAGAAAGACGCGGCGAATACCTAGGGAAAACCGTTCAAGTAATTCCTCATATCACCGATGAAATCAAAAACAGAATTCAATTAGTGGCTCAAAAAGGGCAATACGACATTGTGATTACTGAAATCGGTGGAACGGTAGGCGATATTGAATCTTTACCTTATGTGGAGGCAGTTCGTCAAATGTTGTGGGAATATGAAAATGATTGCATCGTAATTCACTTAACACTTGTACCCTACTTGGCTGCAGCTGGAGAATTAAAAACAAAACCAACGCAACATTCTGTTAAGCAAATGATGGAATTAGGAGTTCAACCTGATATTCTTTGTTGCAGAACGGAGCATGAATTGGATTTAAACTTACGTCGAAAAATTGCGAAATTCTGTAATGTTTCGATGAATGCAGTAATCGAATCGCGTGATGCTGAATCAATTTACGACGTTCCTTTATTGATGCAAGCTGAAGAATTAGACAAAGTAGTGCTTGAAAAATTAGGTTTACCAAAGAAATCTTCTCCTGATTTATCTCGTTGGAAATCATTCTTGGATCGATTAAAAAATCCAAAAAAGGAGGTTACAATTGGATTAATTGGAAAATATGTAGAACTAAAAGATTCCTATAAATCGATAAGCGAAGCCTTCATTCACGCAGGAGTAGCCAACGAAGCAAGAGTAAATGTTGAATGGATTCATTCAGAAAAATTATCTAAAGACAATATTGAAAGCGAGCTAGGGCATTTAGATGGAATTTTAGTCGCTCCGGGATTTGGCTCTCGTGGAATTTCTGGTAAAATTGAGGCAGTTCAATACGCCAGAGAAAATAAGATTCCATTCTTGGGAATTTGCCTGGGAATGCAATGTGCTGTAATTGAATTCGCCAGAAACGTGCTGAATATGGATGATGCACATACTACTGAGATTTCGGAAGAAACTAATTTCCCAGTCATTTCGATGATGGAAGAACAAAAAAGTATTTCCAATTATGGAGGTACAATGCGTTTGGGCGCATACAAATGTCAATTGAAACCAAAATCAAAAATCGCTCAAGCCTATAAAACAGAAAATATTTCAGAACGTCACCGTCACCGTTATGAATTTAACTCAGCTTACCTGGAAGAATTTGAGAAGGCTGGAATGATTGCAACAGGTAGAAATCCAGAAACAGGATTAGTTGAAGTGGTCGAAATTCCAACACATTCTTGGTTTGTTGGTGTTCAATTTCACCCTGAATACAAAAGTACAGTTGCCAACCCTCACCCTATATTCGTTGCATTTGTGGATGCAGCACTAACATTTAATTCTACAAAATAATGGATCGTAACACCCTCACCGGTTTGGTTTTAATCGGTTTAATTCTTACCGTTTTCTCTATTTTCAATCAGCCGTCCGATGAAGACATCAAGAAAAAAGCGAAAACAGAACAACTAAATGCAAAAGCAAAGGAGGCTTCTAAAAAGGAAACAGCGAAAGCAGGCGAAACTAAATCAGACGAAAAAGCGAAAAAACAAGTAAAAGAGTACTTGGACGAAAGCGTTAAAGGTGAAATCATCACTTTAGAAAACGATAAACTAATCATCGATTTCAATACAAAAGGTGGACTTGTTGCTGCTGTTTACTTGAAAAACTATAAATCTTACTTCGATTTCGCTAAGAAAAATGACAAACCTTTGTGTCTTTTCAAAAATGGTGATGCTGTCAATCAATTAGTTTTAACTTCTAAAAAAGGAAAAATTTACACCAGTAAATATTTATTTGACATTAAATCAAAATCAAAAAATGCAATCACTTTTGAACTAGAATTGGCAGATGGAAAAATCACCCAAAGTTATTACCTGAACAAAGGAAAATTTGATTTAGATTACGATATCGAATTAGATGGTTTTGAAAATGTTACAAGAAATAATATTCAATTCAACTGGCAAGCTGCATTTAGAAAATCAGAGCGTTTATTCAGCGAACAAAGAAGAGTTACAACTATTTGTTACGAACAAAAAAATGAAGGATTTTCTTATTTAAGCGAAACTTCTTCAGATTATTTAGAAAACGAAGACGATTTGAATTGGGTGGCTTACAAACAAAGCTATTTCTCTTCTTTCCTAAAACCAAAAGAAGGATTTTCGAAAGAAGGCTCTAAAATGATGGTGAAGGTTTACAAAGAAGGTGAAGCAAAAAATGGCACACACTTAAAAGACTTTAGCTCCACACTTTCATTGAATTTTAAAAACGATAAAGCAAGTTTCAATTGGTATTTTGGACCTAACGATTATGAATTGTTAAAATCGTACGATTCAAATTATGATGATATCTTAAACTTCGGTTGGGGATTATTTAGATGGATCAATTTATATGCGGTACAACCAATCTTTAATTTACTGGTAAGCAGTGGAATGGGAATTGGAATCGCAATTTTGGTATTGACAATCATCCTGAAGCTAATCTTGATGCCAGTACAATGGAAAATGTTTTTGTCTTCCGTTAAAATGCGCATCTTGAAACCAGAAGTCGACGAGTTAAATGCGAAATATCCTAAGCCAGAGGATGCGATGAAAAAACAAATGGAAATGATGACTTTATACCGAGAATCGGGTGCGAGTCCGCTTGCTGGTTGTGTTCCAATGTTGATTCAAATGCCAATTTTATTAGCTGTATTCCGCTTTTTCCCTGCTGCTTTCGAATTACGTCAACAACCTTTCTTATGGGCTGAAGATTTGTCTTCTTACGATTCAATTTGGGATTTTGGTGTGAACATTTGGCCGTATGGCGACCACGTGAGTTTGTTTACTTTATTGATGTCTGCAACAACGTTATTATACACTTGGATGAATAGTGGAAACATGCAACAACCACAACAACCAGGAATGCCGAACATGAAAGTAATCATGTATATTTTCCCAGTGATGATGATTTTCTTCTTCAATAATTATTCAGCAGGTTTGAGCTACTATTACTTTATTTCAACTTTGATTTCGATTTTAATCATGGTTATTATCAAACAGTTTTTTGCTGATGAAGATAAATTACGTGCGAAAATGGCAGAACGCAAAGCGCAAGCAGCTGCAAATCCAAAGGAGAAAAAGAAATCTCGTTTCCAAGAAAAATTAGAGGAAATGCAGAAAAAACAATTAGAAATGAAAAACAAAAAATAAGTAGTTATGAAGTTTTTTATAGATACAGCAAACTTGGCTGAAATTCGCGAAGCAAACGAATTAGGAATTTTAGACGGTGTTACTACCAATCCATCTTTGATGGCAAAAGAAGGAATCACAGGTGCGAACAATATTTTAAAACATTACGTTGATATTTGCAATATTGTTGATGGACCTGTAAGTGCAGAAGTTATTGCAACTGATTTAGAAGGAATGATCCGTGAAGGAGAGCAATTGGCGGAATTACATAAAAACATCGTTGTTAAGATTCCAATGATTCCAGAAGGAATTAAAGCAATTAAATACTTTGACCAAAAAGGAATCAAAACAAATTGTACTTTGATTTTCTCAGCTGGACAAGCACTTTTAGCAGCAAAAGCGGGTGCAACATACATTTCTCCATTTTTAGGAAGATTAGACGATGTTTCAACAGACGGTTTGGCTTTGATTGAGCAAATTCGTTTGATTTACGATAATTATGCTTTCGATACTCAAATTCTTGCTGCTTCTGTTCGTCATCCAATGCATATTATTCATTGCGCTGAAATCGGTTCAGACGTAATGACTGGTCCATTGAGTGCAATTAAAGCTTTGGCTAAACATCCATTGACAGATTTAGGTTTACAGCAGTTTTTAGCGGACCACGCGAAGGGTAATAAATAAGTATGTTATCGAAAGAAGCGCGAAAAGAACGCAACGAAAAGTTCTGGTCAGGTTTCAAAGAATACATGCGAGGAACACTTTCTTCGACTGGAAAAAGAGTCAATTGGCTGAACTATAAAACTGAAGTTCAAGATACTTACTTGCGTTTAATTTGCGACGGAAAATCAACGGCTATCTGTTACGACATTCAATTCAAAGATGCTGGTATCAAAGCGATTTTCTGGGAACAGCTTGGAGAACTAAAGAAAGTATTAGAAGCTTCGATGCAACAAGAAACTAGTTGGGAAGAAAACTTGACCACCAAAGAAGGACTTTCTATTGGCAGAATATCGTGGACCATTGAAAATCTCAACTTCTACAACGACGAAGATTGGGATAAAATCTATGCTTTTTACAAAGTTCGTTTGGTAGAATTTGATGAGTTCTACCAAGAATTTAAAGATATTTTGATTGCTTTAGTGGAATAAAAATTCCGTAAACAAAAATCACAACACTATTCTCAATAGAGGAACAGCTTTTAAAAATTTATACTTGAAAATATTAATTCTTCGAAGAAAATTTTTCATAATATTTAATTAAAGTGAAGTTTTGTGCGCCTAAAAATATAAACTGAATTCTTATCTTCCATTAAAATTGTTATGAATAAACGTTAAAATGTTCTATATGAATATTTGAGATGCTCTCAAAATTTCAATAAATGCATCAAATACAATTTACAAGAATAATTACTTACCAAAGATGTTTTTTTATCTAACAATTTTCTTATTAATTGGTACAAGATGGAAAATAGTTCTTGATACATTTTCACGATTGAAACACCTACTTTTTAAGATAAATTGATTTTTTTAAGTGTTGAAATGTATAAATTATCTAAGACATCAGATAAAACCAATTTAAATAGTGTACCTTTGCACAAATTCTAGGTCTTTCATTAAATTTATCATGTCAAACTTAGAATGGAATCTATTTTATGACATTTAAAGAACTAAATCTTTTAGAGCCGATTTTAAACGCTCTTGACACTCAAGGTTATACACAACCTACTCCAATCCAAGAACAAGCAATTCCAATTGTATTAGCAGGAAAAGACATCATGGGATGCGCTCAAACGGGAACTGGAAAAACAGCAGCTTTTGCAATTCCAATTTTACAACGTTTAGAAAACACAAAACCTACTAATGGTAGAAGACAAATCCGTGCTTTAATCGTTACTCCAACAAGAGAATTGGCAATTCAAATTCACGAAAGTTTTAAAGATTATGGACAAAATTTGAAACAACAAAGCGCTGTGATTTTTGGTGGAGTTAACCAACATTCGCAAGTAAATCGTTTGAAAGCTGGTGTTGATATTTTGATTGCTACCCCTGGGCGTTTGCTTGATTTGATTCAACAAGGATTTATCAATTTGAAAACGCTAGAGATTTTTGTCTTGGACGAAGCAGATCGTATGTTGGACATGGGATTCATTCATGATGTAAAGAAAATTATCAAAATAATTCCTGAAAAACGTCAAACTTTATTTTTCTCTGCAACGATGCCGAAAGAAATTACTTCATTGGCGAATTCAATTTTAACGAACCCAAGTCACGTAGAAGTGAGTCCTGTTTCTTCAACTGCAGAAACAATTCAACAAGAAATGTACTTTGTGGATACAGACCAAAAGAAGGATTTGATTTTACACGTTTTAGAAGAACAAAAAATCGAAACCGCTTTGGTGTTCACAAGAACAAAACATGGCGCAGATAAATTGGTTAAAATTCTTTTGAAAAACGACATCAAGGCTGAAGCAATTCATGGAAATAAATCACAAAACGCACGTCAAAATGCATTGAAAAACTTCAAAGATAGAACCTCTCGTGTATTGGTCGCAACGGACATTGCAGCTCGTGGAATTGATATCGATTCATTAGCTTACGTGATAAATTATGACATTCCAAATATTCCTGAAACGTATGTTCACCGAATTGGAAGAACAGGTCGTGCGGGTGCTTCTGGAAAATCTATTTCGTTTTGCAACACTGAAGAAAAAGCCTATTTAAAAGACATTCAAAAAGTGATTGGAATGACGGTTCCTGTGGTAAGCAATCATCCGTTTCCTTCAACAGGGAAAATTGATGTGGTTGAAAAACGTGTTTTTTCTAGACCAAAACCTACGTCGCAACAACGCAAAAGAAAAACTGTTTAGTTAAATTCTGATTTTTGTAAAGTTCTTATTTTTTTAAAATTCAGATGTGTAAATTTGAATAATTAATTGATAAATAGAAACTTTATAAACTATCAAAGAAAATTTTTAAAAGTAAGCCAAATTTTAATCTATGACTTTTGAATTAAAAATTGACGAAAAAGATTATCTTACTTACCAACTTTTTGTTGCCTCACAATCAAAATCCATAAAAAGAAAAAGAAATAGGAATAAAGTCATAATTCCTATTTTATACATTTTGATTGGAGTTTTTGGTTTGTATAATAATTTTTATTTAATGGGCATATTGTTTTGTGTTTTCGCTGTTCTTTGGTTTTTCCTATACCCACTTTGGGAGCGAAACAATTACATCAAACATTACAAGAATTTCATCCAAGAAAATTACAAGGATGCTTTCGGAAAAAGTGCATTTTTGGAAATTAGTGACAAAACAATTTTTATAAAAGATGAATTTAGTGAATCGAAAGTGAGTACAAGCAAAATCATAGAAATCTATGAAATTCCAACATCAATTTATATTCGAATGAAAACGGGCAAAACCTTCATCCTACCGAAAGATAAAATTGCTTCTATTGATGAACTAAAATTAGAATTAATAAATTTAGCTACTAATTTAAAAATTAGCTATGTTAGGGATGAAAAATGGACTTGGAAGTAACGCTAATTTCTGCAAAACTTACGTAACAAATTTTAAATTATACTTACAATTAAATATAATTCTATCTATACCAATTGATTTTATAAACAAATTGAAAAAATAAAAGAATGTATTAGTTACGTTTTGTAAAAATCTAGCAGATTTGATATTGAACTTTTTTAAAAAAGATAAAAGAACTTTATATTCATAACAATTAAGCTTCATTAATCAATCTTCTAATAAATACTAGGAAATTCCTTTGGATCAAGTTCGTTCATAATTGAATATGCTTTTTCGACGATATCATCGATACTTGGTTTTGAGAAATAATCTCCATCTGAACCATAAGCAGGGCGGTGATCCTTAGCACTCATCGTTTCAGGCGCAGCATCCAAGAAATAATATCCTTTTTGTTCCACCATTATTTTATCCAACATAAATGCAGTTGCTCCACTGCTAACGTCTTCATCAACAATCAATAATCGATTCGTTTTCTTCAAAGAATCCGCAATTATATGATTGATATCAAATGGCAACAATGTTTGAACGTCAATTAGTTCGACATCGATTCCTAATTCTAACAGTGTTTTTGCTGCTTGCTCGCACAAATTAAAGGTTGAACCATAAGAAACAATTGTCAAGTCGCTTCCTGATTTAACGATTTCTGGAACGCCTAATGCTTCTCTAAATTCACCAACATTGATTGGTAAACGCTCTTTTGTGCGGTAACCATTCAAAGGTTCAACTACTAAAGCTGGTTCGTCAGAAGCTAAAAGCGTATTGTAAAATCCAGCAGCTTTTGTCATATTTCTAGGTACACAAACGTGCATTCCACGAACGGAATTTACAATCATTCCCATCGGTGAACCACTATGCCAAATTCCTTCCAAACGGTGACCTCTCGTTGAAATAATTAACGGAGCTTTTTGTCCACCTTTAGTTCGGTATTGTAAAGTCGATAAATCATCCGACATAATTTGAATCGCGTACAACAAATAATCTAAATATTGAATTTCAGCAATTGGTCGCAACCCTCTCATTGCCATACCAATACCTTGACCAATAATGGTACATTCGCGAATTCCTGTGTCAAAAACACGAAAATCTCCAAATTGCTCTTGTAAACCTTCCAAAGATTGATTTACGCCACCAATTTTTCCTGCATCTTCCCCAAAAACGATAACTTCTGGATAATCTTCAAGGATTTTACGGTAATTTTCTCGCAAGATAATTCGTCCATCTTCCATTTTAACCTCGTTATCATAAACAGGAGCCACCGGTTTAATTTTTAGTGCTGACTGTTCCGATTGTGAATATAAATGTGAACTATAACGATCAAAATTTTCACCAATCAAACCTTTAACCCAATTGGAAAGTGCCGTTTTTGATGGAATTGATTCTTCTCGCACCATTCTCAATACTTTGCGCGCAATTGTCAAAATATCTTTACGAATTGGTTCAAATGCTTTTTCAAGTGCTTCTGCTTCTTTTTGAATAAAAACGCCATTTTCACTTTCTGCTGCAACAGCCTTAATCAAGGCTACCGCTTGAGCTAAATCTTGTTTTATTGAACCAGTAAATGCACTCCAAGCTTTATTTTTAGATTCACGAACAAAGGCTTTCGCATCTGCACCAATTTTATCTAATTCCTCAGCTGTAGCTAATCTTAATCCATCAGCATTGAAAGCTAAAATCCATTCTTTAAATTTATTGATACAGTCGAAATCGTGTTCCCATTGTAAACGTTCCTCTGATTTATAGCGTTCGTGAGATCCAGATGTAGAATGTCCTTGCGGTTGATTTACTTCTTTCACGTGAACCAAAACAGGTATATGTTCTTCACGCGCTAATTTTACCGCTTTTTCATACGTTTCACATAAATGCGCATAATCCCAACCTTTAGTAACAAAAATCTCATATCCACTATGATCTTCTGTGCGTTGCATTCCTGCTAAAGCTTGAGAAATACTTCCGGTTGTTGTTTGAAACTCACGAGGAACAGAAATTCCATATCCATCGTCCCAAACTGACATTACCATCGGAACTTGCAAAACGCCAGCAGCATTTATAGATTCCCAAAAAGGGCCCTCAGAAGTTGAAGCATCACCAATTGTTCCAAAAGCAACTTCGTTTCCTTCGTTGCTGAATTTCTTAAATTGAGGTAAATCTCTTAAAGCAGGATTATTGCGGTACATTTTTGAAGCTTGTGCCAAACCAACTAAACGAGGCATTTGACCAGCAGTTGGTGAAATATCAGCAGAACTATTTTTTTGTTCCATCAGATTTTTCCAGTTACCTTTTTCATCCAAATTTCGTGTTGCAAAATGTCCACCCATTTGACGTCCAGCAGATTGAGGTTCTAAACTTACATCAGTATGAGCATAAAGACCTGCAAAATACTGTTCAATTGTCAATTCTCCAATCGCCATCATTATGGTTTGATCGCGGTAGTAACCCGAACGAAAATCTCCATTTTGAAACTGTTTAGCAAGAGCAATTTGCGCCAATTCTTTTCCGTCACCGAAAATTCCAAATTTTGCTTTTCCAGTTAGCACTTCTTTTCTTCCTAAAAGTGAAGTTTCACGGGACTCACAAGCTAATTTATAATCTGCTAAAACTTGTGATTTAAACGACTCAAAATCAATGTTTGATGCTGTTTGCGTTGCTGATGCTTTTGCCATATTGGTTTTAAAAAGGTAGGCAAATATACAGAAAATCGCTCCTTTATTGAGGCTAGTTATAATGATTTTGTCATATTTGTAAGAACAAAAAAAAATCAAGTCGCTTATGTCTATCAAAATTGAATTGTGTGCAGCCTCGATTGAAGCGATTGAAATTGCAAGAAAATTGAACATCGACCGAATTGAATTGTGTCAAGATTTAGAGCAAGGTGGTTTAACTCCTTCGGCGGGCTTGATTCAATATGCTATTTCTAAAAATATTGAAACGCATGTACTTATTCGACCAAGAGCGGGTGGTTTTCACTATTCGGAAATGGAGTTAGAGGTGATTTTAAACGATATTTTAATAGCAAAAAAATTAGGAGCAAAGGGAATTGTTGTTGGAGTTTTGCAAGCCAATTTTGAATTAGATATTCCTGCTTTGCAAAAAATAAAAGCTGTTTCAGAGGGTTTAGAATTAACATTTCACCGGGCCTTTGATGAAAGTATCGACTGGAAAAAATCGATTGATGCATTGGTAGAACTAGGGTTTAATCGAATTCTAAGTTCTGGTTTTGCTTCTAATGTTGAAATCGGAATGGGAATACTAAAACAAATGACGGCTTATGCCAAAGATCGTATAGAAATAATGCCCGGAGGTGGTGTTAGTGCAGCAAACATCAATAAATTAATTAGTTACACTCAACCCTCTGGTGTTCATTTTTCAGGAACAATAAAACAAATTTTAGACGAAGACTCACATTTTTCAGAAACAATTTTAAAAGTTGATGAAAAGCGAGTAAGAAGGATTTTGGAAAGTCTAAAAAGCAAATGATTTTAATATTTTACAAAATTCAAATTATTGTGTGAGTTAAATTTGAAAACTCAGTTAAAATTAAAATTCAAGATTAATTGATTGAAATGATTCATTAAAATTGAAAATATAATTTTTTTACTGATTAACTATAAAAACACTAAAAAAAGTAGTTTAATTCTTTATTAACAGTTCTTTAACTCTTAAACGCCAAACTGTGAAAAATGGTGATCTATGTGTTTATAAAACAAATTATTCCATTCTTTAGAAGACAAAACGCCAAAGGATAAATTTTCCTTATTATCAAAATATGTAGCCCCTAATTCTTGTGTTTTTTGAATGTAATTTATTAAACGACTTTTTTCTCTTTCAAAATCTTTATCATTGCTCATAATAAATGCTGGTGCCGTCAGACCATTTTTAGCATATTGTGCATCTCCAACCACCTTACTTTTCACAAATGATTTTAAAATAAACCGAAGGAAAAAATTTGGTTTAGGATGAATATTTTCATAAGTCATTTCATAGGTAACATTCAAATGAGCTAGCATTTGTGAAACATTCATTTTCCCCCAAAGTTGAGGAGTAGTTGGTGTTAACTTTTCAAGTCGTTCGATGATTTCATTTACAACTCCTTTTTCAAATACATTCTTAGTCATTTGTTAGGTTTTTATAATTCAAACCTATCATTTTATTTTTAAAATTAATGCTTAATCAATATTAATTTTTGAATTTTTAGGGTTAGAATTTCAATATCGAAAGTAGATTAAAACCATTTTTTTAATTAACTGTTTAAATAAAAATTTTGAATATGATAATTGACAACAGTGCACCAACCCCTGATTTAACGCGCAAAATCAATAAAATAGTAGGTAAACCTTTTTCATTTTTAGCTCGTTATCGTATGGGAGGAATTGGTTCTCATCGTATGTATATCAAAGCATATAGTCAAGGATTTGAAAAGTTTTTAGTTAGAAATTCAAATTCACTTTTTGGAAATGTCGAATTGCGTCCAGATGGAATAATTATTCATATTTCTCAGAGGAATCACCGTTTTTCTTGGGTGCTACCCTATTATCAATTATCTGTATTTCAATCAGAAGGATTTACACTTCACGGACAAGGCGAATTTGTACGCTTTCACACGGATGCTTATTTCGATAAAAACAAAGTTTTTTTTGAACGGATGTTAAAAGCAAGGGAACGAATCTTTGAAGACGAACAACTCTAAACTTCTCTGTAATTTTCCGATTTTGGTTTCAAGGCTGTGGTTAAAGGAACAAACAACAATTTCTCCGGAAAATCTTTCTTTTCAGGTTTAACAGGCGTTAATTGGGTTTGAAGATAAATTTTAGGTTCTTCAAAATTCTTTAAGAAGTTTTTTATTGGTACTAGCTTTGGCTCTATTTTATGTTGATTTGAATCCGTATCAACTAATAATACATAGCCATTTAAACAAGTAAAATCAATTAGAGGGAATTTTACATGAAATTCGGGAAGCATAACTCCGCTTAAGATATAAGGTTGTTCAATCATTCCAAAACCTTCAAAAGGATAAATAGAATCACTAAAACTTGAAACAGTTACTGAATCAATTTTTAGTGAATCTTCCAATTGAGCGATTTGTGGTTTTAAAGTGTCTTGAACCAATTCTTCTGTTTGAACTTGCGTTAAATCTTGCGCAAAAACTAGATTCACATTCATAAATTCAGGTCCAAAACAAACTAACAGCACAAGCAGAAATTTTTGCCAAAAAGGTAAATTCCAACACATTGATTCTATACTTTCCTCTAGATAAATCGTTGAAAGTTGGGATGAAAAAGCACGTGCACAAAGCGCTTGATAATTGTTTTTCTTAAAAACAGCGATTATTTCATTTTTTGAAAGCGTAGTAAAATCAATGACTTCTTTCGTGCAAACTTCACAAAACCTCCCCTTTTCAGTTGGATTCATTTTGTCCCAATTTTCACTGCAAGCAAAGGTGTTTTTGATTTGGAAAGCCATAAAGTCAAAACGCTACTTTTCATATTGAGTTGCTTTGATTCTGAAATGATACATTCCCCTCCAAAGTCAAAAAAGAACGATTTTTTAACATCAAGCTAATTTTGATTTTAATACCGAAGAGACAAGTATTTGTATTTAATTTCAATTTGACTTCGTCTATTTTTTAATTTGTCTTGTCGGCATTAACCAATCTTGAATATAAAATAGTTTGGACTATTTTATATTTAGATTTGGTATAACTTTGTCAAATGCGTATAGATATTCTCACGGTTTTGCCTCAACTTTTAGAAAGTCCTTTTGCGGCTTCGATTATGCAACGTGCTCAAGATAAAGGTCACGTTTCTATTCACGTTCACAATATTCGTGATTACTCAACAAACAAACATAAAAATGTGGACGATTATCAATACGGAGGCGGTGCTGGAATGGTTATGAGCATTGAACCTATCGCTGCTGTGATTGAAAAGTTGAAAGACGAACGAAATTATGACGAAATCATTTATATGACGCCGGACGGAGCTATTTTGGAACAAAAATACTGCAACGATTTGTCTTTAAAGGAAAATATTATGATTCTATGTGGACATTACAAAGGTGTTGATGAACGAATTAGAGAACATTATATCACTCAAGAAATTTCAATCGGTTCTTATGTTCTTTCAGGTGGTGAATTAGCAGCTGCTGTTGTCGTTGATGCTGTTGTGCGCTTGATTCCTGGAGTTCTAAATGACGAAACCTCTGCCCTAACAGATAGCTTTCAAGATAATTTATTGTCACCACCCGTTTATACGCGTCCACCAGAATTTAATGGTTGGAAGGTTCCAGATGTATTGCTTTCTGGAAATACAAAAGCGGTTGAAAAATGGCGCGAAGAACAAGCTTTGGAACGCACAAAGGCAAGAAGACCAGATCTTTTAGAAGATTAATTTGCTAATAATTAAGTAATTTAGAACATTAAATATCCACTATGAAATTCATTTCTGCACTCGCTTTCGTTTGTTCAGTCTTTTATTCAGTTGCTCAAGTTAAAATGAGTAATGCTGACAAAGCAGAACTTCAAACGATTCAATCAAATTTAAAATCAATTAAGTCAACCAATTGGAAAAGTAAATACGCTATCAATTCTATCAATAAAATTGAATACTTGTCCTTTGTAGGGAAAATCAATACCAACTTCAATCCTTTATCAGTGAAAGAAAATGGAATTTTGATTGGAAAACCAATTGATAAAATTGTAAGTGTTAGAATTCCATTGAATCAATTAAATAGTTGGCAAGAATTGTCTGGTTTTGATTATTTAACCTTATCCAATAAATTTCAAGTGATGAACGACCGTGGCGTAAAAGATATGCGTGCAGACAGCGTTCAGCAAGGAATTGGTTTACCTGAAGGATATACAGGAAAAGACGTTTACATTGGTATCACTGATTGGGGATTTGATTATACATCGCCAATGTTTTACGATACTTCTTTAACACAAACTCGAATTGTAGCTGCTTGGGATCAATTTAAAACAAGTGGGCCAAATCCGCAAGATTTTAATTATGGAACTGAATACGTTGGAGCTTCTGCCCTACTTGCTGCCGGTTCAGATACCGCAAATATTTATTCATATGGAACACACGGAACGCACGTCGCAGGAATTTGTGGAGGAAGTGGTGCTGGTACTATATATCGCGGTGTAGCATTCGAATCGAAGCTACTTTTTGTAACTTTTTTAGTCGATGAAGCTGCTGTTTTAGACGCTTGGCAATGGATGTATGACAAAGCAACTGCCGATGGTAAACGCTTAGTTATTAATATGAGTTGGGGTTTATATCATTTTGGAACATTGGATGGAACTTCTACTTTGAGTCAGGCAATTAGTGCTTTTTCAGATTTGGGTGTTGTTTTCGTTAATTCAGGAGGCAACAATGGAAATGTTAACTTTCACATTAAAAAGACGTTTGCGAACAATTTATTAAAGTCAAAAGTTGATTTTTATTCCTATTCTGCAAACCCAAATATGTGGGGACAAAGTATCCACGCATGGGGAGAAGTTGGTCAAAGTTTTGAAAGTGGAATCATCGTTACGAATAGTTCAAATGCAGTTTTGGTGGAAAGTCCATTTTACAACACAAATACCACCACAGCTTACATTGATACTTTTTTAGTAACTGGAACCGATACAATTTGGTACAATATTACAGCTGATGCTTTTCATCCATTGAACCAACGTCCGCAAATGCGTTTACGTGTAAAAAACACAGATACAGGATTGAAAGTCTTGTTAAAATCACAAGCAAGCTCTGGAACAGTTCATTATTGGAATGTAACCGAACTTTCAAATGATGTTGGCAATTGGGGAATGCCTTTTGCAACTGCAGGTGCAGGAACAACTGCAGGCGACAATTTGAATGGAATCAGTGAACCTTCTTGTTCTGATGATGTGATCAGTGTTGCTGCTTATGCGCCACAGTATTCAACTTCAGGTGGGAATTTAGTAGGTGGGGCAATTGCATCCTTTTCGAGTATTGGTCCACGTTATGATGGTGTAATGAAACCCGATATTGCAGCACCAGGTGTTTCAATTGCTTCATCTATTTCGTCATTTACAAATAGTACTTACACTTCAGTTGCTTCGATTCCTTTTAACAATAGAACTTATCATTTTGCTAAATTTTCTGGAACTTCGATGGCTTCCCCAATGGTTGCTGGAGTTGTAGCATTAATCTTAGATGCGAATCCTTATTTAATGCCACAACAAGTTAAAGATATCATTATGCAAACAGCCCGGGAGGACAATTACACGCAAGTAATTCCAATAGAAGGAAGTCCGAAATGGGGAGCTGGAAAAATCAATGCCTATGCAGCAGTTCAATTGGCTTTGTTGACTGTAGGAACGAATGAAGTAAAACAAGAAAAAAAGATTGAAATTTACCCAAATCCAAGTAGTTCGGTTTTGAATTTCAAAGGAGATTTTATTCCAAATACAATTGATTTAATTGATGCAAACGGTACTTGTATAAAAAGAGAAATTCAAAATGGAAGTACATCAATTGCTGATTTAAAAGCTGGAACTTATTTTGTTCGTTTCTTAAAAGAAGGTAAAGTTTATCAAGAAAAAATAATCAAATTGTAATGCATTCAATACGCTTACTTTCAAGCAATGAAGCACCTTTAATTCAAGCTTTAGCTCACAAAATTTGGCCTATTGCTTATAAAGAAATTCTAAGCCAAGCACAATTGGATTATATGTTGAATTGGATGTATTCACTTGAATCATTGACCCAACAAATGCAGGAAGGTCATCACTATTTTGGAATTTATGAGGCTGATGAAATGGTTGGGTTTTTGGATGTTCAACCGAATCAATCAGAAATTGGCGTTTTGAAACTCAATAAGATTTATGTGTTACCGGCTTTTCATGGTAAAGGTTTCGGTTATCAATTGATTCAATTTGCAATTAATTATGCTAAAAGCGAGCAACAAAAAACAATAGAACTACAAGTAAATCGCCATAACAAAGCAAAAGATTTTTACACTAAAATTGGCTTCACAATCAAGGAAGAAAAAGATTTTGACATAGGTAATGGTTATTTCATGAATGATTATGTGATGGAATACAGATTATAATTTCTTTGTAAAAAGGTAAAATCCATTACTTTGTGATGATAAAATCTAATGAAACAAGTCAAAACCAACTTTAGAATTTTATAAATTAAAAGTGTTGTAAATGGAGAATTGAACCAAAAAAGATTCCTCATTTTACTAACAATGACAACATTTAATTTTGAATTTTTGTTCCTGATTCTTATCGGATTTATCACTTCGTTCGAAAAGACCATTTCATTGGTTAGGATTGCGAAAATACTCCGCAATTTCGACTCCTTCCCAATCCCAACATGCCTTTCCGAACAAGGTAAGGAATCCTTTTTCCTTTTCATTTCAATTTATTGTTTGTGAAAATCAAGCTTTCATTCAAGAAATCAAAATTTAAAAGTAAACTATATATTAATTTCAGCAGTTTAAAACTCATCAAACCAAAAGAAAACTTCAATTTCTAAATAGTTAATAAAAAAACAAATTACCCCTTGCTATTCAAAAGTCATTTCTTACTTTTGGGCAACAAAAAATTGAAACGAAAAATGAGTGTATTAGTAAACAAAAACTCGAAAGTAATCGTGCAGGGTTTCACTGGTAGTGAAGGTACTTTCCATGCTGGTCAAATGATTGATTACGGAACAAACGTTGTAGGTGGTGTTACGCCAGGAAAAGGTGGCTCAACTCACTTGGATAGACCTGTTTTTAACACTGTTGCAGATGCAGTTAACACAACTGGCGCAGATGTTTCAATTATTTTTGTTCCACCTGCATTTGCTGCAGACGCAATTATGGAAGCTGCAGAAGCTGGTATCAAAGTAATCGTTTGTATTACAGAAGGTATTCCAGTGAATGACATGGTGAAAGCAAAAGAATACATCAAAGGATTTGAGACGCGTTTAATCGGTCCAAACTGTCCAGGAGTTATAACAGCAGGTGAAGCGAAAGTTGGTATCATGCCAGGATTTGTATTCAAAAAAGGTAAAATCGGTATCGTTTCTAAGTCAGGAACTTTAACGTATGAAGCTGCTGACCAAGTTGCTAAAGCTGGTTTAGGTATCACTACGGCAATCGGAATCGGTGGAGATCCAATTATTGGAACAACGACAAAAGAAGCGGTTGAATTATTGATGAACGATCCAGAAACGGAAGGAATCGTAATGATTGGTGAAATCGGTGGAAACTTAGAAGCAATTGCTGCTCGTTGGATTAAAGAAAACGGAACAAAACCAGTGGTAGGATTTATCGCAGGTGAAACAGCTCCAGCAGGACGTACAATGGGTCACGCAGGTGCAATCGTTGGTGGAACTGATGATACAGCTGAAGCTAAAAAACGTATTATGAGAGAATGTGGAATCCACGTTGTTGATTCTCCAGCTCACATCGGTGCAAAAATGGCAGAAGTAATGAGCGTTAATGCTTAGTTTGAAATAATTTAGTTTTAAAAGCGACCATGTGTCGCTTTTTTTATTTAAGGTAATTCAATAGATATTTAACACAACCAATTTTTTAATAAGTCGTAAATAACAATTCTAAAATTTCTGGTTGAGCACTTACTGGTTGATAAGTATTGTACTGTTTATATGAATCTTTTGTATAAAAAATCGTTGAAGCGTCCATAAATACTGCTTCCTCTGCTACTGCTGGTGCGGAAATGGATTCCCACAATAAATCTTCCTTTCCAGTTTGCATTCTATCTTCTTCAACCGAGGCTGACTGTAATGTATTTGTCGAAGCAATCGAAATTGGTTCTTCTGATAATTTTTGTAATTCTTCTTTGATTTCAAAATTGGATTTCGCCTCTTTTTTGATTGTTTTTTGAGTCTCAATTCTCTCTTTGTCTACTTTCTCTTTTTTAGCTTGTAAGGTTGGTGTTGCAGTTTGAAAATTAGAGTTAACGAAATAACCAATTCCAATTAAAAAAAGTAAACCAAATGCTAGCTGAAATCCTGGTTGCAAAACAAAGGGACGAAATGCTGGAAAAAAGAAATTCTTCCAATCAAACGAAGGTTTATTGCTATGAACTTGGACGAACAATTCATCTAGTTCGTTCTTACGTGTAGATTGTTCTTTCTCACTTGCTTCTTTATATGATTGAACGCCAACAAACAAATGCTGCAAATCCAAAAATTCTTCTTCTGTCGTAAACCAATCTTTCATTTCTTCTCGTTGTGCTTGCGTTAGCTCGTGAAAAGAAGTGTTGCGAATGATTTCAATTTGATATTCTTCCATTTTCTAATAATTTAAAACTGGATTATAAACTTTTAATTTCTCTGCCAAAAACTTGGTCGCATAAAACAAGCGCGACTTCACAGTTCCTTCATTGATTTCCATTACTTCTGCAATTTCCTTCATCGAAAGTCCTTCCAAATGTCGCAACGCAAAAACTTCTCTGTGTTTTTCATCCATTTTTGCCAGATTTTCTTCAAATGCTTCTTGAAACTGAATATCTTGAACTTCAGCTAACACATTTGTACTTGAAGAAATGGAGCGATAATCCTCAACTCCGGTCGAAGTATTTTTTCGCACTGCTTGTTTTTTATATTCGTTTTTACACATATTGCTAGCCACTGAAAAAAGCCAAGTTCGAAAGGAACGATTGGTGTCAAAATAATCTGGATTTTTAATAATCTTCGCAAAAATATCGTGGACCATATCCTCGGCTTTTTCTCGATCTCCCCAAAGCATATTTTTAAAATAGCCCAAAAGTTGTGCATAAAACCGTTTATATAATTCATCAAAAGCACGTTGATCACCTTTTGACAAGGCTTTCATCAACTCTTCATCCGTCAAGGAGTTATATTTAGGTTTAAATAATTGCATTAATATTTCTTTTTCAAGCTGCTTGATTTTCCTGATTTATTGCTCACTTTTTGAATTTCCATTTCTATTTTTTCCTTATTCCCGAGATCATTTTGTTGTTCATAGTGACTTTTCAAATAAAGCAACATTGGTAAATAATTTCCTGCATAAGCATTACTTAAACTCGTTTGGTGAACATTTAATACCTTTTTATTTAGCTGGTTATACCATAAATCTTCAAGTCTTGCACTTCCCGGAACATTTTGGCTTTCTCTGTACTCAAAAATCAAACCACAAGTGTATAATTTTAATTGCAAGGGTAACAAATATTCTTTTGGTAAGGTCATTGAGATTGCAATGTTTTTATCAGCATTCAACTCACAAAATGATTTTAGATAATTCACATTCACTTCTTTTTGAACGGGAACATCATAACCTTTGGTTGTTAATACATCACGATAAGACTGGCTTTGCATAAAATCCAAAGAAATTACATCAATGTTAGTTTGTTGATTTTTGTTCAATTGATTTTGGTAAGCGCCATAACTGTCATTAAAACCGTGAGTAATTAATGTAGAATTTCCTTCTGCAGACTTGAGAACGTCAGCTGTGTAATCAATAGTTTCTTGCTGAATCACATTTTTAAATTCTAATTGATTTAAGTACTTTTTAGCATTTAAAGTGTCACCCTTAACAATCGCATTTGCAAAAGTTAATTTAAGAACTTCGATATTTCCAGGCTGTTGGTTATAAACAATATTCAGCGATTCCTCTCTGCTAACATCATAATTTCCAGACGAATAATTAAATAAATGATACTCAAATGAATTGGGTGCAATTTCATTCAAATCTTCTACTTTATCATCTAATGCTTGTTGCATTTCAGGGGTTGGAGTTCGCTGTGTTTTCTGCGTGCTTGATTGCAATTTTGTCTTGTTAAACTCAGTAGAAATCAGTATTTTTTGATTCGCAACTTTTTGATCAACTGATGAAGGTTGAACTTTTCCAACGCTTGAAGTTGTTTTTACTTTTTTATCAATTTTGTATTTTTCCTTGCGTTCTAGTGATTTATCTGATTGAATAACAACAGAATCCATCAATTCAAAATTTAGAGATTCGGTTGAATTTGTATTTGGGGCTGCATTAAAAAAAGTTCCATTATTCGTGGAGTTTAAATTTGTATTGGTGACAACCTTGGTATTCGAATTTGTTTCTGGAATCTGACTTGCACACGACCAAGCTGAACAAAGTATCAGAATAAGTAAATTGAGTTTCATTTTTTCCTTATTTTGTATCGTTTACACTTGTGTTTGTTTTTGGTTCAAAATAAATATCTTTTTTTATGAAAATAGAACAATTTAATAAAATGAGTTTACTTCAGCGAATTAAATTAGTGAAAGAAAATGGAGCATATATTGGAGCTCGTGAAAATATGAGTCATTTCATTTATTTATTTGCCTTGGATTCACTTTATGTTGAAGTATTTATGCTCAAAAACTTGAATCAAATTCAGTGGATTGAATTGCAACACAACAAAAATATCATTTCTGAATACGTTTCAAAAGTGAATATTCAAAACCTATTTAATTAAAGTTAGTTCAAATCATCAATAAAATTTAGCTTTGTGCGTTGACTTAAATATGATAAATAGATTTTTCATCACTTCCCTCCTAGCCTCTTTGTTACTATTGACATTTACAAACTGTGGCAAGAAACAATTTTTATCCAAAAAGAACCTTACTTTTTCCGTTGATACGGTTGTTTTTGATACCGTTTTCACTACAATTGGCTCTACTACTAAGCAATTTAAAATCTACAACAACGAAAATCGAACAGTAAATATTGAAGAAATTGAACTCGTTGGCGGTGAAAGTTCCCCTTTTAGAATGAATGTGGATGGCATTAAAGGAACAAAAATTACGGATATTGATTTAGAAGGAAAAGATTCACTCTTTGTATTTGTGGAGGTAACTTTAGATATTAATTCCCAAAATCTACCAATGATTGTAGAAGATTCGATTCGTTTTCGAACAAATGGTGTAGATCAATATGTAAAACTTGCCGTTTGGGGACAAGACGCTTATTTTCACTACAAAGATTTAAACGAAGGAATTTGGCCGAATGATAAACCACATGTTGTTTATGGCTATGCTGCTGTTGATTCTGCGAAAACACTGACAATTCCTGCTGGAACTCAAGTTCATATGCATAAAAATGCGATTTTCTATGTGTATAAATCCACTTTGAATATTCAAGGAACACTCGGAAATGAAGTTGTCTTTCAAGGAGATCGATTAGAAGCTGATTACGATGATGTTGCGGGACAATACTATGGAATTTACTTTCAAGAGGCGAAACCAAGCACGATAGATTATGCCATCATAAAAAATGGAACTGCTGGAATTCACCTGTTCTCTGAAGATGCCGCTAATACTGGATATACGCTCACTTTGACGAATTCAATTATTCAAAATCAAGCGCGATATGGTGTTTTTATTTACTCGGGAGCAAAAGTAAAAGCTGAAAATTGTATCATTTCGAAATCAGGAACGCACGCTCTACTCGTCCTTCAAGGAGGCGATTTTAATTTTAATCACTGTAATTTGTTGGGATATGGAAGTTCAACATCGCCAGCGGTTGGAATTAGTAATTATTATGAAAATGGGTTTACAAATGTGACAACTGTTGGTTCCATTAACGAAGGAACGATGACCAATTGTATTTTAACAGGAAATTTAGAAACTGAATTGGCAATGGATACTTTGATTTTGGCTGGAGTAACCTTAAATTTTAACTTTCAAAATTGCCTTATCAAATCGAAGGAAATTCAAACAGATGCTTTTTATCAGAACATTTTGTGGAACAACAATCCCAATTTCGTTGACATTCAAGAGTTTGATTTCAGCTTTGAAACTAATTCTATTCTAAATGGAAATGGAATTGTAAGTTCTGTTATTACCGATATCTTTGGAAACCCAAGAAATAATCCACCAGATATTGGAGCTATTGAGGTGAATTGAAAGAATTGCCTAAGCGAATAAAGTTAATTTGATGCTCAAATCATTAAAATTCAGGAATGTTTAATTCTTAACTACGTGCTCAATATTTTCTACTTTGTTAAATTAAAACCATTTATTCTAGTTGATTATTTTGAATAAGATTAATCATTAAAAATTGGATTGACTGTGTTGTTGCTTACCCTTAACACATCAAAAGACCACGTAGAGGATATTAACTAAAACAGGAAAAACGGAAAACTTTAATTACAATTAAATTTAAAAGATTCTATTAAAATACATACCTTTCAGAGATTAAGCTTAAATTTGTCTTAATGAAAAAAATAATTCTTGTCTTGCTTTTGATTCCTTTTTCAAGTGAATTAACAGCCCAAATCGAACTCATTAATATTGATTTTCAAAGTGGAATTCCATCCAATTTTACGATTGTTGATGCCGACTCAAACATTCCTGATACTCAGGTTTCTGAATTTACAAGTGCTTGGATTTCCTATGACGACCCAGATTCAACAACAAATAAAGTTGCTGCTTCAACCTCTTTTTTCAGTGAAGAAGATACTGCAAGTCGTTGGTTAATTACTCCAGCATTGCAGTTGGGAGCATTTGGAAATTTTATTTCTTGGAATGCAAAATCCCACGACCCTTCTTTTCCTGACGACTATTACGTTTTTGTTTCAACAACTGGAAACCTACTTAGTGATTTTGTTGATACAATCGGATATGTAGAAGAAGAAAATTTTGAATGGACCAATCGCGAAGTAAATCTTTCGTTGGAAGGTTATAATTCGCAGCAAATTTATATCGCTTTTGTAAATAGAACTTTTGACGGATTTAAACTTTATGTCGATGACATAATCGTTCGAAAAGAAGATCCTGTAAATGTTGCTGAATTTGCAGACTTACGATTTAAAGTTTATCCCAATCCATTTCAAAATCAGTTGACAATCGAATCTGAAGAAGTAATTGATGCAATTCGTTTATTTTCAGTGAATGGAAGTTTGTTACTTGAAACGAGCAACAAAAATTTAGACCTGACACATTTTGAAAAAGGTTATTACTTCGTTCAAATCACGAGTGGAACAAAAGTAGCGACTCAAAAAGTATTGAAATTTTAATCAATGAATACGTTAACTCAAACGATTCAACTATTTGTAAAAGAACGCTTTGAATCTTTTGAAGGTAGTCACGATTGGTTTCACATTGAGCGCGTTTGGAAGACAGCAAAATACATTCAATCACACGAAGGTGGAAATCTAGAAGTCATTGAATTGGCTGCTTTGTTACACGATATTGCCGATCACAAATACAATGACGGTGATTTTCAGAAAGGAGAAAAAGTAGCTTATGAATTACTAATCAGTAAAGGAGCTTCAGAAGAATTAGCGGTTGAAGTTTCAAAAGTCATTGGAATTGTTTCATTTAAAGGAGCAAATGTTGCCGATGAAGCTGCTTCCTTAGAAGGTCAAATTGTACGTGATGCCGACCGTTTGGATGCGATTGGAGCGATTGGAATTGCAAGAGCTTTTGCGTATGGTGGAAGTAGAAATCGTCCGCTTTACAATCCAGAAATTGAGCCAAGACTTCACTCCTCTAAAGAAGATTACTACACTTCTAAAAGCCACACAATCAATCACTTTTACGAAAAATTACTACTTCTAAAAGATCGGATGGAAACGCCTACCGCGAAAATTCTTGCCGAAGAACGACAAAAAGTTATGCTCGATTTTTTGGAACAGTTTAAAAAAGAGTGGGTTAGGTAAGGGTTTATCGTAATAAACCCTTACCTAACCCCTTCTGGTTTCAGGATATTTATAAAATGAAAACCTCTTGGAGCGAAACCTTCGTTATAGAAAAATTTATGCGCCTTGAAGTTAGAGGTGTAAGAATCCAAAGCCATCATCGTGCATTCGTGTTCTTGTGCTTTTTTAGCAAGAAAATCAAAGATTAATTTCCCAACACCTTTACTTCTGTGAGCTGCTGAAACAACGATGTTATCCAACTCCAAGTATTTTCCGCACCACAATTTGTTACCAATCCAGAAGCCGCTGATTCCCAAGCATTCATCGTCTTCGAAAACTCCTACTTGTCCATAATTGTGCGGCAACATCACATCTAATTCTTTAGAGTATTGCTCCAACGTCAAGGAAGGATACAAATCATTTAAAACGTGAATGTATTTTAACATTTCGTCTTTATCAACTAATTCTCTTACTGTAAGCATGGTTCAAAGATAGTTTTTTCTGGAAAAACGAGTAATTTGAAGATGTGGTAATTTGAAGATTTGAAAATTGAAGTTTTTGATTGCTTCTATTTTTAATTCTAATTGGCTTTACTCATGATAAAATTGCTTTTTCACTTTGTTTTAAATGAACTAATTCACTAACTTAATGTGAAAAAGTAGTATAAATCATGGATAAAATATACCTCAAAAAAACCGAAAACCCTAATCAGATAAAAGTTTGGCATCCGTTTAATGACCAATTATTCTGGAAGATGAAAAGTATAGATAATGCAGTTTGGAACAAGGCTGATTTTTCATGGATTTTGCCAAAAAACGAAAATACCTTACCCCTACTTTTCAAAACTTTTCGTGGAATTGCTTGGATTGATATGAGTGAGCTGAAAGTAACTGCAAAAAAGGAATCTTTTCCTCAAAATAAAGTAACAAAAATAGAACTTCCTCAACCTTCAGAAGATAGATTGTTGGAAATTTCAGACTTTAAAAAGTACTTAAAAAGCAAACGCTACAGCGAAAGCACGATCAAAACTTACGCTGAAGCTTTAACAACATTTTTACGCTTTTTTCATTCGAAACCAATTCTTGACATTGACAATGAAGATTTGATTCGCTTTAATAATGAGTACATTTTGGAACAAAAACTATCTTCAAGTTTTCAGAATCAGATTGTAAATGCTATTAAACTTTATTTCTCCTCGCGAAAAGGAATGAAGCTCGATCCTGAGTTGGTTCATCGACCACGCAGAGAAAAAACGTTACCGAATGTATTGAGCAAGGAAGAAGTGAAATCAATTTTGGAAGCTCCAACCAATTTGAAGCATCGTGCCATGCTTAGTTTAATATATGCGTGTGGATTGCGAAGAAGTGAGTTGTTAAATTTGACATTTAAGGACATACATTCTGAAAGAAATTTATTACTCATTAAACAATCGAAAGGCAAAAAAGATAGAGTAGTTCCAATCAGCAACAAAATCATTGATTTATTAAGAGATTATTATAAAGCTTATAAACCTAAAACTTGGTTATTTGAAGGTCAACAGATAAACGAAAAATATAGTGAAAGAAGTATTCAATTAGTACTAATACAAGCAGTAACGAAAGCCAAAATAGAAAAACCCGTTACGCTTCATTGGTTACGACACAGTTATGCTACTCATCTTTTGGAAAGTGGTACTGATTTACGTTACATTCAAGAGTTACTAGGACATAATAGCAGTAAGACAACAGAAATTTATACTCATGTGAGCACACGAAACTTGCAACAAATACGCTCTCCGTTTGATGATTTGTGAAATAAATAACTACATTAGCCTTGCGAAACAAAACTTCGCCTATCTCGCCAAAATGGAGGTAATTGGGAAGTTTTGTAGCGTGTATAAATAAGTTATGCTTAATTTGACGAATATGACAAAAATGAAACTTTTACAAACATTGTTATTAATTGTTATTGTACAATTAGCAGTTAGTTGCAAAAAGGAAAAATTGAATGATCCTAATGAAGATTTGGTTGGGGAATGGATTTTAATTAAAACATTTTCTGAGACAAATGGCTTCGATACCTCAGACGATTTAAAAAAAACTAGGTGGAAAATATTGTCAGATGGAAAGTTGAAAATATATAAAAATGGAATCAAGCAAAGTACTGAGTCGTGGCAACGTGATTATAAAATATTCTATGGGGAATACATTGACTCTACTGAATCCTTCCAAATGGACACCATACCAGCAATTACAATGAGTAAACAAGGAACAAAACCATTTTTGATTACTGGAGATGAATTAAAAATATTTGAATCTTATATTGACGGTGTAGACTATTATTTCGAAAGAAAAAAATAACTAAGCATAACAGCGCCTTAAGCGTCAGCACAAGATCTTGCTTCGAAACAAAATAAGTTTGGAAGAAAATGTCCTGTCTTCGGAATACTAATAATTTGAAAAAGTGGGCCGATCGCTTAGCCGCGGAACGTTAGGTGCAACCCTATTTGACGACACAACCAACAAAAAAACGAATAGTAAAACGACTGAGAAAATGCCAACGCTTCGCAAAATAAAAAGAGCTGCAATCAACCGCACAAGCCGACACAAATTGCAGCACATTTTATTCTGCCCAACTGCACCCAAGCCCACCCACCACCCGACTTTCGGACATTGAAAAACTTGATAGCAACTTTTGACAGAAACAAGGGGCAAAAACTTAACTTAGCGACTTTAATAATTGACAGAAATATTTGATGAAATTAATAACACAATCACCTAAAAAAGCACTAAAAGCATTTTTGAAGCAAAGACCTTCAGAAAGCGAAAGGGACAAGTTTAAAAACAACTTGATTGCTTTGCTTGACAAGATTAGTGTAGTAGAAAAGCAACCCAAAGACGAAAGCGAAGAACACTTAAAGAACAATCTCCGTGACTTCCTTCGTGACACATACTACATTGAAAGCAATGCCATAAATACCAAAGACAAAAAAGATTTGGTAATTCACAGCGGAAAAACAACTGACACAGATGTTGCAGTTATTATTGAAGCCAAACGGCCTTCAAACAAAAATGAAATGATTTCAGCTGGCAATGCCAACAAAAAAGCATTGCACGAACTCATACTTTACTATCTGACAGAGCGAAATGCAAAAGAAAATGTTGAATTAAAACAACTGGTTGTAACTGACATAAACCAATGGTTTATAATTGATGCAAACTACTTTGACAAACACATTTACCGAAACACTCAAATCCGAAAACTATACAACATCAAAGTAAACGACAAGAAAGACAATCCTTGGTTTTATGAGGAGATTGCAAAAATCGTTTCCAAAATTGATATTGAAATTCCTTGCGTTTATTTTGACATTAGAGATTACGAAAAAATTCTCCGCAACACCGCAACAGATGACGACAAAGAATTGGTTGCACTTTACAAAATTCTTTCGCCAAAACACCTTTTAAAAATTGCTTCACCCAACGACAGCAATACACTCAATGAAAGATTTTACAAAGAGTTGCTTCACATCATCGGACTGGAAGAAGCAAGAGAAGGAACAAAAAATGTAATTAGACGAAAGAAAGAAAATAAAAATACAGCTTCGCTTATTGAACTAACAATTGAAGCATTAAAAACAGAAGATACATTTCATCGTATTCCTGACATAAAGGTTTATGGAGAAAATAAAGAAGAACAAACTTTCAATATTGCATTAGAACTCTGTATAACTTGGATAAACAGAATATTGTTTTTGAAGTTATTGGAAGGTCAACTCATATCCTATCATCGGGGAAATAAAGATTATCGATTCCTTAACACAGAAACCATACACGACTATGACGAACTATTTAAACTGTTTCATAAAGTTTTAGCCGTAAATATTCCAGACAGAACGGAAGCGATTAAAACTAAATACAGCCGTGTTCCATACTTAAATAGTTCTCTTTTTGAAATCAGCGAACTGGAAGACCAAACTATTAAAATAAATTCTATTGAAAACGATGTAGAACTTGATTTAATTACAAAACCGTCAACAGTTTTAGCTGAGATAAAAAAAAGAATTCCTAAACTTCGTTCACTAGATTATTTATTTAAATTTTTAGATGCTTACGACTTTGCCAGTGAAGGAACAGAAGACTGGCAAAAAGACAACAAACAACTGATAAATGCTTCTGTTCTTGGAAAAGTATTTGAAAAAATCAATGGCTACCGTGATGGCTCAATTTTCACACCTGCATTTATCACAATGTATATGTGCCGTCAATCAATCCGTTTGGCAGTTGTAGAAAAGTTCAACGAAACATTATCAGAAAAAGGCAAAAAGCTATTTGACAAGTTTGACGACATTAAAAACTACACTTCGCGACATTACAAAACAGAAGATGTTTTAACGGCAAATGAAATCATTAACTCATTGCACATTTGCGACCCTGCCGTCGGTTCAGGACACTTTTTAGTTTCGGCACTGAATGAAATTATCGCCATTAAAGCGGAGTTGGGAATTTTAGCAGACGATAAAGGCAACAACCTAAGCGGTTATGAAATTGAAATTGTAAATGATGAACTCATCATTACAGATCAGCAAGGAAACCCTATTGAATACAAACTGCAAAACGGAAAACCAATTAGTAAAGAAGTTCAGCGTTTGCAGAAAACCTTATTTCACGAAAAGCAAACCATTATTGAAAATTGCCTGTTTGGCGTTGACATCAACCCAAAATCAGTTCTCATTTGCCGTTTGCGTTTATGGATTGAACTTCTGAAAAATGCTTACTATAAAGAAGCTGAATACACCGAACTTGAAACGCTTCCAAATATTGACATCAACATAAAATGCGGAAACAGTTTATTGAGCCGTTTTCCGTTAGATGCTGACTTAACCAAAGCACTCAAAAGCATTAAGTATGACATCAAAGCATATAGAGGTTTTGTAAACGATTACAAGAACGAGAAAAACCGTGATGTAAAAAGAGGTTTACAAAAAATTATTGATGGAATTAAAAATAATTTCAAAACAAATATTGACGACCCATTTAAAGCAAAGATTTCAAAAGCAAGAGGAGAAGTTACTAACGTGCAAAGTGAACTGAATAGAAAAAAGCAATGGGGTGAAAAAATTCCAAAAGAACTAAAAGAGAAGCTCGAAAAGGCAACACAAAAGCTTGCCAAATTTGAAAAAGAGAAAGAAGATATTTTAAATAATGTAATTTATAAAAACGCTTTTGAATGGCGTTTTGAATTTCCCGAAGTGCTGAACAATAAAGGTGAGTTTGGCGGTTTCGATTTGATTATAGGTAATCCGCCTTATGGTGTTTCTTTAAAAGACGGTCTACGTGAAGCTATTGTAAATAAATTTTCAAAGGTACCTGACTATGAGATTTATTATTTTTTTATAAATCTCTCAAAGTTCCTTTTGAAACCAAACGGAATAAAAAGCTACATTATTCCTAATACTATTTTGTTCAATGTTTTTGCGAAAAATTACCGAGAAAATCTCTTTCAAAATTGGCAAATACAAGAAGTATTGGATTGTACTGATTTTAATGTTTTTGAAGGCTCGGCTACTGTTAGGTGTATAATTACCCAATTCATAAATAAAAAATCTGATGATATTGTTTATTATCGACCTACGGCTAATGTTACTTCGTTTGATGAACTTAAGGAAAGAAAACACAGTGAAACAACAAAAGAAATATTACTTGAAAACAATCAAAATTGGGCATTGGTATTTAAACTTAATTCTGATGTTTTAAAGTTGATTTCAAAAATTAAATCAAATAAAAAATCTTTGGGAATACATTTTCCTGAATTCAGCCAAGGGTTAATCGCCTATGACAAGTATCAAGGGCAAGATGAATACACGATTAAAAACAGAATTTTCCATTCTACAACAAAACAGGCGGGTTGGAAAAAATGGCTTTGGGGCGAAGATATTACTCCATATTCGGTAAAATGGAATGGAAAAGAATATATCAATTATTGTGATGGCATTGCCAATCCTAGAGAACCTAAATATTTCAAAGGAGAAAGGATTTTAGTAAGAGAAATAACAAATCCGAAAATATTTGTTGGATATACAGCCGATGAAGGTTATAATGACCCGGCAATTATTAATATTATTAAAAATAAAAAGGGAGATTTTCAGTTAAAAACACTTTTAGCAATTTTAAATTCAACACTTGCTACTTTTTATCATTTTAATTCTTCACCAAAAGCAACAAAAGGAGCTTTCCCAAAAATTCTAGTAGAAGATATTAAAACATTTCCATTGCCAAATATATCATCAAGTCAACAATCAAATATTATTAAACTGGTTGACAAAATTATTTCACTCAAACTACAAGGCAAAGACAGCAGCGAGTATGAAAAGAAAATTGACGAATTAGTTTATAAACTTTACGACATAAAACCAGACGAACAGAAAATAATAGAAGGACAATAGCCAACGCATTTGGTGGCACATTTGCAAAACCGCACAAGCCAACGTTGAAGCCAAGTTTTGCAAAAGAGCCAACAAGATAACGCACCAAGCCAGCAGTAAAATGGACAGACATCAACACGGCAAAAAAGAAGGGCAGCACCTAACATATAAGGACTAAACCGTAGTGCAGTGAAGCGAAACTTCGGCTTTAGTCTGTTGTTGACAGAAGCAATTCGATAGCCAATTTTGGTTAACTATGGGGATTCAATAATTAAGACTTGTATTATATTGATGTCACTCTGATTTTGGGTGACATTTTTTATGGTTT
>JACCEA010421585.1_pt1 | contig 79913 bp, 79 predicted proteins | sample 7449851 | NCBI WGS metagenome assembly JACCEA01 (sample SAMN15323453, study PRJNA562643) | freshwater metagenome | isolation source: river surface water | place: USA:Blue River Watershed | collected 2017-08-18 | reverse complement strand
TTTTTTTTCTAGGAACGTGTTGCTTGCTGTGCTGCTAAGCGGGTGCAAATATACCACCCTTTTTTTGGCTTTTGCAAGCTTTTTGCAAATGTTTTTTTAGTTTTTTTATAACCTACTTAATTGTAGTAATTTACGAATTATGAATTTTGAATTATAATTGTTGTTGGCGTGTTTTTACTAAATAAAACATACTTACTATATGTAATATTACTTTGCCAGTTCGCTTCGCTCGGGGCTTTTGGTTTTGAAAATTTTTATTTTTTTACAACAGTTTACACTTATTGGCACGGATTTTATTTTTACAATAAAGTGTTTTATAACAAAACAGCCATCATACGTGTGTTAAGAGGCTGTTGGTTGTTTTATTGTTGCTCAAAGTCGGGAGACTTTGCGCAGCTGGGATTTCAAATTTCATCAACACATTTGATACACTACCCTATTTTACTACTACAACTCTTCTTGATATAAGCCCAAAAGAAGTATAAAATTGCATGCTGTCAGGTTTTATAACTCTGTAATCGTAAATTAATTGGTCACGAACCAATCCTCCAATTTCGTACACTCCAATTTCTTTGAATTCATAAGCTATATAAATCTCTCTATCATCTAAATAAATAGAATCTTTAAAATTTTTAGTATCAATATTCTTAGACTCAAAATCTTCAGACAAAAAATTAACAGGCTCAAATTCACTAAATATTATATATCTATACTTCAAAGAATCCTTAATTCTTGGCTGAACTATTGAGTCAAAAGTTGGATTGTAAAATGTCACAATAGCTAAATTTCGTTCACCAACTTTTACTGTATCGGGAAAACTAAAATAAGCATTCAATTTACTATTTTTTCGATAATCAATTTTACTTTTTGATTCACCTTTGTTTTCACGACAATTCATGAATAAAACACTTAATATTAGTACAATAAAATATTTCATTATTTTTTAAATCTGTTTTTTATACTTAAACGAACACTGTCATTATATCTATTTGCTCTAGGGAGTTCTTTGATTGAATCCATTTCTCGAAATAAATTCATTTTAGAAACTTCTTTTTATCAATTACTGTATCTTTTGTATGAAATGGAAAAACTTTAACATAATCTGAATACATACTAGTTATATTAAACTTTACTAAAGGATAAATCACTTTAGAATTTTCATTACTTTTTGATTTTTGAGAAAATTCTATATGCTTAAACAATTCACTAGCATTCTCAAGCCTTTTTGAAACTTCGGGAGAAAATTCATCTGACAAATCTAAAAAGCCTTGAATATTTGTTACATCTATAGTTTTTGAACCTAAAGGAGCCTTAAAACCTGTGCTCTCGTTTCCATAGAGCATTACACCATAAGGATCATTTTTCGTCCCACCATCAAATGTTGTTTTGTGATGACATTCAACACAAGGAATCGTGTCGCCCATATTGTCTGAGCCAATTTGCCCAAAAGGTATTTCCACTCCCTGTAAAAAATTGTCTTGTCCCAATGAATTATCATACCAACCCCCATCGTGAAAAGTCCAAGAACCATCACTATCATTATGAACATCACCATTTGTAAAAGAGCCTTCTGGTGGTGGATAAGCACTCATTCCTGTAGGATCAATAAAATTCACAGGATTATTATTCACATACTGATAAGGCGTCATCGTTTTCTCCGCGAGCGGATCTACACTAACAAATATACTAATTCTTGGGTTACTTCGTCGGGCTCAGCATAAACTCCATAACGTGAGCCGTAATAATACATTTGGGTGGCGTCGTCTAACTCAGCGCACAATGCGCGGTTCGTACGTCTATAGCTCAACCCGTTTCTTCCTTTGAAATCGTTGAAGTTGTAAAAAAATTGAAATGCATGCTTTTTTCACAAAAGGAATATTAAACCTTAAACAACTTTAAAAACTATAAAACCCCAAACCCCGCGTTAGGGATGGCAGCGAATAGCCCGCAGCGCGGAGGTACGAAGCGCGAGGACTTGTAGCGCACAGCCCGACCCGCTTATTAACAACTATGTTTTGTTGTACTGTTGGGATGTTTTTACTTATATTTAATACCGAGGCTGTTTGTGAGGGGAACGCCCAAAAAGAAAAATCCCGCCAAGTGATTGACGGGATTTTAGATTTATGTTAGAAAAAACAATTAGTTTTTACCTTCCATTTTAGCTTTTAATTCAGCTAAAGCGTCGATATCACCTAAAGTGGTTTTTTCGTTTGCAGCATTGTTAGCAGCAGTTTTTTCTTCAGCAGCTTTAAAGTTTTTCTCTTCTTCCTCACGGAAAGTTGCTGTGTGAGAAGCTACTACTCTTTTGAATTCTTTATTGAATTCAATTACTTTAAAATCAGCTGTATCGCCTTTTTTCAATTTTTTACCGTCTTCTTTTTCTAAGTGACGTGTTGGAATGAAAGCTACTACATCTTCTTCAAAGTTAATAGTTGCACCTTTATCGTTTAAGTCTGCAATTGTTCCGTTATGAACTGTACCTACACCGTAAGCTGCTTCGTGAGCATCCCATGGGTTATCTGTAGTTTGTTTGTGACCTAAAGATAATTTACGACCTTCAACATCTAATTCTAAAACAACAACATCTAATTTATCACCTACGTTAATAAATTCTGATGGGTGTTTTACTTTTTTAGTCCAAGATAAGTCAGAAATGTAAACTAAACCGTCGATACCTTCTTCTAATTCAACAAAAACACCAAAGTTAGTAAAGTTACGTACTGTACCTGTGTGTTTAGAACCTACTGGGTATTTAGCTGTAATGTCTGTCCAAGGATCGTTTGTTAATTGTTTGATACCTAACGACATTTTACGCTCGTCACGGTCTAAAGTTAAGATAACTGCTTCTACTTCATCGCCAATTTTAACGAAATCTTGCGCTGAACGTAAGTGTGTAGACCAAGACATTTCAGAAACGTGAATTAAACCTTCAACACCTTCTGCAACTTCAATGAAAGCACCGTAATCAGCTAAAACAACTACTTTACCTTTAACTTTATCACCAACGTTTAAGTTAGCATCTAAAGCATCCCAAGGATGTGCGTTTAATTGTTTTAAACCTAATTGGATACGTGTTTTCTCGTCATCGAAATCTAAGATTACAACGTTTAATTTTTGATCTAATTCTAACACTTCAGATGGGTGGTTGATACGAGACCAAGATAAGTCAGTAATATGGATTAAACCGTCAACACCACCTAAATCGATGAATACACCGTAAGAAGTAATGTTTTTAACGATACCTTCTAATACTTGACCTTTTTCTAACTGACCGATGATTTCTTTTTTCTGAACTTCGATATCAGCTTCGATTAATGCTTTGTGAGAAACTACAACGTTTTTGAATTCGTGGTTGATTTTAACAACTTTAAATTCCATTGTTTTGTTTACATATTGATCGTAATCGCGGATTGGTTTCACATCGATTTGAGATCCTGGTAAGAATGCTTCAATACCGAATACGTCAACGATCATACCACCTTTAGTTCTGCATTTTACAAAACCGTTTACAATTTCACCTGAATCATGAGCAGCGATCACGCGATCCCAAGCTTTGATTGTACGTGCTTTACGGTGAGATAATACTAATTGACCGTTTTTATCTTCGCGAACGTCGATTAAAACTTCTACTTTATCACCAACTTTTAAGTTAGGGTTGTAGCGGAATTCGTTTAAAGAAATAACACCTTCAGATTTAGCGTTGATATCAACAATTGCATCTCTGTCTGTGATTCTTACTACTACACCTTCAACAACTTCTTCTTCACCTGTTGAGATAAATGTTTTTTCTACTAAATCTTCGAATTCTTTAAGGTTTGAAGCATCTACTGCATCGATACCGTTTTCATAACTTTCCCAGTTGAAAGTATCTAAGAATTCTTTTGCGTTTTGTGTTTGTTCAGACATGTCTGATAATAAATTTGTATTCTGTTTAGTTAAGGATTGTAACGAAGTTTAAAACAGAAGTTGTTAAATATTTTTTTAGCACTTTTTTAGCCCAATCCTTTCTTCGGCTAAAAAGTGGTGCAAATTTACGTTGTTTTTTTTTATCTTCCTAATAATCAAATAAAAAAGTCTGAATTTAAAAATTCAGACTTTATATTATTTTTAGAAGTTTGTTGTTAAATTAAGTGTAAAGCCTGTTGCTTCGGGCACCATTCTACATACACCTCCAACACATACTAACCCTCCACGTTGACGGCCGTAACTAGCTGCAATACGCGTTGCACCTTTCGTAAAGCTACCACCAAGACTGTAATAATGTAATTGTAATTCAGGATCATCGTTTCCATAATTGTAAATATCATGTACAAAAAACGAAAACTTGCTGTTTGGCATATACTCAATTGTACCACCTGCCCAATTTTTACGTGCTCCATCAGCCCATTGATGTTGTAATTCTAAACGTAATGAGCTTGTTGGTTTTAAAAAGTATAACCCTTCTGCAACAGCAACGTTAGAATGTACTTTTCCGTAAGTTTCTTCAACATATTCGCGGTTGTAAAATTGATTTAAATACATTACAATTGAACTGAATTTTTCAGACCATTTTCTGCGATATTCAACAGCAAAATCTTTGTAATATGTTGCACCCGAATCTAAAAACCCAGTTGATTTTAAATTTCCATCTAACTGTTCTTCTGTTTTTAAACCAGCCCAATACGAACCATTAATAATTAAATTAGCGCCATATGCACCACCAAAAAAAGATTCTTTTTTAAGTTCGTAAAAAACATCAAACTGCCCACCCATTTCACCTATTTTATGAATATTCATATATCCGTATTTAGGCTGTGATTGGTATACAAAAATGTTTTGTAAAGCAAAATCGTACTGTTTTGTTAATGCAGGAATATAATTAATCATACCTATATTAAAAGCATTACCTGTTAAAATATGGTTTGAATAAAAAGTCATATTTTCCATTCTACGTAAATTAACATTTGCAGCAAATCCTTCGGTAGTGTACCCCATATTTAATAAAAATGCATTTCCGTCTGCAGATCGTTCAGGAAAAATAGTTCCTAAATTTTCAACTAAAACATCGTCGGTTTTATAAACATATTCACCACCAATTGAAAATTTTTGCCCAACATAATCTAATCTTGTAGACATTACGTTGGTGTTAGGATCTACCGTTGGGTAATCTTTTGTTAAATCTTCGTTACGACCAACAAATGACGCACCAAATTTAACTGTATAATCTTCTTTCTCAAGTAAATTAGTAATATCAACTTCGGCATTTGCCCCATAAATCACTCCGTCTGATAAATCAAAACCTAAACCTACACGTTGTTTACCACCTAATAATGTAATGTTGGTTGATGGATGCAAACGCATTTTAAATCGACCACCAAAAATAGCATTGTTTATACCTAAACCGCGATCTTCCCAAGAACGTAAAGCTAAACCACTACCGAATTGCTCATAAAAATGACCTACAGTTATATCTACACCTTTGTCGTAATTATTATAACGTGTATAAACAGTTCCTATGCCCATCCCTTCTAAATCGGGATTGTAATTTAGTAACGCTTTTGGCAAATACCCCTCGGCTTGCAAGCCTACTTCAAAGTATTTTTTTAAATAGTCAACTTTTATGTAGTTATTAGAACGAAAAGGCTCTTCTTTAGCCGCATCTGATAATTTAATCTTATTGTCTTCAGTATAATATTGTGAGTTCGACTCTATACCTACGTTAACCTGTGCTTTTGTTTGATATGCAAGCGAAATAGCGAAAGCTGTGGCAATTAAATATTTTGATTTCATTATGATTTACCTATTGCTTTTTTAACATGCTTATAAATTTCGTTTTCGATTCCTGGAGTGTAACTAGAATGCGAGTAAACTACTTTTCCTTTGTACAATACCAATGTATAAGGAACATTTCCAACATTTAACGCACGTTTAAGTTCTTGATTTTCATCTAAAAGAACTGTGTATTTCCATGATTTACCTTTAACTTGTGGTTTTACACGTGCTTTTGTTCTAGAATCATCAATTGAAACAGCAATAAGTTCTACACCTGTTTCTTTTTGCCATTTAGAATAAACTTCGTTAATTGCAGTTAATTCTTTAACACATGGTCCACACCATGTAGCCCAAAAACTTACAATAATTGGTTTATCTGAATTATTAAATTTAGACATACTAACCGATTTACCGTCTAAATCTTTAAGGTTCACGTTGGGCAACTTTTGTGCATAAGTACCTAAACTTAACACTACAAAAGCAATAATTAGATTTAATTTTAACATGATAATTTATTTTATTGGAATTATAAAACAAATCTATGAAACTTTTTAACAACTTTTTTTTTTATTGTAAGAAAATTTACATTTACTTTGTTTTTAATTAACATGTTATTAAGCTATTTTTTATGAAAAAATTACTTTTTTTAAGCTCAATTGCTTTAGGAGGTTTGGTAATGGGGTGTTCATCTGATGAAACTCCTAAAGAAGAAACTACAGAAAAATCAAAATTAAAAGTTGTTGTTGCTGTTTTAAATGCTAATGGCGAAGCTATTAACGTACAACAAGCAGAAGGTAATACTACAAAAGATTACGTAATGGTTGGAACTAAATTTCAACACAAAGTTTTAATTGAAGATTTTACTGGCGCATGGTGTGGATGGTGCCCAAGGGTAACTTTTTCTATTGAAGAGTTAGAAAAAGCAAATGCAGATAAATTTGTGCCAGTTGCGTTACATAATGGTGATAAAATGGCATTTTCACCTTATGAAAGAACGTTATCTACCGCTTTATGGGAAAAATTTGCTATCCCAAGCAATCAACGTGGATATCCATTTGCTGTTCTAAATAGAGCTGAGGAGTGGGATGCAGCTAGTGGTAATGCAATGAAAGCTTCACAAGCATTAGCTTTAGCTAAAACCGATTCTGAAGTGGGTATTAAAATATCTTCTAGTTTAGCAGATACAAGCGGAAAAATTAATGTATCTTTTAAATTTGCTGATGGTATAGCAACTGACTTAAAATATGTTGTGTATGTTTTGCAAGATGGTATTGTTTTAAAACAATCTAACTACACTACTAACTTTGGTGGTAAAGGTGACAAACCAGATTTTGTACACAATGCAGTTGCTAAAGCTGTTAATGGTGATGTAATGGGTACAGCAATTCCATCTGATAAAATAGTTGCAGGTTCTGAGTACACAGTAGATGAAATTAACGTTACTTACAAAAAGTTTTAATATTTATTATTTAGTTAAAAAACTCAAACCAAAAGGTTTGAGTTTTTTTATAACTTTAATTTAAGCTGTATGTATTCGGCTTTTTTTTGATTGATGTTTAAATTACTTACCTGAACCCCTATTAAACGCACCGAAGTTTTTAAAGTACTATGTTGTAACAAATCGGTTGATGTATCAAACAACAAATCAAAGCTACTTACATAATAAGGCAATGTATAACTTTTGGTTTGCAGTGTAAAATCACTATACTTTATTTTTAAAGTAATGGTTTTCCCTGATAAATTACGTTTTTGTAGCCTAATAGAAACTTCTTCACATACTTCATGTAATTTTTCTTGTAAGGGTATTATCGATGTAAAGTTTTCAGAAAAAGTACGTTCGGCCCCTATAGATTTAGGCAAACGATTCGGAACAACAGGTGAATTACTGATACCCCGCGCTAGTTGGTAATAATGTACACCAGAATTTCCAAAATGTTCTTCTAAAAAATCCAGTGATTTTAACCGTAAATCAGCGCCTGTAAAAATACCTAAATGATACATTTTTTCGCAAGTTTTTTTACCAACACCAAAAAAGCGTTTAATTTCTAACGCATCTAAAAAAGGAATAATTTCGTTTGGATTTATCGTTTTTTGACCGTTTGGCTTGTTGTAATCGCTTGCTATTTTTGCCAAAAATTTGTTTATTGAAATACCTGCCGAAGCAGTTAAACCAGTAGTTTCATAAATTCTTAACCGAATTTCTTCTGCAATAAGTGTTGCACTTTTTAGTCCCTTTTTATTTTGAGTTACATCTAAAAAAGCTTCATCAAGCGATAAAGGCTCAACCAAATCTGTATATTCTAAAAAAATGGTCCGTATTTGTTTTGAAACTTCTTTATATCGATCAAAACGAGGGGGTACAAAAATTAAATCAGGACACTTTTTAATTGCCAACTTTCCACTCATTGCACTGCGCACACCAAATTTACGCGCTTCGTAACTAGCTGCCGATATCACTCCTCTTATTTCTGAACCACCAACAGCCAAAGGTTTGTTACGCAACTCAGGAAAATCAAGCTGTTCTACCGAAGCGTAAAACGCATCCATATCGATATGTATTATTTTTCGATGCGCTGATGTCATAAAAAGTTACTATTTAATTTGTTTGCTTTTTGTAGGAAAAAAAAACTGTAAGGGATGCTTTTTAAAATGTGCCCAAACTGATTTTTGCAAGCTAAAAACTTCAATTAAAGGAATGTTTCTGGAACGAAAAGCTAAACCTAACGAAAGTGAAAAACTTACAATAAAGTTCATAAAACCTACTACAAACAAACCTAAAAAACACCATAACCAAGTAGCAGCAGTAAGTTGAAAATCGGCACCATAGGCTCCTAAAGCAATATTACCACTTACAAATGTTATATGGCGAATATCTAAATTCAATCCTAAAAACACCCCAATTGAATGGGTACTACCCATAAAAATACCAAACCAAAAGTTTGATATAATACCTGGCCATTTTTTTTCGAGCCAATTGGCTAATGAATTTGCTTTATATGCCCCAATTGTACTTTTTAACAATGGATTTTCTTTAATGCGATAATATACTTGGTTGTGCTTGTTTTTATTGGATACATTACCTGAAATAATTCCCGATAAAAACAAAAATACCCCTGCTATACTTGCGTGAAATATAGCTAATGAATGTACCGGACTAGCGTCTTTTAATAATGTAGGCCATTTTGTATCAGTGATGTTTATACTGGTAACCTTATCTATACTCCAAATTAAAAACAACGCTACTATAAAAGCCATTACTACGTTGCCTACAAAAGCAATAAACTGTGAACGAAACAAACGTGCAAACAAATGTGCAAATGCAGTGTTTTGTTCTTTAGAAGTTTGCTTTTTTCTACCTTCTTCAATTGCTTTAATAATTGTTGAAGCTGTCATGGCAGGTTGTTTTGTTGCCAAAGCAAACCCCAGTAAATATATTACTATAAAACCAAAAACATAGTTCATACTATACAAAAACGCAAAACCAAATGAACTGGTATCAACTTTTGAAAGTAACACTTTAAAAATACACAGAAACCCCACTATAAGCCCTGCACCCAATGAAGCTTTTAACATACCAAAATACTCTTTTATGGTTTCGGTAATATAATGTTCGCCTGTTTTTGCTGTATATTGGGTAATTTCATACGATACAACTTGTGTACTTTCTGCTATTAATTTGCTTATATTGTTTTTGTAACAATTGTATTCAATAAGTTGCAACGATAATTTTATGGTGTTTGTTAACTTACTTTCATTAGCTTCAATTACCAATAAATTCATTAAAAATTTTATGCGATCTAACTGTTGTTTTATTCTTAATAAGCTTTGATTTACCTTTAATGTAATACCAAAAACCGAACTGTTTTTATAGGCGTGTTGTATAAGTTCTAAACATTGATTGTGTAAAATAACAAGTTGCTTGTAGTTTAAATCATTAGGTTCTACAAATTGTATTTCACCTTTTCGCAAACGACTTTCAATTTCTAAAAATTCATTTTCAAAACCTAAAAACGGACTAGCCAAGTGGTTGTATTTAGGTATCATGTTTAAAATACTGGTTTCCATAGAACGCCCACTCATTCGCTGGGTAAGCAATCCCATGGTGTATAAAATTTCAGACATAACACCCTGTTCAGCCTTTTCAAATTGATACATATTAGGCAATTGCAATATCTCTACCAATTCAATCAACTCATTTATAGGTATTTTATTTATCCATACAAAATCATTTTCTTTATAAAAAACCTGATTTAATACGTATTCTAAAGTATCCTTTTGGGGTTGATAGGGCAATATTTTAGCCGATATACGCTTACGAATCTCAAACAAAAAATCAGAATCTTGTAAAATACCAGCATCGGCAGCCATTAAGTGAAATTTCCTTCCAGATAATGTGTTTTTTAAATAATTTGCTAATATAAATCTGTGGGTATCAAACTCAATTAAATGATCTAATAGTTCGCGTAAAGTTATTTGCGCAACTGCTTTAGGAGTTTTGGGGCGAATATATCGAACTAAATCGTATAAAAAATTTAAATTACTATACAACAACTCCTCTTCCTCTGCAACATATTTTGCAAAGATTTCGTGAATGTTTCTATAGATAAAGTCTTTTTTAAATAAACTCATATAGTCTTTTTTACGATATTTGATTCTTTAAAACTTAAAAATCATGATTGAAATTGAACGAAAATTCAGCGTTAAAAGTACTACTTTTTTGGCTAATGCTAAAAAAAGCTATAAGATAAAACAAGGTTATTTAAATTCTGACAAAAACCGAACGGTACGTGTACGTATTAAAGGCGATAAAGGCTATATTACGGTAAAAGGTTTGAGTACTAACAACGGAGTGGAGCGCTTTGAATGGGAAAAAGAAATTAGTATACAAGATGCCGAAGCCTTAATGTTATTGTGCGAAGATTATATTATTGACAAAACCCGATACGTTGTTTTGAATGGTGATGCGGTTTTTGAAGTTGATGTATTTGAAGGATTAAACGAAGGTTTAGTTATTGCAGAAATTGAATTACAAACTGCGGATGAACATTTTTTTAAACCTGATTGGCTGGGCGATGAGCTTACGGGCGATATCCGTTTTTATAATGCTTATTTAAGTAACCATCCGTTTTCTACTTGGGTTGGTTAACAATTTCTAGTTTTACAAAAAGTTTACCCGCGTTCTTATCGTGGGTAATTGCATTAAATGCTTTTGCGCTTAAATCTATTTCAAAACCTTTAGAAAAAGGTCCTCGATCGTTAATTTCAACTTCAATACTTTTATTATTGTCTAAGTTTGTAATTCTTACAATAGTTCCAAAAGCCAATGTTTTATGGGCAGTAGTTAAATTATTGTTGTTAAAAACGGCACCACTTGCAGTTTTTCTTCCGTTAAATTTATAATGGTAATAACATGCAAAAACCTCATTTTTATAAAATGAGGTTTTTGCATTATGATTTGTATTAGCCGTTTTACAACTAACCATACTTATAATTAGTACAATAAAAACAAGTTGTTTATAAGGCAAATTCATTTAAATCTAAATCTTCAGGAACCGATGCAATAATGTTTAACTCTTCTTGCAATTCTGTTTTCTTTATTTCATAATCTTCAGGCAACACCTCAACTTTAACAGTTAATACACCTTTAGATTTATTTGATGCAATATCCATAAAGGCTGATTTGCTTAAATCTAAGTTTCGTCCTTTTACAAAAGGACCGCGGTCGTTAATTTCAACAATAACCTCACGGTCATTTTTTAAATTAGTTACACGTACTTTAGTTCCAAAGGGTAAAGATTTATGTGCGGCTGTATATTTGTTATTATTAAATACTTCACCATTAGCTGTTTTTCTTCCATTAAATTTATCGTGGTAGTATGATGCCTGAACTTCTTCATGCACTACTTCTACTTCATCTTCTAACGCTTCTAATTCAGCGTTTAGTTTAACTATTTGGCTGTTTAAATCAGCTTCTTTTTCGTTTATTTTAGATGAATCGTTGCTAAAGTTATTGGTTGTAGTGGCAAAAGCCATTTCTTTACCCATTTTAACTTTTTCAGCATTGTTTTTAGGTTCACTTGTAACTGTATTAACAAAAATTGCTGTTAACGTTACTAAACCTGCTAAAATAAAATAATGATACCTCTTCATAAAATCCTAAAACTTTTAATTAAACATTTGCTATAAAGCTTTAAACTTGCAAAAGTTAAACCTAACCAAAAATGGTTAGGTTTTAATTTTTATAACCAATTACTCCATGGAATTCTTGATAAAATCAAGATGGTACCTATGGTGTACATAATTGCAATTGACTTAAATTTTGCTTGATTTGTAGCAGCTTTTTTATGCTTAGAAAAACCAATTGTAATTAAAACTACTGCAATAATGTTAATTAGTGGATGTTCTAAAGCATACAATCGTAAATTACTATCTTTCATTGCTACAGAGAAAGACTGAACCATTGGCGATACAAAATAAAGCACCAAACCAATTAACAATTGTGTGTGTGTAAAAATTAAGGCAAATAATGCTAATTTACGGTCGCCCGCTTTAAATTCTTTACTTGATGCCATACCAATTAACGCATTAACCGAAGCAACGATTAGTAAAATTAAAGCCACATAGGCAATGTAAGAATGTGCATGTTGTAAACCTGTATTCATAGTTTAAAATTAATGTTGTTGGCTACAAAGATATGCTTTTTTTATTATGAAAAACTACCTTTAAACTTTAACACAAGCGCAAATATACTGAACAACAACCATATAGCAAAATTTATTAACTAAATAAATGTTTTTTAACACATTTTTTAGAAGTTATATCGCGCCCCTAAAAAGGTTCTAACACCTTGGTTGGGCGCATATATATACGTTGGATCAAACACTAAACCGTAAGGATTTTCAGGGGTTACCAAAGCGTTTCCATCTGCACCATATTGCACATTTTTATTAAATGGATCATTTGAACGCGCTATTAAAAAAGGATTATTTTTATTTGGTGTCCAATTTAAAATATTTTTTACACCACCGTAAATTTCAAAACTCTTAAACCCTTTGTAAGTAAATTGTATATTTTGTAAACTATACGTTTTTGATTGTGCTAAACGTGGATCTAAAGCGCTAATTAAAGGCAATCGCATAGGGCCGTATACGTTTCCTGAATAATCAACTGTAAGATTTAAAGCGTTTAATGTATAAGAAATTGCCCAAGTACCCGAAAATTTTTCGGTAAGCATTTGCGGGGTTCTTATATTTTGTTCGGTTTTGCTTACATCTTGTAAGGTTGCCCCTAACATCATTTTTAAATTATTTGCATAAACTGCATCTACATTTAAACTAAAACCTTTTGTTTGGGCAAATCCATCTAAATTTTTATATATAATTTTATTAGGATTACTTTCGTAATCTGGTATAATTGAATTTGAAAAATGTGTAAACCAAGCAGCAGCTTCGGCCTGAAGAATAAAATTTGAATTTAACATCCACGTTTTCAAATAATTTACATTAACATTTACCGATTTTTCAGGCTTTAAATCTTCCAACACCTCTACATCGCGTGCACCTGAAAGCGCTGCGTGCTCTTCGGTAAATAAATTAACAACTCTAAAACCCGTTCCTGCATTTAACCGCAAAATATCGCCCTTTTTAGACTCATACCTAAAAGCTATACGTGGCGTAACTATGCTTTTGTGTGTTTTATGGTAATCATATCGCAAACCGCCCAACAAACTAAAAAGATGATTTATTTTATAAGAATCTTGTACAAAAACACTAGGTATAAAGGTATTGTCGGCGTTAATTGTAGCGGTACTATTATCGTTATACATTTGATAACGAGCAGCGGTTCCTACTAAAAAATCGTGTTTTTTAATTGATTTATCCCAATAAAACTGTGCAAATGCAATATTTTGCTTAGCTAAAAAAGGGGTGTTGCCGTACATGGAATTTTGATCGTGCGTGGTGATTGAAAATTGACTGGTAATTTTTTCGGTAAAAGGCAATTCGTACAAACCTAATAATTCAAAGCGATTGGTATAAATCGATTCTCCATAAACATCGGTTCCTCCACGGTATTTTTTATTCCAATTCATTTGCCCACCCCAACGATCTTCGTAAAAAAAACGAGTAGCTATTGCTAATTGCTTTTTCGATTTACGATCGAAACTAAATTTATTAAATATTGATATGCGATCTTGCAAAGTAACATCGGTAAAACCATCTTTATTTTTATCGATAGGATTTGAATAATTAAAGTAATTAACTCCCATTAACCATTGAACTTTTTTTGCTAGTTGAAACGATAAACCTAAATCGGTGTTTATTTCACCCCACGAAGTTCCAAAAACATCGGCAGTATATTTTGAAGCATACAACGGATTTTTTGTAATGATATTGATTAAGCCACCAACAGCCTCGCTACCGTATAAAGACGACGCTGGTCCTTTTACAATTTCAACTTTTTCTATTAACGAATTAGGTATACCCGATAAACCATAAACGGTAGATAACCCACTAACAATGGGCATTCCATCAATCAAAACAAACGTATAAGGCCCTTCTAAACCGTTTATATGAATATCGCCTGTATTGCAAACACTACAATTTACTTGTGGTTTTACACCGTTTACATTTTGTAAGGCTTCAAAAATATTTGGTGTTGGATTTTTTTTTAAAAAAGTAGGTGTGTACACTTCAACAGGCACCAAACTTTCCGATCGCAGCACTGGTTTTAATGTTCCTGAAATAACAATTTCGTCTAATTGATCAGTTACTGCTTCTTCTGCTAAGTAAAAATCGAACTGTGGATTACTTGCAGTAACTTGCCATTCAAAACGTTGAATTAACCCGTTTAAATCTTCAACTTCAATATGATAAACACCCTCGGTACTAAACGTATAGTTAAAAACTCCGTTGCTATTGGTTTGCAATTCTGCATTGACTTCTTCTATAAAAACAATTGTTTCAACAGGTTTGTTATTTGCTAGTACACGTCCCTGAAAAGGAATTTGTGCATATATATTTTGTGCAGTAATAAACAACACTAAAAATAGAATTAGTTTCATTTGAATAAATTTTTAGACAAATCTAAAAATAATTTTTACAACAACTTAATTAAATCTAAAATAATTATTTATATTTGATTTTTAATTTGTTATATGTTAACGCAAACCGAAGAAAATTATTTAAAAGTTATTTATCATTTATCTCAAACCGAAGACAACGGTATATCAACCAACGCAATTGCTCAGAAAATTGACACAAAAGCGTCGTCGGTTACAGATATGATTAAAAAACTAAAAGAAAAAAATTTGATAAGCCACGAAAAATACCAAGGAGTTTTTATAACTAAATTAGGCATGCAAACTGCTAAAATGATTATTAGAAAACACCGTTTATGGGAAGTTTTTTTAGTAGATAAACTGCATTTTAACTGGGACGAAGTACACGATGTGGCCGAAGAATTAGAACACATAAAATCTGAAAAATTAATTAATGCCTTGGATGCTTTTTTGGGATTTCCGAAAGAAGATCCACACGGCGACCCCATTCCTAACGCAAACGGCGAAATTCCCTACCGCGAAAAAGAATTACTTACCGAAGCAGCAATAAACTGCCAATACATGTGTGTAGGGGTTAAAGATACATCTCCAGCTTTTTTACAATATCTAGATCGCCAAAAAATGGCATTAGGTAGTACTTTTAAAATTGTAAAACACGAAAATTTTGACCATTCGGTTACCATACTTTTTAACAATACCGAATTAACCTTATCTAAAGTGGTAGCACAAAACTTATTTGTAAAGAAAATTTAATATGTTTCATAAATTAATTGCTTTTTTTGAATCGATAGACCCTATTTGGGCTGCATTGTTTGCGGGGCTTTTTACATGGGCGCTAACTGCAATAGGCGCAGCGTTTGTTTTTATTTTTAGAAATCCAAACAAAAAATTATTAGACGGTATGCTGGGGTTTACTGGTGGTGTAATGATAGCTGCCAGTTTTTGGAGTTTGTTAGCACCTGCCATAAATATGAGTCCAGGCGAAGGGTTTACAAAAGTTATACCTGCTGCAGTGGGTTTTGCATTGGGCGCATTGTTTTTATTTGCGTTAGATAAAGTTTTGCCGCATTTGCATTTAAATCACCCTATATCTAAAACCGAAGGCGTTAAAACCAAAACGCCTTGGCAAAAAACAACTTTATTGGTGTTGGCCATTACCTTACACAACATACCCGAAGGTTTGGCTGTTGGCGTGTTATTTGGTGGTGTAGCTGCAGGTATACCCGAAGCAAGCATTGCAGGCGCTTTAACATTAGCCATTGGTATTGGTTTGCAAAATTTACCCGAAGGGTTAGCTGTTTCGTTTCCGTTAAGACGTGCAGGAATGAGCAAAACCAAAAGCTTTATGTACGGACAAAGTTCGGCTTTGGTTGAACCTATAGCTGCTGTAATTGGCGCTTTGGCGGTTGGTTTTTTTACCCCTGTTTTACCTTATGCCTTAGCTTTTGCTGCAGGTGCCATGATTTTTGTTGTTATTGAAGAAGTAGTACCCGAAACCCAACAAGGTAACAACGGCGATATTGCTACACTTGGGTTTGTTGGCGGTTTTATTGCCATGATGATACTTGATGTGGCATTAGGTTAAAAATATAAAGTAATTATAATTAAACACAACAAACCCTCAAAGTGTTTTTGAGGGTTTGCTATTTTTAAATTTACTTTTTTATAAGCTGTTTAACCGCTATACCTTGTGCGGTTTGTATATACAATAAATACGTACCGCTTGCTAAATGTTCTACATTTAGCTGTATTTCGGCTTGGTTGTTGTAAGCTTGCGTGCTTAACTGTTTGCCTGCTAAAGTGTACACCGTAATTTGGTTAACCTGCATATTATCTGCATTGGTAATGTTTACAACACTGCTTGCCGGGTTGGGGTACAAATTAAATTTTGTAGCTAATTGCTGGTTTACGCTTAATATATACGACGGCAATGTTTTTAAACCCGAAATTTTAATATTATCTATTTTTACTACAGATGACGCCTTTATACTTCCTACACTAAAATCTAAAGTATAAGGTATGGCATTATGAGAAATAGGTTTAGTTACTTGTATGTTTAATGTGGGTATGTAAAAATACACATTGTTGGCGTTAAAATCTACAAACATTTCTGCCTTAATCCACATATTGTACGGAAAGGTTGTGGCGGTGTAGTTTTTTAAAACAAATGTTGGTGAACCAGAACTAGTACTCTCAAAATATCCACCCCCTATACGATAATAATAGTATGCCTGAAATGATGTACTAATAAAACCAGAAATTGATTGCACATTAGAACCATTTAGAATATGCCCAACAAAATTAAAAGTTCCGCCACCATAAAACTCATATTCAAATTTAAAAATGTTATTACCTGGCGTACGGTTGTTCCATAAAGTAGCTAAAAAACCACGTTCTTGGCTAAAACCTAAACCTTCTCCTTTTGTACTGGTAGTTGATATGGTAAGTACGTTGCCTTTACCTGCTTCTGGTGTAACCATTGCCGTTATTAATTGACCTGGTTGATGTCCTACTAACCACCCCCCTTTTCCGGGGGTGGTGTTATCATAAATAGCATTTAAATGCCCTGCAGGGTAGCTATTAAAATCTTCGGTAAAAAAAGTTTGCGCTTGTGTTTTTAAAAAGCTTAAAAACACATACAAAATAAAAATATGTTTACCTATTTTCATAGTATTATATTACATTACTTCTAATTTTACTGTAGAAACGGTACCACCCATATTAGGATTTGGATTACCATAACCGCCCCTGAAAGTTTCGATACTTACTCTATAACTTTTACCGTTTGATGGGTGGGGAAATGTATATTCAGATAGGTACGTACCTCTTTCTATAACAAGTTCATACGAACGGAATGTATTATCTATACATTGAATATTGGTAAATAATTTTGCACTACCAACACCCGGCAGGTTTGACGCTGGTACATTAGTATCCTCCCAAAAGTTTGTATCAGCAGTATTGCAATCTGCCATAATATAACCGCTGTCAATTACAGCAAAAGTTACAGGATCTTTAGCTACCCATTTATAAAAGAACACTTTACCGTATTTAGACAACAAATCTTCTTCCGTTGGTGTGGTTAGTTGATAAGGTGCAGGTGGCGACGAAATATCAAAAAACACTAGATTAGGATTGTAGTAATTTGGTACTGGTATATTGGGCTGTATATTTGCACCAATAACATGACAGTGATCCATAGAAAAAACTTTAAGTTCGGCATTACCCCAATTTGGTGTAACAAAACCCGATAAAGTTATAGGCTTGGCAGGTACAAAATTACCTATTTCATAGCTATTAGCATACATATTACCGTATTGGGTAGGAGAACCACTAAAACCATAAGCTGGTGCATTAGAATCTGCAACATCTTCAAATGTACCGTCTGTTGGATAGTTATCAGAATAAGCCAAACCTATATAGGGTGTAACCTCAAACACCAAGCGCGTTGCTGCCGAACCACCGGTTGCGTTTTCATAATGGTACCACATTTCTCTGTTGCGGTTGAATATATCCCAAAAAGATTTATACCCAGGATCACCAGTGTAACTATTGGTAGTTCTTCCATCATTTACATTAGCTGTTTGCTGGCTGTTGTTTTCAGCGTCCATTTCGTTAAAAACGCTGTCGGTTGTACAAGCTGTAAGGGTTAAGGCTATTACCCCCCCCCCATAAAATTTTAGAGAATTTTGTCATAATTACACAATTTTTAATTATTTGAATTGTAAATATAACAAAAAAATTAACATTGTATTACAAAATATAAAAAATATTTTTATGACTTTTTTAAGATTTGTATTAAAGCATTGCAAATACAAGTTTGTATAAAAAAGAAACTTTTTATAATAATTTAACCACTGATTACACAAATTTTCACTGATTTAAGTTTGTTTAAAATACAATTAAAAAACCTACAAGGTTTTAAAACCCTTGTAGGTTTGGTTGGTAATTTTTTTAAAATTATGTGATACTTTACTAATTGAAGTTTAGCAAAACAAAACTTTAAACCTTAAACAACTTTAAAAACTGCAAGCCCCGCGTTAGGGATGGCAGCGGATAGCCTTTTATTGGCGGCTGAGGCACTGGAAGCGCCGATAAAAGCTATGAGCGTTCAGCCCGACCCAACTGTTTACTGCAATGGTTTACTAAACGGTAAGTGTAATTGATTATTTAATTTATTTACTAAGCCGAATGTAAGGGAAACGCCCAGAAACAGATTTTTTTTAATTATTTAAAAGGGTTTTGAAGTCGTTTATCGGTTAAATTATATTTATTGTTTACATATTTAAAAAGGGTGTAAAACAAAAAACCCGATGTTAAACCAAAAAGATATCCGCATAAAATATCTAACGGGTAATGTAACCCCAAATAAATACGAGTATAAGCAAATATTAACGGAAACAAAAATAAAAAGCCGCAGTATTTGTAATACTTTTTAAGGATTAAAAAAAGTAGTAAGGTGGCTCCGCTTGAATTGGATGCATGCCCCGAAAAAAAACTAGGACTACCTGCTTTACGCAACACGCGCAAGTAAGGTTCAATAAGTGGATCGTTAACGGGGCGTAACCTGTTAACACCATATTTAAAAACATTTGTAAGCTGATCGGTAAACACAAAAAAAACGGCCAATACAACTACTAAAAGAGCAAATTGTTTAAGCGATATTTTTTTTAGTAATAAAAAAATTAAAAATACAAAAAAAGGCCACCAATTTTTTTGATGGGTTATGTACATAAAAATAGGATCTAAAAATGGGGTTCCTAAATTGTTTAAATAAATAAGTAACTGTTGGTCTTTTTGTATTAAGTTTTCAAGCATTATTTGTTGCGCTTAATGGGTCCGGTCATGTTTTCAATATCTTCTTTGGCTTGGTCAATTTCTTGCTGAATATCGTTAACAGGGTTGTATTGATCTAAGTCCATAGCGGTTTTAATATCGTTTAAGCCAACGCGTTTTTTAATATCTTCTACATTAACAGCTTCTTTAATATCTTTTACTACACCTGTTTCATCTACACTTTTGGTAATTTCAGATTTGATATCGTTAGATGCATTTTTAACTTGATTAATAACGCGTGCCAAACCACGTGCCATTTCGGGCACTTTATCTGAACCAAAAAGCATTAAAATGGCAATTACAATAAAAACCAATTCGCCGCCACCTATGCCTAAAAAAAGAGGTGTAATATGTAAGTTTGTTACCATTTTTAATAATTTACTACAAAGTTACACAAAACAATTATTTTAACACCTTAACTATTTCTAAAAATTCGGTAGCTTTTTCGGCATACATTAAACCTAATTGTTCGGTGTGTACATTTTGAAAAGATGTAAGTATATTTGGGTCTTGCAGCATAAAATAACCAAACGCCATATGGTATTGCACAGGTATTTTTAATTTGTTTGTATAATACTCTTCGGGGAATTTATTTAAAATTTGTAGTACTAATTGTTGTTCTGCTTCTAATTCAACTGCTTTTTTAAGCATTTTTGTTCTTCCTGAAATGGCATTCACAATGGCATCAACAGGTAAAATACCTCCGCCCGATGAAGTTGCACGGTGTAAATTGCGCTGAGCAGGCGTGTATCTTTTTACTTTTCCAAAACCTAAAGTTTCAGAATTTACTTTACGGTCTATTACCACTTCGTCTAAAACATTTTCAAAAAATTCCATGGGAACAAAAACCAACGATTTGTTCATATCGGCTTTGGTTAAAACTTTATCACGGCCTATTAAATGTACCGCCGAAAAAATAAGTGTATCATTTGGGTTGGCTTCAATAGTAAAATACCCACCTTTTTGTGTATAGGTTGATTTATTAATAGTTGTATTTTTTACAAATATCCCTTCTAAATCGCGTGTTTTTGCAACTACTTTACCCAAAACCGTTTTAGTTTGTGCAATAGTTGTAGCGCTTACTAACAAGGTTAATAAACAAATTAATAGGTAAGGTAGTTTTTTATTCATTTTACAAAACTATTGATTGTTAAAACAATATTATATTAATTTAAACAAAAATATTAGTAAAAATGTTAAAACATAAAAAGCATTTTGGTAAACATATGTTAAATAAATAAGTTTGTTGTTTATTTTAAAAATTTTTATGAAAAATTTAATCATAGCAAGTACATCAACCTTACACGGTTTGGGATATTTAGAATATTTATTGCCCGTTTTAAAAAATCATTTTAAAAACGCAAATACCATTTTATTTATACCGTATGCACGTCCAAGTGGCATTTCGCACAACGATTACACTGCAAAAGTTGCCCAAGCTTTTGCAAAAATTGATAAAAAAGTAGTAGGGCTACATACTTTTGAAAATCCTGTTGAAGCTGTTGTAAATGCACAAGCAATTTTTACGGGAGGGGGCAATACTTTTTTGTTGGTAAAACAGTTATATGCCAACAATTTACTATCTCCTTTAAAAGAAACATTACTAAACGGCACGCCTTATTTGGGTTGTTCGGCAGGTAGTAATATTACGGGGTTAACTATGGAAACTACAAATGATATGCCTATAGTGTATCCGCCAAGTTTTAAAACATTAGGAATGGTTCCGTTCAATATAAACCCTCATTATTTAGATCCTATTGAAGGTTCTACGCACATGGGTGAAACACGCGAAACACGTATAAATGAATTTCATTGCTTTAATACGCAACCCGTTTTGGGCTTACGCGAAGGCAGTTGGCTGGAAGTTCACGGGTCAAAAATCACGTTGAAAGGCGCTTTGTCTGCTCGATTATTTTGTCAGAATCAGCCGGCTGTTGAATTAGAACCCGAAAGCGATTTATCAAACTTATCGTAAGTTTTGAAATTTTAACAAAGTGGCTATCCGAAAAGTATCTACTTATCAAGCTGTACTTGATTAACTACGTTCAATACACAAGTTCAGGTTAGCTTTTAATAATACTTTATAAATCAAAAGCATGCAATTTCGCATCAAGTATGAAATGACAAAGAGGCTATCTTTTCAGATAGCCTCTTTGTTTATTTTACAATTTGTAATCGTTTTGTTATTGCTTTTACCCCGAAATAAAATCCGGATAAAATGACAAAAATAATGGTTAGCATTGCTACATATTCTGTAATACGTGTTAATACACTTGGGTCTTTAGCATCGCCATCTAACAAAAAACCTGTTGTTGTAAGTACCGAAGCCAATGCCAAAATGTTTATTACTGATTTTTTTATAATCATCTTATTTTAAAGCAATAACGAACAAAAACATGTTATTATTGTTTGTTTACAACGTTTTCATATCAATTACAAATCGGTACTTCACATCAGACTGTTGCATACGCACATAAGCTTCGTTAATTTCGTTCATTTTAATTACTTCAACATCAGAAACTACGCCATGCTCACCACAAAAATCAAGCATTTCTTGGGTTTCTTTAATTCCACCGATTAACGACCCAGCAATATTTCTGCGTTTGTTAATCAACACTCCGCCATGAATTGGAAAAGGTTCAATAGCACCAACCATGCACATGGTTTTATCGAGTTTTAACAACAACAAGTACGGATTTACATCATGTGCCACCGGAATGGTATTCAATAGAAAGTCAAAACTATAGGCATGTTTTTTCATTTGTTCGGCATCTTTCGAAATCAACACCTCATCGGCTCCTAATTTCATAGCGTCTTCGCCTTTACTTGCCGATGTAGTTATCATTACCACATGTGCGCCCATTGCTTTGGCAAATTTAACACCCATATGACCCAAACCACCTAAACCAACAACGCCTACTTTATCGCCTTTTTTCACATTCCAATGGCGCAATGGCGACCATGTTGTAATACCGGCACATAATAAAGGCGCTACGTTTTCTAAAGGTAAATTGGTTGGTACATTTAACACAAAACCTTCTTCAACCACAATGTTTTCTGAATATCCGCCGTAAGTAATACCACCATATTTTGAGTTTTTAGAATTGTAGGTTCCTGTAAAACCATTCTCACAATACTGCTCTAAACCTTCATCGCACGAATGGCAATGTTGGCACGATTCTACCATACAGCCTACCCCCACAATATCGCCTACTTTAAATTTAGTAACTTCAGCACCAATAGCTTCAACTGTTCCTACAATTTCGTGCCCAGGAACTGCTGGGTAATTTGCTGGTCCCCAATCGGACTTTGCTGTATGTAAATCGCTGTGACAAACACCGCAATAAGCTATTTTAATAAATACATCTTTTGCGTTTAAATTTCTACGTTCTATAGTGTGTGGCCCTAACGGATCTACCGCATTAAAGGCTGCATACGCTTTTGTTGCCATTTTTTATTTGTTTATGTTTGATTTTATAAAATTAGGGAAAGATTTATTTTAATGTAAAAATGTTTCCTTAAATTTATCATAACAAATATTGATTTTGTTACAACAACTTACTTGTATTTAGAATGTAATTTTACTAAAAATACTCTGTATCTTTGCAACTTAATTAAAACGTGATGGGAAAAGAAACGAAAGAAGGTTTATACCAAGGCATTATAGAAAAAGACGATAAAGGAAATTACTTTTGCGGACCTTATTTGTTAGATTATAAACTTACCGAAGCTAATTTTAAGTTGGGCGATAAAATCAGCATTAAAAAACTAATTAACAACCCAAGTGCAATGAGTGTTGAACAATATCCTAAAAAATCGGTGAAATTTTCGCTGGCTAACGGCGACAAACCTACTAAATAACAAAAATCCATCGCGTTAAACGATGGATTTTTTTCTTAAAATGTGACTCTGACCCGAGCTTGCGAATAGAACGTAGTTAATCAAGTTCATAGGGGCACATTTGTGTAAACTATAATTCTTTAACTCCCATATTCCAAAGCGTGAACGCTTGTATATCGGCATTTTCGTTAATGGTTTGTTGTACCGATTTTCCTGCACCGTGCCCTGCATTTACATCAATACGAATTAACATTGGGTTGTTATCCGCATTTTTGTCTTGCAATTCGGCAGCAAATTTAAAACTGTGCGCAGGTACCACACGATCGTCGTGATCGCCAGTAGTAATCATAGTTGCTGGGTACGAAACGCCTGCTTTTACATTGTGTACTGGAGAGTATCCTTTTAAATACTGAAACATTTCATTAGAATCTTCGGCTGTTCCGTAATCGTACGCCCAACCTGCACCGGCCGTAAATGTATGGTAACGCAACATATCTAACACACCAACAGCTGGTAAAGCTACTTTCATTAAATCTGGTCGTTGGGTCATGGTTGCACCAACTAATAATCCACCGTTTGATCCACCGCGAATAGCTAATTTTTCGCTCGATGTATATTTTTCATTAATTAAATATTCGGCAGCTGCAATAAAATCGTCAAAAACATTTTGCTTTTGTAATTTAGTACCGGCATTGTGCCATTTTTTACCATATTCGCCACCACCACGTAAATTAGCTACGGCATACACACCGCCGTTTTCTAACCAAACAGCATTTGCAACACTAAAACTTGGTGTTAACGAAATATTGAAACCACCATAAGCATAAAGCATGGTTGGGTTGTTACCGTTTAATTCGGTCCCTTTTTTATAAGTTATCATCATTGGCACTTTAGTACCATCTTTAGAAGTATAAAAAACTTGTTTAGATTCGTAATTACTTGAGTTAAAATTTACTTTTGGTTGTTGAAACACTTCTGATTTTCCTGAAGCGATATTCATTTTATAAATTGTACCTGGCGTTATGTAATTGGTAAATGAATAATATACTTCTTTTGCATTTTTTTTATCGCTAAAACCACTTGCTGTACCTAAACCAGGTAACTGAATTTTACGAATAAACTTACCTGAATAATCAAATTGTTCTACAACCGAAACAGCATCTTTCATATAGTGTGCAAAAAAATAGCCACCTGCCTTTGATAAATCTAGTACGTTATCTGATTCTAAAATAAGTTCTTCCCAAGTATCTTTATTAATTATTGTTGCAGCTTTTACAACCATTAATTTTTTATTGGGTGCGTTTAAGTTGGTCTCAATGTAAATATTTCCGTCCTTAGAATCTACTATAGCATAATCATTGGCAAAACCTGTAACTACAGTTTGTATTTGACTGTTTGGCTTTGTTAAATCTTGAATATACAATTCGTTACCCGATGTTGCATTTGCAGCGGTTACCACCAAATATTTTTGATCGTTGGTTACATACCCGCTTACATAACGACGAATGTATTTTTCGCCAAATACCACTTTATCGGCACTTTGTGGTGTTCCTAACTTGTGGTAATATAATTTGTGCTGATCTGTTTTAGCCGAAAGTTCTGAACCTGTTGGTTTGTCGTAACTTGAATAATAAAAACCTTCGTTTTTATACCAAGCAATACCAGAAAATTTCACATCGACCAAGGTATCGCCAACAACCGATTTGTCTTTTGCATTTAAAACGATAATTTTTCGCCAATCGCTGCCGCCTTCAGAAATTGCATAGGCAACCAAACTACCGTCTTCTGTAAATGAAACATCGGCTAATGATGTGGTTCCATCGGTTGAAAAGGTATTTGGGTCTAAGAAAACCTCTTCTTTACCTGTTGCATCTTTTCTGTACAAAATAGATTGATTTTGTAATCCATTGTTTTTATAATAATACGTAAAATCACCTTCTACAAATGGTGCACCAATTTTTTCATAGTTCCATTTTTCTGTTAGTTGCTTTTTTAATTGATCGCGATACGGAATTCGATCTAAATAAGTAAAAGTAAGATTATTTTGAGCGGTTACCCAAGCGGCTGTTTCGGCCGAACGATCGTCTTCTAACCAACGGTAAGGATCTGATATTTTGGTAGAAAAATAGGTGTCTATAACCTCTTTCTTTTCGGTTTGCGGATAATTCATTTCAGTATTTTGAGCGTTTATGCTTAATGTTATAAACAAGGAAGCGATACTAATTGAACGTATTAATTTTTTCATGCTTTGTTGTTTGAGTTGATGCAAAATAAAAAAACTTGCCGAATTGGGCAAGTTTTGTTTTTATTAGATTCGTTTTATTTTTTAATATATTCTACTACCAAATCATAATCTTCACTTGGGAATGAAATTTTTACTGGATATTGATCGGCATTATACTCATAAACACGATTAAACACTTCATTTTCATTCGTTTCAAAATAAGTATAATCTTCCTTTATACAATTATTTGCAATATTTAAAGAAAAATCATCTGTTAAATATACTAATGCCCATTGTGGTGTTTTAACGTTTTTAAAAATTCCGTTTTTAGAATCGTATTCAAACAAGGTTTCTTCTAAAGAATTAGATATTTTACTAATATTACCCGCAGCATTTGTAAAATAGTTATTATCCCATAAAAAAACAACGTTTCCTTTAGCATCAATCACTACCTCATCTGTATAAACCGTTTCAGGAAAACGGCTGTCGTAGTACGAACTAATAACTTTGTTGCTTTGGTAGGTAAACGTATAAAGATAGTCAAACACCTCTTGTTGAGAAACTTCACTAAATTTTGCGGCTGTTAATTGTTCACCCGTGTAAGTAAACGTTTTTGTAAAAGTATAATCTCCTTCACTTTCTTTAACTTCGATAAGTCTGTTTTTATCGTCGTATTTAAAAGTTATTTCTCCATCATCTCCATAAATTTTTGACGGAAGATATGTTCCCGAAGCTGGCGTTGGCTGTTGAGCGTCGTCGTCAGTACATGATGTAACTGCAAATCCAAAGATTAGCAATGTTACTGCTACTAATTTTTTCATAATAAATTATTTTCTAAATTTATTACAAATATAAATGTGTTTTTTATAAAAACAAGAAAATACCCTTTTAACTTTCTAATAATGAATGGTATAAACATAATTATTTGATGTACCGTTTACCGAATAATTAACCGAAATTTTGGTTGGATATTCGTTAACAATATGTTCAATAGGATATGAGTACGTTTCAGAACTAGTGGTTGTAACGTTATTTTCAACAGTAACATTGGTAACCGTTACGGGGTTATTTACGGCAAAATTATGAAGATTATACGCTGTTAAAAGCAACACCCATTTTGGTGAAGTAACCCCACTAAAAACACCCTTGTATGTATTAAAATTAGCAGTGATTGTGTTATTTTCGTTTTCGTTTTTAACTAAATTTCCGTTTGTATCGTATAAAAATGTGGTGGTTTTATTTGATTTTACTAACGATACGGCCTGACCATTCTCATTTAAATTAATCAATGTATAATCATTAGCTTCGTTAGTAACTTTCACTTGATTTTCAAAGGGATAACTAACCAAAAAAGTTTCTGTTAAAACAACACCTGGCTGCGTATTAACACTTACATATTTTGTTAGTTTACCAGTTGTATCGTACGTAAAAAGCATTTCATTTGATTGACCTGCCGATAATGTATTTTCAATTTTTATTAATTGACCAGTATAACTGTAACTAAACGCTAAGTTTGTATTTGTACTTGTAATGCTTTTGGGCAATTGAACTGTTTTTACCAAATCGTCATCGTTTTTACACGATACCGTAATTGCTGCAATTGCTAAACTTACAAAAAGAACTATTTTTTTCATAAAACTACTCTTCGGTTACAGGGTAAACAATACGTATTGGCTTGTAATATGTTGAAACACGTTGGTTAATGTCTGATGCTTTTACTTCAATAACATAATCACCTTCGTAGTAATTTTCAGATTCTGATTTGGCTGGTAAAATAACAGTTTCTTTTTGTTGAATTTTGGTAAAATATCCATTTAAATCAATCAATCGCTGGTTTACTACAAAACTATTAGGTACAAAATTTTTAGCATAAATTTCGTAGGCATATTCATACACACCTGTTTGGTCTGTAAATTCAAAATTCATTAATAAATCTTCACCAAATTTAAATTCTTTATTATCAGGTATGTTGGTAATTTCAATTGTTGGCCCAGTTGTATCAGGATCTTCTTTAGTACATCCTGTAAAAACCAAACCAGTTGCTATTAAAAACAAAAGACTTAATTGCGTTAAAAATTTCATAGTTTACTTAATTTTTCTTCAAATATAAACGAATATTTTTTAATAATATTATGTAAATAAAGAAAGAAAGGCGCTTTTATTAAAACGCCTTTCTGTATTAATGAGTATCGTTAACCCCTAAAAAAACCTCAACAAATTGTTGGTTTTGGTTTCCATTCGTATCAATAACAGTTATACCCACATGGTAATGTTCTTGTGTAACATTTGTAGGTATATTTATTGAATGCTTTATTTTATAAGTTGCTGCATTATTTAGCGATTCACCTACAAAAGTATATTCAAAATCTTCGGTAGTAAATTGGTTTGCCTTGTGTTCATGTCCATCTTCGGCAGGGTGCACTTCAATTTTGTAACTTGCTAAGCCTACGTTATCGCTTAAATTTGCATCTACATTTAAAATCGATTCTGGCGCAAAAGCTTCGTCATTAGTAGGCGATACAATTTCAATTATAGGTTTGGTAGTATCAATAGCATCGTCTGATGTACAAGAAGAAATAATTAGTAAACCAATAAACGCATAACTTAATTTTATTATTTTTTTCATGATGAATGTAATTTTATTGAATAGGAATTGTTATAAATAATTGAATGTTTCTACCAAACTCTGGAATATCCAAAGCCCTGTAAAAACTGTTGTGATGATAGTAAACTTTGTTAAAAACATTGTTTACTTGTAAACGAATTTGTGGATTAAATTTTTTAAAATGTAAAACCGTACCTGCTTGAACATTAACAAGGGTATAACCTGGTGTAACGGCTTCGTTTTGGGCTATACGTTTTTGTTGTAAAGCTGCTTTTGTATTTAATTGCAATACATTTTCTTCAAAAAACAAATATTTATTGAAACGATATTGCAAGCTAAACTGTCCATTTATAGGCGTTGTAAAAGGCAATGGATAATTTACCCCATTTTGATTTATTTGCTGGTTGTACAAATAAGCTATTTGAAACTGTGTGTCGATATTTTTAAATTGATATTTAGCATCAACCTCTATTCCTGTTAATAGCGCTTTTGATTGTTCATAACGATACATTTGTCCGCCATGTGGTAAAATAGAAAAAGTACCTGTTGGTTTTAAAAAAATGTAATTTGTAAAATAATACAAATACGTGCTTGTATTTATTTTAAATTTATTTTTATGATAGTGCTGACTAAAATCAAAGGCCCAACCTTTTTCTACATTTAAATTAGGGTTGCCTTGTTCATGCCTAAATGCACCATGGTGAATTCCGTTTGAACTTAACTCCATTGCTGTTGGAAATCTAAAATTAGAAGCTACAGTAAAAGTACTTTCTAAATCTTCGGTAATTTGGTGCGATATCCCTAAGGCAACATTACCCTGTGAAAAATCTTTTGAAAGCGGAACCGCACGTTGTGCATTTTGCTTTGCAAGATTGTAATCAACACCTTTTACTACTAAATAATCAAACAAAATGGTGTCAAAAAAACCTAAAACATTTAAAGTAGCGTTATCGTATCTTAACCCAAGTTCTAATTTCCAATTTGTAGTAAAATCCCAATTATGTTTTCCAAAAACACCTACATTTAAGCGATTAAAATTAGGCATTAAATAGCTGTAACCACTTATATCGTTATTTTGATATTGAGTTTGAACGCCCAAAACAGTAGTATGATCAACCAACCAATCTTTTTTATACGTTAGTTGGGTGTTTAGCGTATTCAATTTAAAATCTAACTCTAAATTAGGGTTTATTTCGGGCGGATTTTGATTTGCGTAATGCGAGTGAAAAAAGCTGTATTCTTGTCTATGATTGCGTTGAAAACCAAACTTAAAGTCCCAAATACTGTGTGGATTTAACCATTTAGCATGATAGGTTATTTTGGTATGATTTACTTGTTGATAAGGCATACCAATATTTCGCATATTTCCGTCTGGTTTGGCATCGCTTATAGATGGAATACCATGCGCCCCAGCAAAAAAGCCCGATTTATTTTTAAATTGACTTACACTTAATACACTTTGAAAATCATCGCCCACAAAACCCCATTGCCCGTAAACAGACGCTTCGTTACCGGCCGTATTTGTCATATTGCCATTAGTGAGTGGAATTTTAGTTCCTAAATAAACAATTTCATTTACTAGCACTTTAAAATCGGCAAAAGTGGTATATGTTGTTTTAAATTTATAAAAATGATTTCCTTTTTTATAAGACGAATTAAGCGCATTTGCCCATGATTTGTTTACGCTTTGTGCGGTTGTAAAATACTGCGCTTTAAATCCATTTGCTGGTATGGTTTCGTTATTTACCTCAATTACACCTGCAATTGCATCAGACCCATGTGTAATGGTACCAACACCTTTAATAATTTCTACACTTTCTGTTGTAAGTGCATCAATTTCTAAACCGTGATCGGCACCCCATTGTTGTCCTTCTTGTTTAATACCGTTTTCGGTAACAGCTAAACGGGTAAATCCTAATCCACGCATCATAGGTTTTGCAGTTTGTGTACCTACCGTAACAGCATCTAAACCTACTACATTTGCTAATGTTTTTGCTAAACTACTGTTGTAATTATTTTGTATGTATTGCTGGGAAACTTTTTGCTGATTATACACTTTTTGATTAGCAGTGTGTATAACAATGGTTTCTAAAGTTTCCTCATCGGTTAAAATAATATTTAATTGAAGTGAACCTTTTAGTTGGATATTTTCTTGATACACCCCAAAACCATTTGCATTTACTTTTAAGGTGTAAATACCACTTTTTAAATTGGTGAATTTAAAACTACCCAATGCATCTGTATCTACACAAATACTACTTAAATCTACATGACTATCAACAATTGGTTCGCCATATGAATTGGTAACAACACCTTTTATAGTATGTTGTGCAAATACACCATAACTCAATACACACAAAATAACCGTTATTAATAAACGCATTTTGTGAAATTTTAATGTTTAAAAATAATTATGATTTGATTTATATTTTATGAACAGTTATAAAATATTTTAACAAACTTTTTCCGCCAATATGTTTATATAAACTTGTGAAAAACTTATTTATATTGCGAATTACATTTGGAAAAACATCATAACAATTGATTCATAGATAAATCTTACGGATTAAACAAAAAAAGGTGGACCGCGAAGTGTAATAAAATCAAACGAAACATCAACATAATTTATTTGCTGTTTTACATTTAATTTTGGATAAGTAGTGGTAGAATAAAACACAATTACATCTGGTGTAACTGTTGTAAAAGGACTAATAGTAAAGTGGCAAATTTGACAATCATCTGTGTGATGATTTACCATTTTTGGTTTGTTAGCATGATGCGCTTCCTCACTTAAAAAATCAGAAATCAAATGGGTATAAACATGCACCGATTGCAGCATGAATGTTAATACAACACTCAAACTAAAAAACAACGATACTATTTGCTTTTTTGATTTCATAGCCGATACAAATATAAAAAACTCTTGAAGAATCAAGAGTTTTTATACATTTATATTAACACATTTTAACCTATTAATTTGTTTTCTAACAAATATTCAGCAATTTGTATGGTATTGGTTGCAGCTCCTTTTCTTAAATTATCAGCTACAATCCACATGTTTAAAGTGTTTTCTTGACTTTCATCTCTACGAATTCTTCCAACAAAAACCTCGTTTTTATTTTGTGCGTACAACGGCATTGGGTAGGTATTCGTATCATTATTATCTTGAACCATTATACCTGGTGTATTTTGTAAAATTGCGCGAACGGTATTTAAATCAAAATCGTTTTCAAATTCAATATTCACAGCTTCACTATGCCCACCAACAACAGGAATACGCACAGCTGTAGCCGTAACTTTAATACTATCGTCACCCATTATTTTTTTGGTTTCGTTAGTTAATTTCATTTCCTCTTTTGTATAGCCGTTATCTAAAAAACTATCGCAATGAGGAATAGCATTACGGTGAATTTGGTAATGATAAGCCATTTCGCCTTTTTCGCCTTTGTATTCGTTTTCTAACTGCTGCACTGCTTTTACCCCTGTACCAGTAATTGACTGATACGTTGAAACAATTACACGTTTAATTTTATATTGTTTATGCAAAGGTGCCAACGCCATTACTAATTGAATGGTTGAACAGTTTGGGTTCGCAATAATTTTATCGTTTATTGTTAATTCGTTTGCGTTAATTTCAGGAACGATTAATTTTTTAGTAGGATCCATACGCCAAGCCGATGAATTATCAACAACCGTAGTACCTACTTCGGCAAATTTTGGAGCCCATTCTAAAGATGTTTCACCCCCTGCCGAAAATAAAGCCACATCGGGTTTCATTTCAACGGCTGTTTGCAAATTCACCACCTTATACTTCTTATCCTTAAAAGCTATTTCTTTTCCAACCGATTTTTCTGATGCTACCGGAATTAATTCTGTTACAGGAAAATTACGTTCTGCTAAAACATTTAGCATTACTTCGCCAACCATACCGGTTGCGCCAACTACAGCTACTCTCATAGATAAATTTGTATTTAAAGTTTATAAATTTGCAGCTGCAAAATTATGCAATAATTTTATAATAAAAAGCCAAAGTTTTAAATGGTTTTAATGTCTTTTACGTGTAATTGCACAAACACTTTATCTTTCCATTGATTTTCAGTTAACGAATACACCAAATTAAAAGGTTTTAAATTTTTTATTTTGTTAAGCATTTCGCCTTTATTAAAAGCAATTGCCTGAAAAGCTTGTGATTGATTTTGCTTAACAAACATGCGTAAATGTTCATTTTCTTTACCAAGAGTTTGTGCATTGCCAGTATCAAAAGCATGAGGTGTAAAAAAAACCGGAGTCATATTCCCTGGGCCATGTGGTTCAAATTGTTTTAAAATGCGTAGTGTTTTTTTATCAAATTCATCAAAATTTACAACGGCATCAATTTCAATTTCTTCGGTTTTTTGTTCCGTTGTAATGCTTTCTTTCACCACTTCTTCAAACTTAGCTTTAAAATTCTCATATTCAGTTTGTTTAATGGTTAAACCAGCAGCGTACATATGACCACCAAATTGAATGATATGTTCACTACATTTTTCAAGTGCTTGATACACATCAAAACCTTTTACCGACCTTGCTGATGCTGCTAAATAATCGCCACTTTTTGTAAAAACCAACGTTGGGCGGTAATATGTTTCAATTAAACGCGATGCAACAATACCAATTACACCTTTATGCCAATTGTTGTTATACACAACCGATGAGAAATTATTTTCTTCTTTATTATCAATAATTTGCTGAAGGGCTTCTTGGGTAATTTGCTGATCAAAAACCCTGCGTTCTTGGTTAAAAGTATCAATTTCTTTAGCGCATTCTATTGCTTCATTGAAATTAAATTCAGTTAATAATTTAACGGCATAATTACCGTGTTTAATTCTGCCCGCCGCATTAATACGTGGAGCAATTTTAAAAACTACATCGGTAATTGTAAATTCTGAAATAGCAAATTGCTTTTTCATGGCTAAAATGCCTGGGCGTGGATTTTGGTTAATTACTTGTAAACCATAAAATGCCAAAATTCGGTTTTCATCAACAATAGGCACAATATCGGCAGCTATTGCAGTTGCTACTAAATCTAAGTAAGGCATTAAATCTTCTATAGTTTCACCTTTGTTAGCCGCTAAAGCTTGTATCAATTTAAAACCTACACCACAACCACAAAGTTCTTTAAAAGGGTAGTTGCAATCGGTTTGTTTAGGGTCTAAAACGGCAACTGCATTTGGTATTTCATCGCCTGGCAAATGGTGATCGCAAATTATAAAATCAATACCTTTTTGGTTGGCATATTCAATTTTATCTATCGATTTAATACCGCAATCTAATGCTATAATTAGCGTAATTTCATTATCATGCGCATAATCTATGCCTTGGGTTGATATTCCGTAACCTTCTAAATATCTATCGGGTATATACGTATCAACATCTTTATAAAAACTTTTTAAATAGGCCGACATTAACGATACAGCTGTGGTTCCATCAACGTCGTAATCGCCAAAAACTAAAATTCGTTCTTTATTTTCAATAGCATTTTCAATACGCTTAACAGCTTTTTGCATGTCTTTCATTAAATACGGATCGTACAAATCGGCAAGTTGTGGACGAAAGAACTTTTTTGCATCGTTATAGTTTTTTACACCGCGTTGCACCAACAAAGTTGCTATTAATGTAGTAACATTTAAAGTTTTTTTAAGTTGATGAACAGCCTGTATATCACAATCTTGTTTTAACGACCAACGCATATTTACTATTTTTTATAAATTTTGTATTGAAACTTTGTAAATATACCAATAAAAAAAATTGGATTTGATACGTACCAAAAATCAAATAAAAACTCTTTTATTCCTTAAACACTTAAAGTAAAGTTTATGTTAAAATTTAAATACTGATTAATTTATATCAATTGGGTATTTAATTTTGAAAAAAATAATCTAACATGAACTCAATTAAAACCGTTAACCAAGCCATTCAACCTTTAAAAAATCAATTAATAAATCATTCATTATATCAAAAAATAACCACTATTAAAGATTTGCAGCTATTTATGCAAACACATGTGTATGCAGTTTGGGATTTTATGTCGCTTTTAAAAGCATTACAAATGCAATTAACATGCACCACTACACCATGGTTTGCCTCACCAAATGCCGAAGTTCGCTATTTAATAAACGAAATTGTTTTAGCCGAAGAATCTGATATTACATTAACAGGCAAACGCTTAAGTCATTTTGAAATGTACGTTGAAGCCATGGTAAAAAGTGGCACAAGTACAGAACAACTGAACCTTTTTTTAAATAAAGTACAACAAACTACTATTTTTAACGCCATTGAAAAAAGTGAGTTACACCCTGCTGTAAAAGAATTTTTAAACTTTACTTTTAAAGTAATTGAAAACGGAAAAGCACATGAAATTGCCGCTGCCTTCACTTTTGGTCGCGAAGATTTAATACCTAATATGTTTACCGAAATTTTAAAAAACTTTAAAGTACGTTTTCCCGAAACTGATTTAACCGACCTTATTTATTATTTTGAACGACACATTGAGTTAGATGCCGATGAACACGGCCCTATGGCTTTTGAAATGATTGAATTTTTATGCGAAAACAATGCTGATAAATGGTTAGATGTAACCGAAATTGCTAAAAAAGCGTTAGAGAAAAGAATTGCGCTTTGGAATGCAATTGAAGAGTTAATCACCGCAAAAACAACTTCATACTAAAATATTTTTATTTTAATACACATTTTTTAAAGACATAAGCTTACTTATGTCTTTTTTTAGTATTTTTACATTCTAAAAAAGTTTTAAATTTAGTCTGCAAAAATACTTATTATGAATAACTTGTTAATTAAAGACTTAATAGATTTAACCGAAGTGTTTGAAAAAAACACAAAGGATAATTGTAATTATTGTAATAATATAGAAGGATTTAAACAGTGGTTGTGCGATACTTATTGTACACATAACCTACCTGTTGTAGAATGGGAAGGCAAAGAAAACGGGCGAAGCCCCGAAAGTGTAATAAGTACTTTAATTGTGCATTTAAATAGGTATGCCAAAACGTATTCTAAAGCAGTTATTCATAAAACAGAATTTACATCGCAAGAAGATTTTGTTTATTTAATTAACCTAAATGCCTTAGGTGCTATGAGCAAAATGCAGTTAATTAAAAAGAATGTTCAAGATAAACCTACAGGCATGCAAATTATTAACAGGCTAATTGATAAAGGTTGGATCGACCAAAAAAAATCGGATACCGATAAACGAAGTAAAATAATTGAAATTACACCTAGCGGCAAAGAAGTTTTAGCAAATGAAATGCATAAAATACGCACCGCAACATATATTGTTACAGGAACTTTAAGTCATCATGAAAAACTAGAGTTAATACGCTTACTAAACAAGTTAGAACAATTTCACAACCCTATTTTTTTACAAAATTACGGTAACGATGAATTGCTTGAACGCGTAACCGAAAAGTTTATAACAGCTTAAAAAAACTAAGATGTCTAAAAAAATAGCTATTATAGGTTCAGGATTTTCAGGTTTATCGGCAGCTGCGTACGCGGCAAAAGAAGGCTATGAAGTACATGTTTTTGAAAAACATTCGCAACCTGGTGGCAGGGCACGCCAATTTACAACTACTAATGGGTATACATTTGATATGGGGCCAAGTTGGTACTGGATGCCCGATATTATAGAACGTTTTTTTAACGATTTTGGCTATTCAACCAATGACTTTTACGAACTTGTAAGTTTAAATCCGCAATTTGAAATGATTTTTAAAGAAGGTAGTTTAACCATTCCTAAAAACTACTCAGACTTAAAACTGTTATTCGAGGAATTAGAACCAGGAGCTGGTGAAAAGTTAGACGCTTTTATGAAAGCTGCCAAATATAAATACCAAGTTGGCATGCAAGAATTTGTAAACAAACCATGCCATAGTTGGTTAGAATTTGCATCGCCAAAAATTGCATTAAGTGCCTTAAAACTAAATTTGTTAAGCAATTTTCGTACGTATGTAAAAAAGTACTTTAAGCATCCTAAATTACAAGCGTTAATGGAATTTCCTGTTATTTTTTTAGGTGCATCACCCAATAAAATACCTGCCTTATATAGTTTAATGAATTATGGCGGATACGCGTTAGGAACATGGTACCCAATGGGTGGGTTCTATCAAATTATTTTGGCAATGCAAAAAGTTGCCGAAAAACAAGGCGTTATTTTCCATTTCAATCAAAACGTTCAAAAAATAATCACTAAAAACAACAAAGCTGTTGCACTTGAAACAAACAACGAAACTTTTGCATTTGACTCCATCATTGCATCGGCCGATTACCACCATGTTGAAAGTTTGTTAGAAGCTGAAAATCGAAATTATTCTGAAAAATATTGGGAAAATAAAACATTTGCGCCATCGTGCTTAATCTATTATTTAGGATTTAATTGCGAAATTAAAAACTTAAAACACCATACCCTTTTCTTTGAAAACGATTTAAACAAGCACATAAACAGTATTTATAAAGATAAAAACTGGCCTAACGAACCTTTATTTTACGCTTGTTGTCCATCAAAAACAGATAGTAGCGTGGCGCCAAAAGGGCATGAAAATGTTTTTTTATTAATGCCTTTAGCAACTGGTTTAAAAGACGATGAACCAACACGTGAACACTATTTTAAAGAAATGATTATGCGCTTAGAAAAGCATACTGGCACACAAAATTTACTGAGTAATATAGACTATAAACAAAGTTATTGTGTAAGCAACTTTATTGCCGATTATAACGCATACAAAGGCAATGCATACGGTCTTGCAAACACACTTAACCAAACCGCAGTTTTAAAACCAAGCATACAAAACAAACATATAAAAAATTTATTTTATACTGGGCAACTTACAGTGCCTGGTCCTGGCGTTCCGCCATCTATAATTTCTGGAAAAATTGTGGCATTAGAAGCCATTAAACAGTTTAAAAAACAATCTAACCTAAAAATTGTTAAATAATGAAAAAGCTATTTGATGAATTATCGCAGCAAGTTAGTAAAGATGTTACTAAAAAATACAGCACAAGTTTTTCGTTGGGTATTTTAGCCTTACAACCTTCTATTCGCCCGGCAATCTATGGTATTTACGGGTTTGTACGTTTGGCTGATGAAATTGTAGATAGTTTTCACGATTATAATAAAGAAATTTTACTTAAACGTTTAACCGAACAAACTTTTCAAGCGTTAGACGAAGGTATTTCAATAAACCCAGTGTTGCAATCGTTCCAAATGGCTGTAAACAAATACAATATCGACCGTAGCTTAATTAATCAATTTTTACACAGCATGGAAATGGATTTAAATAAGATTGATTACAATTCTGATCTGTATCAAGAATATATTTTAGGATCGGCAGAAGTAGTTGGTTTAATGTGCTTAAAAGTATTTACAGAAGGCAAACAAGAGGTGTATGATAAATTAAAACCTTACGCCATGAAGTTAGGTTCGGCTTTCCAAAAAGTAAATTTTTTAAGAGATTTAAAAGACGATTATCAAATTTTAGGAAGAACTTACTTTCCTAATATAGAAATGAATGTGTTTAATAATTCGATTAAAACCCAAATTGAAAACGAAATTGCTTTAGAATTTAAAGAGGCATTAATAGGAATAAAAATGTTGCCTGCATCATCAAAATTTGGTGTGTATTTAGCATATAAATACTATTTGTGTTTGTTTAACAAGATAAAGCAAAGCACTGCCGAACGCATTTTAAATGAACGTGTGCGTGTTCCTAACACTCAAAAATTTAGTGTTGCAATGAGTAGTTATTTGCAATATAAAATGTCGTTCTTATGAAAATAATGTTGCCAATTGCTGTTATTTGTATGTTACCCAGTACTGTACAAAATTCGTTTTCGGTTGATTTAGAGTTTGTTCGTAAAAATTTTAAACAAGCAACAAGCAATAAAAAAACGTGCCAAATGTTAATTGAAAAGTTAGAAAAAAATACAACAAGCAATGTACATTTGGCCTATTTAGGTGCTTTACAAGCAATTTGGGCAAAACATGCGTTTAGTCCGGCTACTAAACTTAAAACATTTAATAAGGGAAAACAAAATTTAGAAAAAGCTGTAAAAAATGAGCCAAATAATGTAGAAATTCGTTTTTTAAGATTAACTATTCAACAAAACGCACCGTTTTTTTTAAACTACGACCAAAACATTGCTACTGATAAAGCGTTTATTTTAAAAAACAAAAACGCAATTTCATCAGTTACTTTACAGCAACTTATCAATAAAATTCTGTAATTCTTACGTATTATGCGCTATACCCTTAAACGAAGTCAGCAGTTATATTGTGATATTGATACAGCTTGGAATTTCTTTTCATCGCCAAAAAATCTATCCAAAATAACACCTAAGGAAATGAATTTTAAAGTGATTTCGCAAGTTAGCGATCAACCCATTTTTGAAGGTTTACAAATAGATTATACGATAACACCTTTACTTAACTTACCCGTTAAGTGGACAACGATTATTACACAAGTAGATGAAGGTAAAAGCTTTACCGATTTTCAACATAAAGGGCCCTATAAATATTGGAATCATTTACATGAGTTTATACCAAACAGCCAAGGCGTTTTAATGCACGATACCGTAACGTATGAACTACCCCTAGGTTTTTTAGGTACTATTGCTCATAAGATGTTTGTTCAAAAAAAATTAGAACACATTTTTAATTATCGATTTAAAATACTTAACAGTCTATTCAATAAATAAAATATGAATTTACTAATTGTTTTAACTGTGTTTTTACTTATGGAAGGGGCTACGTGGCTTATTCATAAATATGTAATGCATGGTTTTTTATGGATTTTACACCGCGATCATCACGATCATAGCAATAACGGTGCTTTTGAACGCAACGACTGGTTTTTTGTAATATTTGCAACCCCTGCCATTGCTTTAATGTATTACGGTGCGGCTGCAAATTTTAATTATCTTTTTTACATAGGGTTAGGAATTACCCTTTATGGTATGGCATATTTTTTTGTGCACGATATTTTTATACATCAACGTGTAAAAGTATTAAAAAACACCCAAAACCCGTATTTATTAGCTATACGCAGGGCACACAAACAACATCATAAACACACTGTAAAAGAATATGGTGAATGTTTTGGTTTTTTATGGGTACCCGTTAAATATTTTAAAATGTATTTTAATAAAAACTAATGTTACAGCCTTATACTTACTTAATAGTTTTGTTTTTTACTGTAATTGTATGTTTTATTGCATCGTTTGATAAACGCTTACAATTTCACAAACAATTTGGTGCTTTTATAAAAGCCGCTACTATTGTTGCAATTCCATTTATTGCATGGGACATTTGGTTTACCGCACATGGAGTATGGTGGTTTAATACCAATTATACAACCGGCGCATCACTTGCAGGCTTACCAATTGAAGAATGGATGTTTTTTTTCTTTATTCCATTTTCGTGCGTATTTACCTATTATTGTTTAGAAAAATTTTTTAAATGGCAAGCAGCTAGCGCTTTTAACAACCTAATTGTGTTTATAATCATTATTTTATGTGCAGTTGTTGGTTTATTGCATCCTACAAAAATGTACACACTAGTAACTGCAGTTGCTGTAATTTGCACACTTATTTATCTACATTTTTTTGTAAAAACAGATTGGATTGGTCGCGCTACCTTAACCTATATTATTTTACTACCTGGCTTTTTTAGTGTAAATGGTGTATTAACAGGTACCGGTTTACAGCAAGCAATTGTTAATTACAATCCTGCAGAATTTTTAGGCATTCGTATGCTTACAATTCCTATTGAAGATATGTTTTACGGTTATGCACAGTTTTTATTAGTTGTTTACTTTTTTAAAAAATTCCAAAATAAATAAATCATGAAAATAAGAAATATCCTATTTAAAATAACCTTACTTTTTAGCTTAATTTTAATTGCAGCTTGTAGTTCTAAACCAAAAAATGCAGAACCTGTACAAAATTTTAATGCCAACAAATACTTAGGTACTTGGTATGAAATTGCCCGTTTTGATTACATTTTTGAAAAAAACTTAAACAATGTAAGCGCTAATTATACGCTTGATAAAAACGGAAACATTATTGTTTTTAACAGCGGATTTAATGTAGTTGAAAACAAATGGAAGTCATCTACCGGCATTGCTAAATTTAGATTGAACAAAAACGTAGCGGCACTTAAAGTAAGTTTTTTTAAACCATTTTACGCTGGTTATAATGTAGTAGCTATTGACGACAACTATAAATACGCCTTAATTGCTGGCAAAGACTTAGATTATTTATGGATTTTATCGCGTGAAAAAACAATTCCAGAGCACATTAAAACATCTTTTTTACAAAAAGCAAATGAAATAGGTTATAACACTACCAAGCTTATTTGGGTTGAACACAACAAAAAAAATCCGTTGTTAAATGAAAAGTAAAATATGTGTTTTTTGGTTTCGACGCGATTTAAGATTAACAGATAATGCCGCACTTGCAGCTGCTTTGGCTTATAACTTACCTGTTTTGCCTATTTTTATTTTTGATACTGAAATTCTAAATAAATTAGAAAACAAAACAGACCGAAGGGTAGATTACATTCACCAAGCCTTAACAGCAATTAATGAAAACTTAGCAAAAATAAATTCGGGTGTACAAACTTTTTATACCAAACCAATAAACGCTTTTACCGAAATACTAAAAAATTACAACGTTGAAGCTGTTTTTTGTAACCGCGATTATGAACCACAAGCCATAGCAAGAGATGCAAATGTAGCGGCTTTTTTAGCCTCGCAACAAGTTGCTTTTTATCATTACAAAGATCAAGTTATTTTTGAACAAGCCGAAATTACTAAAAGCAATGGCACCCCTTATACCGTTTATACTCCGTATGCAAAGCAATGGCGCGCTAAATTAAGTACCCAAGATATTCAACCCTATAAAATAAACAGCCAAAATTTTATAAAACAAAAAGGCGCTATAATTCCTTTAAACAAAATTGGTTTTACCAAAACCGATATTTTATATACTACACCCGAATTAAACATTGAAATTATTAAAAATTACGATGAATTTCGCGATTTTCCAGCCAAACAACACACTACGCAATTAGGCATTGCACTGCGTTTTGGCACCATTAGCATTCGTAAATGTGTAGCTTTTGCATTAAAACACAACAATGTATGGTTATCTGAACTTATTTGGCGCGAATTTTTTATGCAAATTCTGTTTCATTTTCCACATGTAGTTACAAAAGCTTTTAAACCCCAATACGATGCAATTGAATGGCGCACTAACGAAACCGATTTTAAACGTTGGTGCAATGGCGAAACAGGCTACCCAATTGTTGATGCAGGTATGAATCAGCTTAATAAAACAGGTTTTATGCACAATAGGGTGCGCATGATTGTAGCTAGTTTTTTATGCAAACATTTATTAATTGATTGGCGATGGGGCGAAGCTTATTTTGCCCAAAAATTAAACGATTACGATTTAGCTGCAAACAACGGCAATTGGCAATGGGCTGCAGGTTGCGGATGCGATGCCGCGCCTTATTTTAGAATTTTTAATCCTACTGCGCAAACCATTAAATTTGATAAAGATTTGGTTTATATTAAAAAATGGAATCCAAATTTTGAAAACACATTAACACAGCCCATTGTTATACATGAACAAGCCCGTGAACGCGCCTTAAACACCTATAAAAAAGCGTTAAAAGGATAATTATTTTATCTTTTTTAATACAGCTAATAATTCGGGTATTTTATTTACTTGTGTTTCGGTCCAAAAATAGTAATTGCGCAAACCAATTTCGTCGTAATTATTTAACGTTACCGATACGCGTTTGCGTTTTTCATCAATCAAAAAAGAAAAAGTCATTTCTTTAGCTTTAAAAATATATTCGGCCGATTGTTTTTTAAAAGTTACATCTAAATTTGGAACCACATTTGTTTCTAAAAAATAAACAAACTCGTCAATTTCATCTAAACCTACCCAAGCGGTTTTGTAAACATCGGGTTGTGTAATATGCATGTCTAATTGCAAACCTTTTTCTTTAACATTCGATTTTAAATTGGTTACTTCAATAGGAAAAAACTTAATGTATTCGCCTATACCAGAATAAAACTCGGCAGTTGTATTCCAATCTTTTGAAATTAATATGAACTGGGTATCGTCTATAAATCTTCTTGTAGACGATTCCATGTACTGCGAAAACGATTGAGAAAAGCTTAAAAGTAACAGTAAAGTAATTATATTTTTCATTGTTTGTAAGTTAAAATTGTTTGTTAATCATCACTTACACAAAAACAAAGCCATTTTTTTGTATTTTTATATAAACATAAAAATTTATGAAAAGAAAAATACTTTTTGCTATAAAATGTGTAATGTTTACAATTTTATGCAATGCACAACCACTTTTAAATATTGATTTTGAAAATTACAATTTAGGCAATTTAGGAACCGACCCTACCGGCACAATTGCAGGGCAAGGAAATTGGTTTTCAATAGGCTATAACAATCCATCAAATAATTTATTTAACATTACTACCGAGCCATTTAAAGGCAAAGTACTTACTGTAAACACTCAAAAAAATGATAACTCATCCGTTTTTAGAAATGATTTAGATATTTTAATAAATCAACGCGCTATTGGAAATAATGTAATTAAGTTTGAAATGGACTATTACACCGGTTCACAACATTATATGCTTGGTAGTAACGGCGCGACTCCTTTTAATAATTTTATTATTTATGATAAAAATAACGAACGAATATTCGAATTTTATCATAAACTTTATTATCAAGCTTCTTTTTTTCATGCAAGATTTTATGACGGAACTAACTCCACCGTTCCAATTAATTTTGGAAAAGACGCATGGGATGCACCATTATTTGAAAACAACTGGGTTACACTAATAGTTTATTTAGATTATGACAATAAAAAAATATATATTGATATTCCTTATTTTAACATTGTAAAAGCAGGCGATTTTTTAAGTAAAAGTTCATCAACTAATCTTATAAATGATTTTAAACCCTTTAAATTAGAATTATATACCAATGGTTACACAATTAGCAATATTCAGTACTTGGATTATAAAATTGATAATATTAAATTAACAGGGTTAAAAGTTGTACCATCTAATATTATTTCATTAAGTATAAACGAACAATTAGCTACAAAATTTAACATATTTCCCAACCCTGCCAAAGAATACATTAATATTACTAACAACGAAAATTTAATTATTAACCAAATTAAAATTTACAATAATACAGGTAAGTTACTTAGCACCCAGAATTATAATCATAAAGTAGAATTACAAATCAACGTAGCAAACCTTTCTAGTGGTTCTTATATCTTGCATTTACAAACAGTTAAAGGTACTGCAATTAAAAAATTTATTAAAATATAAATTTATTTGTATTCTGTTGTTAGTTTTAATGTTGTTATTCAAAGTTGCAAACTTTGCGCAGCAAAAGTTGTTTAAAAAGTATTCTTTTTATAAAACAGCCTCCTTACATTTGTAAAGAGGCTGTTTTTGCTTAAAGACACGGATTACAAATCCGCGCGATAAGCGAAATACTTTGTGCCGTGTGTAACTTTTTGTTACAAGTTAAACTTAACATATTCAACTATACAATTAAAATTCGCCAACTTACTTGCAAAACTTTAAAACTTAACACAGTAAAATATTCAGTGTTTATTTGTTAAAATTTCACATTTCAAACAAATTTAAAATATGTTAAAATTTTAGTATAAATAAGCATTCAAAGCTTCATATTTGCGTTGTTTTTAAAATATATAATAAAATATTAAAATAAACTCATATTAAAAAGTGTTAAATGTGTTTAAAAAGAGTATATTTGTTACAGAAAAATTTATAAAAACAAATATATCATGAAAAATTTATCACACTTTATCTTAAGTTTATTGCTCTGCATAAGCTTATTTTCTTGTACACAAGATGAAGTTGGTGTACAAACTGAAGATGCTGCACAACAAATGTCGGCAAGAAAACCAATTGCTGGTAATTATATTGTATCAACATCGCAAGATGGCTATACCTTAAATATTACCATAGACCAAAGTAAAACGCAAGCGGTTAGTCATTTACTCTTACAAGTTTTAGATTGTTCTGGGAATTATGTTGATGGCGATAATGTAATTTCTAGCAGTGTTCCTATTAAATTTACCACAGGTTCTGGAACAGGATGTGCATTTAACAATTCGTTCTCTTTCATTAAATTTGACAACCTGGATATTTACCAAAATCAAGGAATTTTTACATTATCAATTACGTTTAATGTGCCTATTCAATCGGGTAATATTTTAATAAAATCTGCAACCAATTGTTTCCCATTCCCATTAAACATTACGCCTAATTGTAACACACAAGGTACTGGTACAGAAACTGCTTATGCCTATGGAGGTAATTACGCAACTTGTTTTAGAAACCTAGGTTTTAGTAGATGGGGTTGGACTAACGGTGCGTATACTGAAGGGGATTATACTTTAGATTTATACGCTGGCGCTGGTCAGTGCGATTTATCTAAAGGCACTAAAGTTGGTACTGTTACATTAAGTTATCATAGCGGTACAGCTATTGTTAATTACAACGTTACTGCACCGTATACTTTAGAAGAAACCCATTTATATGTTGGTAATCAAATGCTTTATACAGGTGCCGTTGCTCCGGGATTATCGCCATATAGCGGAAGTACATCATACACTATTAACAACTTAAGTGGTTCTGTTTACATTATTGCGCACGCGGTTGTTGGAGGATTTTAAACAAATTTAAATAACAATTTACAAGAAGACTGCCTAAAAACAGTCTTCTTTTTTTATCGACCTTAATATGTTTGTAAAGATGCTGTTGGTTTTTTATAAGCACGGATTGCAAATCCGCGTGATTGGGTTTCCCACTGTTCCGTTCAACTTACTTTCATCTCGTGCCCTCCGGGCAAGACGAAAGCTTAGTTATTAGCTGTAGTATTTTTTGAAATCCTTTTTCATTTCATAGATTGTTAGCCCAAGTAAAACAAAACCTCCCAAAAGAGCAATATATGCTCCTATTCTTTCCTTTTCAATATATTTTTCAGCGCTATAAACAATTTCATTTTTTTTCTCAATTTGGAAAACATCTAAATTTAAATCTTTCGAATAATTATCTTTAAAATAAACTATTATAGAGTCATTGATATTTAATTTATCATTAATCGATTGATAATTTTGTTCCTTATTGTAAACTCCAAACCTTTCTGAAGATCCTTCAATTTTAAAAGTGAATATTTCAGAGTTTAAATTATATTTTCCAGAAACCGATGAATTATTTTTAGATATTATTTTTTGAATAATTTTTCCGCTTTTATTGTTATAGTTATTAATATTTTCACTGACGTTTGATGTTGTTAAAAACATCCAATATGAACAGATAAAGCAAATTGAAGTCAACATTAACGAAGCTAAAATTTTAAAAATTATCTTTATTATTTCCATTTTTTCTAATATTACAGCTAACGGTCTCGGCTATGAGTAGTTGCGTGGGGTAATACTTAACTTTGCAAGTACACACCTAACTGAAAATCCGCAAGGGTTTTCAGAAGTAGGCGAAAACAAGCAATTACTTATAGCCATTGTTGTGCGTTCGTTTTTTATTTTTCTCCAACCCAAACTTTCCCTTTTGGTAAGAAATAAATCGTGTCTTTATTTCCATTTGGACTGTCAATTTCTTTATTCTTAAAATTCCTTTTTTTCAGTTTGTTCAAAAGTCTTCTGTCCGAATAGCAGTCTTCTATTCTTTCATACTGGTCAATTGGCCAAAGTAAATCACTTTCCCAATATTGTTCTTCTTCAATATTCGGTTGCCATTTAAAATCAGAACTTAACTGATTAGTAAATGACGAATCATTTGGCTTAAAATCCGCTTTTTCAAATAGGTTTTCGTAATACTCAATCTTTTCGTCAATTGCACAAACGACTTGAGAATTAGAAATCCTTGGCTCGTAAAGCCATATTTTTAAATAGTACGGTTTGTTTATTTTTTCCAATTCATTTTTCCAACTGTCATATATTTTTTCAAGTCCGTTTAGTATATTTTTTTTCGCTTTTCCTTTCGGTTCTGGAATTTGGCTGTTTGTCAAAGTCAAATTGTCCCAAGGGTCAACATATACTTTTGCATATTCATATTTGTGTTCATTCAGATGTTCAATATTCAATTCCGAATATCCATTTATCCAATTCTGAATATTGGCAACCTTTCGTTTTAATCCTCTTATTTTCTTGTATCTCACGGTTTCTCTTAAATGATGCACAACTCCCAAATATACGCAATTAACATTTGTAAATACTTGTAAATGTTTACAAATAGCTGTTGTTAATGTTATTAATAAAAATTTCTAAATCTGCAATTGGTATTTTAGTAACCGTTTCTAACACTTTACCATCATCAAATTTAATTACTAAAACACCTTTGTTATCTTCTTCATAACCAACTTGTTTTATATCAAAGTTGATATTTTCAAACGTAAATTCCTTTACTTTATCTTTAAACCAATGGTAATCTGCAACGTAAGTCAATTTATTCTTAACAAATTCAATCGATTCTTTACCAAATGTATTCCACAATGAAACTCGGAGCATATAAAATGCAATGAATCCAAATATGAATAGAAATAATATATGAAAAAAACTTAATCCTACATTACTAATCATATTTACAATAAAACCACCTAAAGGTAAAGCTATTGATAAAAAGGTTATAAAATATAAGAGCAATCTAGCCAATAAAGGGCTTTTTTTCACTTTTAGTATTAATTGATTTTCATTAAATTCAATTTGTTTCATAATGTTTTTTTTACAATAAAAGAATACAAACATAGTAAAACGGCTTTAAACAACAAAAAAGCCTTACATTTCTGTAAGGCTTTGTGCATTTTGCTCCCCCTCTTGGGCTCGAACCAAGGACCCTCTGATTAACAGTCAGATGCTCTAACCAACTGAGCTAAGGAGGAAACTTAAAATTTTATAGGATATTGCTTTCGCAATTTGCTCCCCCTCTTGGGCTCGAACCAAGGACCCTCTGATTAACAGTCAGATGCTCTAACCAACTGAGCTAAGGAGGAAACTTTAATTTTAAGTTTTCTATTTTTGCAATAAAAAATAAGGTGTTGCTTTTGCAACTTTGCTCCCCCTCTTGGGCTCGAACCAAGGACCCTCTGATTAACAGTCAGATGCTCTAACCAACTGAGCTAAGGAGGAAGGTGTGTTACCTTTATTGCGATGCAAATATAGAACGATTTTTCCTTTTTGCAAACACCTTTTTTAAAAAATCGTTATTTTTTTTATTTACCTGTAATTGCCTTAAAAATATCGTTTCCGTTTGCAAACAATAACAAAGCAATAAGTATAACAAAACCAGCTGTTTGTGCGTATTCTAAAAACTTATCGCTTGGTTTTCTACCCGAAATCATTTCGTATAATAAAAACAAAACATGTCCACCATCTAATGCTGGTATAGGTAATAAGTTCATTACACCTAGCATTATTGATAAAAATGCAGTAATGCTCCAAAAAGCTTCCCAGCTCCAACTTTGCGGAAAAACATCAAATATTGCTTTAAAACCACCTACGCCTTTGTACGCGCCTGTTTCGGGCTGTACAATCATTTTTAACTGTTTGCCGTAACCAACTAATTTATCTTTACCCTTTTGTAAACCTACTGGAATAGCTTGTAAAAAGCTGTAATGATCGGTACTTAATTTGTATAAACCTAATTTTTCAGCATTATCTAAACTAATCATTGGGGCATACGCAATGTTTAATTCGCCTTTATCATTAACTTTTAACTGAACATTTTCGGGTTTTTCGTTGCGTAAAATAGTTGCGGGTACGGTTTGGTTTTTATACTTGCTTAAAATTAATTTAACTTGATCGGCATATTTAACCTCTTCGTTATTAATACTTGTAATAAAATCTTTTGGTTTTAAAGCATTGCTGTTTAAAGTACCCTCTTCCACTTGCGATACTATAAATGGGACCCTTGGCAATACAAAACCTTTTTCGGTTTCGTTTTTATTCTTAAGCATTTGGTTGATAAAATCAACCGGTAGGTTTATTTGTTTTGTTTGCCCGTTTCGTTCAACAACCAAACTTTTTGCTGTTGTTAATTTTTCGTTTACTTCATTAAAACGTGCTATGTGCTCTCCGTCTATTGATATAATTTTATCGCCCGACATCATTCCTGCATTAACTAAAGGCTGCGAAACCACCCATACACCGTCTTTTAAACTATCGTTTGCAATGTATTTATCGCCATAAAACCACGTCATGCCAATATAAATTACAAATGCTAAAATAAAATTCACTGTAACACCACCCAACATGATGATTAAGCGTTGCCAAGCTGGTTTTGAGCGAAATTCCCAAGGTTGAGGTTCTTGTTGTAATTGCTCGGTATCCATACTTTCATCAATCATTCCGGCAATTTTTACATAACCACCTAAAGGCAACCAACCAATTCCGTAAACGGTTTCGCCAATCTTCTTTTTAAATAAAGAAAATTTTATATCAAAGAAAAGGTAGAACTTCTCTACTCGGGTTTTAAATAATTTAGCTGGTATAAAGTGGCCCAGCTCATGCAATACAATTAATAAAGATAAACTTAATAAAAACTGCGATAATTTAACTAATACGTCCATTAATTTTACTTCTTTCTATTTTTTTACGATGCACAAATGTAAGCTTTTCACTTTAGTATTTGGCACACAAAAGATTCAATTTAATTTTTTATAATTTTTTTATGAAATGTTTGCTCTGCTGATTTTATTTCTAAAATGTACACACCGTTTGCTAATTGCGTACTTGCATAGGGATTACTAATGTTTTGCGCCACCAATTTTCCATTTACGCTATAAATATTCATTGATTGTACTTTTACATTTGCTGGAACATCAACAAAAAAAGATGTTTGTGTAGGGTTGGGATATACGCTTATTTTAGAATCAGTGTAATTGGTTGCGATACTTAGGTTACCCGTATTGTCTTTTGAAATGATATCGTTAAAAGGATTTATTTCTACCTTTTCAACAACACCTACATTGGTATCTACAATAAATTGTTGGTTATTTTGGGTATGTTGTAAAACCACTACCTCACTTTGGCCAGTTGTACCTGTTAAGCGTAAAGTTAAAGGCATTTCAAAAAACGAAACACTTGCGTGCGATGTGGTTTGCGACAAGGTGATTTTGGTTTGCGTTGACGATATTTTATCGGCTTGTACTTGGTACGATGGATATCCTTCGCCATAAACCCAATCGTTAAAAAATTCGGTTAAATTTTTACCCGAAACGGTTTCTAAGTGTTGTTGTAATTGCGGAGTTAATGCATAATTATATGCAATTGCTGGATCGTTTAAAAAGTTTTGCATGCCTTGAAAAAAATCTTGATCGCCCAAAACATAACGCAACATATGCACCACCATTGACCCTTTATTGTAAGTTAACCTACCGCTAAAAATTCGGTTAGAATCTAATGCTTGCGCGTCGGTTAAGTATACATTACCCGATGGTGCCGATGTAATATTTGCTATTTTACTGCCTTTCCAAGAGGTAAACTGGTTGGCTCCATCAAAATTTTCAACAACTAAACCCGATAAATATTCAGCAAAACCTTCGTTCAACCAAATATCTTTCCAACTGCCACAAGTTACTTTATTTCCAAACCAATGATGCGCCAATTCGTGAGCAATTAACCCACGTGAAAAAGCCCCCATGAACGATACTGTTGTATGTTCCATACCACCTCCCCATCCAAATTGGGCATGTCCGTATTTTTCGGTATGAAATGGATAGGTGCCAAATAAATTTTCAAACAAATTCATAATTGGCAATGTAACAGCTAACTGACTAACGCTGCTTGCATACGTTTCAGGGTACAAATAATTTACAATAGGAAAAGTATTAGGCGCTGTACCTGCCGTTTGGTTATAAATTTGATAATTAGTTACGGCAATAGCTACTAAATAAGCCGGTATGGGATATGCGTGTTTAAAATGAGTTATTTTTGTACCATTGGCATTAGTAACTTGGCTTTTTTCTACGCCGTTTGCTACCGAAACCATTGCTGTTGGAGCTGTTACATAAATATCTATATTTTCTATTTTATCGTTTAACGATTGTTTACATGGCCACCAATCGCGCGCGCCGAATGGTTCAGAAAGCGTCCAAACAATTGGGGTGTTGTTGTGGTAACTTTGCGTAAAAGCACCGTTAGCATTTGGCGGTGTGCCTGCATAGGTAATTTTTACTTCGCCCAAAGTACCACTGGCAACGGTTTGCGGTAATTGTATAACCAATTCGTTATTTGCTTGACTAAAAGTAGCGGTTTGTGTACCTTGCTTTACCGAAGTTACAACAAGCTGATGGCTTAAATCAAAAACTATAGATTGTAAATTTTGGTTGGGTACAAACTGTGTTGTTACCGTACCGCTAATGTAATATTGTGTTGGATCTACATTAAATTCTAACTTATGATACTTAACATCGTAATTTAACGTATTCGGATTCTGTTTAAAAGCCATACGCTTTTCGGCAGCTTTTTTTTCGTACAAACGGTATTCATTGGTGGTGTTCGCCGAAATTTGTGCCGATGCATAACACGTAAACAAACTGCATACAGCTATAAAAAATGCGCTTTTCATATTAATACTAATTTGTGTAAAAATAGTATTATTTATTTGAAGTTCAATCCATCAACCCACAAAGAATAAATACCGCAATAGTTACTTATTCACAAAGAATTTGCTTAAATTTGCCTTTTAACAATTTTTACATATGTTACAGATAGCTTATATTAGAGAAAATCAGGAAAAAGTGGTGAAAGCCCTTGCAAAAAGAAATCTTGATGCTGCTGAAATGATTCAAAACGTAATTAACCTTGATGAGGAAAGAAGAGCAACACAGGTTGAATTAGACAACATCTTGGCCGAATCGAACAAGCTATCCAAAGAAATTGGCGATTTAATGCGCAATGGCGAAAAAGCTAAAGCCGAAATCTTAAAAGAAAAAACGGCTTTACTTAAAGATAAAACAGCCAATTTAAAAGATCGCTTGCAAACAGTAACTACCGATTTAACTAATTTTTTATACCAAATACCCAATACTCCTACCGATATTGTTCCTGAAGGTAAAACGCCCGATGATAACTTAACGGTGTTTGAACACGGCAATGTGCCCGTTTTACACGCAGATGCTTTACCACACTGGGAATTGGCAAAAAAATACGATATTATAGATTTTGAATTAGGTGCAAAAATAACGGGTGCTGGTTTCCCTGTTTACAAAGGCAAAGGTGCCAAATTACAACGTGCCCTAATTAGTTACTTTTTAGATAAAAATACCAATGCAGGCTATAACGAAGTGCAAGTACCGCATTTAATTAACGAAGCATCGGGCTTTGGTACTGGTCAATTACCAGATAAAGAAGGCCAAATGTATCATGCCGTTGCGGACGATTTGTATTTGATACCAACTGCCGAAGTACCTGTTACTAATTTATACCGTGATGTAATTTTAAACGAAAGTGAATTACCTATTTGCAACACCGCTTACACACCTTGTTTTCGTAGAGAAGCTGGTTCGTATGGCGCACATGTACGTGGATTAAATCGTTTACATCAGTTTGATAAAGTTGAAATTGTTCGTATTGAACATCCTGAAAAATCATACGAAGCTTTAGATGGAATGGTAGATCACGTAAAAGAAATTTTAAACGATTTAAAATTACCATACCGCATTTTACGTTTATGTGGTGGCGATATGGGGTTCACCTCAGCGTTAACGTATGATTTTGAAGTGTTTTCAACCGCGCAAGACCGTTGGTTAGAAATTTCATCGGTTTCTAATTTTGAAACCTATCAAGCAAATCGTTTAAAATTACGTTTTAAAGGCAAAGACGGTAAAACACAGTTGGCACATACCCTAAACGGTTCATCGTTAGCATTGCCAAGGGTTTTAGCTGGTATCTTAGAAAATTACCAAACACCCGAAGGTATTGTGATACCCGATGTGTTAAAACCGTACTGCGGATTCGATATCATTGATTAATTATCAATATCAAAAACTAAATGTCGTTTCAAATGCAGCAAAGTAAAATCAATTTGAGTTTAAACACTTTGTTATAATTGAAACGACATTCTATTTAAATCAATCCTAATAAACAAACCATGATTATTTACAACGTTACAATAAATATAGACGAAAGTGTTCACGACCAATGGCTACATTGGATGCAAACCAAACATATACAAGACATGCTAAACACCGGTTGTTTTAAATCGGCGCGTTTGGTAAAAGTTTTGGTTGATGAAGATATGGGCGGCGTTACCTATTCTGCGCAATACTTTGCAGAAACAAAAGAAGCTTTAGAGGATTACAAAACAAACCACGCACCTAATTTACGAAACGAAGGTTTGGCGCTTTTTGCCGATAAAATGCTTGCTTTTCGTACCGATCTTGAAATAATTAGCGAACATGAGTAGTGCTGATAAAGTTAGGGCTAAAAAACATTTAGGACAACATTTTTTAAACGATGAAAGTGTTGCAAAGAACATTGCCGATGCTTTAACCTTAAACGGATACAACAAAATATTAGAAATTGGTCCCGGTATGGGCGTGTTAACAAAATATTTGTTAGAAAAACCCGTAGAAACATTTGTTGTAGAAATTGATACCGAATCGGTTGCTTATCTTGAAAAACACTACGCAAAGTTACACAACCATATTATTGGCGAAGATTTTTTAAAATACAATTTAAAAAAGGTTTTTCACGATGACGCTTTTGCCATAATAGGAAACTTTCCGTACAACATTTCTACTCAAATTGTATTTAGAGTTTTAGAAATGCGCGATCAGATACCTGAATTTGCAGGGATGTTTCAAAAGGAAGTTGCCGAACGTATTTGCGAAAAAAAAGGCAGTAAAACCTATGGAATATTATCGGTTTTGGCACAAGCATTTTATGATACCGAATATTTATTCACGGTTTCTGAACACGTATTTACGCCGCCACCCAAAGTAAAATCGGGGGTAATGCGTATGATTCGCAAAGAAAATTACAGTTTACCTTGCAGCGAAAAACTGTTTTTTACAGTAGTAAAATCGGCATTTAACCAACGTAGAAAAACGTTGCGCAACAGTTTAAAAAGCTTTATATCAGAAGAAATAAAAGACGATGTGGTTTTTAACCTTCGTCCGGAACAGCTTAGTGTAGAAGAATTTATTGCACTTACACAAAAAATAGAAGCGTATGGAATTTAAAATCAGTAAAGAATTTATCCACGAAATTGAAGGCTTAATTGCCGAAAAAAACGAGCGCGAAATACTTCGCAAGCTCGAGGATATTCACTTTGCTGATATTGCCGAACTAATGAACGAATTAAACGGCGAAGATGCAGGGTATCTTTTCCGTATAATTGAATCGGAAACTAGTTCTGAAATTCTATTGGAACTTGATGAAGAAGTTCGTGAAAAAATCTTAAACAACCTTTCTGCCAAAGAAATTGCCGAAGAGTTAGACGAAATGGATACCGATGATGCGGTAGATATTATTGCCGAACTATCGGAAGAAATGAAAGACGAGGTAATTTCTGAATTAGAAGATTTTGAACACGCAAAAGACATTGTTGAGTTATTGCGTTACGATGAAGATACAGCCGGTGGTTTAATGGCGAAAGAATACATACAAGTTAATGAAAACTGGAATGTATTAACTTGTATTCAGGAAATTCGTAAACAAGCCGAAAACGTATCGCGCGTACACTCTATTTATGTTGTTGATGATGAAGATCGCCTTAAAGGTCGTTTGTCGTTAAAAGATTTAATCACCTCATCAACCACCACACAAATTAAAGACATTTACATACCAAAAGTTGATTTTGTTAAGGTTGATACTGAAGATACCGAAGTGGCACGTATTATGCAAAAATACGACTTAGAAGCCATACCCGTTGTTGATGAAACTGGACGTTTGGTAGGAAGAATTACCATTGACGATATTGTGGATGTAATTAAAGAAGAAGCCGACCGTGATTACCAAATGGCAGCAGGTATCTCACAAGACGTTGAAGCCGATGACAGTATTTGGGAATTAACTAAAGCACGTTTGCCTTGGTTGTTATTAGCTTTAATTGGTAGTTTTATTGCCGTTAACGTGGCAAAAAGTTTTAGCGACGCTATGGAAAAATACCAAACATTGTTTTTCTTTACGCCACTTGTTGCGGCTATGGCTGGAAATGTTGGTGTGCAATCGTCGGCAATTGTGGTACAAGGTTTAGCAAACAACAGTTTGTCTGGTTCGCTTTGGAAACGTTTGGGTAAAGAAATGCTACTTGCCATGTTAAACAGTACCATTTTGGCTGTTTTACTGCTTTTAGCAACTCATTTTATTATGGATACTACTTACGAAATATCATCGACTATAGTTTTGGCACTGGTAACCGTTATGATACTTGCTAGCTTAATTGGCACTTTTATTCCTATTACGCTTGATAAGTATGGTATTGATCCTGCTATTGCAACTGGCCCTTTTATTACCACAAGCAACGACATTTTTGGTATTTTAATTTACTTTACAATTGCCAAAATGATTTTAGGGTTTTAGTAAAACAGTATAAACAAATTTATGAAGCATAAAAAAAATCCCAATGACTATAGAATCAACGGGATTTTTTTTTACTTACTATTGAACAATTTGTGATTGATTTGCTTTGCGTTTTCCTCTAAAAAAGAAATAAAGATTTAAAAAAAGCATCAATCCAAGATATATTGAAAAAGCTCCTATTTTATAACTCAATTTTTCAATAAGTAACTGGTAACTATTGTTATACAAATTCATCTGTAAAATCAACAATGCAAAACCAATATTTAATAAGTAAAAACCAGTTTCAAATAATTTATTAGTAGCAAAGGCAATTTCTTCTCTTCCTTTAAAAATATCTAACATATAAATTTTACTGTTTTTAAAAAGTGTTTTTGAAACGTAGTACGTTAAATACAATGCTATTGGTACATAAACTGCGTAGCCAATTAAAATGTTTGTTGTTGCCATAATTAATAGTTTTAAATTAATTTTTTAATATAGTTTGTTAGTAAAATAATATTTAGGTAGTGCATAACTGCAATTATTAGTATAATAAGTGCCGTTTTTAGACTTATAACTTCAATTAACAGGGTAAAATTTTCAATTTTTTTCCAAGATATTATCGTCATTGTACAATAACCTAAATTCAATAAATAATAGCCAATAAGTAGTAATTGGTTAATTTTTTTGCACAAATCTTCATGGTTTGGAATTAACTGTGCAACAAATACATTTCCATTTTTAAAACAAATTTGCCCTACTTTTAGAATAATTAAAAAAGTTATTGCGAAGTAAATACTATATGCTAAAATATTGTAATTCATTTCGTTGGGATTTTATAAATCATTACCGACAAATAAAGCGCTAAACAAGCCGGTATAGTAAACATGAAGTATGAAAAACCATACGTAAGATTTAATTCATCGGCAATATATCCTAAAAAAAAATATCCTACCACAGCCATTAAATACACTTTATAATGGATATTATCTTGAAATTTAATTGCCAAAATAACACCTAATATTACTTGTACAGCACCAGTAACCATTGTAAAAAGTAAAGCATAATATAAAAAAGCGCCATCGTGTGCAAGTAAATAATCTGTTAAACTAAGTAGCAATGGCAGTGCTACAACTATTGTATTTATAATTTTAATTGCTTTCATAATTTATTTAATTTTAAAGTTTCAGAAATATTTGAAAGTTAATTTTGTAAAAAAAGTGGTTTATTTTATAAATTTAACCACTAGTTTAGTAAGCCAATTGTCTTTGTATTCAGTTATTTTATCTAAAACATCATCGGCTTTTAAAACAAAATCGTACAATTTGGCAGTTTGTTCTACAAAATGTTGCTCTTCTTGTGTTTTATCAGGTTTTATACTTGATACTTCCTTTAAAACCTTTAAAGCAGGTTTTATTTCACGTTTGCTGCGCTCTTTAGCAATTTTTACTGCCAATTCATCTAAATCATTTTCAGCAATAAAAAACTCTTTCCGTTCACCTGGTTTAAACTCTTTATAAACAATACCCCAATCCATTAAAGCTCTTAAATTCATGGAAGCATTACCCCGTGAAATCTGTAATTCTTCCATAATTTCTTCCATTGACATAGGTTCTACAGATACCATTAAAAGTGCATGAATTTGAGCCATGGTTTTATTAATACCCCATTGCGAACCAAAAGCGCCCCACGATTGTAAAAATTTATTTTTTGCCTCTTTGAATTCCATAGTTCAAATGTAATAAAAGTTTTTAAACTTTCAAAAATAAGTGAAAGTTTTTTATTTTAATTTTATTGTGGGTTGTTTAATATTTTAAGTACATTAGTTTTACAATAAATTGTAATGAAATTACCATTTTTATGAAAATACTTCACCTTGATAAAAACCACCCTTTATTAATTGAACAACTAACGGCAGCTGGGTTTGAAAACGATGAAAATTACTACGCACCTAAAGACGCTATTGAACAAATGATTCATCAATACGATGGTATTATTTTGCGAAGTAGATTTAAAATTGATAAAACTTTTTTAGATGCTGCTACAAACCTAAAATTTATTGGTAGAGTTGGCGCTGGACTTGAAAACATTGATTGCGAATACGCCCAACAAAAAGGCATTCAATTAATTGCGGCGCCAGAAGGAAATAAAACAGCTGTTGCAGAACACGCTTTAGGCATGCTTTTAAACCTTATGAACAAATTATCGTTTGTTGATAAAGAAGTACGCAATGGTATTTGGAAACGTGAAGAAAACCGTGGAATTGAACTTGAAGGCAAAACCGTAGGAATTATTGGTTATGGAAACATGGGTAAAGCTTTTGCACAACGCTTAAAAGGTTTTAACTGCAAAGTAATATGTTACGATATAAAACCAAATGTAGGCGATACAAACGCTCAGCAGGTTTCGTTAGATTACTTACAATTACACACCGATGTTTTAAGTTTACATACACCCGAAACACCTGAAACGGTTCATTTAATTAATAAAAATTTTATAAATGGTTTTGGAAAACCGTTTTGGTTTATAAATACTGCTCGCGGAAAGGCTGTTTGTACTGACGATTTGGTTGAAGCACTTGAAAATGGAAAGATAAAAGGTGCTGGTTTAGATGTTTTAGAATATGAAAAATCGTCGTTTGAAAACATGTTTGCCGACAACGAATTACCTCAAGCTTTTAACTATTTAATAAAGGCCGAAAATGTACTGTTAGCCCCACATATAGCAGGTTGGACTATTGAAAGTAAAGAAAAATTAGCCCAAGTTATTGTTGATAAAATTTTAAATCAATTTAAAAACAAAAACGCGCAAACAAACGCATCTGCACAAAATAGCGAACAAAAATGGTTCACAGGACCCAATTCTAATCAACAACAATATTATCAACAACAAAACTATCAACAACCATACAATCAAAACACTATAAATTTACAAGATGCCTATAATAAAAAAATCTTAACAGGTATATTAGCTCTTTTTGTAGGGCATTTAGGCGTGCATAAATTTATTTTGGGTTATAATAATCAAGGTATTTTATTACTTATTTTAAGCATTTTTGGTTACTTAACTATATGTCTTTTTGTTGGATATTTCTTTCTACTTATAACATGTTTTATTAGTTTAATTGAAGGAATTGTATATTTAACCAAATCCGATTTTGATTTTTATAATCAATATATTCGTCACAAACGACCATGGTTTTAATAAAAACACCCCCAAAAGTAAAACTTTGGGGGTGTGTACTATAAATAAAATATATTTTTAGTCGTTATTACTGCGCACACCTGTAAGCATCATTACATAATACATTAAAGTACCTATTGATGCCAATGCAGCTACTAAATAGGTGCGTGCTGCCCACTTTAACGAATCTTTGGCACCAGCAAATTCTTCGCGGGTAACCATATTTTTAGTTTCTAACCACTTTAATGCACGGTTACTTGCATCGTATTCTACAGGTAAGGTGATTACCGAAAAAACCGTAGTTAAAGCAAATAATACAACACCTATAAACAAAACTGTAGTGTTATTGTAAATTTGAATTAACAAAATACCAGCAAACAAAACCCATTGCACTAAGTTTGATGCCACGTTTACAACGGGCACTAATTTAGAGCGCATAGTTAACCAACTATATGCGGTTGCATGTTGTACTGCGTGCCCTACTTCGTGGGCTGCTACTGCTGCTGCTGCTGCGTTGCGTTGGTTATAAACAGCTTCACTTAAATTAACCGTTTTATCAAGTGGGTTGTAATGATCGGTTAAACGACCAGGTGTTGATATTACCTTTACATCGTAAATACCATGATCATGCAACATTTTAGTTGCAATTTCTGCCCCACTCATTCCGTTGCGTAAATGAATTTTAGAATACTTTTCGAATTTATTTTTTAGCTGCCAACCAACTAACCAGCTGGCAAGCATAATAATTCCCATTAATATTAATCCCATAATGCGTTTTAAAATTTAATTTATTATTTAAATAGCAAACTTTAAGCCAAATATAAGTAATTTACCTAAACTGCCAAAATGACAAAAGGCTCCCTTACGGAAGCCTTTTGTTTATACTAAAAATTGATTTATTTCAAGGTTTTTTTAACTTCAACTTCTTGGAATGCTTCAATTACATCGTATTCTTTAATATCGTTGTAGTTTTTAATTTGTATACCACAATCGTATCCTTTAGAAACTTCTTTAACATCGTCTTTAAAGCGTTTCAACGCATCAAGAACACCTGTGTAAATTACAACTCCTTCACGGATTAAGCGGATTTTTGAATTACGGAATATTTTACCATCGGTAACCATACATCCTGCAATTGTACCCACTTTAGATATCTTAAAGGTTTGACGGATTTCAGCTGTACCAGTAATTTCTTCTTTTAATTCAGGAGACAACATTCCTTCCATTGCATCTTTCACATCGTCAATAGCATCATAGATGATAGAGTATGTTTTGATATCAATTTCTTCTTTATCTGCAATAGTTTTTGCATTACCCATTGGTCTTACGTTGAAACCAATAATAATTGCATCTGATGCCGAAGCTAACAACACATCCGACTCGGTAATTGCACCTACTCCTTTGTGAATAATGTTGATTTGAATTTCATCTGTTGATAATTTAGAGAACGAATCTGATAACGCTTCAACAGAACCATCTACGTCTCCTTTTAATATGATGTTTAATTCTTTAAACTCACCTAAAGCAATACGACGACCGATTTCTGCTAACGTAATATGACGTTGTGCACGTACCGATTGCTCACGTATTAATTGTGTACGTTTTGCTGCAATTGCTTTTGCTTCACGTTCGTCTTCAAAAACATTAAATTTATCACCCGCTGTTGGTGCACCATCTAAACCTAAAATTGATATTGGGCGTGATGGACCTGCTTCTTTAACAGATTTTCCACGTTCATCGTGCATTGCTTTAATTTTTCCATGGTTTTTACCTGCTAACAAGTAATCACCAATTTTTAAAGTTCCACTTTGTACCAAAATGGTTGAAACGTATCCACGACCTTTATCTAAGAAAGCTTCTACTACAGTACCAACTGCTGGTTTGTTAGGATTTGCTTTTAATTCTAACATTTCAGCTTCTAACAATACTTTTTCTAACAATTCTGGAACACCTTGTCCAAATTTTGCCGAAATATCTTGCGATTGGTATGTACCACCCCACTCTTCAACTAAGAAGTTCATGGCAGCTAATTTTTCTTTAATTTTTTCTGGATTTGCTGTTGGCTTATCTACTTTATTAATAGCAAATATAATAGGTACGCCAGCTGCTTGTGCATGCGAAATAGCCTCTTTTGTTTGTGGCATAATATCGTCATCGGCAGCAACCACAATAATAGCAATATCGGTAACTTGTGCACCACGCGCACGCATTGCGGTAAACGCCTCGTGACCTGGTGTATCTAAAAACGTAATTTTTTGTCCGTTTTCTAATGTTACTCCGTACGCTCCAATGTGTTGTGTTATACCACCCGATTCACCTGCAATTACGTTTGCTTTACGTACATAATCTAATAACGATGTTTTACCGTGGTCAACGTGACCCATTACCGTTACAATTGGTGCTCTTGGCTGTAAATCTTCAGGGCTATCTACTTCTTCAGTGATTGATTCTTCAATATCTGCAGTTGTAAATTGTACTTCGTATCCAAATTCATCTGCCACAATAGTTAAAGTTTCTGCATCTAAACGTTGGTTCATGGTTACCATAATTCCTAACGACATACAGGTACCTATTACTTGTGTAATTGGCACGCTCATCATTGTAGCAACTTCGCCAACTGTAACAAATTCGGTTACTTTTAATATTTTTAAATCATCGTCTGCACGTGCTTCTTCTTCTTTTTTACGGTGAAGTTCACGTTTGTCTTTACGATATTTAGCAGCTTTTGATTTGTTTTGTTTACCTTGTAAACGCTCTAACGTTTCTTTAATTTGGTTTTTTACTTCTTCATCTGTTGGTTCTACTTTTACAACAGGTTGTTTTTTATTACCAAAGTTTTTGTTGCCCGCGTTACGGTTATTACCAAAATTATTGTTTGCACCACGGTTTTGACCACCTTGCCCCTGACGGTTTTGTCCGCCTTGTTGATTAGGTTTGTTAGCACCACCTTGTTGTGCTTGACCTGTAGCTGGTGTACCTGGTTTTTCGATACGCTTGCGCTTATTTTTATTATTTGCTGCGTTATTAGCGCCGCCCGCTTTTGCGTCTTTTTTAGGATCTTCTTTTTTCTTTTTAGGTTTATTAAATTGAGATAAATCAATTTTTTGCCCCGTAAAGGTAGTTCCTGATAATTTTTGGTATTGTGTTTTTATTATTTCAGATTCTTCACCGTCTGCGTTTAACGTAGTTTCTGGTTTTTCTGTTTCTGCAACCACAGGCTTTTCTACAGCTGTTTTTTCTGTAGCTTGTTGTTCTACGTTAGCTTTTTCAGCAGCAGGTTTTTCTGTATTTGCAGCAGGTTTATTTGCTATAGTAGTTTCTTTTTCAGTTGCTACTTCTTTAGTTTCAGGTGTACTAACAGGATCTGTTTTATCTTCTAAAGCGTTCGTTTTAGTTTCAACAGCAGGCGCTTTTTTGGCAGTGGTATCTAAATCAATTTTACCAACTGTTTTTATAGCAGTAACTTTAGCTGCTTTAGCTTTAATTACTTCTTGTTCGCGTTTTTCTTCTTCTTCTTTTCTACGTTTTTCTTCCTCTTCTTTTTTACGCTTATCTTCTTCTATTTTTTTGCGTTTTTCTTCCTGCTCACGTTCTAAACGTAGTTCTTCTTTTTCTTTTTTCTTTTCTTCGCTTACTTCTTTCGAAGCTTCTTTCTTCCCTTTATCAGCCGAAAATTGCTTGTCTAAAGCTTGATATTCGTCATCAGAAATTTTTGCATTTGGAGAGGCTTCAATTTCAAAACCTTTCGTTTTCAAAAACTCCACGGCTCTATCGAGAGAAATATTTAATTCTCTTAAAACTTTGTTTATTCTTATTACTCTTTTTTCAGACATACGATCCTTTTAGTATAATTTTTTTGCGTTGTGTTGTTGTGTATTATTTAGTCTTCAAATTCGGCGTTAAGGATATTTAAAACATCTTCTACCGTTTCTTCTTCTAAATCGGTTCTACGCACCAATTCTTCAACGCTATGTTTTAGTACACTTTTAGCGGTGTCTAATCCTATTTTTACGAATTCATCTATTACCCATGCATCAATTTCGTCAGAAAATTCGCGTAATTCTACGTCGTCTTCTTCTAAAATTTGTGTTCCTTCTCTTATTACATCAATTTCATAACCGGTTAATAAACTGGCTAATTTAATGTTTTGGCCGCCTTTACCAATTGCTTTAGATACTTCGCTAACATCTAACAACACATTGGCGCGTTTTGTTTGTTCGTTTATTGATACGTTATTAATTTTTGCAGGACTAAGTGCACGTTGTATGTACAATTCTACATTATTTGTATAACTTACCACATCTATATTTTCGTTTCCTAATTCGCGTACAATTCCGTGAATACGTGAACCTTTTACACCTACACATGCACCAACAGCGTCTATATTTTCATTATAACTATCAACTGCTACTTTTGCTTTTTCACCAGGTATGCGTACTACTTTGTGTATGGTTATGATACCGTCTGCAATTTCAGGAATTTCTTGTTCAAATAATTTTTCTAAGAACAATTCCGATGTACGGCTCATAATAATTTGTGGTTTATTGCCTTTAAGCTCAACGCTTTCAATAATACCTTTAACTGTTTCACCTTTTTTAAAGTAATCCGATGGGATTTGCTTATCTTTTGGTAAAATAATTTCTTTGTTGTTATCGTCAATTAAAATTACAGCTTTGGGGCGTACGTGGCTTACTTCTGCAGCGTACACTTCGTTTACCATATCTTTAAATTGTTTGTAAAGATTGGTGCTGTCGTGTTCTTGTATTTTGGTAATTAGGTTTTGACGCAATGCTAAAATAGCGCGGCGACCTAATTGAAATAATTTTACTTCTTCAGAAACTTCTTCGCCTACTTCAAAATCAGGTTCAATTTTCTGAGCTTCTTTTAAAGATATTTCTGAATTTTCGTCTTCCACCTCACCATCGGCAACAACAATTCGGTTTCTCCATATCTCCATATCTCCTTTATCTGGGTTAATGATGATATCAAAATTATCGTCTGACCCAAATCTTTTTTTCAATGCATTTCTAAAAACATCTTCTAAAATTGCCATTAGGGTAACTCTATCAATATGCTTAAAATCTTTAAATTCAGAGAACGAATCAATTAATGCAATATTATCCATGAAATTATCTATATTTTTTAAAATGATATAACTACTACTGCTTTTTTTATGCTAATGTACGGAATTTCAGCGTTTTTCACAACGGTTTCTTTGCCTTTACCTATTTTTTTAGGTTCGCGTGCTTTCCATTCTAATTGTACCGTTTCTTGGTTGGCATCAATTAGCTTAGCTTCAATTTTTTTATCGTCATCGGTTGTTATTTCTAAGGTTCTTCCGATGTTCTTTTTATACTGACGCGGAAATTTAAGCGGCGCTGTAGCACCTGCCGAGGCTACTTCTAACGAAAAATCGTGCTCTTCGCGGTCTAAATTGTGTTCAATACTACGGCTAACATCAATACAATCTTGCAATGTTACACCGTGATCGCCATCAATCACAACCATTATTTTATCATCTGCCGTTATAGAAAAATCTATTAAAAAAAGTGCCGGATGTGCCGCCAAACCTTGCTCTAATAAATCTTTTACCTTACTTTTAAAATCCATGTTTTGTATAAAAAGAGGGGACAATTATGTCCCCTCATTATTTAGTTTAACAATAAATAACCTTGCAAATATACAACTTTTATTTAAGTTATGTATTTTTTTAGTTATTTATTGATATTTTAAGTATATTTATAAATTGAAGATAACTAATTATTAACCCTAATAACTTAACAAAATGAAAAAGATTTTAGTACCCACCGATTTTTCTGAACAAGCAACCATTGCGTTACGTGCAGCTGCTGGTATTGCTAGAAAATCGAACGCTGAAATTATTTTATTACATATAATTGATTTGCCCCACGAAACCATGGACATGATACAGCCTGGTTACGATTTGCCCGAAATTATGTTTTTTAAAGAACATGCCGAAGCTAAACTTTCAGAAACATCACTTTCTAACGATTTAAGTGGTTTAACTGTTTCGCAAATATTAAAATTAGGGCGCACTTTTAACGAAGTTACCGATGTAGCTGTGGCTAATAATATTGATTTAATTGTAATGGGATCGCACGGAGCTAGTGGTTTTAAAGAGTTTTTTATTGGATCGAACACTGAAAAAGTAATACGCACTTCTGATATTCCTGTATTAACAATTAAAGGAAATGACAGCACCATTAATTTTAATAAAGTTATTTTTGCAAGTGATTTTACAGAAGAATCGACTGCTGGTTTTGAAAAAATTATGACGTTTTTAAAACTAAACGGTTCTGTTCCGCATTTTTTAATGGTAAATACGCCTAATAATTTTAAACCTACACACGTTGCTGAACAAATGGCTCATGTTTTTCTAAAGCAATTTAATTTAGAAAATTATGAATTTTCAATCTATAACGATTTAGATATTGAAAAAGGAATTTTAAATTTTGCCGAACGCATTGATGCCGATTTAATTGCCATGGGAACGCACGGCAGAAAAGGCTTTGCACGTTTATTAAATGGCAGCATTAGCGAAGATTTAATGAACCATTCGCCACGATCGATTATTACTTTTAAGCTGTAACATAAAAAAACGCCCTGACTATTTTTAATCAGGGCGTTTCTGTTAATCTTTGCATAAGTTTGGAACTTGGGCATTTAGATTTTTTTTTTGAATAATAATGCCAAAGAATTGCAAAAAATAAAGTTAATGAAAAAATCAACCGAATTTCTTCTTGGCGAATTTGATTTAAATGATTTTCCTGAACAAGACAGAAACAAATCATTTTACTTTCACGAATATAATAAACCTGATGGCGAATGGATTGAAATTGATGAGCCAATTTGCAAAATTCGTATCGGAGAAATGAATGGATTTACATTTAAATCAGCAAGTATTATGGCTTCCAAATCTGGAATTTTAGAACATACATTAGCAGAAGGAGATTTGATTTCAAATGGAGATATTTTCTATAAATTACATCAAAAAGGAGAATACAAAAATGAAAATTCGATAGAAAACTCTGAATTTAAAGAATATTTTAAAGAATCAGGCTTTAAACATTCATTCGACAAGTGGTTAACTGAAGATGGTTGTTTTGTGAAAAAAGGAAATCCTATTTTTCAATACAATGATTCTAAACATAAAAAGTATATTGACTATGCTAAAAAAGATGGTTTTATTCATCAAACAGACCCTAGAAAAGTTGTTCATTTGCATGATAACGAATTGATGTACATTATTAGAGATAGTGATGAAAAAAGAGTAACTGAACGCTACATAAATAAACCTAATATAATTATAGATGAGTTTACCAATTCAACTATTATAAAGTGGGAAAAAGTAAGTTCTAGATTTCAAAAAAGTGAAGGAATTAAAACTAAATCTGATAATCTAATTACAGATTTTATTTTCAGTTTTAATTACATAGATAATAATGACCAAATTGTTTTTCACTTTAACCCAAAACAAATAAATCCAAAACAATTCGACAAAGTATTATTCTTATTTGAAAACGGAGAACAAATTCAATTTGAACTAAATGAAAATCCAATTTCGTCAAAAAACCGTCTAAACGAGAAAATTTTAGATTACAAAGGTTTAATCACCAAAACGGAACTCGAATTATTCGCCAATTCCAACTTCAAGAAATGGAAAATATCGTTGGTAAGTGATAAAAATGAAATTTTGGGAGGAGAAATTGGAGGAGATGATTTTTACACAACAAAAAACAATATTCAAATTGTAATCAAAAAATTTGCATCAGAATATATTGATTTGGTTAAAAGCACAATTCCAAATTATGAACCAACTGAATTAAAACAAGCTAATCCCGAAAAAGTAACAATAACTGACTTTTGCTTTGTTTATCTAATGCACGATACAAGCAATGGCTATTATAAAATTGGAATTTCTAATAATCCAGAACACAGAGAAAGAACTTTACAAAGTGAAAAGCCGACTATTGAAATGATTGCCTCAAAGAAATTCCCAATCAGAAAAATTGCCGAAAGTATTGAAAAGGCTTTGCACAGTACTTATTCTGATAAAAGATTAAGAGGAGAATGGTTTGAATTAAACAAAATAGATGTAGAAAACATTAAAGCGTCATTAAAATAAAAAAGACCAAACTTTCGTTTGGTCTTTAAATATGTAAAAAAGTATGTTATTTTGTTTTTAACAACCAATTACGCATTGAAACTTCTTCGTTGATGATATTTCGTAATTCTGAAATAGAAACACGGTCTTGTTTCATGGTGTCGCGGTGGCGAATGGTTACGGTTTTGTCTTCTAAAGTTTGGTGGTCAACGGTGATGCAAAATGGTGTTCCCAATGCATCTTGGCGACGGTAACGGCGGCCAACAGCATCTTTTTCGTCATAAGCCATATTAAAATCCCATTTTAAATCTTCCATAATTTGGCGGGCAACATCTGGTAAACCATCTTTTTTAACCAACGGTAACACCGCTGCTTTTGTTGGCGCTAAAACGGCAGGTAATTTTAATACGGTACGTGTTGATCCATCTTCTAAGGTTTCTTCTTGTAAAGCTTTTGAAAAAACAGCTAAGAACATACGGTCTAACCCTACCGATGTTTCTACTACATACGGTACATACGAGGTGTTGGTTTCGTTATCAAAAAATTGTAACTTTTTGCCTGAATGTTGTTCGTGTGCTTTTAAATCAAAATCGGTACGCGAATGAATGCCTTCTAATTCTTTAAATCCAAACGGGAAGTTAAATTCAATATCGGCAGCAGCGTTTGCGTAATGTGCTAATTTTTCGTGGTCGTGAAAACGGTAATTTTCTTTTCCTAACCCTAATGATAAATGCCATTTTAAACGCGTTTCTTTCCAATACTCGTAATACGTCATTTCTTCGCCAGGTTTTACAAAAAACTGCATTTCCATTTGTTCAAATTCGCGCATACGGAAAATAAACTGACGCGCAACAATTTCGTTACGAAACGCTTTTCCTGTTTGTGCAATACCAAACGGAATTTTCATACGTCCGGTTTTTTGTACGTTTAAAAAGTTTACAAAAATACCTTGAGCGGTTTCTGGGCGTAGGTATAAATCCATAGCAGTATCGGCCGAAGCGCCTAACTTGGTACCAAACATAAGATTAAACTGGCGTACATCGGTCCAATTTTTAGAACCCGTTTCAGGATCGGCAATACCTAATTCTTCAATTAAAGCTTTTACATCTTCTAAATTGCCCGAATCAAGTCCATGAGCCATGCGTTCTAAAATTTGTTTCTTTTTAGAAAGATATTCAACAACGCGTGGGTTGGTTGTTATAAATTCTTGTTCGTTAAAAGCATCGCCAAAACGTGTTTTAGCTTTTTCGATTTCTTTTTGCGCTTTTTGCCAAAGTTTTTCGCAATAATCTTCAATTAAAACGTCGGCGCGGTATCTTTTTTTAGAATCTTTATTATCAATTAACGGATCGTTAAAAGCATCAACGTGCCCAGAAGCTTTCCATGTAGTTGGGTGCATAAAAATAGATGCATCAATACCCACAATGTTTTCGTGCATTTGTACCATGGCTTTCCACCAGTATTCACGAATGTTCTTTTTTAACTCTACACCGTTCTGTGCGTAATCGTACACAGCACTTAATCCATCGTAAATTTCGCTTGATGGAAAAATATATCCATACTCTTTTGCGTGCGAAATTACATTTTTAAAAATGTCGTCTTGTTTTGCCATAGTGCAAAAATACTAAAATTGCTGATAGTTAAATTTTATAATACAAAGTTTAAAAAACTATTATTTTTTATTGTATATTACACAAAGGTACATAAACTTGTTGTGAATGTGGTTGTTTAAAACTGTTTTTGATTTATTTTATCCACAACTATGTTATGGTTGCAATGCTGTTATACCTAAACAGAGTGATGCCTTATGCCCTACATGTTTATTACATTTACCCTTTATACCGGTTGCTGTTAGTGATAATACCGAAATGAAACGTCGTTTTTATGGTAAATTAAAAGTAACGTATTGTGCAGCAGTTTTATATTTTTCTAAAGATAGCGTTACACAAAAATTACTTCATGAATTAAAATACAAAAACCAACAAAACATAGGGGTATTTTTTGCTGAGCTTGCATTAAAGCAATTTAAAAATAATGCTGTTTTTATAGAAACGCAAGCAATTGTATGCATTCCGTTACACCCTAGTAAAGAACGCAAACGTGGGTACAACCAATTAACTGCATTTTGTACCGAACTAAGCAATAACTTAAATCTGCCTTTTTATAAAGATTACTTAATTAAAGTACATAAAAGCGGCAGCCAAACAAAGAAAAATATTTTTCAACGGGCAAAAAAAACTACAGAATTTGTTGTAAATCCAAAGTACAATTATTTAAAAAGCACCCATTTTTTATTGATTGATGATGTAATGACCACAGGATCGACCTTAGAAAATGCAGGGAATTGTATTTTAAAAAATACAACCCACAAAATAAGCATTTTAACTATGGCTTATACACGCTAAAAAAGTCAAATAAAAATAGTTACTTTGCATTGTAAATTTATTACGAATGAAATTTGTACGATATTTTATTTTTTTAACCGTTTTAACACTTGCACTTTTTACCAATTGTGCAAAACGTGGCACAATTACTGGCGGAGCTAAAGATACTTTAGCACCCGTAATTTTATCAACAGCACCTAAAAACTTTAGCAATCAATTTAAAGATAACACTATTTTAATTTATTTTGATGAATATGTAAAGCTTAATAAAGTTAACCAGCAGCTTATTATTTCGCCACCTATGGAAACCATGCCCGAAATTACGCCAATGGGGTATCCAAGCAAGTTTATTAAAATTAAAATTTTTGATACGTTAAAACCAAATACAACTTATAGTTTTAATTTTGGTGAAAGCATACAAGATAATAACGAAAGTAACACACTTAGCAATTTTAAATACGTGTTTGCAACGGGGCAAACTATTGATTCGTTAAAACTAAACACTACTTTTAAAGACGCTTATTTAAACAAAACAAAAGGTACGGTAAATGTTTTACTTTACGAAAAAGAAGGTTTTAACGATTCTACAATTTACAAAAAGAAACCTTTATATGTTGCAAGTGCAAAAGACAGTATTACTACCGCACAATTAGAAAATTTAAAAGCAGGCAGCTATTATTTAGTTGCATTGCAAGAAAAAAACAGCAATTATAAATTTGATCCAAAATCAGATAAAATTGGTTTTTTAGATCAACCCATTACGTTGCCAACAACAAGCACCCTTCATTTAAAATTATTTTCAGAGAAAAAACCAACAACTGCTTATCGCCCATCAATGGTAAGTCAAAACAAATGGTTAGCAGCTTATGAGGGTAACCCTAAAAATTTAAGTGTAAACGTTAAAGGAAACAACAAAAACATACCCGCACATTTTTACAAAGTACCTAATAAAGATTCTATTTACATTTTTACTCCGCGTGCAAATTATGATTCGTTGCAGTTTCACTTTAAACAAGGCAGCTACAACAAAACGCACACAGTTACACCACGTACTTTAAAACCAATTGACACCTTACAAGTTAAATTTTTAAAAACAGGTGCTATTCAATACCGCGACACCATTGCTTTTAGCACTAACACACCTGTTAAAACAATTGCTAATCATTTAATACAAGTTATTAGTAAAGATTCGGTTCAAATACCGTTTACCATTAAAAACGATTCATTAAATAATTTAGTTAAAATTGTGTTTGATAAATTTGAAGATGAAAAATACACTGTTTTTTTAAAACCAAACAGTATTATTGATGTTTATGATACCGCTTTAAAAACCGAAATAGTACAGCGTTTTCAAACAGGTAAATTAACCGATTATGGAAACATTACCTTTAGTTTGACTGGTACAGTTAACTATCCAATAATTTTTGAATTGCTTACAAAAGATGAAAAAGTTTACGATTTTATTTACATAACCGAAGAAAGTATCATAGATTTTAAAGCTGTTGAACCCGACAAATACTCTGTACGTATTATTGAAGATGCCAACAAAAATAAAATGTGGGATACCGGTAATTATTTAGAACGAAAACAGCCCGAAAACGTTATTTTACCCAACAAGGTTTTTGATATACGAGCCAATTGGGAATTAAATGAAACCATTACGTTACCCTAATAAACAATAAAACCTTCCACTTGGAAGGTTTTATTGTTTATTTTTTCATCATTTTTTTAACTGCTATACCACGATTGGTATATATATGCAGCATATATATACCACTTACAAGTTTTTCTGTATTAAACTTAATTTCGGTTTCGTTAGTATAGTTTTGGGTGTTTAACCGCTTGCCATTTATATCGTAAACCGAAACTTGTTGAATTTGCATATTTTCGGCGTTGGTAATGTTCACTACATTAGTTGCTGGAGTTGGATATACATTAAATTTAGATGAAATCAAATCGTTTACACTTGCAAAAGCCGGACGAGTTGGAACCGCTGAAACTTTAATATTATCATATTTCACCAACGCTCCAGAATAATTCACTTTTGGTTTATATGCACTAAATCCTATTATAATATCTTCAGATAAAAGTTCTTTCTCTTTTTGAAGGTCCCAATATTGTAACATAGGAATGCATATTAGAATTTCCCAAGAATCAGTAATTTCTATATATTCATAATACACTTCAACTTTTATCCATTTGTGGTCATATGCTTTTTTAATTTTCCCTGCATATAAAACCGATGTATCTATTGAAGATTCATTAGGATTAATTTCGCATCTAAAAAAATAACCATTTGGTGTTAAGCCTATACGCGATTCAAATACTTCGGCAAGATCTCCTGTAAAATCTTTTGAATAAAATTCAAATTCAATTTTTAAAATGTCATTACCTGGATCGCGTTTTTCAAACTTATCCAAAACACCTCCTTGCAAACAACTTGCAAAACTATACTGACCAGCTGGCATTATATTCCACCCCCAAGCTAGTACCTTACCACGATTTGGCTCATTAAAAATACGTATATCATTGTAACTACCACTTACTTTCCAACCTTTTGTATAGCTTGGAAATGGTCCTACATTATAACTTTCAAAATCTTCAGCATAAAGAACCTGTCCTTTTACCGATGTTATGCTTAACAACATAAGCAATAACGTTGTATATTTTATTGGGTTTTTCATGATAATCTATCTAAACATTAATTCAGTAAAGCTATCCTATAGAAAAACTAATAAACTCATCTAATCAAAAACCTTACATGTGCCATAAATATAGTTAAAATATTTTGAATTTTACAAATAAAACGTTAAATGAAACACTTAAAATTTAACGCAATAATTCAAACGCATCGGCATCGTTTAAAAACGCCAATTTTTCTCGTGCAATTTGCAAGGGTTCTTTTTGTAATGTTGCTATTTGTATTTCTTCCTTTTCATAAGGTGCTACCAAATGTTCACCCATAAAATCAATTATTTGCGAATGTCCGGAATACAATACATTTTGAGGATCGATTCCGCATCGGTTTACAGCCACAACATAACTCATGTTTTCAATTGCTCTAGCCTTGAGTAATGCATCCCAAGCTTTAATTCTACGATCAGGCCACGATGCAACGTAAACCAATAAATCGTAGTTGGAATTTACAATTCGTGAAAAAACCGGAAAACGTAAATCGTAACAAATTAACAAACATATATTCCAGTTTTTATATGACACTATCACTTGATTGGTTCCTGCGGTATACGTTTTGTCCTCACCAGCCAGTGTAAACAAATGGCGTTTATTATACGTTTTATAGGTGCCGTTAGGATATACAAAAAACAAACGATTATAAAAATTATTGTTTTCTTTAACAATCCAACTGCCTGTAATTGCTACATTATTTTTTATAGCTAGTTGTTGAAGCGTTTGTAAGGTCTCTCCTTGTTCAGCTTCGGCCAAATGCAAAGCATTCATAGTAAAACCAGTGGTAAACATTTCGGGCAAAACAACCAAATCTACAGCATTTGGCAACGTATTTATTTGTGTTTGTACGTACTGTAAATTTGCTTGTTTATTTTCCCAAAGCGTATTAAATTGTAGTAAGGCAACTTGCATAGACCTATTTTTTTAAGCAATTAACTAGCAAATTGTTCTAATTTTTTGCTTAAGTACGAAAACATAAACCCAAAACGGGCATTGTATAAAATGGTTTGTTGTTGTACGTATTTTATTTCTTTTCTATTTTCTTTTATGTACGCTTTTGCTTCTTCCATTACCTTTTCTTCGGCTGCGTTGTATTCTTTATATTCGGTTGATTTCTTCTCGCGTAATTTTTCTAAGTAATCAGCAAATTGAGCATTTTTAGGAGCCAAAATTTTTAACGAAGGAAAGATATCTTTGTTTCTGCTTCCACCAAAAAAACGCATATAAAAGGTTTTGTCACTATCTTTTTGTTTAACGTAAAAATAAATTTCATCGTTTATAGAACCATTACTACCCACGTTTATGTAGTAATTAGAATATAATACAATAAAATCATCTACCCTTGGAATTTGAAACATGGTTGCCGGTTCATCTTCTTTTACTTCAAGTGATCTTTTATCGAATTTGAAAACGGTAATTTTATCAAATCGAGTAGGTTCTTCGCCCGAAAAAATTACGTGTTTAATAGTATTTGCAGGAATTTCAACATAATTAGAACCACCTTCTTCTTTAAATAGAATTTTATCTGCTTCCACATCGGCATGTCTAAAAAGTTTAGGATCCAATGACAACATTCTAAGACCAACATTTGCTGTTTTATTGTTTTTAATGTAACCAGTTTTAGATGAATCGTTATTAAAAACAACCATTGCTTGATCTGGAATTTCTTCGTTAGATTTCCAATAAATAAATTGAAAGTTAGCGCCTATTGAAGCGAATGTAAGTAGTAATAAATAAATATTTTTCATATTGTTTGTTTAAATTCCATCAAAAATAAAAAATCCAAACTAAAAAGTTTGGATTTTTTAAAGTATTTAAATAAAATATTATTTAATTGATGCAGATAAATATTCACGGTTCATACGTGCAATGTTTTCTAACGAAATACCTTTAGGGCACTCTACTTCACAAGCACCTGTATTAGTACAGTTACCAAAACCTTCATTATCCATAGCTTCAACCATGTTTAATACACGTTCTGTAGCTTCAACTCTACCTTGTGGTAACAATGCGTATTGCGAAACTTTAGCCGACACAAACAACATAGCCGATGAATTTTTACAAGTGGCTACACAAGCACCACAACCAATACAAGCTGCAGCATCAAATGCTTTGTCTGCATTATCTTTACGAATAGGTAACGCATTTGCATCTTGTGTATTACCAGAAGTATTTACAGAAACGAAACCACCTGCATGCTGAATACGTTCAAAAGAAGAACGATCTACAACTAAATCCTTAATTACCGGAAATGCTTTAGCACGGAAAGGTTCAATATAAATAGTATCGCCGTCTTTAAACTTACGCATGTGTAACTGACAAGTTGTTACTCCACGATCTGGACCATGCGCTTCACCGTTAATAAATAACGAACACATACCACAAATACCTTCACGACAATCGTGATCGAATGCTACTGGGTCATCTCCTTTTTCAATTAACTCGTTATTTAAAACGTCTAACATTTCAAGGAATGACATGTCTGGTTCTACACCGCCGATTTTATAATCGACCATTTGACCATTATCTTTTGCGTTTTTTTGACGCCAAATTTTTAATGTAAGATTCATTTGATTCGAATTTTTACAAAAGAGCAAGATAAAAAACCTAAGTCTTTTATCAACACTCCAATATTATTTATAACTACGAGTTACCATTTTAATGTTTTCATAAACTAAAGGTTCTTTGTGAAGCACTGCTTCGCGCGGATTTCCTTTGTATTCCCAAGCTGCAACGTAAGAGAAGTTTTCATCGTCACGTTTTGCTTCACCTTCTTCTGTTTGGTGTTCTTCGCGGAAGTGTCCACCACATGATTCTTCACGGTGTAACGCATCTTTTGCAAATAATTCACCTAATTCTAAGAAATCGGCTACACGTAAAGCTTTTTCTAACTCTTGGTTAAACGATTCTGCAATACCAGAAACTTTAACGTTTTTGTAGAAATCTTCGCGTAATGCCGCAATTTCTTCCATTGCTTCGTTTAATCCTTGTTCGTTACGAGCCATACCTACTTTATTCCACATAATTTTTCCTAATTTTTTGTGGAAGTAGTCAACCGAATGTGTTCCTTTATTGTTCATTAAATGATCAATCATGGTACGAACATTCTTTTCAGCTTCGTCGAACTCTGGTAAATCAGTTGAAATTTTTCCTGTACGGATATCATCTGATAAATAATCACCAATTGTGTAAGGCAATACAAAATATCCATCAGCTAAACCTTGCATTAATGCCGATGCCCCTAAGCGGTTTGCACCGTGGTCAGAGAAGTTTGCTTCACCAATACAGTAACAACCTTCTACAGTAGTCATTAAGTTATAATCAACCCAAACACCACCCATTGTATAGTGTACTGCAGGATAAATCATCATTGGTGTTTTGTACGGATCCTCGTCTACAATTTTGTAGTACATTTGGAATAAGTTACCGTATTTATTTTCAACCACTTTTTTACCTAAATCGTAAACTAACTTAGCATTGTTTTCGTCTAAGTTATTAATACGTGCTTGTTCTTTACCGTAACGTTCAATTGCAGCGGCAAAATCTAAATAAACAGCTTCACCAGTTGCGTTTACACCATACCCAGCATCACAACGCTCTTTAGCTGCACGTGAAGCTACGTCACGTGGCACTAAGTTACCAAATGAAGGATAACGACGCTCTAAGTAGTAATCTCTATCTTCTTCAGCTAAATCGGTAGGTTTCTTTTTACCTTCGCGAATTGCTTGTGCATCTTCTAATTTTTTAGGAACCCAAATACGTCCGTCGTTACGTAATGATTCTGACATCAAAGTTAATTTTGATTGGTGATCACCTGTAACTGGAATACATGTAGGGTGAATTTGTGTGTAACAAGGGTTTGCAAAATATGCACCACGTTTGTGTGCTTTCCAAGCAGCTGTTACGTTTGAACCCATTGCATTGGTTGATAAGAAAAATACATTTCCGTAACCACCTGTTGCAATTACAACTGCGTGTGCAGAGTGACGTTCAATTTCGCCAGTAACTAAGTTACGAGCAATAATACCACGTGCTTTACCGTTTACAATTACTAAATCTAGCATTTCGTGGCGGTTGTACATTTTAATTTTTCCACGACCAATTTGGCGGTTCATTGCAGAATAAGCACCTAACAACAATTGCTGTCCTGTTTGTCCTTTTGCGTAGAATGTACGTGAAACTTGCGTACCACCAAATGAACGGTTATCTAACAAACCACCGTATTCACGTGCTAAAGGCACACCTTGAGCCACACATTGATCTATGATGTTAACAGAAACCTCTGCTAAACGGTGAACGTTTGCTTCACGTGCGCGGTAATCGCCACCTTTAACCGTATCGTAAAATAAACGGTAAACTGAATCGCCATCACCTTGATAGTTTTTTGCTGCATTGATACCTCCTTGTGCTGCAATAGAGTGCGCACGACGTGGAGAATCTTGATAGCAAAATGCTTTTACGTTATAACCTAATTCTGCTAACGTTGCAGCTGCAGAACCACCTGCCAAACCTGTACCAACAATAATTACATCGATATTACGTTTGTTTGACGGGTTAACTAATTTTATATGATCTTTATAATCGGTCCATTTTGATGAAATAGAACCTTGAGGAATTTTGTTATCTAATGCCATAATCAATCGTATTTATCTGATTATTTAATAAAGTGAATGTAAATTGGAATAATTGCAAACAATAAAGGAACAATGATTGCAAAAAATTTACCTAAACCGTTAATTAACCCGTTGTATTTAGGATTGTAAGCTCCTAAAGATTGGAATGCACTTGCAAAACCATGCATTAAGTGAAATGCTAATACGATCATTGAAAACACATAGAATAAAGTAAAAACTAAACCTAATTTTTTATCTTTAAAAAATTCTATTGTGATTTTGTATAAATCTTTATAACCTTCGGCTACTTTAATTTCGGTACCTTTTGCATAAAAATCTTTATTGTTACGCAATTCTAATTCGCCTTCAACTTTATCAACAAAAAGGGTTTTGCCTTCTTGATCAATCTTATAAACTATTCCACCATTGGTAGTATTAATACCTTGTGCTTTTAATTCCATTCCTGGCATTGGAGAAAGTTTCATTTCTTGTTGCTGTAAAGGCATTTCGCTAAAGTGCATTTTAGCCCAAAAGTTAACCATGTGCGTAGCAATAAAAACTAATAATAAAGTTCCTAACACAGCCATGTTTCTAGATTGCCATGCACTGTTTGCTGCTGCATTGTTTTTTACATACCCAATTGGTCGTGCTTTTTTGTTTTGAATTGTTAAAACAATACCATCAACCGCGTGGAATAAGATTGAAAAATACGTTACGTAAGATAAAATTTTTACTGCTGGATTAGTAGTCATAAAGTATGCATACTGATTGAACTGTAAATCGGTTCCAAAAATCAATTGCAAGTTACCTGCTAAGTGACCCACTAAAAACAAGCATAAAAATAACCCTGTAAGAGCCATCCAGTATTTTTTACCGATAGACGACTTTAATAGTGCAGATTTTGCCATAATGTAATGTTACTAGTTTTTTCTTCTTAAAAAATCACACAAAAATACAGCTAATTATAAAAACAAAAAAAATGTTAATTAGTTTATTTTACTATTTATAATCAATTTAAACAAATTTGTATATAAACTTTACTTTTATTCATAAGTGTGGGGCATGTCTTTATCAACTACAATTATAAAATGTGCCTTTTTTAGGTTTTCTTTTTCAATTTTAGCTACATTTTCTTGTTCTACCACACTTATAGTTTGCACCTTTTTAGTAGGATTATATTGATTAACATACCACACAATTCCTTCAAAATTATCGCTGTGATACGCACCATTTAAATGCAAAAACAAGCTGTTTGGTTTGCTTTCTTGTAACAAAAAATGAGCCATGGTTGCATCTTTAATAGCTTGTGATTTTGGGAAGTTTTCGTTAGCATGCATGCTATCATCAAACATTTTTAGCATTTTTACATACCCAGGCAAATTTTTATCATACGGAAAAGGCAATGGTACTATCCATGATTTTTCCTCAACAGATAACGTATCTAAAGCTTCAACTCCTTTTTTAAAAACCATACTTGCATAGCGGCGTGGAACGTTGGTTGCTACGTAGTTTATATTGTTTTCTTTAGCGAAATTTAACAAAGGCTTGTAATCGGTTTTATAATTATTCCACAAACGCATTTGTTTTTCAAATTCCTTATCGTCAAGATTTCCTTTAACGTAATTTTGAAGAATTAATGCCTGATCGCGTTCAAACATCTCGGCCCCAATTACAAGTTTTTTACTTTTATTTGCATGTAAGTTTTTAGCTACTTTTACTTGTAAATAATGCGCAATGGTGTTGTTATGTAGTTCGCCAAAAAGCACCACATCGGCTTTTTGAAGTTCTTTATTCATTTTTTTCAAAGAAACTTCTTTACCATTTGAATTAAAAATTTTGTAAGGCTGTACTTGAGCATGCAAAAAAGAAGCACTTAAAAACAAAACGATCGTAAGTAATTTCATAAGATTTTATATTTTTTAAATTGATGAAACAGAAATAAGTATGTAAATTTGATAAAATTTAAGTCATAAAGTTCAAAACTATGAAATATCATCAAATAGATCGAAATCTTTTTATAAAAAACCGTGAAAAGTTTGTTGGTCAAATAGCTCCAAAAAGCTTAGCTGTATTTAATTCTAACGACATTTATCCGGTTTCTGCCGATTCTACTTTACCATTTGCACAACATCGCGATATTTTTTACTTATCGGGTGTTGATCAAGAGGAATCTATCCTGGTTCTTTTTCCGGATGCTTATGAAGAAAAACACCGCGAAGTTTTATTTCTACGCGAAACCAACGAACACATTTCCATTTGGGAAGGCGAAAAATTAACTAAAGACCGCGCTTTTGAAGTTTCAGGTATTAAAACGGTGTATTGGTTGTCTGATTTTTCTACTATTTTTAGAAAAATGATGGTGGAAGCAGAAAATGTGTACATTAACAACAACGAACATTACCGTGCTGCAGTTGAAACGGAAACACGTGAAGACCGTTTCATTAAAAAATTAAAAAACGATTATCCAGGACATCAATACTTACGCTCAAACCCTATTTTACAGCGTTTGCGTTCGGTTAAAGAACCTCAAGAAATTGCTTTAATTAAACAAGCTTGCGACATTACCGAAAAAGGGTTCCGCAGAATTTTAGATTTTGTTAAGCCGGGTGTTTGGGAATACGAAATTGAAGCGGAATTTGCTCATGAATTTTTACGCAACCGCTCAAAAGGTTTTGCTTACACGCCAATTATTGCTAGTGGCAACAATGCAAATGTGTTGCATTATATTGAAAACAACCAACAGTGCAAAGCGGGCGATTTAATTTTGTTTGATGTGGCTGCAGAATACGCTAATTATGCATCAGATTTATCAAGAACAATTCCTGTTAGCGGTAAATTTACTTCACGCCAACGCGAAGTGTACGATGCTGTTTTACGTTGCAAAAAAGCAGCTGAAACCTTGTTAGCACCCGGAAACAATTGGTACGATTACCACAAAGAATTAGGTAAAATTTACACGTCGGAACTTTTAGGTTTAGGATTATTAGACAAAGCCGATGTACAAAATGAAAACCCTGATTGGCCTGCTTACAAAAAATACATGATGCACGGCACATCACACCACATGGGATTAGATACACATGATTATGGCATTTTAACCGATAAATTTGTTGAAGGAATGGTATTTACTATAGAACCAGGTTTTTACATTCCTGCCGAAGGTTTTGGCATTCGTTTAGAAGACGATTACGTAGTACAAAACCAAGGCGCACCATTAAATTTAATGAAAAACATTCCGTTAGAAGCTGCCGAAATTGAAGATTTAATGAATAAATAATTTACTTATTAGGTAAAGTTTGTAATACTATAAAAAAATAGCGAACCGGTTGGTTCGCTATTTTTATCTATTTCTAAATTCTTTCATACGTTCTTGCTGCTGTTCTTTAAATTTAGCATATTGTTCAGCTGTAAGTATTTTCTTAACTTTTTCATCAATTGCTTGTCTGCGTTCTTTCATTTTTTCACGCATTTGGCTTCTATCTTCATCGTTAAAACCTTCACTATTATCATTGCCTTCGCCTCTAAATCTACCGCCGTTTTGTTTCATATTTTCACGTTCGGCTTCAAAAATTTCTTTTATAGCTTTGTGTTGTTCATCAGAAAGTCCTAAATCTTTAAATCTATTCATAAAACCATCTTCACGCGCTTGCCCTCTGTCACGCTTTTCGTGTTTTGCATTTCGGCGTTCACGGTTTTCATTGGCACTTTTTTCAGTGCGTTTTAATTCTTGTTTTTGGGTTTCTTTGGTTTGACTAAAGCCTGCTACCGAAAATAGCAAAGCCATTGCAATAACTAAATTTTTCATGATTTTTTGTTTAAAATTATATAATAACAACTAACATATTTTATGCCGATTTTTTAAAACTGCGGTAAGTAACTTAAAATTACACATTATTTAGTTTGGATTTTTTTGTTTATCTTTCTTTAAACTCTCCGATGTCCAATAAATATCG
>JACCEA010095474.1_pt1 | contig 80043 bp, 59 predicted proteins | sample 7449851 | NCBI WGS metagenome assembly JACCEA01 (sample SAMN15323453, study PRJNA562643) | freshwater metagenome | isolation source: river surface water | place: USA:Blue River Watershed | collected 2017-08-18 | reverse complement strand
GCCCACCCACGGGTAGTCGCCATAATAGCGCTTATACTCCTCCAAGGCGGCGCTGAGCACGGCCAGTTCGCTGGTCGCGCGGTTTACCTTGGCTTGCTCGCCGACTCCGCGCACCACCCCAAACGTGATCCCGGCCAGCACGCCGATGATTGCGATCACGGTAATCAATTCGATGAGCGTGAACGCTTTGGCAGCGCCTCGCCCGCCGTGGGTGAGAGGGGAACTCATAGGGGAGAACGCAGGTTGAAAGCCTTCTTTTGGGACGCAACGGCAAAGTCCCTTGTTCCCGCCTTTCTGCCGGGAATTTTACCCAAGCCGGTCCATCCGTCTTGGCGCGCCAGCGCGGGACACGCTCCGCGCCCCCCTACCCGACCGCGAGCAACTCGATCTCGAAAATCAAGGTGGAGTCAGGCGGAATCAGATCGGGGTAGCCGGCGCGGCCGTAGGCCAACGCGGGCGGAAGGGTCAAACGCACTTTGTCCCCCACGACCATCCGGGACACGCCCAGCTCCCAACCGGCGATCACCTGCTTGGCGCCGAGCACGAAACTGAAGGGCTCGTTCCGATCCACCGAGCTGTCGAACTTCTCTCCGGTCGTCAGCCAGCCGGTGTAATGGACGGTCGCCAGCCGGCCCTTTCGGGGCGCGGGGCCGGAGCCGGCGACGAGTTTCTCGATTGGGAGATTCATGCGCGCAACAGGGTCGCAAGACGAGCGCCGGCCACGCCGGACGCTACGGCCCGGGCAGGCACGGCACCGTGGGCGGGTCAGGAAGCGGCCGGCGCGGGAGCGAGAGCCGGGGCGGCGGCCTGCTTCAGACCGAAGAGGTATTTGTCGATCTTGTTGGCGGTGATGACGCCGTAGTTGATCGTGCCCAACCAGCCGGACATGATGATGCCCACGCTGCCGGCGTGGAAAAGGCCGGGAAGCTTGTCCGAGAGATTCATCGAGACCGGCAGGCCCTCGAACTTGGTGCCGAAGCTCGTGCCCGCCATGTGCGTGGTGTAACGCTCGATGGTCCGGGGCGTGGCGGCCTCCATCCAGTCGATCTTCGCCCGGACCCCGGGGATGTATTTCTCGAGCGCGACGAGGCTCTCTTCGATCAGGCGTTTCTTGTGCTCCTCGTAGGTAGCCTCGTCCATCTTGGCCCAGTCCTCGTAGTGGCCGTTGAGCGAGGCGACGACGGTGTAGCGGTCGGAGCCCGGGCGGGTGTCGGGATAGTAGACCGAGAACGTCCGGCTCGTGGTGTGGAGCCCCTTGAGCTCCTCTGGGCTGTAGGCGGGGGCGTCGGACGTGAAAACCAGATCGCCGATGTGCGGGATGGTCTCGCCCTTGCGGATGCCGAAATAGACCTGGCAGGAGCTGGAGTTGATGCGCACGGCCTCGGCCTGCTTGACGAAGTCGGCGGGGAAATTCTCCGCGCCGGCGAGGCGAAAGACGGTGTTCTTGATGTTGGCGTTGGAGAGGACGGCCTTGGCCCGGATGACGCGGCCGTTGTTGGCCACGATCCCGCAGGCGACCTTGCGACCGTCGCGTTCCTCCACGAGTAGTCGCTCCACCAATACACGCTTGCGCAGCTCGACGCCGTTTTTGCGCAGCTCGTCGCACATCTTCTCGATCAGCAGGTCGGAGCCGCCCTGGAAGGTGTAGACGCCGGCGCCCATGAAGTTGCTGAACACGATGCCGAAGGTGATGGCGGGATCGTCGAAGGTGGAGCCGTTGGCGTAGGAGATGGGCTCCATGAGCAGGCGCCAGACGTCGGGGCGGCCGGGGAAGAACCTCGCGAACATCTGCCCCGTCGTCTCGGGGTTGTTGTCGTAATAGTTCATCTGGCGCAGATGGTCGTAGAACGACTCGACCTGCTCGCGCGGCAGCTTGAACTGCTCGACGAGCACGCGCGTGTAGTCCTCGCGGGTGAAGGTCGTCCAGACGTCCATCTGCGGATTCACGAAGCGCACGTCCTTCAACTGGTGGATCGAGTCGGCGATCTCCTTGGTCCAGTAGCGACGGCAGCTCTTGATCATGCCGCTGGGGAAGCCGTGCAGGGAGATGTCGAAGATGTGCCCGCCCTTGCGGGTGAACCAGGTGGCGAGGCCGCCGAACTGGTAGTGGTGCTCGAGCAGGAGGACCTTGTGGCCGGCCTTGGCGAGGACGTTGGCGCCGGTGAGGCCGCCGAGACCGGAACCGATCACGATCACGTCATATTCGTCTGCGACACCTTTAAGCCAGTCGTAAGCCATGGGGAAAAGCCGGTCAACAAAAGCGGGCCTCCCCCCGGGCGCAAGCCCGTCGGCGGGCCAAGCGGCGCTCCCCACCCCGCCCCGCTTCGCCCGCTTTTTTCTGGCTCCCCGCTCCCGCCTCCCTTCTCCCTGCTAACCCGCATGCCGCTCATCCCGATCGAGGACCATTTCAACGACGTCATCGCCAAGGCCCAGCGCGGCTACGGCATATCCGACCCCGACCTCGCCGCCCGCGCCGAGGTCGCCGCCGAGGATCTTGCGGCGGTCAAGGCCGGAGAAGTCCGGCTGCCGGTCATTCGCCGCCTGGCCCGGCACCTCCAGCTTTCACCCGACGCCTTGGAGATACTCGCCAAGAAGGAGGCCTACCCGCGCGCCCCGATCTTTCCGCGCGGCTTCGCCATGTTCAACACCCGCCACGGGGACATGACGGTGAACAACTACCTCGTCTGGGACAACAAGACCCGCGACGCCGCCGTGATCGACACCGGGGCGGACGCATCAGGACTGCTGGAAATCGTGACCGCAAACCGGCTGCGCGTGAAACAAATCCTCCTCACCCACACGCATGAAGATCACGTGGCGGAGCTGGCGCGTATCGTCGCGGCGACCAAGGCCGAGGTCTGGTCCCACGAACGCGAGCCGGTCGATTTTCCCGGCGCCCGGACCTTCTCCGACTACGCCTACTTCCACCTCGGCGTCATCGCCATCAAATGCCTCCCCACCTGGGGCCACTCGCCCGGGCAGACCACCTTCTACGTGCAGGGCCTGAGCTGGCCCCTCGCGCTCTGCGGCGACTCGCTTTTCTCCGCATCGGTCGGCGGCAGCCCCACCCACTTCGTCGAGCAGGTGAAAAACACCCGTGCCCGGATCTTCAGCCTTCCCAAAGACACCGTGATAGGCCCCGGACACGGCCCGCTCACCACCCTCGCCCACGAGCGAAAATACAACCCCTTCTTCGCGCCGGACCGCCTCGCGCCTCCCGCGGCCGCCACGCCTGCCGGCGACGCCGAAGCGGCCCCCGTGACCAAAACCAAGCCCCAAACCCGCGCCCCGGGCAAAGCCGCATCCCCGCGTCGCTCCGCCGGCGGCAAACCCGGCGGCCCTTCGGGCTTTCACTCGCGCCGCAAGCGCTGACCGACCGCGCCGCCTGAGCTGACGCCTCCGTTTTGGGGGCGTTCCCGCACCTTCGCGCACCTCACGTTTCACGCGTCCCCATGTCCACGCCCGCCACGTCTCCCTTCGACCGCATTCCCTCGCTTCGGATCGCTTTCGCCGGCGTCGGTCGCATGGGCGCGAACATGGCCCGTCGCCTCGCGGAGTGCGGCCACCAGATCACCGCCGTCCACGACCTCCACACGCCGGCGGCCGAGGCGCTCGCGGCGGAACTGGGCTGCCGCCGCGCGACCCGTCTCGCGGAGCTCCCCGCCGCGGCGGAGGCCGTTTTCACCGTGGTCACCGACGACGAGGCCCAGCTTTCAATCTTCGCCTCGCCCGAGGCCGGGACCGACTCGCTCCTCGCCACGCCCGGCGGCGTCCGCGGCAAGACCTTCATCAATTGCGCCACGCTCGCGCCCGCCACGCATGTCGAGGTCGCCCGGCGCGCCGCGGCCTTCGGCGCCGACACGTTGGAAGCCTGCATGGCCTCGTCGATTCCGCAGGCCCGCGCCGGCACGCTTTATCTGATGTGCGCCGGGGACGCCGCCGTCTTCGCGCGTCACGAGCCCCTGCTCCGCCAGCTCTCGGGCGCCCTCCGCCACGTCGGCCCGGCCGGACGCGCCGCGCAGGTGAAGGCGCTGGTCAACATGGTCATGAACATCAACACCGCCGCGCTCGCCGAGGGGCTCGGCCTGGGCCGGGCGCTCGGGCTCGATCTGGACGTCTTGCGCGAGATCTTCACGCAGACCGGGGCGAATTCGCAGGTGCTCAAGACCGACGGCGAAGACATGCAACACCGCGCGCACGACTGCTTTTTCTCCGCGGCGCACGCCGCCAAGGACGCCACCATCGCCTGGCGTCTCGGCTGCGAAAACGGATTGAATCTCCCCTTGTCCGCCGCGACCAAGCTCCAATACGACCGACTCGTCGCGCTGGGCCTCGGGCAACTCGACAAATCCGCCGTCGCGGAGCTGACCTTCCAGGGACGCCACGCCTGAACCGCGCCTCGTGGCCTCGCGGGTGCGCACAACCGCGGCTTCGGCATCGCGCATTTCGCGCCCAACCCATTTTCACCTACCCATCACAGGATTACGGCGCCTTTGCATTAGACTCCGATCCTTCGACGGGCCAGTCTGCACCCATGCAGGTCTCCATCCGCAGGCAAACCGTCATGATCCTCGGGCTCGCGGCGAGCCTCACCGTCGCCCTCATCGTGATCGCGACCGACGAGGATCTGCGCGACCGCCTCGGCACGACGTATTGGGTCATCGGCCTGTCCCTGATCGGCGCGATCCTGCTCGTCCTCGCCGGCTATGTTTTCGACCGGACCCTGATCGCGAAGATCAAGGAGATCAACCAGCAGGCCGCCTCCGCCCGAGGCGCAGAAGGCAAGGAAGGCGGCCACGCGGCCGACGACCCCGACGAGATCATGGGCCTCGCGAGAAAAATCGAACAGATGGCGCGCAGCCTCCAACAGACCGAGGCCAGCTATCGCGCCATCGTCGAGGACCAGGCCGACCTGATCTGCCGCTACAAATCCGACGGACGGCTCACGTTCGCCAACGGCGCCTACGAGCGCTTTTTCGGCCGCAAGCGCCAGGACCTCGCCGGGCAACCCTGGTCCGTGCTCGCCGCCAACCTGACGCCTTGGCGGGTGCTCGACGCCTGGCCCGAGAGCGCGACCTTCGAGACCGCGCTCACCGACGCAGACGGCCGGGCCTGCGTGGTCCAGTGGACGCACCGGGCGATCAAGGATCGCGACGGCCAGCTCATCGAATACCAGGCGGTCGGCCACGACATCTCCGTGCGCAAGCAGGCGGAGCTCGCCCTGCGCGACGCCAAGGAGGCGGCCGAGTCCGCCGACCGCGCCAAGAGCGAGTTCCTCGCCATCGTGAGCCACGAGATCCGAACCCCGATCAACGGCATCATCGGCTTTTCCCGTCTGCTTCGCGAAACACCGCTCAGCCACGATCAACTCGGCCACGTCGAGACCATCCAACGCTGCGGCCAGACGCTCGAGACCCTGGTCTCCGACATCCTCGATCTGTCCAAAATCGAGGCCGGACGCCTCGAAATCATCCCCGGTCCCTTCTCCGTCCGCGACTGCGTCGACGACATCACCCGGCTCTTCCAAGACTCGGCCCGAAGCTCAGGCCTCAGTCTCTCGACGGAGATCGCGCCGGGAGTGCCGCCCATCCTCCTCGGCGACCAGAACCGTCTTCGCCAGATCCTCACCAACCTCGTCGGCAACGCCGTCAAATTCACCGAGCAGGGAGGTGTCACCATCCGACTCCAAGGCGGCCCCCTCGATCCCCTCGACGGCGCGCTGCAAGGCGAGGAACGCCCTTACACGCTCATCGGCGAGGTGATCGACACCGGCGTGGGCATCCCCTCGGACCAGTTGCCCCGCCTCTTCCGCGCCTTCAGCCAGCTCGACACCTCCAGCACCCGACGGCACGGCGGCACCGGCCTCGGCCTCATCATCTCAAAACGCCTCTGCGAACTCATGCAGGGCCATATCGAGGTGAACAGCGCCCCCGGCCGCGGCTCCACCTTCCGCTTCGAGGTCCGCATGGCCAGCTACAAGGGCGACTCCCAGCTGCCCTTCCCCAAGCCCGCCGCCGCGCAGCGCCTCGGGGCGCTTCGCCCGGTTTGACCCACCCGGCCGCGCCGAACGCCCCCCGACACGCGCAGACCAGACGCCGCAGACAAACGCACGCCCGCAAAAAAGGCCCGGACTTTTCGTCCGGGCCTTTTTGTTCGCGGAGCGACCGCGGAAGAGAAACCGACGCGCCTTACTTCGCGAACAGCGAGTCGACGTTGTCGCTCTCGACCTCGACGTCGGCGAAGAGCCAGGACGAGAGGTAACGCTCGGCGCAGGAGGGGATGATCGCGACGATCGTCTTGCCCTTGTTTTCGGGACGCTTGGCGAGCTCGAGGGCCGCCCATACGGCGGCGCCGGAGGAGATGCCGACCGGGATGCCGTCCTGGGTGCTCACCTGCTTCGAGATCGGGCCGGAGTCGGACTCCTTCACCTGGATGATCTCGTCGATGATCTTGGTGTTGAGGACGGCCGGGACGAAGCCCGCGCCGATGCCCTGCAACTTGTGGGGGCCGGGCTGGCCGCCGGACAGCACCGGCGAACCCGCGGGCTCCACCGCCACGATCTTCAGGCCGGGCTTCTTGGCCTTCAGCACCTCGCCGACGCCGGTGATCGTGCCGCCGGTGCCCACGCCGGACACGACGAAGTCCACGTTGCCGTCGGTATCGCGCCAGATCTCCTCGGCGGTCGTCTTGCGATGCACCGCGGGATTATCGGGATTGGCGAACTGTTGCAAAATGACGCTGTTCGGGATCTTGGCGTTGAGCTCCTCGGCCTTGGCGATCGCGCCCTTCATTCCCTTCGGCCCCTCGGTGAGCACGAGCTTGGCGCCGAGAATCTTCAGCAGCTTGCGGCGCTCGAGCGACATCGTCTCGGGCATGGTGAGGATGAGCTTGAGCCCCTTCGCCGCGGCCACGAAGGCGAGGGCGATACCGGTGTTGCCGGAAGTCGGCTCGATCAGGATCGTGTCCTGGTTGATGCGGCCGCTCTTGAGCGCCTCCTCGATCATCGCGTTGCCGATACGGTCCTTCACGCTCGAGAGCGGGTTGAAGAACTCGAGCTTGAGCAAAATCTCCGCCTGCGCGCCATGGGCGGCGGCCGTGCGGTTGAGGCGCACGAGCGGCGTATTACCAATCGTCTCGGTGATGTTGTTATAGATGCGAGCCATGTTTGGTTTGTGGGTTAACTTACCTAAGATTAAATGACGAGACCCCGCTTCTGGCAAATGCGAAGTGCATCCGCGCTACGCTTTTTCCCTCCATGTAATCCGCCTGAATTGCCAAAACTATAAATGTTAGTTGACCCTAACTTACTTTGATCAATCTTGCCCGCATGAGCCTGCGATCACGCCTTTTTCCCGTCCTCGCCCTCCTCATCCCCCTCATCTCCCCCGCCCCGACGAGGGCGGACGCGGCCCCCGCGAGGCAAAATCGTATCCACGTAATAACTACCTTCACCATCCTGGCCGACATGGCGCGAAACGTCGCGGGCGACGCCGCCGACGTGTCGTCGTTGACCAAACCCGGCGCCGAGATCCACGGCTACGAGCCGACCCCCCAGGACATCGTCCGCGCGTCCAAGGCCGACCTCGTGCTCTGGAACGGGCTCAATCTCGAGGTTTGGTTCGAGAAGTTCTTCGCCAACGTGAAGGGCGTCCCCTCCGCCGTCCTCACGACCGGGATCGAGCCGATGTCCATCACCGAGGGCCCCTACTCCGGAAAAGCCAACCCGCACGCCTGGATGTCGCCCTCCAACGCCCTCGTCTACGTCGAGAACATCCGCGCCGCCCTCGCCAAGGCCGATCCGGCCAACGCCGCCGCCTACGCCGCCAACGCCGCCGCCTACATCGAAAAAATCCGCGCGCTCGACGCCCCGATGCGCGCGCGGCTGGCCCGCATCCCCGCCGACCGCCGCACTCTCGTCACCAGCGAGGGCGCCTTCTCGTATTTGTGTCGCGACTACGGACTGGGCCAGCTCTACCTCTGGCCGATCAACGCCGACGCGCAGGGCACGCCGCGCCAGGTCCGCGCCGTGATCGACGCGGTGCGGGAACGCCGCGTCCCGGTCGTCTTCAGCGAAAGCACGATCAGCCCGAAGCCCGCGCGCCAGGTCGCCCGCGAGACCGGCGCCCGCTACGGCGGCGTGCTCTACGTCGACTCCCTGACCGACGCGAGCGGCCCGGCGCCCACCTATCTGGCCCTGCTCGAAACCAACGCCCGCACCATCGTGGAGGGCTTTCTCGGCGCCGGGGAAGGAAACAAGTAAGATGAACCCGTCCTCCGCGTCCGCCATGCCCGCCGGCTTCGAGTTTGTGAACGAGCCGCCCCTCACCCTCGCCGCCGAATCCGTCGCGGTCACCTACCCCAACGGCCACACCGCGCTCACCGACGCCACCTTCGCCCTCACCGGCGGCACCATCTGCGCCTTGGTCGGCGTCAACGGCTCGGGCAAATCCACGCTGTTCAAGGCCCTGATGGGCTTCGTCACCCCGACCTCCGGGCGCGTCACCCTCGGCGGCGCCCCCGTCCGGCAGGCGCAACGCCGCGGCTGGGTCGCCTACGTGCCGCAAAGCGAGGAGGTCGACTGGACCTTTCCCGTGAGCGTCCACGACGTCGTCATGATGGGACGCTACGGCCGGATGAACTTCCTGCGCATCCCGCGCGCCGCCGACCGCGACGCCGTCGCCGACGCGCTCCGTCGCGTGAATCTTTGGGACCTTCGCGATCGCCAGATCGGGGAACTGTCCGGCGGGCAAAAGAAACGCGCCTTCGTGGCCCGCGCCCTCGCGCAGCAAAGCCGCGTCATCCTCCTCGACGAGCCCTTCACCGGCGTGGACGTCAAAACCGAGGAAAGCATCGTCGCCCTTCTCCGCGAACTTCGCGCCGAGGGCCGGCTCATCCTCGTCTCGACGCACAACCTCGGTTCCGTGCCCGAATTCTGCGATCGCGTCGTGCTCATCAACCGCACGGTGCTCGCCTGCGGCCCGACCGCCGAGGTCTTCACGGCCGAAAATCTCGCCCGCGCCTTCGGCGGCGCCCTGCGCCACTTCGATCTCTCGCGCTCCACCGTGGAGGCGCACGACGGCCGGCAGGTCACCGTGCTGACCGACGACGAACGCCCGCTCGTGCTCGGGCAGGGAGGCCACCTCGAGTATCTTGATCGCGCCGCCCACGCCAAGCTCGTCGCGGAACGCGAGGCGGCGAAGCCCGGACCGCAATCCTAGGCCGCGCGCCTTTTCTCCAGATCCCACCACCTTCACGCGTTCCCCACCGTCCCGCGCCCATGAGCCCGTTGCTCGAACCCTTCTCCTACGACTACATGCGCACCGCGCTCTGGGTCTGCGCGCTCATCGGCGCCGTGTGCGGCCTGCTCTCCGGCTTCGTCACGCTGAAAGGTTGGTCGCTCCTTGGCGACGCGCTCTCGCACGCCGTGGTTCCGGGTGTGGTGCTCGCCTACATGGCAGGCCTGCCTTTCGCGCTCGGCGCCTTCACCAGCGGACTGCTCGCCGCCGGCGCGATGTCCTTCGTCAAACTCAAGACGCCCGTGCGCGAGGACGCCGTGATCGGCGTCGTCTTCACCGCCTTCTTCGCCCTTGGATTGCTGCTTATCTCCCTCTTTCCCGCCTCCCTCGATTTGAAGGTGATCATCTTTGGCAACATCCTCGCTATCGCCCCCGAGGACGTCGCGCAACTCGTCGCCATCTCCGCGGTCTGCGTGGCCATCATCGCCCTCAAGTGGCGCGATCTGCTCCTTTTCAGCTTCGACCCGCATCAGGCCCGCGTCCTCGGTCTGCGCGTTCGCCTGCTGCACGTCACCCTGCTCCTGCTGCTTTCGGCCACGACCGTCGCCGCGCTGCAAGCCGTCGGCGCGATCCTCGTGGTGGCGATGCTGGTGACCCCCGGCGCGACGGCCTACCTGCTCACCGACCGCTTCGGGAAAATGCTGCTCATCGGCTCCGGACTCGGCGCCGGCACCGCCTTCGCCGGGGCCTACGCCAGCTACTTCCTCGATGGCGCCACCGGCGGCTGCATCGTGGTCCTGCAAACCCTGATCTTTCTCCTCGCCCTCGTCTTCGCGCCGAAACACGGCCTGCTCGCCGCCCGCCGCGCCCGGCTAACCACCTGCCTCATGCCGGCGGTGAAATCCTGATCCGCGTAGCGCATCGCGCCTCTTTCGCATGGAAACCCTCCTTCAGCCCTTCCAGCACGGCTTCATGCTCCAGGCCTTCGCGCTCGGGGCGCTCGTCGCCGCCGTTTGCGCGGTGCTCTCCTGCTTCCTCGTGCTGCGCGGCTGGTCGCTGATGGGCGACGCGGTTTCCCACGCGGTGCTGCCCGGGATCGTCCTGGCCTACATCGCGGGACTTCCGCTCGGGCTCGGCGCCTTCGCCAGCGGCCTGCTTTGCGCCACCGCCACCGGCTGGATCAAGCGTCACACCCGGGTGAAGGAGGACACGGTGATGGGCGTGGTCTTCACCGGCCTTTTCGCGCTCGGACTGGTGTTGCACGTCAAAACGCCAAGCGAACTGCACCTCGACCATATCCTGTTTGGAAACCTGCTCGGCATCGAGCCCGGACAGCTCCGCGAGACGGCCGTGCTCTGCGTGATCGTCCTCGCGACCGTCCTCCTGCTCCGACGCACCTTGATGCTCGTCACCTTCGATCCCTCGCACGCCCGCGCCCTCGGTTTCTCGCTGCGCGCTTTCGACATGATCCTTCTCGTCCTGCTCGCGCTGGCCATCGTCGCGGCGCTCCAGGCGGTGGGCATCATCCTCGTCATCGCGATGCTGATCACTCCGGGAGCGACCGCGTTCATGCTCGTCAAACGCTTCGATCGCATGCTCGCCGTCTCGGTCGCCGTCGCCGTTTGCTCCACGCTGGCCGGCGCCTACGTGAGTTTCTTCGCCGACGCCTCCCCCGCCGCCTGCATCGTCCTGATCCAATCCGCGCTGTTCATCGCCGCGCTTTGCCTCGCCCCGGGCAAAGGCCTCCTTCGCCGCCCTCGCCCCGCTGCCGCGCGGTAATGCCGCGCGGCCGCCGCGACCGGGCTTTGGATCTTTGCATCGGCCCGGACGGCCTGACACGCTGCGGATCAAACCGACTCCCCTCGTGCGATTCGTCCCCGCCGTCCTCGCGCTCGCGCTGAGCGCTCTCTCGTCCCTCGCATCGACGGAAAAACCGTCCGACTCGAGCCACTATTCCGGCCTGGACCTTGGCGCCCTGACCATCGGCGCGCGGAGCTACGCCGAAGTGCGCGTCACGTCGCGCGACGCCCGCAGCGTGTTTTTCAGGCACCGCGAAGGCCTGGGCTCCGCGCGACTGCGCGACCTGCCGCCCGAGGCCCAGGCTCGCCTCGGCTATGACCCGGCGTCGGCTCCGCCCGAACCGCCCTCCGCCTCGTCGTCCGAGCCGAAGCGCGCGACGCCCGAATCCGCCCCCAAGCCGCCCGCCCCCGTGCCCGCACGCCGGAGCGATTCGAGGCTCGACGGACTTTTCCTCGCGTTCGACCAAGCCCCCGAGCTGCGCGCGCGCCAGACGCTCCAGCCGGAGTTCATCCGACTCGGTCTTGTCGTCAAAAACCAAGGACGCCGGCCCAGCTGCGCCGTCTACGCGGTCGTGAGCGCGCTGGAGTTCCAGAACGCGCGCCTAGGTGGCTCGATCGAGAAACTTTCCGAGGAATATCTCATTTGGGCGACGCGACGAATCCTCGGGCTTTCCGGCGCGGGCGACTCGGCCCCGCGCGATCCGCAAAGCGGGGAATTCATCGCCGACAGCGGCTTCACGCTGCCCTCCGTCATCGCCGGGCTCCAAACCTTTGGCATCCCTCTCTACGAGGACATGCGCAACCAACCCGGGCTCGCCGTCGCCGCCGTGCCCGAGCCGTCGGCGGAGATCATCGCCCGCGCGCGGGCGAAGCGCCGCGTCTCCATCGCCGAGCTGCCGGGCCGCGAGCCCTCCGTGGTGATTCCCCGCATCATCCACGCGCTCAATGCGGAACTGCCCGTCCCGCTCGGACTGCTTTGGCCGAATGAAAACGCCATCCACGCCGGCGTGCTCAAGGCCCAGCAGGCGGTCCCGGGCACGGGCCACGCCATCACCCTCGTCGGCTACGAATGCCCGGGCGGAAAAATCGAGGACTGCGTTTTTGTTTTCAAAAACTCCTACGGCCCGCGCTGGGGCCAGGGTGGCTACGGCCGGGTCTCCTACGACTATCTCGTTAAAAACCTGCTCGACGCCTACGTGCTCGACGTCCGGACCAACGCGGCGGATGGCGACTAACCGGAGAGCCGGCCCGGCTCAGGCGTCCCGCATCCGAAACGTGATCCGCAGCCGGTCCGTCTTTTTGTCGGGCCGGGCGGGCATGCGAACGCGCGCGAAGACATCCAGGACCGAACGGTCGAAATTCGCGTCCCCGGAGGCGCGCGCGAAACGCAGGCCGGAGACGTTGCCGTCCGCCGCGAGCGTGAGCTCCACCTCCGCGCTGAGCAGGTCGCTCAGGCCCGCCGGCTTCTCGTGCGCGCCGCGCAAACGGGAAAGAAACTCGTCGAAGTAGCCGGCCATCGCGGAGCCCTCGAGAGAACGCGATTCGGCGCCCTTCGGCGTGCCGCCGCCGGACTCGCCTCCCGTCCCGCCCAGCACGGCGGACAAGTCGATCCGCCCGACACCAGGCCGTGATTCCGCCATCTCGGCGCGCGCGCCGTCGCCCGGTGGCGGATTATTCCGCCGAAAATCCTCCAAGCGCACCCGCTCCCGGCCGGACGCCGTCGCGGCGGCATGGCGGATAGCCGGACGATCGGCGGCCGGAACCGGGGCGGCCTCACGCGCCCGCTCCTCCTCCTGCCGACGCTGCGCGCGCATGCGCGCGATCTCGCGTTCGGCGCGGCTTTCCTCGAGGCGCTGGCGCCGCGCCATCGCCTGCCGGAAATCCACCGCCGACGCGGACGCGCCAAGCCTTGGAGCGCCGGTCACCCCGGATGAATTCGCGCCGGGCACCGCGCCCGCGGTTCCGCCCGGCGAGGGGATGACGACAAACGGCTGCTCGCGCAGAACCTCCTGCCGCAAAGCCCAGGTCGCCACCACCAACAAGGCCGCCACGATCCCGTGCAACAGGGCCGAAAGAAAAAACGCACCGGAGAACGGGGCGGCCCGGTCCACCGAGGCGGACGAGGAAAAACCCCCGGACGAGGCGACGGGCGACTTGGAGGGAAAGGTCATGACAAAATTTCCCGCGGCCCGTCCCTCGCCTACAGCTCCTTCATCCGGAAAGTCAGACGGATGACCTCGGTCTTGCCATCCGGCCGGGCCGGCATCTTCACGCGGGCAAACGCCTCGAGAACGGACTGGTCGAAATCGGCGTTGCCCGAGGAACGCACGATGCGCACGCCGGAAAACGATCCGTTCGCCGCCATCGTGAACTGCACGTCGGCGTTGAGCAGATCGCTCAGGCCGCCCGGCTTCTCGTGCGCCTCGCGAAGGCGCTGGATCAACATCGACTCGTAACGCTCCATGCGCTCGCCCTCCGCGGCGGTCAAAGCCGTGCCGCCCGCGCCCTTGGAGCCCGCGCCGGTGCCGCCGGTCACGCCTTTCTTGATCCCGGCAGCGTCGACGCGCGGCCCCGGCGCGCCGGTGCCGCCGCCGCTCGTCTTTTGCGACGGGGAGGTCTTGTTCCCAAGGCTCTTTTGATACTCCGCGTAGGAGAGTTTTTTGCTCTCCAACTCGCGGGCCTTCGCTTCGCGCGCGTCCTGGTCGCGCTGCTTCTTGATCTCTTTCTCCACCTTGGCCTTTTCCTTCTGAAGCTTGCGGTTGATCTGCTTGGTGAAGTTGGGGACCGGCACGGGAGGCGGCTCCACGACGTGCTTCACCGGCTCGGCCTGGACCGGCTCGACCTTGCTCACGGGAGTCGGCGGAGGCTCGGGCGGCGCGACGGGCGCGACCGGCTCGGGCTCCGGCGCGGGAGGCGTCCAGGTCGGCACCTCGGTCGGGCTGGTAAACTGGATTTCCCCGCTCTCGGCCTGCCCCGCCTCGCTGCCCGAAGGCGCCTCGGTGGCCATGAAGTCGTCGCCTTCGCCGGCGACCAGTTCGAAGATCTTCGGCTTTTCCTCGATGCGATCCCGGACCGCGAGGGTGAGGAAAATCAAAAGCCCGAGGACAAAGCCGTGCACCACGGCGGAAACCCAGAACGCGCCGCCGAAGCGCCGCCCCTCGTTGGGATCGGCGGCGCTGCTCGGGCCGTAGCTGACGGGCTTGGCGTAGGTGGACATCGCGGACGTCTGGGACGAAGACCGAACGGCGGTGGCGGGGTTCCGTGCGGCGACCTCAGGACGGCACCTGGGTGTCGAAGCTCACGCGGCCGAGACCGGCCTTCTTGAGCTCGTCCATGAGCGTGATGATCTTCTGGTAGGACACGTTGGCGTCGGCGCGGATGCGGATGACCGGCTGCTTGGCCGGAGTCGCGCCGGCGGCCAGCGCCTGGAGTTTCGCCGGCAGGTCGCGGGCGGAGAGCGTCCGGTTGCCGTCGGCGTCGATCATGTAGGTGCCGTCGGCCTTCACGGTCACGGCGACGAACTTCGTGTCCTTGTCCGGCGGGTTCTGCTGGCTCATCGACTCGACCGGCAGGTTCACCGGCATGGTCTGCTCCTGGTTGATGAGCGGGGTCGCGATCATGAAGATGATCAGCAGCACGAAGGCCAGATCCAGGAGGTTGGTCACGTTGAGCTCGGAGAGCGCGTGCATCTGGCGGTGGCGGCGGAAGGTGCGGGCCATGGTCGTATCCGGTTCGTGGTTACGCGAGGCGCTTGGATGCGGCGGACGGGGTCACTTCGACTCCAGTTCGAGGCGGTCGGCGAGCGCCGAGGCGTAGTTCTCGAGCTCGGTCGAGAGCTGGCGGGTCTTGGTGAGAAGGACGTTGTAGCCGAAAACGGAGGGGATCGCGACCACGAGGCCGGCGATCGTGGTCATGAGCGCCGCGGACACGCCGGGCGCGAGGGTCTGGAGGTTGGCCTGCGCCTGGTGCGAGATCGCGGTGAAGACCTCCATGACGCCCCACACGGTGCCGAAGAGACCGAGGAAGGGCGCGCCGGAGACGATCGAGGCGAGAAAGATCATGCTGCTCTCATAGCGCAGGGTCTGCCGCGCGATGGCGCGCTGGATGCCGTTCTCCGCGTGCTCGAGACGGGCGCGGCCCGAATCAATGCCCTTTTCCTGGAGAATGGAGGCGGCGCGCCAATAGGCCTCGACCGCGTCGGCGTAGACGTCGGCGTAGGGAATCGAGCGGCGCGTGCGGAAAGACTCCGGCAAATCGAGAAGCGTGCGCTCGTCGCGCAGGCGCTGCTCAAAGGCGAGGTTGAGCTCGCGGAGGCGCTTCAGCTCCGAAAACTTGCCGAACATCACCGTCCAAGCGACGATACTGAAGATCGCGAGACCCACGGTGATCGCTTGGCCGACGATGTCGGTCATGCTGAAGACCTGGATCAGGTTTACGGTGGCAAAAAGAGGCAGGGCGGCGGGCATGGTCCGGAGAAGAGCGGGCGAAATAAAATCGTCCGTCACGAAGCGGATTCGCGCCCGGACCTTCAATGTAAAACCCCGCGCCTTTCCGCGGAAATTGCGCAGTCTGGCGATCCGACGCCTCCCGCCCCGGCCACCCGGACATGGCCGCGAGCGCACGGCGATGCGGAGAAATAACGCCCGGCCCGCCCAAGGAGACGACTGCGTTCCCGCCTCAACGCCAAGCGATGGCGCCGGCCATGAGGAGACCGTAAATCGCCAGCCAACGGCCGCAGGCGCCCAACAAGGCGATGCAATCGGCCGGTGTCTTGGCCGCGGCGAGACGATTGCCCTGCCGGATCCCGACCGCCGCGGAGACAAAAACGAGCCCCGCCGTCGCCACCCCCGACGCCTTACCCAGCATGACCAATCCGAGAGGCGCGGTGACCGCGATGGCGTGGGCGACCGCGAACTGTCTCCGCCCGTAGCCCCGGCCCCAGCGCACGAGAAGCGTTCGCTTGCCGGCCTTGGCATCGGTCTCGACGTCCCGGTAGTTGTTTGCCACCAATATATTGGCTGCAAGCGCCCCCATCGCCGCGCCGGCCACCCAAGCGGCCGCGCCGAGTTCTCCCGTTTGGACAAACGCGGTCGCCCCGGTGGCGACGAGCCCGAAAAAGAGAAACACAAACAGGTCTCCCAAGCCATGGTAGGCCAGCGGATACGGGCCGCCCGTGTAGGCGATGCCACAGACGATGCTCGCCACGCCGACCAAGAGAAGAGGCCACCCCCCGTAGGCGAGCAGGGTAAGACCGAGCAGGAACGCCGCGCCAAAAACGGCGACCATCGCCCTGCGCATGGCCCCGGGCGAGATGAGTCCGCTCGCCACCGCGCGCCGCGGCCCCACCCGCTCGGTGGTGTCGGCCCCCTTCAGGTAGTCGTAATAGTCGTTGGCGAAATTGGTGCCGATCTGGATCAACAGCGCAAAGCCGAGGCAACTGGCCGCCGCACCCCATTTGGCCTCCCCCGCCCGCCAAGCCAGCGCGGTGCCGACCATCACCGGCGCGATCGCGGCGGGCAAGGTCCTCGGCCGCGTCGCCTCGAGCCAGATCCTGGCGCCGGCGCGGGGTTTTTTGTGGAGGAGCGTGTCGCCCATGGCCCGCTCAGGCCTCCCGTCGGGCATCCTCATCCGCGCCGTCGTCTTCGCCGCCTTCTTTCTCACCCCAGGCGCCGCGCGGCACGACCTTCAACCGCTTGTCGAGCGAAGCCGATAGACGCTTTTGCAAGAGCACGGAAATCAGGACGGGGAGCCAAGTCACCCCGGCCATGATCAAGGAAAAATGAGGCGTGCGGTCGGGGTGCAGCAGGAACCCGAGGATAAGGGCGAGACCGCCTTGCACAAAGAGCACCGCGCCAGGTCCGGGCAGGATCGGCGAGAGTCCCCAGCACCCGATCATCGCCAGAAAGCCCACCAAGGGACCACCCACGCCAAACGCGATGCCCTGCAGGAAAAAGATCGGGGCGAAGAGACTGAACCGCCCCTCGAGACGCACCATCTGGATCAGCGCCGCGACCACCAGAATGGCGGCCTGCAAGAACAAGGTCGGCGCGTGTGCGCCGACGGCGTCGGCGGGAGGATTGATCGCCGTCGCGGTCACGCCGTAGGCGCCCACCGCGCCTCGAAACAGATCCACCCAGTTGCGCGACTTGGTCGCCTCCACGAGCACCTTCACCCCGCGCTCATACGGATCGCGCTCGACCTTGGGTTGGTTGATGCGCCGGGGCGGCTTCGGGGTCACCCGCATTCCATGACGAAGCCAGGCACGGGGAAACCAAAGTAGAAGCAGCGAAAAGACCAGGAAGGGATAGTTGATCGACACGGAAACCAGGGGACGAAAATGAAGCGTGGAAAAACGGGCACGCGGGTTATGCCGCGCCCGCCCGGCGTCTGTAAAGCGCGCACGCCGCCGACCCGCGACACCGCATCAAGCCGCTCCGCGACGCAGGGTCCACGCCTCGTAGTCGGCCCGGGGCAGGAAGCGCAACGCGGCCGAGTTGATGCAAAAGCGCAACCCGGTCGGCCGCGGACCGTCCTCGAAGACATGCCCCAGGTGGCCGCCGTCGACCGCGCAATGCACCTCGACGCGCCGCATCCCGTGGCTCTCGTCCACCTGCGCGCCGACGAACTTCGGCTCGATCGGCCGGGTGAAGCTCGGCCATCCCGTCCCGCTCTCGAACTTGTCGCGCGAATCGAAGAGAGGAGTGTCGCTGCCGACCGAAAAATACACGCCGTCCTCGTGATGATCCCAATAGTCGTTCCGGAACGGCGGTTCCGTGCCTTGCAACCGGGTCACCCGGTATTGATCCGGCGTGAGCAGCGCCCGCCACTCCGCGTCCGTGCGTTGCACCGGACGCCCGGCCATGTCGATGATCACTTGCGAAGGCAGCCCGCAGGCCGATTTTTCCGAAACGCTCTTTTCCATGCCGGCCATCGTAGGGCCCGGAACGGCCCGCGCAAACGCCGACGGAAGTTCCCGAAGGTTTACGCCCTCGCGCGCCGCCGCTTGCGCTTGGCCCGCGCTTAGCTGCAATCGGCCCCCATGATGCGAGCGCACTCCCCCGCCCACCCCGTCCAGACCGCCTCCTTTTTTCGCCTCCTTTTCCTCCCCGCCGCCTGCGCCCTGCTCCTTTTTTCGGCGGCCTGCTCCAAGGCTCCGGCCCCCTCCGACGGTGCCGCCTCGGACAAAAAAATCCTCCTCGTGGGCAACGGCGCCGAACCCCAGGACCTCGATCCGCAGATCGTGACCGGCGTGCCCGAGCATCACATCATCATGTCGCTCCTCGAGGGACTCGTCGCCGAACACCCGTCCGGTGTCGGCGTCTCCCCCGGCACCGCGGAGCGCTGGGAAACCTCCGCCGACAGCCTGGTCTGGACCTTCCACCTCCGCGCCAACGCCAAGTGGTCCAACGGCGACCCCGTCACCGCCCGCGATTTCGTCCGTTCCTACGAACGCTTCCTGAGCCCTTCCATCGCCAGCCAATACGCCTACTTCCTTTTCCACGTCGTCGGCGCGGAGGAGTTCAATCGCGGCGACTTGAAGGACTTTTCCCAGACCGGCTTCTCCGCCCCCGACGAACACACCCTCGTCATCCGCCTGAAGGCCCCCGTCCCCTTCCTGCTCGAATCGATGAAGCACTACGCGTGGTTCCCGGTGCACATCCCCACGATCGAGAAGTTCGGCGGCCTCGCCCGCCCCGGCTCGCTCTGGACCCGCCCGGGCAACTTCGTCGGCAACGGCCCCTTCGTCCTTTCCGAGTGGAAGCCCAACCAGCACATCCTCGTCACCAAATCGCCCACCTACTGGAACACCGCCGCCACCAAGCTCGACGGCGTTAAATACTTCCCGGTCGACAACGCCGAGACCGAGGAGCGCATGTTCCGCACCGGCCAGTTGCATGTCACCAACGCCCTGCCCCTGCCCAAGGTCCCCGTCTACCGCGACCAGCACCCGAAGGAATTCCGCTCGGACGACTACTACAGCAGCTCCTTCATTCGCGTTAACACCACCCGCAAGCCGCTCGACGACGTCCGCGTCCGCCGCGCCCTCGCGCTCGCCCTCGATCGGGATGCCTACGTCAAGATCCTCGAAGGCGGCCAAAAGCCGGCCTACCACTTCACACCCGAATCCCCCGGCTACTCGCCGCGGGCGCGTCTCTCGCACGACATCGAGGAAGCGCGTCGCCTGCTCGCCGAGGCCGGCTACCCCGACGGCAAAAACTTCCCGCCGGTCGAGTTTCTCTACGTGACGTCCAACACCGGCAAGCAGCTCGCCGAGGTGTTTCAGCAGATGTGGCGCACGTCCCTCGGCATCAACATCGCCCTCCGCAACGAGGAGTGGAAGGTCTACCTCGCCTCCCAGGAATCCCAAAACTACGCCCTCTGCCGCGCCGGCTGGACCGGGGACTACCCCGATCCCCACTCCTTCCTCGACATGTGGACGACCGGCGGCGGCAACAACCTCACCGGATATTCCAATCCCGAATACGACCGCCTCCTCGCCTCCGCCCTCTCCGCCCCCGACGAGGCGGCCCGCATGGAGATCTATCAGCGGTTGGACGCCTTCATCGTCCGCGACCTGCCCGTCATCCCGGTCAATTTCTCCAAGACCATCCGGGCGCTCTCCCCGAGGGTCCAAAACTGGGCGCCCAACCTTCTCGACAACCACGGCTGGCAATACCTCGACCTCACGGAATAACCGTCCCTGTTTTCGTTTTCCGCCCTTCGCCTTCCGCTTTTCGTCCTTCGCCGCATGTTCCGCTTCATCCTCCGCCGCTTCCTGGAGACCCTGCCCGTCCTCTTCGTCATCGCCACGGCCACCTTCTTCATGCTGCGGCTCGTGCCGGGCGGCCCGTTCACCGCGGAAAAAGCAGTATCCAAGGAGATCATGCGCAACCTTCAGGCCCACTACGGCCTCGATAAGCCGCTCATCGTCCAATACCGCGACTACCTCTGGGACATCACCCCGAAGAAATTCGCGCCCTGGCGCCTCTTCGCCGACACGGACCGCAACGACGCTCCGGACTTCGACCTGAAGGCCGCCTTCGGCATCAACCTCGGCCCGTCCTTCAAATACCCCAACCGCACGGTCAACGAGATCATCGCCGACAAGCTTCCCGCTTCCCTCGAACTCGGCCTGGTTTCCCTCTGCGTGGCCCTCGCCCTCGGCGTCACCCTCGGCGTGATCGCCGCGATGAACAAAAACACCGGCGTCGACTACGCCGCGTCCACGCTCGCGATGGTGGGCATCTGCGTGCCGACCTTTGTCATGGGGCCGCTGTTCGTCCTCCTCTTCGCCTTGAAGTTCGGTTGGTTCAACGCCTCCGGCTGGTATTTCGCCGCCGACCGCGTCCTCCCCGCCGCCACCCTCGGCCTCGCCTACGCCGCGTCGATCGCCCGCCTGACCCGAGGCGGCATGCTTGAGGTGCTCAACCAGGACTACATCCGCACCGCCCGCGCCAAGGGCGCCTCCGAGACGCGGATCGTCCTCAAGCACGCGCTTCGCGGCGGCCTGCTCCCCGTCGTCACCTTCCTCGGACCCGCCATCGCCGGCATCATCTCCGGATCCTTTGTCATCGAGACCATCTTCCAGATTCCCGGCCTCGGCCGCGAATTCGTGAACTCCGCCTTCAACCGCGACTACACCTTGGTCATCGGCACCGTCCTTCTCTACGCCGTCCTGATCATCGTGCTCAACCTGCTCGTCGACGTCGTCCAGGTCTGGCTCAACCCGCGCCTAAAATTCGAATAAACCCATCTTCGGCTCCCTCGCGCGCCTCGGCCCGCCCCGACCGGACTTCCGCCCACGCGCACATTTCCCGGCCGCGCCGAATCCACCTCTCCCCTCCGCCCTCTCCGTGCCCTCCGTGGTCAATTCATCTCCCGCTCCCGCAGCCACGCCTCCCGCCGCCTCCGCGACCGAGGAACGCGCCCACTCCCCGTGGCGCGACGCCTGGCTGCGCCTCCGCCGCAACCGGCTGGCCGTCATCGGAGGCGTCTTTGTCGCCGTCCTCGCCCTCGTCTGCTTCGCGGTCCCGCCTTTCCTGCGCTACTCCTATCAGGACATGGATCTGGCGCTCGGCGCCGTTTCGCCCAACGCCGCCCATTGGCTCGGAACCGATGACGCCGGGCGCGACCTGCTCGCCCGCCTCCTCTACGGCGGCCGCGTGTCACTCATGGTCGGCTTGGTCGCCTCGCTCGTGGCCCTCATCATCGGCGTCACCTACGGCGCCATCGCCGGCTACGCGGGCGGCAAGGTCGACGCCTTCCTCATGCGCGTGGTGGACATCCTCTACGCCCTGCCCTTCACCATCTTCGTCATCCTTCTCATGGTCTTCCTCAAGGAGCCCATGAACCAGCTCGACGCCTGGCTGCGCGAGTTCTCGTGGCTCTCTCGTTTCCAGGGCATCGGCAAGATCGTCGGCCTCTTCGCCGCCATCGGCGCCGTCGAATGGCTGACCATGGCCCGCATCGTCCGCGGCCAGGTCCTCACCGTGAAGAAAATGGAATACATCGAGGCCGCCCGCACCCTAGGCTACAGCCACGCCCGGATCATCTTTCGCCACATCGTCCCCAACGTCCTCGGCCCCGTCATCGTCTTCACCACGCTCACCATCCCCGGGGTGATGATGCTCGAGAGCTTCCTCAGCTTCCTCGGGCTCGGCATCGACGATCCCATGAGCAGCTGGGGCAAGCTGATCAAGGACGGCGCCGACAAGATGGAGTCCTACCCGTGGCTGCTCGTCTTCCCGGGCGGCGTCTTCGCCTGCACCCTCCTCGCCCTCAACCTGCTCGGCGACGGCCTCCGCGACGCCCTCGATGTCCGCTCCGCCAAGGACTGATCAACCGGGGCGCGCCGCGTTCGCGCCCGCCCTTCGCCCCGCACCCCATGAACGAAAGCCGCGACACTTTCCGCCACATCGCCCGCCAGCTCGTGGCCGACCTGCGCGGCGTGCCGGACCGCACCCCCGCGCGGCAGATCAAGCGCCCCACCCTCTCGCTCGGACCGCTGATCGACGAGCTCCTGGTCAAACACAACGTCGGTCGCCACACGCCCGAGGACACGATCCGGGAAAATTGGCCCGCCATCGTCGGCCCCGCCATCGCCCACTACTCGCACGCCGCCCTCATCGATCCCAAGGGCCGGCTCACCATCCTCTACAACCAGCCCGTCGCCGGCAACGAGCTGCGTTTCCATCAAGCCGCCGTCCTCGAAAAAATCCAGGCGCTGCCCGGCCTTCGCAACGTGGTCAAGGGGCTCAACATCCGCGCCGGCTGATCGCGGGCCGCGTCCCTTTGCGATTCGGCCGCCGCGTCACTTCGTCCCCTTCGCCATCCGCTGCACCAGCTCGCCGACCAGCGGATTGGGAAACTTGCGGCTCGGCGTGATCGCATAAAACGTCTCCCGCAGCTCCGGCACGCGGTGCGTCTCCACCAACTCCCCGCGCTCGATCTCGTCGCGCACCACCACCGCGGGCACCAAGGCCAGCCCTTCCCCTTCGCGAGCCAGCAGGCGCAAGGTCGCCATGTCGTCGACCTCCGCGATCACGCGCGGGCGCGCCCCCGCCGCCGCCAGCAGCCGATCAAAGCCCGCCCGCGTGTTGCTGTCCTCGCCCGGCAGGATCACCGGCACATCCGAAAACCCCTCGGGAAACTTCAGCCGTTTCTTTTTCCAGTCCGGCGTGCCGACCAGACTCACCGCCAGCTCCGCCAGCAGGTGGCTATGCCAGGGCGTCTCCGCATCGCGCCGCGCCGCCTGGTTGGAAAGCACGAGGTCGACCTGGTGGGCGTGCAAAGACACCAGCAGCTCCCGCAACGCGCCCGAACGCACCACCACCTCCACCTCGGCCCGGTGCAGCGCCGGCCGCAAAAATTCCAAAAGGAAATTCCGCGACAGCGTCGCCACCGCGCCGACCCGCAACACCTGACGGCCTCCGCGTGGCCGATGCTGCATCACATCCATCAGCTCTTCTCCCGCGCGACCGATCGTCTCCGCATACTCCAGCGCCAGCCGTCCCGCTTCCGTGAGCGTCAGTCCGCCACGCGTCCGCTCGAACAACGCATGCCCCAGGCTCTCCTCGAGCTGCTTCAACTGGATGCTCAACGCCGGCGTCGACAGGTTCAGTTTTTCCGCCGCCCGGGTGACGCTCAGCTCCCGGGCGATCACCCGAAAATAACGCAGGTGGTGGTAATTCAGGAAAGGCATGTCGTCCTATGTAGGTTAAATTTAACCTAACGCTATGTTCAAAACACTGTAATCGCCTAAAACTCTGATCTCGCCTAGTCTGAAGGAGCCGCGCCCGTTTTCGCCTGTCGTGAACACCGCGCGGCATCGCATGAACCTGTCCGACTTCGCCTCCAACCTCCTCTCCGCGCCGATTCTCCTCTTCGTGCTCGGCCTCTCCGCCACGCTGCTCCGCAGCGACCTCGAGATCCCGCCCGTCGCGGCCAAGACCCTCTCGCTCTTTCTCCTCTTCACCATCGGATTCAAGGGCGGGGTCTCCCTCGCCCAAAGCGGCCTGGGCGGCGAGGTCCTCGCCACCCTGCTCGCCGCGCTCGCCGCGTCCGTCCTCGTGCCGCTCTGGTCCTTCTTCGCGCTGCGCCGCCGCTTCGGCGCGGCCGACGCCGCCGGGCTTGCCGCCACCTACGGCTCCGTCAGCGCCGTGACCTTTATCACCGCGACCGGATTCCTCGCCCAGCGCGGGGTGCCCTACTCCGGCCACATGGTCGCCGCCATGGCGCTCATGGAATCGCCCGCCATCATCGCCGGCGTCGTGCTGGCCCGGCGTTTCGCCGCCCGCACCCCCGACGCGCCCAAACCCGTGATCGACTGGCGCCATCTTGGCCGCGACGCCCTGCTCAACGGCTCCGTTTTCCTCCTCCTCGGCAGCCTGGCCGCCGGCCTCGTCTGCGGCCCCGCGCGCGCCGCCCCGCTGAAGCCGTTCATCGACACGCTCTTTCCCGGCCTTCTCGCCCTCTTCCTGTTGGACATGGGCATAATCGCCGCGCGCCGGCTGGGAGATTTGCGCAAGGTCGGCGCCGCCGCGCTCGCCTTCGCCTTCCTCGCTCCGCTTCTCAACGCCGGCCTCGGGCTCGCCCTCTCGGCCCTCCTCGGACTGCCCCGCGGGGACGCGCTCCTCCTCGTCGTCCTCTGCGCCAGCGCCAGCTACATCGCGGTGCCCGCCGCGCTCCGCGTCGCCCTGCCCGAGGCCAATCCCGGAGTCTACGTCACCCTCTCCCTCGCGCTCACGTTTCCGTTCAACATCCTTGTCGGCCTCCCGCTCTACGACCGGGCCGCCTCGCTGCTTCTCGGGTGAGATCGCCGCGATGCGACCTGCGCAACCCGCATGATCCCGGTTAAGGCGTCGCCAAAAACCCGCCCACCGCCGCGCAGAACTCCGCCCGGGTCTCCATGTGCGGATTATGGCCGGCCGCCGCGATCGTCTCCACTCGCGACGCCGGAAAGCGCCACGCGATTTGCCCCAAATCCTCGTCCTTCACATAGCGCGACCTTCCGCCCCGGATAAACAAGGTCCGCCCCGCGAATCGCTCCTCGTCCGCCAACGGATTTCGTTCCACCTCCGGCAGCGCCGCGGTCAGCACCGGCAGATTCACCGTCCAGCGCCAAGCCCCGTCCTCGCCTCGCTCGAGGTTGGTCGTGAGAAACTTCCGCATGCCCCAATCGGGGACGCGTCCCTCCATCTTCATCTCCGCCTCGCCGCGGGATTGCAGCGTCTCGAGGCGCAGTTCGTTCATCGCCGCGAATTCCGCCCGATGCCCGTGCGAGAGGTAATCTTTGGGCGCGATGTCCACCACCACCAACCGGCGAACGCGCCCGGGATGCCGGCACGCGAGGCGCATCGCCACCTTGCCGCCCATGCTGTGTCCCATCAAATCGACCGTGCCGAGTCCGCGCGCGTCGAGCCACGCCAGCACGTCGACGGCCATCGCCTCGTAGCTCATCAAGGGACTCCACGGCGACCTGCCGTGATTCCGCAAGTCGAGCGCCCAGACGTTTCGTCCGCCGTCCATTCCGCCTTCGGCGCCGATCACGCCGTCCGCGAGCCCGGCGCCCGCCGTCTGCCAGTTGCGCGCAGAACCCAGCAAGCCGTGCAGCAGCACGAGCGGCGGCTTGCCCGCCCCGCCCAGCTCACGCGCGTTCAACTCCACCGGCTCGATCATCGACATACGCCGCGCAGCCAACACGCCGCCCGCCTCCGCGCAATCCCGCCCTTCGCGTCGCCGACCGCAAATCCCGCCCGCTTGCCAAGCTCCCCGCCCTTCCGCGAAAAAGGCGGACCATGTTCCCCGCGCCCCACCGACGCCGGCCCCGTTTCGCGCTCCCGTTGCTCGTCGTCTCCGCCGTCTGCCCGATGTTCGCCGCGATCATCTCGCCCGACGATCCCGCCATCCGCTATGTGGGCCGCTTCGACCGAAGCGAGACACCCGGCCCGCGTTGCGCCTGGTCCGCGTCCGCCATCTCCTTCACCGTGAGCGGCGGCTCCGTCCGCGTCCGCCTCAAGGATGGAGGGAAAAACCTCTGGCAGATCGTCATCGACGGTGAGCCCGCCTCGGTGCTGAAACCGGGCTCCGGTGAGGAAATCTATCCTGTCGCGCGCGAACTCCCGCCGGGCGCGCATCGTGTCGAGCTCGTGAAGCGCACGGAGGCGTTCGTGGGCACCACGCAGTTTCTCGGTCTTGAGATCGACGACTCCGCGCAGCTCCTGCCGGCCTCGCCCAGGGTCCGACGCATCGAGGTGATCGGCGACTCCATCAGCTGCGGCTACGGCAACGAGGCCCCGGGGCCGGAACATCCCTTCTCGCCGGCCACCGAGAACGCGTGGCTCGCCTACGGCGCCGTCGCCGCCCGCGCCGTCCAGGCCGACTACGTCTGCATCGCCTGGTCAGGCAAAAAACTCTGGCCCGACAACCGCATCGTCGACCTCTACGGCGCCACGTTGCCGACCGAACCCTCCGCCGCGCCTTGGGATTTCACCTCCTGGAGCCCGGATGTCATCGTGATCAATCTCGGCACGAACGACTTTTACGGCCGCCCCGCCCCCGATCCGGACGGGTGGGTCGACGCCTACCTGAAATTCATCGCCCGACTCCGCGCCCTCCATCCGCGCGCCGTCATCTATTGCGCCCTCGGCACCATGCTCGAGGACCGCGCGCCCGCCCTGCGCCCCCGCGGCACGGTGCTGGACTGCCTCCGCAAAATCGAGGCCGCCGCCAACGCCGCCGGCTCGCCGCCCGTCCGACTCATCGACTTCGGCGTGCAATCACGAGAAAACGGCATCGGCGCCAACTGGCATCCCAGCACGAAAACGCACGCCTTGATGGGCGAACAGCTCGCCGCCGCGCTGCGTCGCGACCTCGGCTGGTGACGGGGACAGCCCGACCCTCACGCCAATCCGACCCGCGTCCTCGTCAGGATCAATCGGGTTTGGTCAGTCGCTCCAGATCGCCGAGAAAGGCCAGTGCCCCTTCCCGGCTGGCCCCGCACATTTCCTGGGTCGGTCGCAGGCTTGCGCAAAATGCCGGTCGCTCCGGTCGGCCGAATATCGCGCAGCGCATGTCCGGCAGGAGCTGCACACAGCGCACTCCTGCGGGCTTGCCCTGCGGCATGCCGGGAATCGGCGAGGTGATGCTCGGGGCGATGCAACAGGCGCCACAGCCCGCACGGCACTCGACGGCGGCCGCGTCCCTCTTCGTTTCCGCGCTCACGCGAGATGCGCGCGGAGCATCCACGCCGTCTTTTCGTGATCTTCCACCAGCCCGGTGAGGAAATCCGCCGTGCCCGAATCCCCCGACTCGCACGCAAGTTTGGGCGCCGTGCCGCCCGGCAAGCGGATGCGCTCCGCCAGCTCGTCGATCCCCTCCGCAGGTTGCCCGTGGGGCGGACGCGCCCACGCGGCGAGGACGACGTCGCGGGCTTTTCCGGAGAGGCCGAGCTTGGGTTTCATGGCTCCAGACAACGCACCTTTCCCCCGCTGTCGAATCCCGCCGTCGGCCTCGACCGGTCCGAGACCCTCGTAGGCCCGATTTCGTTTATCCGTTAGCGCAGGGGCTCCAGATCCGGATCGGTCTTCGCCAGCTCGGCGCAGTTCGGATTAAGCCGGCAGGCCTGGGCCAGAAAAGCCTTCGCCTCGTCCAGCCGGCCCAGCTGGGCCTCGTAGCAGGCCAGATTGAAGCGGATGATCGAATCCTCCGGATGGCGCTCCATCGCCTCGATCAGGATACCCTTCGCCTCCTCGAGATTCCGCGCCCGACGCACCGCATACGCGCGCTGGATCCAATGCCCCGCGTCGTCCGGAGATCGCTCGCACAACAAGGTGGCCGCCTCCGCCGCGCGCGGCCAATCCGCCAGCTCCTGGAACACCGCCGCGCGCATCGCCAGCGCCGGCAGGGCGTTTTCCTCGCCCGACGCGATCTCGCCCAGCGCCTCCGCCGCGTCGCGTTTCATCCCGAGCGCCAGATACCCCTCCGCGTATTGCAGGGCCCGCAAGGTTTTGAGGCTGAGATTCATCGCCTCCATCCCATGCCTGTCCCGCCACTCGCTTTCAAGGAAGCACGCGCCCCCGCCTTTTCCATGCCCGGGCTTGCCCGTCTCGTCGCCGCTCGCACGCTCCGCCGCCATGCAGTTGAACAAAACCTGGGCCGCGCAACTCGACGATTACGTGATCGACCTCGCCTGGTCGCACGACGGCGCGCATCTGGCCGCCGCCTCGCAGGCCGGCCCGCTCCATCTCTTCGCCGGCGCCACCGGGGAGAACCGCCGCGAACTGCCGGGACATCAGGACGGCGCCAACTGCCTCGCCTTCGCGCCCCAGACCGGCTCCGCCGCGCTGCTCGCGTCCGGAGGCCAGGACGGAGCGGTGAAAGTCTGGGACGCCGCCGCCGGCCAGCACCTCGCCACCGCGGAGCTCGGCTCCGCCTGGGTGGAGCATCTCGCGTGGCGTCCGGTTTCCCCCTCCGGCGCCCCGGTTCTCGCCGCCGCCGCCGGGCGCGAACTCACCCTCCTGCGCGCCGACGCCGGGGTGGCGCATCGTTTCAAATCCGCGCCCAAGACCCTCTCCGCCCTCGCCTGGCACCCGCAGGGCGGCGCCCTCGCCGCCGCCTATTTCGGAGGCGTCTGCCTCTGGGACGCCGACGACTTCCATGCCCAACGCGAATACGTCTACGCCAACGGCATATCCACCCTCGCGTGGTCTCCGCCGGACGGACGCTGGCTCGTTTCCGGCAACGTCGATCCGAGCGTCCACCTTTGGCTTCCGGAGGAGGATCAGGAGTTCCACATGAGCGGCTACGAGACCAAGGTCCGTCAGATCAGCTTCGACTTCACCGGAACCCGTCTCGCAACCACCGGCGGCCAGGATGTCTGCGTGTGGGACTGCTCCGGCGCCGGCCCCGAGGGCCGCGAACCCGGCATGCTTCCCCACGACGCGCCCCTGGCCGCGGTCGCCTTCCAAAATCGCCACGGCCTTCTCGCCTCGGCCAGTCGCGATGGTGTGCTCCAGCTCTGGAGCCCGGAGCGCGCGCAGCCGCTCCGCGCAACCGTCAAGATGCCCGCCCCGGCCACCCGTCTCGTCTGGTCGCCCGACGACAAGTTCCTCGCCGTCGGCAGCGAGAAGGGCGTCGTCTACGTCCTGCGCGTGGAAAACTGATCCGGCGGATCGCCGCCCGGGGTGCGGATTTTCACCGGTTTTTGCGCCGGTCGCGCCTTCTCCGCCCACGGACGGACCGGCATGCTGGCGGCATGCCCCACGAAGACTACGTGCCCGCGGAGCCCGGTCCCGACTACACCTTCGATCCCGCGACTCTTTATCAGTCCCTGCCGCGGCCCGCTTACGCCACGCCTCCGACACCGCCCCCGGAGCTCTCTCCCCGCGTCGCCAAGGTCGGCGTCGCGCTCGTGCTTCTCGGAGCGGGTCTCCTATTGCTAGGCAGGCATCGCGTCGCCCGTGCCGAGGCCACCCGGGGCTGGATCGAAACCACCGCGGTGATCTCCGGCGCCAAGCTCGTCGCCCAGGGCCAGGAATACCGCCTCGAGCTCGCCTACCGATATCGCACCGGTCCGCGGGAGCGCCCAGGCGGCCGGATCGCGCTCGAACCGGATCTTTCGCGTGAAGTCGTCTACGCCCAGGCGAGCCGCTTCCGGCCCGGAGCCCGCGTGCCGGCCTGGTTCGATCCGGCCGCGCCGGATTCCGTCGTGCTGCTGCGCCCCGAGGTCGCCGCGCCGCGCGCGCCCGGACTCGTCGGCGCGCTGCTCCTCGTGATCGGACTTTCGCCCTTCCTCCGTCAGCTTTCGCGGCATCTGCGACACCGGATCGCGTCGCGCCGTTTCGCGACCGCCTGAACGGCGGTCGCAAACGCGCGTCATGCCCTTTTTCGGGAGGACGACTACTTCAGGTTTAGATTCACGCGCGTGCCCTTGGCCGAGACCGGCCCGAGAAACACGCGTTCGCCCGCGATCTTGCCCGTTTCCAGCAACCAGGCGCGGATCGCCTGCGCACGAGCCTCGCCCAAGGCGTGGAGCTCAGCATCCGGAATCTCGATACGGGCGGAGAGCCGGGTCTCCATCTCCGCGGGCGTGACGACCGGCGCGACGGGGACCGCCGCGTCGCCGGCGGAGGGCGGCGCGACGGACTCCGTCGAGGGCGCCGCCGGTTTGGCCGGAACAACGGCCTTTGCCGCGGGTTCGTTATCGTAACGACGCAACCGCCCCACCTGACCGACGGCGGGACGACGGGCGACCTCCGGCTTCGGCGTCGCGCCCAGGGCGGCGGGCACGGCGATCGCAGAGGAGCCGTTGTCGGCCACGAACTGCGGCGCCGGCTCGCCCGGAGGCGTCGGGAAGGCTTCGGAGTAAAGTTTGACCAACATGCCCGCGCGCAGCTCCGGGGTCATCTCGATCAACTCGGGGGCGGGCGTGTTCGGGTCGACGAGTCGACGCGTATCCCAAGCCGCCGCCCGGAGCCGCTGCTCCAGCGTCGAACGGCGCAGCGCCTCGAGATCGGCCGCGGGATCGTAGGCGCCCGCGATGTCGAGGCTGAGGGCCGGACGTCCGTTCAGGGCCTTGGCGACGGTCTCGAGCTTTTTCTGGCCGGCCGCGTCGAACGTCGCGGCACCCGCCGCGAAATCCTGCCAGCCCAGCTCGTCCCCGCCCCCGCCGAAAGCCGCGCCGAGCAGGGAAAACGGCGAGGTCGCGGCCTTGGTGAGGATGTTCACCAACACGCGGACCACGACGCGGCCGATCTTGAAGTTCGGGTCGTCGAGGCTGCCCTTCACCGGAAGATCGATCACGATCTTGCCGTCCGTGTCGCGCAGGAGCGCGAGCGCGAGCCCCACCGGCAGGCTCGTGGCGTCGGGGCTGTCGGTCTTGGCGCCGAGAAAAAACCGGTCGAGCGTGACCACGTTGTTCGCGTCGATCCTGCGATCCTTGAGCTTGGCCGTGACGGCGACGTTCAAGTTGCCGCGCGAGAGTTCGCGGCCGGCGAATTTGCCGATGTAGGGGCCGGCGCCGGGCTGGAGATCGATGCCCTTGAAATCGACCTTCAGGTCGACAAAGGCCGGCGAACCGAGGGGGTTCAACTTGCCGACGATCGCGACCGGGGCGACGCCGTCCACCTTGCCGCGGATATCGACGTCGGCGCGACCCAGCGCCTCCGAACTCAGGCCGGAAATCGTGCCCGTGAGATCGACGAGGGACCCGCGCGAGGTCGGCTTGATCGAACGGTCCTCGAAGCGGAACGCCGCCCGCTCGAACGCGAATTTCCCGATCGTCACCGCCGGCGGCAAGCCAGGCGAGGTCGCGCCTCCCGAGGCAGGCGACACCGCGGCCGAGGCCGCTTCTTTCTTCTCCGTCTTGGCCGGCGTCGCCGCGACCGCCTGATCGATGCTCAACGTGCCATCGGCCTCGACCCGGATCGCCGCGCTCGGCTCGACGAAGCGGATCTCGTCGGCGTGAAACGCGAGCGGCGCCGTCGTGGCCTTGATCCCGGTCACGGAGAAATCCGTCCATTTCACAAAATCCTGCGCGAGTTTCCCGTCCACGGTCCGGAGGCCGGAAACGCCGAAATCGCCCGCGAAGGCGACCGCGCCGTCGCGCAGCGTCGCCTTGCCCTGAGTCCGCACCGCGCCGCCCGCGAGCCGGATGTTAAGGAAGGGCTCGACGTAGGGGCTCGCGTTGGCGAAGGGCACGCGCTCGAGCGCGATCTCCACCTCGGCCGCGAGCGGCTGCGCGGCGACGGTTCCGTTCACGGCGATGCGGCCCTCTTCCGGCAGAACCACCTCAAGCGAGATCGGAGACGCCTTCTCGAGCCGGGAGGAATCGAGATCGCGGATGCTGAAACGCAGGTCCTCGATCCGATGCTCGGCCCGGCGCGGCGTCGTGAGATCGACGGCCTCCACCTTCACGTCCGCGACGGCGATCTCGCCCACCTTCACCACCGGAAGCCGCGAGTCCGCCGCGACGCCGCCGGACGCGGTGGACGCGGACGCCCCGGGATGGCCGCCGCTCGCCGGCATGACGAGGCGCGCCAGATCGATTCCCGTTTCGTCGCGGGCCGCCTTCACCCGCACGCCCTCGACCGCGATCTTGTCGATCGAGGCGGTCAGCGCCGCGGAATCGGCGGAGACTCCCGTCACCGCGAGGCGCTTGAGGGCGAAGGCGTCGGTCTCCGTCCCGGGCGCGCCGAAACGCAGCTCGCGCAGGATGAAAGCGCCGTCCGCGAGCGTGAGCACCGGCACCGCGCCCTTCAGCTCGAAACTGTATCGGCCCGATACATCGACGAACGCCGACCGGAGCTCTCCGGCGACAAGCGTGTGGTAGTAGGGCGAAAGACGGGCGATATCGATGTTGGATAGCGCCAGCTCGCCCTTCGACTTCACGGGGTCGGCGGAGACCGTGCCCTTCCAGGCCAGGCGCTCGCCTGCGGCGGTCACCGCCTCGAATTGATAGGGTGAGTTCGGGTCGCCGACGGTCTCGAAGTCCGCGAGCGTGAAGGTCAGCGGGCCCGCCACGGTGGAGAATGGCCGCTCGAGGCTGTCGTCGGCAAACGACACCCGGGCATCGGTCACGGCGAGCTTCGTTATCGCGATGGCCGTCGGCTTGGCGTTCGGGTCCTTCGGCGAGGGCGGCGGAGCGGAAGGGTCGGGCGCGGTCAGCTTGGCGACGATGTCGTCGAAGTTGAGCGCCCCGCCCTTGGCCTTGGCCACGCGGGCGCGAAAGCCGTCGAGCGAGACCTCCTGAAACCCGATTTTACCGCGAAAAAGCGACCAGGCGTCGAAGTTTACATAAAGACGACGCCAGCCGGTGAACTCGCCCGCGGCGGGGTCGGCCTCGGCGATGGCGAAGCCCTCGATGCCGACCGAAAGCACCAGGGGGTTGATGCGGACCCGCTCGATCACGACGGAGCGGCCGAGCCGGGCGGAAAGCTGTTTGATCGCCTGCGCCTTCACGATCGGAGGCAGGCCGAAAAACCCGAATAGTATCAGGAAAACCACGACACCGGCCGCGATCAGCCGGCGGCGAAAACGCCGGGCGAAGGACGGACGCGACGCGCGCGCGGCGCGGAGTTCCTGGATCGAAGGCGGCTGACCGGAAGCGGAGGACGGACTGCTCATGCCGCCACCCAAGGTAAATCGGACGGGCTCCGCAAGCCGCGCCCGGAGACGAACTCGGGCGCAGGCCCGTTCGGGCCTGCCCCGGGGCGAAACGCCCGTCCGCCTTTTCCGCGCCTATTCGAGTCCGTCGAGCAGGGCGTGCAACTGCGCCGCGTGATCCTTGGTGTCCACCTTCTCCGCCACGGCCAGCACCGTGCCGTCGCGGTCGATCACGAAGGCGGCCCGGGCGGGGCCCTCATAAGTCCGACCATACATCGATTTCTCGATGATCGCGTCGGCGGCCTTGGCGAACAAATCGTCCGGATCGCTCGCCAGCGTGTAGGCGATTTTCTTCTTCGCCGCGTATTTCAGATGCGAACCGCAGGTGTCGCGCGACAGAGCCACCAGGTTGTAGCCCCGTTTGGCGAACTCGGCCGCGTGGGCGGCGAGGGAGTCGTTCTGTTTGTCGCAGGACCCCGTGTTGTTCTTCATGTAGACCGACACGATGGTCGGCCGCGTGAGCAGGTCCTTGAAAGAGACCTCGGCGTCCGCGCCGTCTCGAACGACCTTAAGCTTGAACGTGGTGGGAAGTTTTTGGCCGGGCTGGATCATGGCGCGGCCAAAAAGTCCATGACCGTCCCGGCGTCAAAAGCCGCGTCCCGATTTCGCGTTAACCAAGCGCCCGGGACGCAAGGAGGATGCGAAACGCGCTCAGATGTGCTTCGAGTCCGCCTCGTCCTTCTTGGCGTAGCCCGAATCCTGGCGCTGGTGGTTCACGAGGTTCTTCTTCAGATAGGCCTGGTAGACGTCGTCGGCCGTCATGCCTAGGGTTTGCGCCAAGGAGACGAGGAAATGGAAAAGGTCCACGACCTCGACCTTGGCGTTCTGCTCGTCGAACTTCTGGTATTTCGCCCACCACTTCCACGGCACGCTGTCGATGAGCTCGGCCGTCTCCTGCTGCATGGCGCGGGTGTAGTTGAGGATCCACTTGGCCTTTTCCTCATCGGTCGGAGGCGGCAAGTTGACGCCGATGCGCGAGTTGAGCGCGGATTGCATGCGGAAGATTTCTTCGAGCTTGTCCATGGTTGCGGCGGACGCTGCGTGGGCGCCCGTGGCTTGGCAAGCCCCGCTCCGGGCGCGACCGCCGGCGGATCGCCTTCGGTCTCTGTCGTAAAATCTCATTACAAACAAGGATTGCGCCCCGCGCTGAAGGCCACGATGTTGCGTGAGACTGTCGCCGCGTGACGCGCCCCGCGCTCCGCCCGCCGACGGTCAACCCGCGCAGCTCCCGCGCCCTTGCGGTGAGCGCGCCTTCAACACCAAAACAAACCAGACATGTCAGATAACAATCCGTCCGACGCCACGCCGACTCCGGCCCCCGTCGAGACCTCCGCCGCGCCCGCCGCTCCCGTCGCCCTCGACGGCTTCGGCTCCTACCGCGGCACCGGGCTGGCCCGCGGCAAGCGCGCCGCCCGCCCCGCCGCCCCCGCGGCCGCCAACGCCGCTCCCGCGGCCTACCAACCGACCGCCGTCCGCGTGGTCGTCGCCAAGACCGAATACGTGAACCCGTTCGCGACCTCCCCCGAGATCGCGCCCGCCACGCCTGAGGCCGAAGCTCCCGCCGCCGTCCCCGCCTCCGCTCCGGTGGCCGAGCCGGACTCCACCCCCGCGCCGGTCTCCGAAACCGCCCCGGTCCCCGCCGCCGCTTTCGAGGCCCCGGCCCCCGTCGCCCCGGCCGCTCCCGCGCCCGCTCCGGTTCCGGAGCCCGCCGCCCCCGAGCCGAAGGCCGAACTGAATATCCTCCCCCCCGCCGCCCCCCGCCCCGCCACGAGCTGGGAATCGCCGGGATCGGCCTCCGCCCCCGCCACGCCGTCGGGCGAGCGTCCGGTCTTTCGTCCGGAGCGCAAGCCGGTCGTCGCCCGCGACATCGCGCCCCTCCGCCCCGCCGGCGAGCAACCCCGCCGCGAGAATCGCGAAGGCCGCGAGGGCCGCGGCGGCGAAGGCCGTCGCCACGAGGGCCAGGGTCGTCGCGAGGGCGGCGAGCCCCGCCGTGAAGAGCGCCGCGAGGATCGCCGCGAAGGCGGCCGCCCGCAGCAGGCGGCTCCCGCCCCCGCCGCCAAGGCCGAGAAAGCCGGCGGCTTCCTTGGCTGGTTGAAGGGTATTTTCGGCGGCGGCTCCGCCTCCGACGCCCCTTCCCCCGGCGACGAGATCTCTCGCGACGGAAACCGCGGCCCCCGCGGTGATCGCGAAGGCGGTCGCCATCGCGGCGGACGCGGCCAAGGCGGCCCGCGTAACGGCGGCGGCGAAAACCGCGGCCCCCGTCCCGAAGGCCAGGATCGCGGCCCCCGCCCCGAAGGCGATCAGGGCAACGGCGGCCGTCGTCGTCGCCGTCGCGGCGGACGCGGACGCGGTGGCCCCCGCCCCGAAGGCCAGGGCCGCCCCGAGGGCGAGTCCCGCTCCTCCGGCCCCGTAGGCTGATTCCGCAGGCCAAAAACCTTGCCAAGGGCTACCCGCCCGCGCGCATTTTCAAGGCGTCCGCCGTTTCCGGCGGACGCCTTTTTTTCGACTCCCGCAGGCCTCTCTTCCCTACCTCCCCGACCCTCTCCGCTCATCATGGCCGATCTCCACGTGCAAGGTGGCAAGCCGCTCTCCGGCACCATCATCCCCTCGGGCAACAAGAACTCGGTGCTTCCGATCTTCTGCGCCACGCTCCTCACCAACGAGCCCGTCACCCTGCGCAACGTCCCCGATATCACGGATCTCAACAAGCTCGTCGCCTTTCTCACATCGCAGGGCTCGCGCATCGACTGGGATCGTGCCAACGGCGTCATGCGCCTCGACCACTCCGGATTCCGCAGCACCCTCGCCAACGACGAGCTGCCCTCGGACATGCGCTCCACGGTGCTGCTTTTCCCCGCCCTGCTCCACCGCCTGCGCCGCATCACGATCCTGGCCAACGCCAAGGGCTGCTCGCTCGGCGTGCGCGAGATCGACCCGCACCTCGAGATCCTCGGCGCGCTCGGCGCCACCGTCGGCTCCGGCGATCCGCTCGTGATCGCGCTGCCCTCCGGCTTCGCCGGCGCCCGCCACTGGTGCGACTACATGTCCGTCACCGTCACGGAGAACTTCGCCATGGCCGCCGCCCTCGCCAAGGGCGAGTCCACCCTCATCAACGCCGCCAGCGAGCCGCACGTGCAGGAGCTCTGCGCCGCGCTCGTCGCCATGGGCGCGAAGATCGACGGCCTCGGCACCTCGATGATTCGTATCACCGGCGTCGATACGCTGCACGGCGCCGACATCGCCATCGGCACCGATTACCATGAGATCGTCACCTTCCTCGCCCTCGGAGCCATCACCGGCGGCGAGGTCCGCGTGAGGAAAGCCCTGCCCCACCACTTCGATCTCATCGTCCGCGCCTTCGCCAAGCTCGGCGTCGTCGTCGAGCACGAGACCGGCCCCGACGGCGACTCGGTCGCGGTGGTCCGCCGCGGCCAGCGCCTGAAGATCGAGGAGCCCTACACGAGCAACCTTCTCCCGAAGATCGAGGCCGCGCCCTGGCCCTATTTCTCCGTCGACCTGCTCCCGCTCATGATCGCCCTCGCGGTGCGTTGCGACGGCACGATCCACTTCTGGAACAAGGTCTACGAAAACGGCTTTTCCTGGATCCCCGAGCTCGCGAAGTTCGGCGCCCACGCCGTCGTCAGCGACCCGCACCGCCTGATCGTCTTCGGCAACCGCCCGCTCCGCCCCGCCGTCGTCGATTCGCCCTACATCATCCGCGCCGCCGTCGCCCTCGCGATGGTCGCCGCCGCCATCCCGGGCAAGTCGGTCGTCCGCCACGCCGAGATCATCCAGCGCGCCCACCCGCGCTTCGTCGAAAATCTCCGCAGCCTCGGCGCCGAGATGGAGTGGAAGTAAACCACGAGAACGATAGAGCGACAGAAGACAGAACGACAGATTTGAGAGCTCCCCGCCGCCGTCCTGGCTCTTGCTTCGTCCTCGTCCGCCTGTTCCGCCTTCGTCCGTCGTTCTGCTCTCTGTCGCTCTGACCTTCTGAATATGCCCAAGCCCGCCGCTCCCAAGTCCGCCCCCGCCACGCCGCCCGCCGACACCAAGGGCTTGAGCTATCTCGCCGCGCAACTCTCCGCGCCCGTGTCCAACGCCGAGGCCGCGCTGCGTCCGCTCTCGTTCTCGGATTTCGCCGGCCAGCCCAAGACCGTGGAGCGCCTCAAGATCATGGTCGGCGCCGCCCGCTCCCGCGGCGAGGCGCTCAACCACATCCTCCTCAGCGGCCCGCCCGGCCTCGGCAAGACCACCCTCTCGCTCATCCTCGGCGCCGAGATGGGCCGCAACGTCCGCATCACCTCCGGCCCCGTCGTCGAAAAGGCCTCCGACCTGGCCGGCCTGCTCACCAGCCTCGAGGAGGGCGACCTGCTTTTCATCGACGAGATCCACCGCATCCCGAAGACGGTCGAGGAGTATCTCTACAGCGCGATGGAGGACTTCCGCCTCGACATCATGATCGACCAGGGGCCCAACGCCCGCTCGGTCCGTCTCTCGCTGCCGCGCTTCACCCTCGTCGGCGCCACCACCCGCGCCGGCATGCTCACCGCGCCGCTGCGCTCGCGTTTCACGCTCCAGACGCGCCTCGATTACTACAACGCCGAGACCCTCGCCGGCATCGTGAAGCGGTCCTGCGGCCTGCTCGGCGTGCCGATCGAGGACGCCGGCGCGCGCGAGATCGCCACCCGCTCCCGCGGCACGCCCCGCATCGCGAACAACTTGATCAACTTCGCCCGCGACTACGCCCAGCAACGGGGCGACGGCCGCGTCACGCAACAGGTCGCCGCCGCCGCCCTCGAGCTCCTCGAGATCGACGCCCGCGGTCTCGACGAGATGGACAAGCGCATCCTCCGCATCATGGCGGAAAACTACCGCGGCGGCCCTGTCGGCCTCGGCACCGTCGCCATGGCCGTGAGCGAGGAGGCCGACACGCTCGAGGAGGTTCACGAGCCTTTCCTCATCCAGGAAGGCTACCTCCAGCGCACGCCGCAGGGCCGCGTCCTCACGCCCAAGGGCTACCACGCCGTCGGGCTCAAGCCCCTCTCGGGCGACGCGCAGGCCTCCCTGCTCTGACGCGGCTCAATCGAACGCGATCTCCGCCAGCACCGGCCGGTGGTCGCTCAGCCACGAACGCACGATCTCGCAGCGCTCCACGCGCAGCTCCGACGGCGCGAGCACGAAATCGAGGAGCCGCGTCGGCAAGGGCGACGGAAAGGTCCGTCCGCTCCGCGGATGCAGGCCGTAGGACCCGAAGTAATCGAGCTCCCCCAACAAGCCCGCCGCCGCGTCGCTCGCCTTGCCCGAGGTGTTGAAATCGCCGCAGACCACGGGCGGCACGCTCCAGTAAGGCGCGCGCGCGTTGTGCCGTTGCGCGAGGTAGCGGAACACCTGCCCCACCTGATCGAGCCGCGCCTTCCGCGAACGGTAGTGCAGGTGCAGGTTGATCAGCGGCACCCGCTTCCCGGCCACGGTGATCTCCGCGAAGAGAAAGCCCTTTTCCCCGACGGTGCGCTTCCCGAAGGCGACCGCCTCGCCCTCCTCCAACGCATGCCGGGACAGAAAGGCGTTCCCGTAGCAAAGATTGAAAATCCCCCCGCGCCGCGTCGTGACGCCGTGCAACGCATGGGCGTAGCCGGCGTGTTCGCGCACATAGGCGAGGTGGTCGAAGTTCCCCGCCCAGCTCGAATCCTGGTCGATCTCCTGCAAGGCCACCACATCCGCGTCCAATTTCGCCAGCAACGCCGCGATGCGTCGCAAATGCGCCTGCATGGATCGCTTCGTCTGAAAACCCTGGATCGGGCGCAGCCCGCGTCCGTGGGCGATGTTCCAGGTGACGATCCGCAGGCGCGCGCCGCTCATGGTCCCAAAAGCTCGCGCAAATCCGCCTGCCCCGCAAATCGCGGCCGCTCCGCGTCCGGATGCACCCGGCGGATCCACACGCCCTCGATTTGCGCGGGAAACTCCCGCTGCAGCTCCGCGTAGATCTCGGGGTCCTGCTCCCCGTCGTCGCCAAAGAGCGCGAAACGCACCTCGGGATAAGCACGGAGGATCTCCCGCAAAACGCGCCGCTTGTAGGCGCGCTGATCGCCGGTCAGCGAATCCTCGCTCGCCGCGGACAACTCCTTGAGGCGAAGAACGCCGCGCGGAAAGCCCTTCGCCCGCAAAAACGCGCGCAGGTTGTCCGTCAGCTGCCTGGGCGAGGCCGAAACGTAGAACATCGCCGCCGACTCCGGCGCGGGATTCGCCGGTTCCGCCAGGAGCCTCCGGTAGAGCTCCGCCATTCCCGGCACCGCTTCGCGCGACTCCGGCGCCACCACGAGGCTGTTTTTCAGCAGCGTCCGCTTTTCGAGGACCTCGCTCACCACGATCGTGTCGTCGAGGTCGGAGATCAGCCCCCGCCGGTTGCGCGGATCGACGACCAGCAAGCCCGCGTCGCTGCTGCGCGACGGGTCGGACTCGATCGCGTGCCAGCCGGGCGCGAAGACCGGAGCCGGACTCATCGCCAGCGTCCAATACCCGTCGTCGTCCACCCGGGTGCGCCACTCGTGTCCGGCCGCGCGCCAGGTGACGAAGCCCTCCTCGCCGCGGGTCAGCAGCAAACGCGTGTTATGCCACAAACGTCGGCCCCCGCCGGACGCGTCCTCCGCCACGGGCCGGCGCTCGACGAGCCGTCCGGAAAAATGGCAACCCGACGCCCCGGCCCACGCGTCGTCGATTATCACCTGTGAGCGCGCCTCTCCGGTCGCCGCGCCGACGAAGTCAAACGCGAGCAAAACCAGGGCCGCCGCCGCGATCCGCCTCGCCGGGGCCGTCGAGTTGCAGGCGCGCGGACGGATCATCGGATCAATGCCCGCGCAAGGTCGGGCCGTCCACCCATGCGGCCGGCACCGTCGTCGTCATCGGCAGCTCGGGGGCGCCGCACTCGTTGCGCAGCACCTGGCCGATGAGCAGCTCCATGCCACGCGCGCCGAGCAGGCTCGGCTGCAGATCGAGTCCAGCGAAGGGTTCGTTGCTGTTGAGCACGTTCAGGCAGCAAAAGCCGTGGGTCTCCGGAACCTTCGCGCCCGCCTCTTCCATCCAGCCTTTCACATCGGGGGAATGCGCCAGGACCACGTCGCATTTCACGGTGCGGAACCACACGCCGAAATCCCGCGCGTTCATTGCGTTTGCGATGAAGGGAGGCAGGCGGGTCATGCCGTCGTGATGGGTCTGGTAGGCGTGGTAGGCCGCCTCCCAACGATAGAGCAGGCGGGCGTCGTGGGAGGCCCCCATCACCAATCCGGGGCGGCTGTAGCCCAAGGCGCGCAAACGCTCCAAGACCGTCAGCATGCCGCGATAATGGTCCGGGCAAATCGCGTGCAGGCCCGGGCGCTCGATCACGTAGTCGGCGTAGATGCCGGAGAAATGCGTCCAATCCAAACGGGTAAGATCGGGGGTGTCTCGCACCGGCAACAGGAAGATGCCGCCGATGCCGCGCGATTGCAGAATGGTGTCGAGGCGCTCGAGCGACAGCCCGGCCTTGCCCACCGTGAAGGCGTCGGCCTTGAACCCCAGCTGCTCGGCGCGGGTCGTCGCCCCGCGCGTGAGCTCGCGGTGGTAACGCGTCGCGTTGGGCGGGCGGCCTTCCGCGCCGTCCAAATCCAGCACGGCCAAGACCCCGCGAAACGTGCCGGCCCGCGAACGGCGCATTTCCGACATCAACGCGCCCGCCAGCGGGTTGCGCCGGTATCCAAGCTCCCGCGCGACTTTAAGCACCTTGGCCCGGGTCGCGGGCTTCACCCGGGGACTGCCGCGCAAGGCTTCGGAAACGGTCGTGTGGGACAGGCCGAGCTGCTGCGCGAGTTGGCGGAGAGAGGGAACTGACATGGGGTAAGACTCTGACTGTCAGACCTGCGGTGCGTCGCCCCTCGGGACAAGCGGATTATCCATTTTTTTCGCCGCCAGCCCCCCTTGGCCGTCCCCTTTTCACCATGCCCTCCCCCCTCGGCACTCGTCTGCCTCGCGTAGCTCTCATCGGCGTCACCGGCTACGGCACCATCTATCTCCAGCTCGTGCGCGACGCGCTCGCCCGCAAGGCGATCCAGCTCGTCGCCGCCGTGATCATCAATGGAGATCAGATCCCCGAGATCGTGGCGGAGCTAAAAGGGCACGGGGCGACCATTTATACCAATTCCGACGATTTCTTCGCCCGGGAAGCCGGCCGCGTCGATCTCTGCGGCATCCCCGTGGGCATCCAATGGCATGCCCGGCTGACGATCGCCGCGCTCCGCGCCGGCATGAACGTGCTGGTGGAAAAACCCTTGGCGGGATCTCTGTCCGACGCCCAAGCCATCCGACGCGCCGAGGCCGCCACGGGCCGCTGGGTCGCGGTCGGCTTCCAGGATCTTTATCCCCTCGAGGCCCGCTGGTTGAAGAACCAGCTGCTCGGCGGCGTGATCGGCCGCATCGAGGACGTGCGCATGATCGGCCTCTGGCCCCGCCCGCGCGCCTACTTCGAGCGCAATCATTGGGCGGGACGCGCCTCCGCCGACGGCGCCGCCGTGCTCGACTCGCCGCTCAACAACGCCTTCGCCCACTTCGTAAACCTTTCCCTCTTCTTCGCCGGCCCCTCCGCCATGGAGTCCGCCCAGGTTTCGGTCGAATCCGCCGAGCTCTTCCGCGCCCACGAGATCGACATGTTCGACACCGCGGTTGTGCGCGGCTCCGCCTCGGACGACACCCGCTTCTGGTTCGGGGTCAGCCACGCCATCGCGGACAATCGCCAGCCCGAGATCGCCATCCGCGGATCCGCCGGCCGCGCCGAGTGGTGGCACGAGCAGCGCTGCGTCATCGTCGACGCCGAGGGCCATCGCCGCGTCTTCCCCCTGCCTTCCGCCGAGGAAGCCCGCCAGCTCATGTTCGCCGCGGTCCTCTCCCGGCTCACCGACCCGGCCACCTTCGTCTGCACCACCGCGATCGCAGAGGAGCACACCCGCCTGGTCGAGGCCGTGCAACACGCCGGCAAGGTCGAGCGTTTCCCGGGTTCCTCGATCGAGTGGAAGGCCGACCCCGCCAGCCGCTCCGAAATCCCTTGCGTCCGCGATCTGGCGGACAACCTCGGTCGCGCCTTTTCCGAAGGCGCCTCGCTCGCCTCCTCCCACCCCTTCTCCGCCAATCTCGCCGCCGCCCGATGATCCGCAAAGCCTTCGTGATGTCCGTCAACGCCGGACAGGAACAGGAATACGCCCGTCGCCATCAGCCGATCTGGAAAGAGCTGGAAGACGTGCTCCGCGCCCACGGCGTGCACAACTACTCGATCCATCTTCTGCCCGAGACGCGCCAGCTCTTCGGCTACGCCGAGATCGAGGACGAGGCCCGCTGGCGGGCGATCGCCAACACCGAGGTCTGCAAGCGCTGGTGGAAGCACATGGCGGACGTGATGCCGGCCAATCCGGACAACAGCCCCGTTTCGAGCTCGCTCACCGAGGTCTTCTACCTCGCCTAGCGCGACGGCTCGCGCGCCCCGACCCGCGGACGGCGTAAACAAGAGCGTCACTTCGGCCGCGCTCCACCGTCTTCCCCCGCGTACCCGGCCACCGCCGGTCCGCAGCCCCCAGTCCCCCCTTGGGCCCCGCCAAACGCGCGGGCTCGCCTCCCCATGCCCCTGACCCGCCGTTCCTTCGTCAAAAACGGATCCCTCGCCGCCGCCGCCCTTCCCCTCGGCTCGCTCGCCCTCGCGGAGTCCTCGCTCCAAGCCGCGGGCTCGCCCGCCGCCGCATCCGTTCGGCCGGCCGCCGCCACGCCCGGCAAAGCCGTTCTCCGCTGGCTCGAAGGCATTCCGGTCGAGCAGCCCGGCGCCACCCTCGGCGTGCCGTGGCCGCGGGGGAGCGTCCCGGCCGGCTCGCCCTTCGCGCTACGCGACTCCGCCGGCGTCGCGATCCCCGTTCAATCCTGGCCGCTCGCCACCTGGCCAGATGGTTCGATCAAATGGAGCGCCCACGCGCTCCCGGCCGACGCCGGGCGCACCGAAAACCTCGCGCTCGTCCCCGGCGCCGCGCCGGCCCGGCCCGCCGATCCCGTGACGCTTCGCGAAACCGCCGAGTCCGTGGAAATCGCCAACGGCCTCGTCACCTGCGTCATCCCGCGTCGCGGCTCCATCCTGATCTCGAGCCTCCGCCACGGCGACCGCGAGATCGCCCGCGCCGGACGCCTGGTCTCCCTTCGCAAGGACCAGCCCGACCTCGTTTCGCCGGCTGAAATGTTCCAAGGCGAGACCGAGCGCGTCGTCGTCGAGCAGTCCGGCCCCGTGCGCGCCGTCGTCCGCGTCGAGGGCCGCCAAAAATCCGCCACCCGCGACCGCGCCTGGTTGCCCTTCGTCGTGCGGCTCTACCTCCACGCCGACGGCGAGGCGGTGCGCATGATGCATTCCTTCGTCTTCGACGGAGACGAAAACAAGGACTTCATCCACGGCCTCGGCGTCCGCTTCGACGTCCCGCTCGCCGACGCGCCGCACGACCGGCACGTCCGTTTCTCCGGGGAAGACGACGGCCTTTTCGCCGAGGCCGTCCGAGGCGTCACCGGCCTGCGCCGCGATCCCGGCGCCGCCGTGCGCGAGGCCCAGGTCGCCGGCCTCGCCACCCCTCCGCTCGAAAAATGGAGCCCCGCCGTCGCCAACAACCTCGATCTCGTGCCCGCCTGGGGCGACTACACCCTCGCCCAGCTGTCCTCCGACGGATTCGAGATCCGCAAGCGCACCAAACCCGGCCACGGCTGGATCAAGGCCTCCGCCGGCCGTCGCGCCGCCGGCCTCGGCTACCTCGGCGGCCCCTCCGGCGGTCTCGTCTTCGGCGTCCGCGACTTTTGGGAAAAGTATCCCGCCCAGCTCGACATCCGCTCCGCCCACGCCGCGCTCGGCGAGGTCACCGTCTGGCTCTGGTCGCCCGACGCGGCGCCCATGGATCTCCGCTTCTACCACGACGGCATGGGCATGGAGACCCACGAGGAGGAAATCCGCGGCCTCAACATCACCTACGAGGACTACGAGAAGGACTTCGGCACCGCCCGCGGCGTCGCCCGCTCCCACGAGCTCGTGTTCCGCGCCGTCGCCGCCACGCCCGCCCGCGAGGATTTCCCCCGCTTCGCCGCCGCCCTGCGCCGGCCCCCGCAGCTCGCCGCCTCGCCCGCCCATTGCCACGCCGCCGGCGTCTTCGGCGCCTGGAGCCTCCCCGACCGCTCGCACCCCGCCAAGGCCAGGATCGAGGACCAGCTCGACTTCATCCTCCGAACCTACCTCGACCAGATCGACCAGCGCCGCTGGTATGGCTTCTGGGACTACGGCGACGTCATGCACAGCTACGACGCGGATCGCCACTGCTGGCGCTACGACGTGGGCGGCTTCGCCTGGGCCAATTCGGAGCTCTCCCCCGACCTCTGGCTCTGGAATTCCTACCTGCGCTCCGGCCGCGCCGACATCTTCCGTCTCGCCGAGGCGATGACCCGGCACACCGGCGAGGTCGACGTCTACCACCTCGGCAGATTCAAGGGCCTCGGATCCCGCCACAACGTCCAGCACTGGGGATGCTCCTGCAAACAGCTCCGCATCAGCTCCGTCGGGTATCGACGTTTCTACTACTACCTCACCGCCGACGAGCGCGTCGGCGACCTCATGCGGGAGCTCGTCGGCGCGGACGAGGCCTTCCTCACCCTCGACCCGGCGCGCAAGATCCGCAAGGAGGCCATCCCGCCCCCGCGCCGCGACGCCGCCGCCGTCGGCTTCGGCACCGACTGGGGCTCGCTCGCCTTCGCCTGGTTCACCGAATGGGAGCGCACCGGCGACCCCAAGGTCCGCGACAAGCTCCTCGCCGGCATGCGCACCATCGGCGCCCAGCCCCACGGCTTCATCTCCGACGCCGCCACCATGAACCTCGACACCGGCGAATTCGCGCCGGTCGGCCCGGACAAGGTGAACGTCATCCACCTCAGCGCGGTCTTCGGCCTGCCCGAGATCTGCGCCGAGCTCATCGACCTGCTGGACATGCCCGCATTCCGGGACGCGTGGCTCCAATACTGCGTCCTCTACAACGCCTCCCCGGCCGAGCAACGCGCCGCCGTCGGCGCCGACTTCGGCAAGCTCAACCTCCGCGAGGCCCACGCCCGGCTCACCGCCTACGCCGCGGCCAAGAAGAACGACCCCGCCCTCGCCGCGCGCGCCTGGACCGAATTCTACGGCGGCGAGGCCGGCCACGGCATGAAGAAGGCGCTCAAGTCCACCCGCGTCTCCGGCCCCGCGTCGCTCAACCCCGTCGACGAAAACTTCGCCCTCAACACCAACGCCTCCTCCCAGTGGGGCCTCACCGCCATCCAGATGCTCGCCCTCGTCGGTGATCGCATCCCGCAAAACCAGCCCTGACCCCCGCGCGACTCCTTATGCGTTCCCTGCTCCCACTGATCTCCCTCGGCCTCGGCGTCTTCTCCTCTGCCCAGGCCGCCGCCCCCGCCTTTCCGCTCCGCTTCGACTTCGGCGCCGCCGCCCACGAGCCCGGCGCCACGCTCGTCTCGCCCGACGTCGGCTACACCGCGCAACGCGGCTACGGTCTCCTCGGCTCGACCGTGCCCGCGGTCAGCGCCGGCCAGGGCCGAGGCTACGCCCAGGACGCGCTCGTCGCCGACAAACCCTTCTCCTTCCTCGTCGATCTCCCCGAGGGCAACTACGACGTCACCGTCATCCTGGGCGATCCCGCCGCCGCCTCGGACACCACCGTCAAGGCCGAGACGCGCCGCCTCTTCCTCGAAGGGGTCCGCGCCCCGGGCGGCGCCGTCCAGACCCGCACTTTCACCGTCAACGTCCGCACCCCCGCCATCGCCGGAGGCGGGCGCGTGAAACTCAAGGACCGCGAACGCGACGCTTGGCACTGGGACGACAAGCTCATCCTCGAGTTCAACGGCGCCCATCCTTCAGTCGCCGGACTCGAGATCCGCCCCAACCCCGACGCCCTCACGATCTACCTCGCGGGCGACTCCACCGTCACCGACCAGGGCGGCGAACCCTGGTGCGCCTGGGGCCAGATGCTGCCCCGCTTTTTCCCGTCGGGCGTCGCCGTCGCGAACCACGCCGAGTCCGGCCTCTCGCTGGCCAGCTTCCGCGGCTCCAATCGTCTCGACAAAATCCTGGGCGCGCTCCGCCCCGGCGACTACGTCTTCATCCAGTTCGGCCATAACGACCAAAAAGAAAAGGGCGAGGGCGTCGGCGCCTTCACGACCTACGCGAAGTCGCTTCGCGATTACGTCGCCGCCATCCGCGCCAAGGACGGAAAGCCCGTGCTCGTCACCCCGATGTATCGCCGCCGCTTCAACGAGAAAAACGAGCTCTTCGACACCCTCGGCGACTACGCCGCGGCCGTGCGCCAGGTCGCCGGGGAAACCGGCGCGCCCCTCGTCGACTTGCACGCCATGAGCGCCCGTGTCTTCTCCGCCCTCGGCAAGGATCGCTCCAAGCTCGCCTTCGTCCACTTCCCCGCCGGCGCCTACGGCTCCGAAAAGGCCGTGAGCGACGACACCCACTTCAGTCCCTACGGCGCCTACGAGCTCGCACGCTGCGTCGTCGAGGGCATCCGCGCCGGAGTGCCCGAGCTCGCCACCCGGCTTTCCCCCGACGCCGGCGTCTTCGATCCCTCCAAACCGGACGCGCCCGAGGCCTTCGCCGTTCCCGCCAGCCTGCCGCGGGGCGAGGTCCGCATCCCGGACGGCGACGGTCGCTGAGCCCCTTTTCTCGTCCGCCGCTTCGGCTTGAGGGCGCGTCGCGATTCCGCGACGCGCCTTTTCGTTTTCATGGGCCCGGGCCGCACGCCGGCCTCGGACTGTCTGAGCCTCCGCCCGTCGTCCCCCCGGAAACCCCGTCTAGATTCGCCGCGTCCCTCGTCCGTGATGCCCCGCCCCGCCACCCCCGCCCGGCTGACCTCGCGCAGCCTTTTCCTTTCCCTCGCCTTCGCCGCCGCCCTCGCGGGCCGGGCCGCGCCGATCCCCGCCTTCCCCGGCGCCGAGGGCTTCGGCGCCTACGCGGCCGGCGGCCGCGGCGGGGATGTCTACACCGTCGTCAACCTGTCCGGCGACGCCGCCATCGAGGGCTCGCTCGCCCACGGCATCGCGACCGCGCCCGACGCCGGCCGCACCATCGTATTCGCCGTCTCGGGCTACATCCCCGCCCCGCCGAAAAATCTCCGGATCTCCAGGCCCCGCGTCACCATCGCCGGCCAGACCGCCCCGGGCGACGGCGTCGGCCTCCGCGGCGGCACGCTCCTCGTTTCCGCGCCCGACGTGGTGATCCGGCACCTGCGTCTCCGCCACGGACGCGCGGGCGGCGGAGGCGATTGCCTCAATCTCGACGCCAACGCCGACAACGTCGTCGTCGACCACGTCTCGATGCAGTTCTCCACCGACGAGAACATGTCCAGTTTCAAGCGCCCGCCCGACAAGCTCACCCTGCAATACTCGCTCAACGCGTGGGGTCTCGAAACCCACTCCTGCGGCGGCCTCTGGGACCAGGATCACGCCACCGCCCACCACAACCTCTGGGCGCACAACCACACCCGCAACCCCAAGGCCCGCCCGGCCGGCCTGCTCGAATGGATCAACAACGTGTCCTTCGACTGGGACATCGGCTTCATCATGGGCGACTCCCACACGCCGATGGACTGGAAGGCCAACATCGTCGGCAACGCCTTCGTCTGCCCGCCCGGGAATCTCCGCAAACACGCCCTCGAAAAGGGCTGGCTCGACAACGCCACCCCTCGCCGCCCCAACTTCAGCCTCCACGTCGCCGACAACCTTTTCGACAACGACGGCGACGGTAAGTTCAACGGCTCGGACCGAGGCTACGCCATCGTCGAGGGCCAGGCCTTCGACCCCGCCGAAGCCGTGCCCGCCCACGCGGAGCAACCCAAGGTCGCCCGCCAAAACCGGAGCTCCGCGCCTTTCCCCGGCTCGCCCGCCGGCGTGAAAACCGACTCGCCCCGCCTCGCCTACAAAAAGGTCGTCTCCAACTCCGGCGCCCTCCGCCTCGACGCCCTCTCCGGTCGCCCCCTGCGCGACGAGGTCGACACGATCCTCGTCGACAAGCTCGTCTCCCAAACACGCTTCCACGTGAAGCACGAGAAGGACACCGGAGCCGCCGCCGAGGGTTTTGGCGTCCTCGCCTCCACCCCCGCTCCGCGCGACTCCGACGGCGACGGCATGCCCGACGCCTATGAGAAAGCCCTCGGCTGGGACGCCGATCACGCCGATCACAACTCGCCGCTCGCGTCTTCCGACGGCCTGCTTGCCGGGGCCACTTTCTTCCCCGCCGGCACGCCCGAGGGCTACACCCGCCTCGAGGAATATCTGCACTTCCTCGCCAGCCCGCACGCCGTCGTGATCGCCGCCATCGACGGAAAGGTCGCCCCGGTGGAAATCGATCTCGGACGCTTCACCCAAGGATTCAACGACCACACCCCGAGGTTCGCCGTCTCCGGCCTCGTCGGCGGCGTGATCGCGGCCTCCGGCCCCGGCGGACGCATCGTCGCCTTCACCCCCGAGCCCGGCCGATCCGGCCGCGCCCGCTTCGAGTTCACCGTCACCGACTCGGACGGCGACGCGTGGACGCAAAGCCTCCTCGTGCTCGTGACCTCCGCCCCTTCCCGCTGATTTTCCGGCCGGGGCCGCGGTCCCTGCGCAACAATGTGCGCGGAGGAGAATGCCGTCTTTCACCGGCGATGCCTCAAACTTTTTGCGCCTCTCCCGCCGCCCCATGCCCAACCCCGCCCGCCTGTTGTCCGCCGCGAAACGTCTTCGTCTCGCCCTCGTCGCCCTCGGACTCATCGCCGCCCCCCTCGCCCTGCGCGCTCAGATCCCCGCCTTCCCCGGCGCCGAGGGCGCGGGTGCCTACGCCACCGGCGGCCGCGGCGGCGACGTCTACTACGTCACCAACCTCAACGCCTCCGGCGCCGGCTCCTTCGCCGACGCCATCGCCACCGTCCCCTCCTCCGGCCGCACCATCGTCTTCGCCGTCTCCGGCTACATCCGCTTCCCCAGCGGCTCGAACGGCACCCGGCTCGCCTCCTCGAAAGTCACCATCGCCGGCCAGACCGCCCCGGGCGACGGCATCGGTTTTTATAACAACTTCTTCCGCATCTCCGGCAGCGACATCGTCGTCCGCCACCTCCGGTTTCGACACGGCTACTACGGCTCCGGCGGCGACTGCATCGACCTCGACAGCGCCTCCAAACGCTCGGTCTTCGACCACGTCGCCATGCAGTTCTCGACCGACGAGAACATGTCCAGCTTCAGCAGCCCGCCCGACTACCTCACGCTGCAATACTCGCTCAACGCCTGGGGCCTCGAATCGCACTCCTGCGGCGGCCTCTGGGACCAGAACAACGCCACCGCCATCTTCAATCTCTGGGCGCACAACCACACCCGCAACCCCAAGGCCCGCCCCATCGGTCTCCTCGAGTGGGTGAACAACGTCACCTTCGACTGGGACATCGGCTTCATCCTCGGCGACTCCGACACCCCCATCGACTGGAAGGCCAACGTCATCGGCAACTACTTCGTCTGCCCCCCCGGAAACCTCCGCTCCGTCGCCCTCGAGAAGGCCGGCCTCGACCGCAACGGCGTCCCCAACTTCACGATCCACGTCGCGGACAATCTCTTCGACAAAAACGGCAACACGATCCTCGACGGCTCCGACTACGGCTACGGCATCGCCTCGGGCTCCTACGCCACCGCCGCGACCCGCATGCCCGCCAACGGCGGCCGCGCCGTCACGCCCGTCTCGCCCCGCCTCGCCTACAAGCGCGTGGTCTCCAACGCCGGCCCCCTTCGCACCGACGCCCTTTCCGGCATCCCCCTGCGCGACGAGGTGGACACCGTGCTCCTCGATAACCTGGTCAACTTCCGCCGAAACCACATCTCCAAGGAGAGCGCCCTCCCCGTCTCCAACGCCGGCTTCGGCACCCTCAACTCCGGCCCCGCCCCGCTCGACACCGACCGGGACGGCATGTCCGACGCCTTCGAATCCGCCTTGGGCTGGAACGTCTCCGTCCAGGACCACAACACCGCCCTCGCCTCCTCGGGAGGCATCATCACCGGCACCACCTTCTTCCCCGCCAACACCCCCGCCGGCTACACCCGCCTCGAGGAATACCTCCACTTCCTCGCCAGCCCCCACGCCACCGTCTCGCGCAACACCACCGCGGAACCCTCCGCCATCACGCTCGACCTTTCCCGCTACACGCTCGGTTTCAACACCCTCTCCCCGACCTTCACCCTCGCCGGCGTCGTCGGCGGCTCCGCCGTCCAATCCGGCGCGGGCGGCCGCACCGTCGTCTTCACCCCCACGCTCAACACCGCCGGCCGCGCCCGCTTCGAGTTCACCGTCACCGACTCCCAAGGCGACGCCTGGACGCAGTCGATGCTCATCCTCGTCTCCTCGCTCGGCGCCCCCCGCAGCCTCGTCTGGAAAGGCGACGCCACGACCAACGCCTGGACCACCGCCAACACCACCCTGAACTGGCTCAAGGCCGATGGCAGCTCCGTCGCCTTCGCCTCCGGTGACAACGCCCTCTTCGACGACCGCGGATCCGCCACCCCCGCCCTCGCCCTCGCCGCGAATCTCGCCGCCGGCCCCGTCACCTTCGACACCGCCAAAAACCACACCCTGACCGGCGCCGGCGCACTCACCGTCGGCGGCCCGCTCACCAAGCGCGGCTCCGGCAACCTGACGATCTCCAACAACGGATCCAACAGCTTCGGCTCCGTCGTCCACGAGGCCGGCGGCCTCGCCATCACCAAGTCCGGCGCGCTCGGCGGCGCCAAGATCCAGCTCAACGGCGGCAACATCACCTTCTCGCCCGACGTGGTCGGAAGCACGGTCGCGAACGCGCTCGAGTTCAACGCCCCCACCGTCATCACCGCCACCACCCAGCACAACGTGAGCGGCGCCTGGACCGGCTCCGGCGACGTCACGATCAACACCTCCGCGATGTGGACCATCGTCAGCACCTGGAGCGGTTACTCCGGCCGCATCGGCTTCGGTCCCAGCGCCAGCTTCCGCCTCAACGGCAGCAGCAACACCAACTTCGGCTCCAAGGCGCTCGCCATCGACCTCGGTTCCGGCTCCACCCAGTTCTACAACCGCAACGGCAATCTCACCATCGACATCGGTTCGCTGACCGGCGGCCCCAACACCAAGCTCCTCGGCGCCCAGACCGGCACCGTGGCATCCACCTACTCCATCGGCGGCCGCGGCGAAAACGCCACCTTCCAAGGCTCCATCCTCAACGGCGCCGCCAACGCCACCACCGCCCTCACCCACATCACCAAGGTGGGCGTCGGCACCTGGACGCTCACCGGCAACAGCACGCACACGGGCAACACCACCGTATCCGTCGGAAACCTACGGCTCAACGGCGCCTTCTCCGCCTCGCCGATCTCGGTCTCCGCCAACGCCACTCTCTCCGGCGTCGGCTCCTCCGGCGCCCTCGTCACCGTCAACTCGGGCGCGAAGGTTTCGCCCGGAGCCACCGACGGCGCCGCCGGCGTCTTCACCGCCGCGGGCGGCCTCAACGCCGCCTCGGGCTCCACCCTCGTCTTCGACCTCGGCCCCACCCCCGCCTCGTCCGCGGACAAGATCACCGTCTCCGCCGGCACCTTCACCCTCGGCGCCGCCGTCAACGCCCAGATCAACTTCCTCGATCTCGTCGCCGGCCTCGCCCCCGGCACCTATCCGCTCGTCGACGGCGCCTCCACGCTCTCCGCGTCCGGCAGCGTCGTCACCCTGCTCCTCCCCGCCGCCGCGGGCACCACCCGCCAGACCTTTTCCGTCGGCCGCCCCGCCTCCGGCTCCGCCCCCGCCTACCTCGATCTCGTCGTCGCCGGCTCCGCCGCCGCCCTGGCCTGGAGCGGCCCCGACGGCGGTATCTGGGATCTGAATACCAGCTCCGGCAACTTCTCCGGCGGCCCCACCTCGACCTTTTTCAACCTCGACCGGGTGGTCTTCGACGACTCCGCGCCCGGCGGCGCCGTCTCCCTCGCGGGCACGCTCCAGCCCGCCGCCCTCGTCTTCAACAATTCGCTCAAATCCTTCACCCTCGGCGGCGACGGCGTCCTCTCCGGCCCGATGAAGCTCGTGAAAAACGGCGCGGGCTCCGTCCTTTTCGCCAACACCGCCGCCTACGCGTTCACCGGCGGCGTCGACATCAACGCCGGCACCCTCGTCCTGGGCTCCGCCACCTCGCCCCTCGGCACCGGCGTCGTCCGGCTCAACGGAGGCACCCTTCAGCTGCCCAACGCCGCCACCTTCCTCACCAACTCCTTCGTCTTCTCCGGCAACTCCGCCATCGTCTCCCCCTACGCCGGAAACACCAACCTCCCCAACGCCACCACCAACACCTTCACCAGCGTGGGCACCGCCTCCGTCGACATCTCCGGCGTCGCCGGCATCCTCAGCATCAACAGCCCGATGGACGGCTTCTCCGGCGCGATCAACTGGGGCGCCGGTTCCGGCATGCTTCGCCTCAACGCCACCAACTCCAGCGCCACCGACGTCAACCGCGGCTCCGCCTCGACCCACTTCGCCCTCGGCACCGGCTCCGGCAAGCTGGTCAACCGCAACGGCGGTCTCGTGATCGAGCTCGGCGCCGTGTCCGGCGGCCCCTCCACCCGCCTCGAAGGGCGCCAGTCCGGCAGCGGCGACACCAGCACCACCTACCGCGTCGGCGGCCTCGGCTCCGACACCGCCTTCGCCGGCGCCATCCACCACGGCGGCGACCTCGCCGGCATCCAGATCGTCAAGACCGGCGCCGGGCTCTGGACGCTGTCCGGCTCGTCCGACTACACCGGCTCCCTCGAGATCGAGGCCGGCCGCGTCCTGCTCACCGGCACGCTCGCCTGCTCCGGCGCCGCCAAGGTATCGCCGGCCGGCGCCCTTCAGCTTTCCGGCGGGCTCCTTCGCGCCGAGGCGGTGAACATCGACGCCGGCGGCCTGTTGACCGGCCTCGGCTCCATCGACGGCGACCTCAACAACCGCGGCACCGTCACCGCGCACGGCGCCGGATCGCTCGCCGTCTCCGGAGACGTGGTGAACGACGGCGTTCTCCGCCTCACCGGCGGGGCCTCGCTCTCCGCCGCCGGGGCCTTCGTCAACAACGGCGTCCTCGATCTCCTCACCGCCGGCGGATCCCTCCCGCCCAATCTCGTGAACAACGGCGTCGTGATCGACTCTTCCGCCGCCCGCCTCTCCTCGTGGACCCGCGAGGGCGACGCCTTCACCCTTCGCATCGCTTCGTATCCGGGCCACACCTACACGCTTCAGACCACCCAGGATCTCGCCGCCGGCTGGACCGACCTCGAGACCCAAAACGGCGCCGACGGCGTGGAGCTGGCCTTCACCCACGACGCCGGCCCCGCCCCGCGCCGCTTCTATCGCATCGCCATCGGCCCCTGAGGCCCCGCCCCGCCGCGGCCTCGCCCAAAGTGCCGGCAACCCCGATCATTGTGCCAGGGACACGAGTTGCCCCGCCCCGCCCGCCCCCGATGATCCCGTTCGTTCCCGCCGCATAGCGGCGGATTTCGGGGTTAACCAAGACAATAAAGACCGGACGCCTAGGGGTAGGCGTCCGGTCGCTTTTTTGGCCCATGCATGCGCCAAAACACCCACCTGCATCTACGCACCTTTGTTATCCGATGTTTGGCCTATGGTCCATCGAGACAACGACGCGCCCAAACAGAAACCAACTAATGGACCCAACCCATACCTACCTAATGCAACGGCTTGCATTTTCATGCATCACCGCGGCACGACCCGCTAACAATTAATTGACAATGTCTTGCTCAACAATGCGCCCGGCACGCGCTTTTACCTCGCCGCTTATTTGCATGAGTTCCGGCCCACCCCGCCGGCTTTCTCGGTTTACCCCTTTTTCCCGCCGCAACCCCGCGACTGGAAAACTCGAAAACAAAAAACACCCCAACCATGACCACTCGTCGTCATCGCGCCCTCGCGGCGCTCTCGGCCCTCGTCGGCCTGCTCCTCGTCAACGTCGCCTCCGCCGCCACCGTCTACTTCACGAGCACCTACGTGATCCCGGCCGGCGCCACCTACAACGGCAACGGCAACACCATCGTCGCCCAAGGCATGGGCGATGGCAGCCAGAACGAAGGCCAGCAGGCCTTCTTCCGGCTCAACGCCAATTCCTGGCTCAAAAACGTGAAGCTCGCCGCCCCCGGCATCGACGGCTGCCACTTCTACGGCAACGGCACGATGAACGAGGTCACCTGGCAGGACGTCGGCGAGGACCAGTTCACCGTCAAATCCGGCGGCAACTGCTGGGTCTCCGGCGGCTCCGCGGTCAACGCGTCCGACAAGTTCGGCCAGGTCAACGCCGCCACGTCGGTGACGCTCTACTACCACACGCAGACCAACGGCCTGAAGAACATCCGCCAGCTCGGCGGCTCCACCTTCACCTGCAACTTCTACTACGACAACAGCACCCATAATCAGACGAAGGAGGCCGTCGGCCGCACCGACTCCTCCACCACGCGCTTCGGCCAGCGCAATATCCACGTCAACAGCTTCTCCGGTCCCAACGGTTGGTGGTATGGCCGCTCCTCGCAGGCCTTCACCTACTGATCCTGGACCGAAAAATCCGGACTCATAGGGGGACGGGCGAAGGATTTCGCCCGTCCCCCGGCCGGCCGCTCCACGAAGGCATTCACGGGAAGCCACGGGCCGGCCTGTAAGTCCCGCACCTCCGGGGCGGCGCGTTTTACCCCGACGCGTCGCCCCGGTTTACATCACTCCGTTGCCCATTGATCGCTCGATGACGTCACCCCGCGTCCGCTCGCCTCGTTGGTCCTCCGCGAAAGTCGCGGCCTCATCCTTGGTCGCCGCGCTCGTCGGCGCCGGCTTGGGCGGGCTCACGTCGACTTCCCGGCTTCTCCCCCGTGCCGACGGCGCCGCCTCGTCGCGCGTCGCCGCGTCTCCTCGGATCGACCTCCTTTCGCCGTCCGCATCCGCCGCGCCTATCCACCCCGTCGCCCCCCTGGAAACCGCCGCCTGGACCGACCGCTGGGACGCCACGCTCGCGCTCGCCAGCACCCCCTCCCGCACCCGCGCCTTGTCCGCCCTTCTCGAAGAGCTGGCCCGCACATCGCCCGCCGAGGCCCTCGCCCTCGCCGCCAGTCCCGCCGACTGGCGCCTGCGTGATCTGCTCCGCGACGCCGCCTTGCGCGGTTGGGCCGCGACCGCGCCCGACGCCGCCGGCGACTGGGCTCTCGCCGCCCGCGCCGAAGACCGTCGCGCCCTCGTGGGCGCCGTCCTCCAGGGCGCCGCCGAGAATCCGTCCGTCGCCGTGGATCTCGCGCTCCGGCTCTGCGCCGCCGACCCCGAGCCGGCCGGCGATTACGGCCACGCCGCCATCGCCGCGCTGGTCGAGGCAGGCGCCTTCGCCGAGGCCGCGCGTTTCGGCGCCGAGGTCGGCCCCGAAAAGTTCCCGTTTTTGCTGAAATCCGCCTACTTCGAATGGGCGCGCCACGATCCCGCCTCCGCGCTCGCCGCCGCCGCGAAAATCGAGAACCCCGTTCTCGCAGGCCAAGCCCGCAGCCAGGCCATCACGGGGTGGTCTTGGGCCGACGCCGCCGGTCTCGCCAAACACGCGCTCAAGCTCCCGCCCGGCCCCGAGCGCAGCCAGGCCCTCGCCGAGGCGCTTCCCCTCTGGCTCGAGCGCTACCCCGACGCGGCCGCGACCTGGATTCAGAAAAACGACAGCGGCCCCGAGTTCGACGCCGGCCTCGCCGCCCTCGCCAACCAGCGATCCCTCCTCCACGCCAGCCCCGCCGCCGCCCTCGCCCTCGCCACGGATATCACCGATCCCGCCAAACGCGGCGAAACCCTGCGCTCGGTCTTCGGCCAATGGGCCGTCCGCGACCCGAAAGCCGCACGCGCCTACCTCGACTCCACCGCCATCGCAGACCGCGCCGCGCTCGCCGCCATCTTCGCCGACGTTTTCCCCGCCGCCAATCCGTGACACCCGCCCGACCCGCCCTGCCCGCCGCCCGCCCCGCTCCCGCTTCCGCGGAGTGGTCCCCGCCCGCCGCCGTCTGCTTCACGCTTGCCGCCGCGCTGCTCGGTTTCGCCGCGGCTCGCGCCTTCGCCGACCGCTCCTCGGCTCCGTCATCACCCGTCGCGTCCGTCACATCCCATGGCTTGCCCACCGCCACGCTCTCCGCCACCGCCGGCTGGGACGCCCGCTGGCTCGCGTCAGCCACCGGCCCCGAAGGCGCCGCCCGCTCCCGCGCCCGCCAGGCCCTGCTCGAGGAACTCGCCCGAACCGATCCGCAACGGGCCCTCGCCATCGCCGACACCGAGGACAACTGGCTCGCCCGCGACGCCCTGCGCGAAGCCGCCCTCCGCGGCTGGGCCTCCGTCGCGCCGGACGACGCCGCCGACTGGGCCATGCGGCAACCCGTCCTGGGCGAACGCATGAAGTGCGTCGCCGCCGTGCTCGCCGGCGCCGTCGCCCAACCCGCCGAGGCCCTGCGCGTCGGCCTGCGCCTCTGCGCCGCCGACCCCGAGCCCGCCGGCGCCTACGGCCACGCCCTCCTCAACGCCCTCGTCGAGCGCGCCGGCGACTTCGAAACCGCCCTGCGCTTCGCCACCGCCGCCACCATGGTCGACCGCCGGCCCTTCCTCCTCGACTCCGCTTTCTACCAATGGGCGCGGCACGACCCCGACCGCGCCTTCGAGCGGCTCGCCTCGATCACCGATCCCGTCGTCCGCGAGTCCGCGTTGAAGGGCCTGATCGAGGGACGCTCCGATTTCGACCCGCACCACTTCGCCGACTTCGCGCAAAAACTCCCCGCCGGCGGCGACCGCACCCAGGCCCTCGCCATCGCCCTCCCGCGCTGGGCCGGCAAGGACCCGCAGACCGCACTCCAGTGGATCAACCGAGCCGACCCCGATCCCGATTTCGATCCCGGCATCGCCGCCCTCGCCACCTCCTCCGCCCTCATCGCCGCGCAGCCCGAGATCGCCTTGGAGCTCACCGACGGCATCTGCGACTCCACCCAGCGGACGCTCGTCAAGAGCCGCGTCTTTTTCGAGTGGGCGCTGCGCGACCCCGTCGCCGCCCGCCGTTACGCCGAATCCGTCGAGCACCCGGAGACCCGCGCCACGCTTCTCCAGGACCTGAAATCCATCCCCGCCGACGCCGGCAAATCCGGCTCCTGATCGCATCGCCCGCCGCGTCGCCGCCCCTCCATGCGTTCCCTTTTCCTGGCCACGCTCGCCCTCGTCCCCGCCCTCGCCTCGATCTCCGCCGCCGAACCTCCGCCCGCGTCCTCCTTCCCCTCCTCCTCGACCGGGCCCGACGCGCCTCCGCGTTTCCCACTCCACCGCGCCGCCCAGCAAAACGACCTCGCCACCCTGCGCGCCCTGCTCCGCGCCGATCCCGCGTCCGTCAACGCCACCGATCCCCAAGGCGTCACCCCGCTTTTCGTCGCCAGCCACGCGGGCCACCTGGAGCTCGCCCGCTTCCTCCTCGACCAAGGCGCCGAGGTCGACGCCGCCACCTTCGCCGACGGCTCCACCCCGCTCTGCGTCGCCGCCCACGCCGGGCACCTCGAGCTGGCCCGCCTCCTCCTCGATCGCGGCGCCGCCCTCGAGCGCGCCACCACCGACACAGGCGCCACGCCCTTCGTCCTCGCCTCGCTCAACGGCCAGACCGCCATGATGGCGTTTCTCAAGGAACGCGGCGCCCGCACCGACGTTGCCACACCCGACGGCTCCACGCCCCTCGCCCGCGCCGCCCTCGCGGGTCAACCGGCCGCGGTCGACATCCTACGCGGTGACGGCGCCGCGGTGGATTCGCGCGACACCCACGGCCAGACTCCGCTGATGCTCGCCGCCCGCGAGGGCCACGCCGAGGTGATCGCCGCCCTCCTCGACGGCGGCGCCGATATCTCCGCGCGGGACAAGGAAGGGCTCACCGCCCTCCACCAGGCCGCCAAGGAAGGACGCATCCCCGCCGTGCGTCTCCTCCTCGACCGCGGCGCGCACGTCGACGCCCGCGACCTGCGCCGTCGCACCCCGCTCTTCATGGCCGCCTTCCAAGGCTACGCCGAGGCCGCAGCCCTCCTCTGCGACCGCGGCGCCACGGTCGACGCCCTCGACGACCAGAACCGCACGCCGCTCTTCATGGCCGCAAAAGACGGCTCCATCGACACCGCCTTCGTGCTCCTCGAAAAAGGCGCTTCCGTCGCCGACCGCGTCATCGACGGCCGCAGCACGCTCAATCCCCTTCGCATGGCCGCCTACGACGGCCACATCGTCCTCGTCAAAGCCCTCCTCGCCCGCGGAGCCGACGCCGACGCCACCCGCCTCGACGACGGCTTCACGCCCCTGCTCTCCGCCGCGCAGGGCGGCCACCTCGACGTCCTGAAATTCCTCCACGCCCACGGCGCGCGCATCGACGCCAAAACCACCGACGGCCGCACCGCCCTCTGGCTCGCCGCGCAAAACGGCTGGATCGCCCTCTGCGAACACCTCCTCGCCCACGGCCTCGACCTCGAGGCGCGCGACGCCGCCGGCCGCACTCCGCTCTGCATCGCCGCCGAGGTCGGCTATCCTCCGACCGTTCGTTTCCTCCTCTCCCGCGGCGCCATGGTCGACGCCCCCGACACCCAAGGCCGCACCCCGCTCGCCCTCGCCGCCAAGATCGGCTTCGTCGAAAGCGTCGAGCACTTGCTCGCCTCCGGCGCCTCCGCCACCGCCCGCGATTCCGCCGGCCTCGCCCCGCTCCACTTCGCCGCCGGCGCGCGCGGCCCGCACTTCATCATTCCGCCCGAAGGCGCCTACCTCGAGATCGCCGAACTCCTGCTTAAAAACGGCGCCGATCCCGCCCTGGCATGCGCCGACGGACAGACCGCGCTCCACTTCGCCGCCGCCGAAAACCGCCTCGATCTCGCCCGCGCGCTTATCGCCCGCCGCGTTTCCCTCGACGTCACCGATTCCGAAGGCCGCACGCCCCTCTTCGTCGCCACCGCCGCAGGCCACGCCGCGCTTGTCACCGCCCTCCTCGAAGCCGGCGCCAAGCCCGACCTAGCCACCCATCACGGCGAAACACCGCTCTTCATCGCCGCCCGCGAAGGCCATTTCGAAACCGCCCGCGCGTTGCTCGAAGCCGGCGCCCGCGTCGACACCGCCACGGTCGACGGCCAGACCCCGCTCTCCATCGCCGAAAAATACAAACGCCGCCCCGTCGCCACGCTCCTTCGCCGCCGCGGCGCCACGCTGCCCGCCGATTCCGCCCCGCCCCATCTTGCCCGCTCCGAGACGCCCCCCCCCGCCCCGAACGCTCCGCCTTCGGTCGCTCCGTTTTCTTCCGATCCGTCCACCATCGCGCCCGCTTCCTCCGTCTCTCCGCCCTCCGTCGCTCTATCTTCCGTCGCTCCGTCCTCTGTCTCTCTTTCTGCCTCTGCCCGTCCGCCTTCCGCCGTCCGCCCGATTCCGCCCCACCTCCGCTCCATCCTTCCGCCCGCGACCACGCCGCTGCACCGCGCCGCGGCTTCCGGCGACCTCGCCACCGCGCGCCAGCTCCTCGCCGCCGGAGCCGACGAGGATGCGCGCGATCCGCGGTTGCGGACCCCGCTCTTTCTCGCCGCCCAAGCCGGCCACCTCGACCTCGTTCGCCTCCTCGCCGCCATCCCCGCCGGCATAAACCTCACCGACCTCGAAGGCCGCGCTCCGCTCTTCGCCGCCGCGTCCGCCGGCCATCTTGAAATCGTCGCCTTCCTTCTCTCCGCCGGCGCCCACCCGAACGCGACCCGCAACAACGGCGAATCCGCCCTCTGCGCCGCCGTCTCCGCCGGCCACGTGGAAATCGTGCGGACGCTCCTCGACCGCGGCTCGCTTTCCACTTTCGACATCTACGGCGGCGCCAGCCCGCTTTCCCTCGCCCGTGATTCGAATAACCGCGCGATGGTGGACTTGCTCCTCGCCCACCGCGCCCGCCTGGCCTCCCCGCGTCCGGACCCCGTTCCCGCGCGCTGAATCGCCCCGACCACGAAGGGCGCGCGCGCCCCCCAGCCCTGTTTGGTCGGAGCCTCCGAAGCGATCCGCCCGGATCCGGTTTCATACTGTCCGAGCATGTTCAGATGCGCACTCGGGCCCGACGGCCTCACCTTGTCGCCCACCCCCGAGGCCGCCATGCTCGCTCCCTTGCCTTCCCTTTTTCGCCATCCCCTTATCCTCTCCGCCGCGCTTCTCCTTCTGCACGGGGCCGTCTTTGGTGTCCGTGCCGCCGGCGAAGACACCGTTCCCCCGCCCGACTCCGGCAACGGCGGCTTCGCCCCCGAGGTCTCGCGCGAGCTCGAGCGTCCCCTTCGCTACGCCCCCGACCACGGCGACTTCGTGATCGAGAACGGTCGCGAGTTTTTCAACCGCCCGCTCTACGGCACCAATACCGCCTTCCGCGTCGACGCCGGCGACCGTCCCGAGTGGTCGCTCTACCTCCCCGGCCGCGGCGGTAATCTCCGCCTCGGCCTTGTCTCCGCGGACGGCTCCGTGCGCTGGCTCCACGACGCCGCCCGTCTCGTCTCTCGCTACCGCCCCGGTGCGATGCGCCACGAGATCAGAGACCCCGCCCTCGGCGCCGACGCCGTGCTCGTCGTCGATTCCATCCCTTGCGCCGAACGCGAGGGCCTCGTCGTCCGCGTCACCGTCCGCGGCCTCGCCAAGCCCGTCACCCTCGGCTGGGCCTACGGCGGCGCCAGCGGCCAGCGTGGCAAACGAGATGGCGACATCGGCACCGAAAAGGTCCCCATCGGCGAATACTTCCAGTTCAGCCCCGCCAACGCCAAGGACCAGACCTTCACCTTCTCGGCCGACGGCGCCTTCACCCTCAAGGCCCCCAAGGCCACCCTCCACGGCGTCACCCAACCGGCCTCCAAACTCGCCGTCGTCCCCGCCGACACCTGGGCCTCGCCCTTCGCCTCGGCTCTCCGATCTCAAATTTCAAATCCGCCCGCGTTTCCCGTTCTCGCCGGCCGCCTCACCCTTTCCAACTCCGCCCCCGCCTACCTCTGGATCGAACGCGCCGCCGAACAAGCCGCGCCGGCCACCGCCGCATCCCTCCCCGCACGCTTCGCCGAAGCCGAGGCCAAACGCGTCTCCATCCAGACCCACGTCTCCGTCTCCACCCCCGACCCCTTCCTCGACGCCGCCGTCGGCGCGCTCAACCTCGCCGCCGACGCCGTCTGGGACGAAAAGGAAGGCGCCGTGATGCACGGCGCCGTCGCCTGGCGTCAAAAACTCCTCGGATGGCGCGGCCCCTACCTCAACGACGCCCTCGGCTGGCACGACCGCGCCCGACGTCACTTCACCTACTGGGCCGGCCAGCAAAAACCCGGTGAGATCCCCGCCCAGCTCCCGCCTCCCGAGGAGGAGACCAACCTCTCCCGCTCGCGCCGCGCCCTCCACTCGCCCGGCGCCATGTCGTTTAACCATTACGACATGAACCTCGTCTACATCGACGCCCTCTTCCGGCACCTGATGTGGACCGGCGACCGCGATTTCGCCCGCCAGGTCTGGCCCGTCATCGAGCGCCACCTCGCCTGGGAACGCCGCCTCTTCCGCCGCGAGTTCGGCCCCGAAAAGCTGCCGCTCTACGAGGCCTACGCCGCCATCTGGGCGAGCGACGATCTCCAATACCACGGCGGCGGCACCGCCCACGCCTCCGCCTACAACCACTGGCACAATCTCATGGCCGCGCGCCTCGCCCGCCTCGTCGGCGCCGACCCCGCGCCCTACGAAAAGGAGGCCGCGCTCATCGCCCGCGCCATGCGCGAAAACCTCTGGCTCCCCGACCGCGGCATGTTCGCCGAGTTCAAGGATCTCCTCGGCCTCCAACTCGTCCATCCCAGCGCCGCCCTCTGGACTTTTTATCACACGATGGACGCCGGCCTCGTCACCCCCGACGAAGCCTGGAACATGACCCGCTACGTCGAGCGCGAACTCCCCCGCCTCCCCGTCCGCGGCCCAGGCGTTCCCGACGGCCTCGCCATGTATGCCTCGAGCAACTGGATGCCCTACACCTGGTCGATCAACAACGTCGTCATGGGCGAGGACCTCCACACCGCCCTCGGTTTCTGGCAGGCCGGCCGGCCCGACGCCGCCTACACGCTCGCCAGGTCTTCCCTCCTCGCCTCGCTCTTCATGGGTGTCTGCCCCGGCAACATCGGCTCGATGAACTACCTCGACGCCTACCGCGGCGAATCCCAGCGCGACTTCGGCGACGGCTCCGGCGTCTTCTCCCGCGCCCTCGTCGAGGGCCTCTTCGGCCTCCAGCCCGATCTCCTCGCCGGCGAACTCGCCCTCACCCCAGGCCTCCCCTCCGGCTGGGACCGCGCTTCGCTCCATCACCCCTACCTCGATCTCGATTTCAAGCGTAGTGGCGAAACCGATACCTATCGGCTCTCCACCCGCTTCGCCCACCCCGTCGCGCTCCGCCTGGCCCTCCCCCGCCGCTCCACCCAGGCCGAACTCACCGTCAACGGCGCCCCCGTCTCCGCCGCGTCCGCCCCCGAATGGCGCGACGCCCCGCGCCTCGTCGCCGTCGCCCCCGCGGCGAAGGACTTCACCATCACCGTCCGCTGGTCCGGCGAAGCCATCACGCCCACACCCGCGCCGGCCTTCCCGCCCGCGCCGCCCGCCGATATAGCCGCCTTCGTCGCTCCGCCCCCGCCCGCCGCCAACGCCAAGCTCGAGCCGCTCGACCTCGCCCCGCTCTTCAACGACCGCGTCACCGCCATCTTCGCCCCCGGCAAATACCGGTCGCCGCGCTCCCCCTACGTCTCGCTCGCCATCCCCGCGCAGGGCATCGGCGCCTGGGCCGGCCACGTCAACGCCACCGCCGAGATCGACGACACCGGCCTCCGCGCCGCCTCCGCCAAAAGCGGCGGCCGCTTCGTCCTCCCCTCCGGAGTCTCCTTCGCCACGCCCGGCCCCGGCGACGCCCGCAACGTCTCCTTCGTCTCCCAGTGGGACAACTACCCGCGCGATCTGACCGCCCCGCTCTCCGGACGCGCCCGCCGCGTCCACCTCCTCCTCGCCGGCTCGACCAACTGGATGCAGAGCCGCCTCGACAACGGCGAGGTCGTCGCGACCTACGCCGACGGCACCACCGCGCGCCTACCTCTCCACAACCCGACCACCTGGTGGCCCATCGACCAGGACTACTTCATCGACGGCCGCGCCTTCAGCCGCCCCGAGCCCACGCCGATCCGCGTCGACCTGAAGACCGGCAAGGTCCGCGTCACCACGCCCGCCGGCTTCACCCGCACCAAGGCCGACATCCCCGGCGGCGCCGCGACCGTGCTCGCGCTCCCTCTCGACCCGACGAAAGAGCTCCGCTCCCTGACCGTCCGCGCCCTCGCCAACGAGGTCGTCATCGGCCTCCTCGCCGCCACCCTCGAGCGCTGAGCCACCCCTCTAGTGGAAGGCGGCGCTTCGTCGCCACGCCGTCGCCGCTGCGCGCCGCGTCGGCTGCTCGCGGTTGTCCAGACCTACAGGCTTCGCGTAGTCCTTACGCCGCTTTCGTAAAGAAAGCGGCAAACTCCGCGTTGCTCGACAATGCGCGCAGCGGCCCCCGTTTACGCGTGTCGTCGGTCCGCTCGGTTTCGCGTGCGCCCGCACCCCATGCCTTCGGGCGCAACCCCGCCCCGATGCCCCCTCCGCGTTTCGACGTCAGGTGCATCCGTATTTCGGATACACCCGACCGGACCGCCGTGCGCATCCTGATCATCGCCCCGTCACGCTTCCCCCCCCCACCCCAAAAAAATGAACACCCCGAACAACCCCCGCCCGTCGTCCTCGTCCTCCTCCGCCCGACTGCTCCGCCTCCTCGCCGGCCTCGCCGCCGTGCCCCTCGCCGCCACCGCCGCCCGCGCCCAGATCCCCGCCTTCCCCGGCGCCCAGGGCTTCGGCGCCTACGCCACCGGCGGACGCGGCGGCGACGTCTACACCGTCACCAACCTCGCCAGCTCAGGCGCCGGCTCGCTCAACTACGGCATCCAAAACGCCCCCGCCTCCGGCCGCACCATCGTCTTCGCCGTCAGCGGCTACATCCCCATCGCGAACAACAGCGACACCGGCAACAAGACCGTCCGCCTCGTCCAGAACAAGATCACCATCGCCGGCCAGACCGCCCCGGGCGACGGCATCGGCCTCAAGGACGGCCGCATTCTCCTCACCGGCAACAACCAGGTGCTCCGCTTCCTCCGCATTCGCCACGGCAAGAACGGCGGCGCCGGCGATTGCCTCAACCTCGATAGCAGCGCCACCAACAGCATCATCGACCACGTCTCGCTGATGTTCAGCACCGACGAGAACATCTCCTTTTTCAACAGCACGCTCGACAACTTCACCATGCAGTATTCGACGAGCTCATGGGGCATGGAGCGGCACAACGCCGGCGGCCTCTGGGATCTCGTGGACGGCACCTGCCACCACTCCCTCTGGGCCCACCACCGAACGCGCAATCCCAAGGCCCGCCCCTACGGTCTGCTCGAGTGGATCAACAACGTCACCTTCCACTGGCGCACCGAGGGCTTCATCATGGGCGACTCCCAGTCCAACGTGACGTGGAAGGCCAACGTGAGAGGCGACTACTTCATCTCCATCCCCGACCACCAGTTCGGGGTCGACAACACCGCCCTGTCCAAAGCCCGCATCGGCGACAACGGCCTGCCCAATTTCGGCCTCTATCTCGACAACTGCCTCCACGATTCGAACAACAACGGCCTGCTCGACGGCACCAACAAGGGCTACTCCATCGTCGCCGGCCTGCCCTACCCCAACGCCGGCACCACCCCCGGCACCGTCAGCTACACCCAGTCCGCCTCCGCCTACACCGGCGCCACCGGCACCGCCGCCGTCGTCATCGATGCGCCGCTCCTCGCCTACAAAAAGGTGCTCTCCGCCTCCGGCCCGCTCCGCCTCGACGCCACCTACGCCGGCGCCCTCCGCGACGAGCTCGATTCGCTCCTCATCACCAGCGTCGAGAACCAGCAGAGCATCCTCGTCGCCAAGGACACGCCGCTCGACGCCAACGACACCCCGTCCTCCGGCGAGGCCCTCCTCGCCCAGGCGCCCTACAACATCACGAACAGCGGCTTCGGCACCCTCAATTCCGCCACCGCCCCGACCGACACCGACCTCGACGGCATGCCCGACTACTGGGAAAGCGCCCTCGGCTGGGCCGCCTCCACCCAGGATCATAACACCGCCCTCCCCAACTCCGGCGGTCTCCTCTCCGGCCTGAACTTCATGCCGGCCAACACGCCCGCCGGCTACACCCGCCTCGAGGAGTATCTCCACTTCAAGGCCATCCCCCACGCCGCCATCAACCGCAACATCGCCGGCACCGCCTCCACGCTCACCGTGGATCTGCGTCGCTACGTCCGCGGTTTCGTCAAGGCCCCCGTCACGTTCTCCTTCTCCAACATCAGCAACGGCACGGTCGCCCTCCAGCCCAACGGCTACACCGCCGTCTTCACGCCCACGCTCAACCACGCCGGCCGCGCCCGCTTCGACTTCACCGTCACCGACGGCGACGGCAGCGCGTGGACGCAGACGCTCGGCGTCCTCGTGAAGACCACGCCCGCCGTGCCCGCCGGCGCCGTCACGATCCAGGCCGAGTCGGGCACGATCACCAACGGCACCTTCGACAGCAACAACGCCGGCTTCAACGGCACCGGCTTCGCCAACCTCGCCGTCACCGGAGGCTCGCTCCAGTTCAGCAACATCAGCCGCGCCACCTCCGGCTCGACCACGCTGACCATTCGCTACGCCCTCGGCGTCGCCGCCTCCCGCACCGGCAACCTCGTGGTCAATGGCGCCACCCAGTCGATCACCTTCCCGACCACCGGCGCCTGGACGACTTGGACCACGATGAACGTCCCGATCACCCTGAACGCGGGTTCGGGCAACACCCTGCGCTTCGAATCCACCGGCCAGGACCTCGCCAACATCGACGAGATCACCCTCGCCCCGTGAGGGAATCCCGGCGCGCCGCCACCCTCCCTCCGTTCGTTCCTCGCCCGCCGGCCACCCCGGCGGGCGTTTTTGCGTCCTCGTCCCGCCCCCAGCCGGTCGATCGTCCCGCTTCATACTGTCTGACCCACCCGCGGCGTTAGTCCTGTAACTTTGCCCGCACATAGTGCCGTCTTCCCGGCAGGCCACCCCATGCCCCGTCACCCCTCGCCCCGTCTGCAACTCGCCGCCCTTGGCCGCCCATCGCCCGTCGTCGCGCGCCCGGCCCTCGGCCGCGCTCCATCGCCCGGGAAACGACCGTTGGCCCGTTCCCAAGAGGGGTTCGACTAGCCCCCGTCCGCGCGTTGTTTTCGTCCGCCCTCGGCCCCGCCTCCCTTTCCTCCCCCATGCTCCGCCTGCTGCTCGCTCCCGCCCTCGCCGTCCTTGCGCTGCTCGCCGTCTCCCCGCTCGCCGCCGCGCCGATCGACCGCGAGGCCGTCGTCACACGCCACAACGTCCGCAACACCTCGCTCAACCCCGAGTCCGCGCTCACCCTCGGCAACGGCGACTTCGCCCTCACCGTCGACGTCACCGGCCTCCAGGGTCTCGAGCGCATCTACCTCGACAACGGGCTCCCCTTGGAGACCCGCGCCACCTGGGCCTGGCACGAGTTTTCCAACCCCGAGGGCTACACGCTCGCGGACGCGTCCGGACCGATCAATTTCCACGGCCGGCAGATCAACTACCCGATCAAACAAAACAGCCCCGCCGGTAAATATTTTCGCGAGAACCCCCAGCCGATGCCGCTCGGCCAGTTCTCCTTCGTGCTCTTCGGAGAGCCCTTGCGCACCGAGGACATCGCCGGCGTCGATCAGACGCTCGACGTCTGGACCGGCGTCGTCACCAGCCGCCTCCTCGTCCGTGGCGAAGCGCTCGAGGTGACCACCGCCGCCCACGGCTCAGGCGCGGTCCTCGGGGTCCGGGCCCGCTCCGCCCTCATCGCACGCGGCGACCTGCAAGTGCGTCTGCGTTTTCCCTACGCCTATCGCACCAGCATCGCGCACAAATCTCCCTTCATCTGGGAGCAGCCCGACAAACACGCGACCACGTTCACCTCCGTCGCCACCGCCCACGCCCGCCTCGACCGCGTGAGCGACGGCACCCGCTACGCCGCCGACCTCCGCTGGAGCACGCCCGCCACCCTCACCGAGGCCAACGCCCACGACTTCCGCCTCCGCGCCTCCTCCGGAGACACGCTTTCCTTCACCTGCGCCTTTTCCGACGCCGCCAATCCCGCGCCGACCGACCGCACCGACGACTTCGCCGCCGTGCGCGACTCGTCCGCCTCCGCCTGGCGCGACTACTGGACCCGGGGAGGCATCATCGACCTTTCCGCCGCCACCGATCCCCGCGCGAAAGAGCTGGAGCGCCGCGCCATTCTCTCGCTCTACCTCATGCGTGTGAACTACGGCGGCGCCTTCCCGCCCGCCGAGACCGGACTCCAGCACCTCAGCTGGTTCGGCAAACACAACTCCGAGGTCTACTTCCTCCACGCCGCCCAGTTCTACCAGTGGGGCCACGTCGACCTCCTCGAAAAAGGCCTCGCCTGGTATCGCAAGATCCTGCCGCAAGGCATCGCGCAGGCGAAGAGCGAGGGCTTCGAGGGCGTGCGCTGGCCCAAGATGGCCGGCATCGACGGCCGCCCTTCCCCCGGCGGCATCAACCCCTACATCATCTGGAACCAGCCCAACCCCATCTACCTCGCCGAACTCGTCTACCGCGCCAAGCCCACGCCGGACACGCTCGCGCTCTACCGCGACCTCGTTTTCGAGTCCGCCAACTTCCTCGCCTCCTTCGCGCACAAGGACCCCGCCACCGGCGTCTACCACCTCGGCCCGCCGCTGAAAAACGTCACCGAGAGCACCCACCCCGAGCTCGTCCGCAACCCCGCCTTCGAGGTCGCCTTCTGGTATTATGGCCTCGATCTCGCGCAAAAGTGGCGCGAACGCCTCGGCCAGCCGCGCGACGAACGCTGGGACGACGTGCTTCGCCACCTCGCCCCGATGCCCGTCGCCGACACCCCCGCCGGCAAACTCTACCTCGAGATCGAGGGCGTGGACGACATCTACGCCCCGGCCAAGCGCGGCATCCCCACCTCGATGCTCCTCGCGCTCGGCTACCTCCCCGCCACGTCCAAGGTCGACGTCGAGACCGCCCGCCGCACTTTCGCCGAGATCAACCGCCGCCACGGCCCCGACCGCTGGGTCAGCTGGCAGATGGGCCAGGGCGCGCTCACCGCCGCCCGTCTCGGCGAAACGGATACGGCCGTCTCCATCCTGACCAACACCTCCGCGCCAGCCCGCTTCATGCCCAGCGGCTACGTCCGGCGTCCCAAGGACCCCGACGGCGCCGTCGCCTACCTTCCCGTCAACTCCTCCTTCCTCTGCGCGCTCGGGCTGATGGCCGGCGGATGGGACGGAGCCCCCGCCGGTCCCTCCCCCGGCTTCCCCAAGGACGGACGCTGGGATGTCCGCTCCGAGGGCCTGCTGCCCATGCCCTGATCGCACGTAGCCCGGCCTCCCGCCATGCGCCTCATCCCCCTCGCCCTCCTCCTCGTCGCCTCCACCTTCTCGCCGGTCTTCGGCGCCGAGGTGGGTTGGAAGGACGCGCTTCGCCAGCCCGAATCCTGGTATGCGGCCCCCGCCGCCCGTGATCTCGCCGCCAGCGTTCTGCGCTACCAACACGAAAGCGGCGGCTGGCCCAAGAACACCGACTTCTCCAAGCCGCCCACCGACGCCCAGCGCGCGCGGATCCGGAGCGGCGAAAATCCGCCCACCATCGACAACGGCGCCACCACGACGCCGCTTCGGTTTATCGCGAAAATAATCTCCGCCGCGCCCGCGGCCGCCGCGAAAGAACGCGCCGCGTTCGATCAGGGCTTCGATTACCTGCTCGCCGCCCAATACGAAAACGGCGGCTGGCCCCAGTTTTTCCCGCTCCGCGAGGGATATTACACGCACATCACCTACAACGACCACGCCATGGTCAACGTGCTCACGCTCCTGCGCGACGCGTCCCGCGGGGAGGCGCCCTTCGGCTTCGTCGACAAGGAACGCCGCGCCCGCGCCGCCGCCGCCGTGGACAAGGGGATAGCCTGCGTGCTTCGCACCCAGATCAAGCAGAACGGCCGTCTCACCGTCTGGTGCGCCCAGCACGACGAGAAAACCTTCCAGCCCGCCTGGGCTCGCAAATACGAACCGCCCTCCCTCTCCGGCTCCGAAAGCGTCGGCATCGTTCGCTTCCTCATGGCCGTGGAAAAACCTTCGCCCGAGATCGTCGCCGCCGTCGAAGGCGCCGCCGCCTGGCTGGAGAAGGCCAAGCTCACCGGCATTCGCGTGGAAAAAGCCGGGACGCCCGCCGGACAGACGGATCGTCGCGTCGCCGCCGATCCCTCCGCGCCACCGCTCTGGGCTCGCTTCTACGAGCTGGGCACCGACCGGCCTCTCTTCCTCGACCGGGACAGCGTGCCTCATTACGCGTATTCGGAAATCACCCGCGAACGCCGCACCGGCTACGCCTACTACGGCTCCTGGGCCGCCGAGCTTCTCGAAAAAGAGTATCCGCGCTGGCGCCAGCGCCTCGGCCTGCCCCCCGCCGCCGCGCAAGCCCCCGCCAAGTCCAAGGCCTGAAAACCACCCGCCGCCCATGCGCCTGCTCCGTCTCGTTCCGCTCCTCGCCCTCGCGTGCCTCGGTCTCCGCGCCGCCGCCCCCGCGTCCCCCGACGCCTCGCCTCGCGCCGACGCCGTGGTCGCAGCGGACGGCAGCGGCGACTACGCCTCGCTTCAACAGGCCATCTCCTCCGCGCCCATGCGCACCGGAGTCAACGACCCGCGCTGGACCATCCGCGTGAAGCCGGGGGTCTACCGCGAACGCGTCTACGTGCAACGCGAGCGCGGCCGCATGCTCATCCGGGGCGACGACGCCGCCACGACCACGATCGCCTTCGATCTTCACGCCGGCCTGACCGGCCTCGACGGCAAGCCCATCGGCACGTTCGCGACGCCCACCGTCGCCATCGATGGCGACGGAATGATCTGGGAAAACCTCACCCTCGCCAACACCGCCGGCCCCGTCGGCCAGGCCCTCGCCCTGCGCGCCGACGGCGACCGCCTCGTCTTCCGCCGCTGCCGCTTCCTCGGCTGGCAGGACACCGTCCTGCTCAACCGCGGCCGACATTACTTCGAGGACTGCTACATCGAGGGCCATGTCGACTTCATCTTCGGCGGCGCCACCGCCTTTTTTTCGCGCTGCGAAATTCGTGCCCTTGGCGACGGCTACCTGACCGCCGCCTCCACGCCCGAAGGCGCGCCGCACGGATTCGTCTTCGCCGATTGCCGCGTCACCACCGCCGAGGGCGTCAAAACCTACCTCGGCCGCCCATGGCGCAACTTCGCCCGCACCGTCTTCCTCCGGACCGAAATGCCCGAAGGCGTGCGTCCCGAAGGCTGGCACAACTGGAAAAAAACCGAGGCCGAGCACACCGCCTTCTACGCCGAATTCGCATCCCGCGGCCCAGGGGCGAAACCCGCCGACCGCGCTCCTTGGTCGCGACAGCTCGATCCGGAACAAGCCGCCGGATTCACCCCCGCCGCCGTTTTGGCCGGTTCCGACGGCTGGAACCCCGACGCGAATCAGACGCCGACTTCCAACTAAACCCACTGCCTCATCGGACATAAGTTATCCGGAACCGCGGACTCCGACACGGAGGAGCGCCGGCGTCCATGCCGCCGAGCTCAACGCCGGCCGGCCCGGTGCGTCTGCCTTCTCACCCGCAGGACGCGCACAAATGCCGGATGATTTTGCATGTCGCGCCCAAGAACCCGTCTTTGGCAAGCGGGCTTTTCATCCACACTATTTGCACTATAGCGTATAAAACGTTTATAAATAGAATTTAGCGCACCAAGATAAGCCGCTGGGAACCAGATATAAACGCAAAGCCCCGGAGTGATACGCCGGATTAGTGAATCTTACTGTCATTTTGGCGCGAGCTGTCGCCATGCCCTGGCTTTGCATCAAGACGGGCGTGGTTCTACCCCCGTAGCCTCCTGAGCCCCGTCAGGTCAGGCTTCCGCCCCAAAACCCGACACCCCGACTCACCCCGCTTCACGTCGCGACCGCGTCTGCGCCTCTGCGCATTCGCCCCGCGGCTTGTTCACCACCCCATGCCCCTTCCCCCGCGATCTTACGGGATCGCGGGCCTGATCGTCCTCCTCGCCTCGCTCGCGCTGTTCAGGCAACCGCCTCCGGCGCATCCGGGCGGAGCTTTGCCCGCGACGATCCGCCCGCCCTCCTCCCCTCACCCGAATTCAGTCGGCCCCGGCCTGACCGAAGCCGGTCAACCCACGCTGACCGACGCCCTCCACGAAGGACGCTTCGAGGAGATTCTACACCGCGCGACCGTCCACCCCGACCCGGCCACGCGCGAACGCTGGCTCGACACCTGCGCCCGCCTCGCTCCGCCCTCGCTCGTCGCCGGGCATGCCCTGCGGTTGCCCGCGGGACCGCTCCGCGAGCGCATCCTCGCGCAAGCGATCGAGCGTTGGGCGATCGATGATCCCGCCGCCCTTGGCGAATGGGCGACACGAAATCTGCCCGGCGCCGCCGCGCTCGATCTCGCGCTCGTCCAGGTGGTCGAGCGCACCGATCCGCTCCTGCGGACGACCGACGACGCGCTCGCTCTCAGCCGGCTCGTTCGAGACGCCTCCCTTCGCTCCCGCGCGCTTCGCGCCGTGATCCGCGAATGGGCCGCCGCCGACCTCGAAGCCGCCCTTCGCTTCGCCGAGACCGAACCCGGCCTATCCGCGCCGGAACGCGCCGACCTTCTCGGCCTCCTTCTTCCCCCCGTCACCGAAACCTGACCGCTTCCAACCCATGAAACACACCGTGACCAAATCCCGACTCCTCGGCCTCGTCGCCGCGCTCCTCCTCCCCGCCGCGTCGGCTTTCGCCGCGTTCGGCCTCACCACCGCCACCGATTACTACCAGGTCGATACCGGCGCCGGTCTCGTCTTCAAGGTCCGCCGCACCGACAACGGCTCCAGCACCCAGTCCGCCGGCGACATCATGAGCCTGGTCTGGAACGGCGTCGAATACCAGAACCAGTCCCGCGGCTCCCAGATCACCTCCGGCTTCGACTACCTCTACAGCGGCGTCTCCGCCGTCTCCGTCAGCGCGTCCGTGGTGAATACCAACTACATCAAGGTCACCGTGCAGGCAGGCAACCTCACCCACTACTACATGGCGCGGAGCGGCTACCCGCACATCTACATGGGCACCTATTTCACCACCGAGCCCGACATCCACGGCCTCGTCCGCTATATCCTCCGCATCCCGTCCACCCTGCTCCCCAACGGCCCGACGCCTTCCGACATCCGCAACAACACCGGCGCCATCGAGTCCGGCGACATCTTCGGCCTGAGCAACGGCCAGACCCGCTCCAAGCATTACTCCAACCAGCGCGTCAAAGACTGGTCCTACATCGGCGCCTCCGGCACCAACGTCGGCATCTGGGTCGTGCGCGACAACAACGAGGGCGCCTCCGGCGGCCCCTTCTACCGCTGCCTGCTCAACCAGTGCGGCTCCGACCAGGAGATCACCTACATCGTGAACTACGGCGAGGCCCAGACCGAGGCCTACCGACTCGGCATCCTCAACGCCTACACCGTCGTCTTCACCACCGGCGCCACGCCCTCCACCTCCATCGACACCTCCTGGTTCTCCTCGATGGGCCTCTCCGGCTACCTCGCCGACTCCGGCCGCGGCCGCGTCACCGGCGTCGCCATCAACGGCCGCGACACCGCCTACGCTTACACCGTCGGCTTCGCCAACTCCACCGCCCAATACTGGACCGGCGCCGCCGCGTCCAACGGCTATTTCAACTGCACCGGCATGCGCCCCGGCACCTACACCATGACGGTGTATAAGAACGAACTCGCGGTCGACACCCGCAGCGTGACCGTCACCGCCGGCGGCACCACGATCCTGAATTCCTTCACCATCACCGGAGACCCGAGCTCCGTCACGCCCATCTGGCGCATCGGTAACTGGGACGGCACCCCGACCGAATTCCGTAATGGTTCTTCCATTACCACCATGCACCCCTCCGACGTCCGCCTCTCCTCCTGGAGCCCGGGCACCTTCGTCGTCGGCTCGGGCGGCAACACCAGCTTCCCCTGCTACCAGTGGAAGGACGTGAACGGCACGCAGGCCATCCAGTTCACCCTCACCGCCGCCCAGATCGCGTCGGCCAAGACCCTCCGTGTCGGCATCACCTGCGCCTACTCCGGCGCCCGTCCCCGCGTCACGGTCAACACCTGGACCTCCGCCATCCCCGGCATCTCCACCCAGCCCGACACCCGCACCCTCACCGTCGGCACCTACCGCGGCAACAACACCACCTACACCTTCAGCGTCCCCGCGAGCGCCCTAGTAGCCGGCACCAACACCCTCTCCGTCTACCCCGTCTCCGGCAGCGGCTCCACCGGCTTCCTCAGCGCCGGCTACAGCATCGACTGCGTCGACTTCTACTAAACGGCGCCACGCCTTCGCCCGCGTTCCCCTCGCGGGCGTTTTTTGAGCCCCTGAGCCCGAACAGGTCCGGCCCGATCGACCCCGCCCGCTCTCCGCCACCCGTCTTCCACGCCCTCCGCGGCGCTTCGCTTTCGGACAGGCCTTCGCCACCTGCCCCGAAATCCGCGTCCGGCGACGCGCCTCCGCGCGCCGTCGGACGGACCTGCCCCACCGGCGAAAACCCAAAACAAAACACCCAAAACAATGAAATCCCTGAACAAGCTCCGCTTGTGTTCGGCGCTCGCCGCCCTGCTCGCCTTCGCGGGCATGGCACGCGCCGCCACCGGCGAAGTCACCCTCTCCGGCTCCACCTGGACCGGAAAAGTCGACGGCGTCACCAAATACACCGGCACCTCCATGAACGGCGCGGCCGGCGCCTGCGGATCCGCCATGACCAGCGGGGTGATCAACATCCGCGCCAGCGGCACCATGACCGGGGCGGCCCGCGTCTTCGGCTCCACCACCGTCAACGGCAACGGCTACACCATCACCAGCAACTACGCCGGCGGTGTCATCCAGTGCAAAAACGGCACCAACACCGGCGCCTCCAACATCAAGGTCGCCGGCGCCCCGTGGTTCGGCATGTATTTCTCCACCTGCTCCGGACAGACCTTCAGCGGGATCTCCGGCACCGGCGGCATCCTCATGCGCATCGACAACTGCGCGGGCGGCGGCGGCTCCAACTTCAACAGCGGCAGCGTCACCGCCACCGCCTCCGGCAGCCACGGCATCGAGACCTACGGCATCACCAACGCCACCACCAGCACCCTCACCGCCACCGATCGCGGCGAATGCGGCCTGCTCTACAACCAGACCACCACCGGCCGCGTCACCACCGTCAACGCCACCCGCTGCTGCTACGGCGGCGGCTACGCCGGCCTGCGCTACGCCAACAGCAACAACGACTGCTACGCCAGCGGCACCACCACCGCCAACGGCGGCGGCCGGGGCTTCTTCAGCCTCACCGGCAGCCACGACAGCGCCGTCGCCAAGCTCAACGCCTCCGGCAACAGCGGCATCGGCATCTGGATCCAGGACTGCGTGAAGGTCCGCGTCGTCTCCGGCACCCTCAGCAACAACGGCGGCGGCTGCTACTCCGTCTCCGGCTCCGGCTCCTACGCCAGCGTGACCTGCCTCTGACGGGCATCGCGTATCCACTCCGTCGCGACGGCTCGCCCCGGCCGTCGCGGCGTTTCCCGCACTCACTCGCCCTCTTCCGATTCCTTTCGAACCACCCCATGAAAACCAAATCCCTCCTCGCGACCGCCGTCCTCGGCGCGCTCGCCCTCGCCTCCTCCGCCCTCGCCGCCGTCGGCGAAGTCTCCCTCTCCGGCTCCACCTGGACCGGCAAGGTCGACGGCGTCGTCAAATACACCGGCTCCAACATGGCCGCCGCCGGCAACGCCTGCGTAGCCGCCATGTCCAGCGGCACCCTCCGTCTCTACAACGGCGGCAACACCGGCGGCACCATCAACCTCAAGTCCAACGTCACCGCCGACGGCTGGGGCAACACCTTCACCGGCGTCAGCGGCTCCGCCAACGGCATCCTCCGCGCCCGCAACTCTTCCTCCACCGGAGCGAAGAACATGGTCTGCGCCGGCGGCCAGTGGTTCGGCATGTATTTCCAGACCACCGCCGGACAGTCCTTCAGCGGCATCTCCGGCGGCGCCGGCATCCTCATGCGCATCGACAACTGCGCCGGCGGCGGCGGCTCCAACTTCGCCGCGGGCAGCCCCAACTGCACCGCCTCCGGCGGCCACGGCGTCGAGACCTACGGCATCACCGGCACCACCTTCAGCACCATCACCGCCACCGACCGCACCGGCGGCTGCGGCATCATGTTCAACCCGTCGCAGACCGCCTCCGGCAGCGTCGTCAACGCCACCCGCTGCAACTACGGCGGCGGCTACGCCGGCTTCCGCGCCGGCACCAGCAGCGGCATCACCGTCTCCTCCGGCGTCTGGGCCACCTCCTGCGGCCGCGGCGTTTTCACCCTGGTGAACCCGTCCAACATCACCATCGCCAACCTCTACGCCAACGGGTGCAGCGATATCGGCGCCTGGCTCGAGTCCTCGACCAACGTAAAGATCAACGGCGGCTACGTCCGCAACACGCCGTCCTGCTACGCCATCACCAACGGCAGCACCGGCTGCGTCTTCGCCGCCGCCTGCCAGTGATCCCCGCCTGATTCCTCCGCCGCGACGGCCCCTCGCCGTCGCGGCGTTTTTCCCCGCCCCTCCGGGCCCCGGTCGTCGGTCTGGTTTTCATCCGGCTCCCCGCTCCTTGCCCCCGCCCCTCGCTCTCATGTCCCGCCCGCTCCTCCGCCCCGCCCCGCTCCTCGCCCTCGGCCTCTCCGGCCTCGCCGGCTACGGTCTCGCGCGCCACCTGACGGCCGACTCCTCCGCGCCCTCCGCCCCGCGCGCCGCCGACCCCGCTTCCGCCTCCGTCGAAGATCCCGCCGCCCGCCTCGCCGATCGCCTCGCCACCGAGTGTCGCGCGGGCGTCTGGCACTCCAACCGCGAGTGGGAGGACGCCCTCCTCTCCCTCCCCGCCCACGGCTTCGACCGTCTCGCCTCCGCCGTCCGTCCCCACCTCGCCGCGCCCGCCCAGTCCGAGCTCCGCCGCGTCCTCTTCGGCCACTGGGGCCGCGTCGCTCCCACCGCCGCCATCTCCTTCGCCGCCGGACTGCCCGCCGGCCCGTGGCGCGACGCCACCTTCATCGCCCTCCTCCAGAGCTGGATCCGTTCCGACCTCGCCTCCGCCCTCGCCTGGGTCCGCGGACTCCCGGCCGGCGATCTCCGCACCGAATCCCTCCAACTTTCGCTCCCGCTCTTCGCCGCCCTCGATCCCATAGCCGCCCTCGACCTCGTCCAGCTGGTTCCGTCCGGCTATCGCTCCACTTCCTACACTTCGGTCTTCGAGGCCTGGGCCGGCATCGATCCCGCCGCCGCCGCCACCCGTGCCGCCAAACTCGAGGTCTCCTGGTCCGAGCAAATCGCCGCCTTCGAGGGCGTCGCCCGCGCCTGGGCCCGGTCCGATCCCCGCGGCGCCCTCGCCTGGGCCGACAATCTTCCCCTCGGCCGCCTCAAGGAAACCGTCCTCGAACGCATCCTCGCCTTCTGGACCGCCTACGATCCGCAGGGCGCCGCCGCCTACGCGCTCACCTTGCCCGCCGGCGCCCGCCGCGCCGAGGCCGTCGCCCTCATCGCCTCCAACTGGCCCGCCGGGGACCCCCAGGGCGCCGTGCGCTTCGCCGAAAAACTTCCGGCCGGCAACCAGCGCAACATCCTCCTCCGCGACCTCGTCGACAAGTGGGCCGACACCGATCCCGCCACCGCCCTCGCCTACGCCCAGGCCCTTCCCTCCGGCGCCGTCAAACCCGAGCTCGTCGGCTCCGTCCTCGAACGCATCGCCGCCGACCAGCCGCAACAGGCCCTCTCCACCGCAAAAAACATCCCGCCCGGCTTCGTCCGCCAGCACGCCCTTTCCGTCGTCCTCACCGAGATCTCCCGCCGCGACCCCGAGACCGCCCTCGCCTACCTCCGCGACGTCCCACCCGGCGACGAGCGCAACCATCTCCTCAACCACGTCGGCGACCACCTCTCCGGCGAAAACCCCGAGGTCGCCGCCCGCTTCATCACCCAACTCCCGCCCGGCGAACTCCAAAACCGCGCCATACCCTATATCGTCGACGGCTTGGTCCAAAAAGATCCCGAGGCCGCCCGCGTCTGGGCCCTGTCCCTTCCCGAGGGCACCCAGCGCACCCAGGCCCTCCAGACCTTCGCCTCCAGCCTCGCCAAGACCAACCCCGCCGGCGCCGTCGCCTGGGCCGCCACGCTCCCCGCCGACGACGGCGGAGCCCGCGTCCTCGACTCCACCCTCGCCGAGTGGGTCGGCCTCGCCCCCTCTGCCGCCGCCGCCTGGGCGTCCGCCCTCCCGGAGGGCCCCGCCCGCGAAAACGCCCTGCTCTCCGTCGCCACCCGCCTGGCCCACATCGATCCCGCCGCCGCCTTCGACCTCGCCCTCGACATCGCCGGCGACAACAACCAGGCCGTCGTCGCCAACGACATCGCCCTCGCGTGGTCCCGCCTCGATCCCGAGAAAGCCTTCGCCCGCGCCGCCGACCTCCCGCCCATCCCTCTGCGGCGCGAGCTCATCTCCAATCTCGTCTCCTACTACGCGCAAATCGCCCCGCGCGAGGCCATCGACATCGCCGCCAAGCTCCCGCCCGGCGAGGTGCCCGCCTCCGCCCTCGTCAGCGCCGCCCTCGTCTGGGCCGACATGGACCCCGACGCCGCCGCCGGCTGGTCCGAGAAACTTCCCCCCGGCGAACTCCGCGACTCCGCCCTCTCCGCCGTCACCACCAACTGGGCCCGCTTCGATCCCGCCGCCGCCGACGCCTGGTTGAAAAAACTGCCACCCGACGGCGCCCGCGAACAGGCCGCCATGGCCTACGTCAACGCCGCCGCCCGCGACCGCCCCGCCGCCGCCGCCCGCTGGGCCGTCGCCATCAACCAGCCCGAGCTCCGCCAGGACGCCATCCGCACCGTCGCCGAAGAGTGGATACGCACCGACCGCCTCGCCGCCGCCTCCTGGCTCCGCTCCATCGGTGCCCGGGACCTGCTCCCCGTCCCCTTCAACTGAGCCGTCGCATGCCCCGCGCCGACACCACGGAGACCGCCGCGCCCCGCATTCCTTGGGGGCGCGTCCTCTTGCTCGCCGTCCTGCTCGTCGGCGCCGTGATCCTCTCCTACCAGCCCGCCTGGCGCGCCGGCTTTATCTGGGACGACGACCAATACGTCACCCACAACCCCCTGCTCGCCGCGCCCGACGGCCTCTCCCGCATCTGGTTCTCCACCGACTCGCCGTCCCAATACTTCCCGCTCGTCTACACCAACTTTCGCGCGCAGCACGCGCTGTGGGGCCTCGACGCCAGGGGATATCATTGGCTCAACATCGTGCTGCACGCGATCAACGCCCTCCTCGCGTGGCGCCTTCTCCGCCGCCTCGACATCCCCGGCGCCTGGATCGGCGCCGCCCTCTTCGCCCTCCACCCCCTTCAGGTCGAATCCGTCGCCTGGATCAGCGAGCTGAAGAACGTCCAGTCGCTCTTCTTCTGCCTCCTCGCCGTCCTCGCCTGGCTGCGGTTCATCGAGCGCGAGGACCGGGGCCGCTGGTGGTTCTACGCCTTCGCCCTCGCCTGCCACGCCCTCGCCCTCTTCAGCAAAACGACCGCCTGCACCCTCCCCGCCGCCCTCGTCCTCATTCTCTGGATACACCGCCGCCCGATCACCCCCTCCCGCTGGCTCCAGATCGCCCCCTTCGTCCTCCTCGGCCTCGCCATGGGCCTCGTCTCCATCTGGTGGGAGCGCCACCAGCAAGGCACCGTCGGCGCCGAGTTTTTCTACGGCCCCGTCGACCGCGTCCTCATCGCCGCCCGCGCCCTTTGCTTCTACTTCGGCAAACTCCTCTGGCCGGAAAACCTCACCTTCATCTACCCGCTCTGGACGATCGACGCCCGCTCGCCCGCCGCCTGGGCCTGGTTCCTCCCCCTCGGCGCCCTCGCCGCCGCCGTCTTCGCCCTGCGCCGTCGCCTCGGCCGCGGGCCCGAGGCCGCCCTCGTCTTCTTCGCCGCCACGCTCCTCCCGCTCCTCGGCTTCTTCATGCTCTACACCTTCCGCTACACCTTCGTGGCGGACCACTACGTCTACGTCGCCCTCCTCGGCCCCGCCGCCCTCGCCGGTGCCGCCTGCGCCCGCCTCGCCCCGCGCCTCCGCGCCGCCCACGCCGCCCTCCCCGCCGTCCTCTGCGGCGCGCTCCTCCTCGGCCTCGCCACCCTGAGCTGGCGCCAGTCCCGCCAATACCACGACCTCCGCACGCTCTGGGAAACCACCATCGCCCGCAGCCCGACCACCTTCATGGCGCACAACAACCTCGGCGCGCTCGAACTGCGCGAAGGCCGCACCGACGCCGCCGTCTCCTGCTTCGAGCAGGCCCTTGCGCTGAAGCCCGACCACCCCTCGGCCCTCGCCAACCTCGCCAACGCCCGCCTCGCCCAAGGCCGCCCCGCCGACGCCCTCGCCCTCTTCCGTCGCGTCACCGAACTCGCGCCCGCCGACGCCAAAGCCTGGTCCGACCTCGGCCAGGCCCTCGAAACCACCGGCTCCCCCGCCGAGGCCGCCACGCACTACCGCCGCGCCCTCGAACTCGATCCCAAGCTCGCCGAGGCTCATTTCCTCCTCGCCCGCCGCCTCCTCGCCGAGGGCCGCCCAGCCGAGGCCGGCCCGCACCTCGAGCGCGCGCTCACCTTGCACGCCGACTACGTCGAGGCGCATTACCACCTCGGCCTCGTCCGCCTCGCCGAGGAACGCCCCGTCGACGCCGCCGCCTGCTTCGAGCGCGTCGTCGCCCTCGCCCCGGCCCACGCATTCGCCCTCCACAACCTCGCCCTCCTCCGCGCCACCTCCGGCCGCGTCGACGAGGCCGAGCCGCTCCTCCGCCGCGCCGTCGCCGCCGCCGCCGCCGACGCCTCCATCCGCCACAGCCTTGCCCGCGCCCTCCTCGCCCTCGGTCGCGTCGCCGACGCCGAGCCCGAGCTCCGCGAAGTCCTGCGCCTTTCGCCCGATCTCGCCCCCGCCCGCATCGACCTCGCGCAAACCCAGCTCGAACTCGG